>Ga0335084_10004599_pt1 | contig 13601 bp, 10 predicted proteins | sample Lox_Sample_44_FD_206721 | JGI IMG/M metagenome (GOLD analysis project Ga0335084, IMG submission 206721) | Soil microbial communities from Loxahatchee National Wildlife Refuge, Florida, United States - Lox_Sample_4.4 | ecosystem: Environmental > Terrestrial > Soil > Wetlands | place: USA... | reverse complement strand
CCGGCCATGAAGGCCTTCGAGTCGAGCGCTTTGCCGTATTGATTGCCCACGTTTCCGGCGATGTTGTAACCGAGCCCGTAGCTCGCCTTCGCGACGTCGGTGTCGAGCGCGGGACCCTTCGCTTCCGGCGGCGGCGCCTTCTGACACGCGGCGCCTGCGAGCGCGACGGCGCACACGAACGCGATTCGCCCGAACGAAACCGCGCGCACGCGCGTCGCCACTTGCGAGGGCAATGGAATCTTCATAAGGTTGTTTCCTCGTCCGGATTACATCTTCTTACTGTGGTGGCCGGAGAGCTTCGAATAGGCTCCCCGAATCGTCTTAAACCGCAGGGCCTCGGGATGGATACTCGGGGCAGAGATCGCATCTCACGGAACCCCGGTACGGCGCGGGCGTCAGAATACACGACTTGCAGTAGGCGGTGGTGATCGATGTTTGACCGAAGTATCGGCGGCGGGTTCGACGGTTCGCTGAAGCGCGGTACGTTGCACGTGTTCGGCGCGATTTTGCTCGCAACGTCGTGCGTCGCGTTCGCGGCGCCCGACGCCACGGTGTTGTCGAATGCGACCGCGACGACCGCACCGGCAACGCCGCCGTCACCGGCCGACGTGCCGACCGCGACGACGTACAACTTCCCGCCGCCGGAACCACTGCATCCGCTCGACGTGCACCCGCGCACGGAGTTGTCGATCGTCGAGCAGCTGCGCCACAACCACTATCTGCAGAAGCCGCTCGACGACGCGGCGTCGAGCGAACTGTTCGACAAATACATTGACCTGCTCGACAGCGGCCACGCCTATTTGCTCGCGTCTGACGTTCAGTCGCTCGAGAAGTATCGCTACGCGCTCGACGATGCGCTGAAGCGCGGCGACCTCGATCCGGCGTTCGACATCTTCAACCGCTATCAGGCGCGCCTCGAAGAACGCCTCGAATTCCTGATCACCGAGCTCGGCAAAGGGTTGAAGGGAATGAACTTCAACACGAGCGAGACGATCGAGGTCGAACGCAAACACGCCCCGTGGGCGTCGTCGATGGCGGAACTCGACGACCTGTGGCGCAAACGCCTGAAGGCCGCCGTGCTCAGCATGAAGCTGAACGGCAAGGGTCTCGACGAAATTCAGGACGTGCTGACGAAGCGCTACAAGAATCGCCTGAAGCAGGCAACGCAAACGAACAGCGAGGACGCGTTCCAGCTGTACGTGAACGCATATGCGAGCACGTACGACCCGCACACGCAGTACTTCTCGCCGCGCACGTCCGAGAACTTCAACATCAACATGTCGTTGTCGCTCGAAGGCATCGGTGCGGTCCTGCGCACCGACGACGACTACACCGAGGTGGTGCGCCTCGTGCCGGCCGGCCCGGCCGACAAGTCCGCCGCATTGAAGCCGTCCGACCGGATCACCGGCGTCGGCCAAGGCGACAGCGGCAAGCTGATCGACGTCGTCGGTTGGCGGCTCGACGACGTCGTCGAACTGATCCGCGGACCGAAGGGCTCGGTGGTCCGCCTCGAGGTCATTCCCGCGTCGTCGGAAGACGCCAGCAAGACACGCATCGTCAGCATCACGCGCAACACGGTGCAACTCGAGGAACAGTCGGCGCAGAAGAAGTTGCTGACGCTCCAGCAAGGGGGCACGAGCCACAAAATCGGGGTCATCGAAATCCCGACGTTCTACGTCGACTTCAAGGCGGTTCAGCAAGGCGAGCCGGATTACAAAAGCACCACTCGCGACGTGCATGCGCTGATCGATCAACTGAAGACCGACGGCGTCGAGGGCATCATCATCGACCTGCGCAACAACGGCGGCGGCTCGCTGCAGGAGGCGGATTCGTTGACCGGCCTCTTCATCAAATCCGGTCCGACGGTGCAGGTGAAGACCGCGAATCGCCGGCCGAACATCCTCGCCGACAACGACGACGATGTCGTGTGGGACGGCCCGATGGCAGTGATGGTGAATCGGCTGTCTGCATCCGCGTCGGAGATCTTCGCCGGCGCGATCCAGGACTACGGGCGCGGCATCATCATCGGCAGCCAAACCTTCGGCAAGGGAACCGTACAGACTCTGATCCCGTTGAACCGCGGCCAATTGAAGATCACGCAGGCGAAGTTCTATCGCGTATCGGGTCAGAGTACGCAGCATCAAGGCGTGCTGCCGGACGTCGAATTCCCTGAGGTCTACGACACCGACAAGATCGGCGAATCGTCGCTCGACGACGCGATGCCGTGGGACGAGATCAAACCCGCAATCTATCAACGCGCGACGCAGATTCAGACCGCGCTGCCGATGCTGATCGAGAAACATCGCGAGCGCGTCGCCAACGATCCGGACTTCGACTACCTCCGCGCGTTGATGGAGAAGAGCCGCGAAGCGAGCAGGAAGACCGAGATTTCGTTGAACGAAGCCGTCCGAATCAAGGAGAAGAAGGACGACGACGCTTGGCGGCTCGGGACCGAGAACAAGCTGCGCGCCGCCAAGAGCGAGCCGCCGCTCAAGTCGATCGAAGAACTCGACGCAAAGCTCGACGCCGACGAAGCGGCCGATGACGAAGGCGGCGACGGCAAGAAAAACCCAGAAGACGATGCGATGTTGCGCGAAGGCGCGTACGTCTTGATCGACTACGTCAACACGACGCGCCAAGTCGCGAGCATCGGCCAACCGACGAAGCAGAACACCGCCGTTCAGTAGCCGCCCGTCGCGCCGAACGGCAGCGTTCGATCACACCTCGAACTGCAGCGCGCGCGTCGATATCGCGCGATGTAGCGCCTTTTCGAATTCGGCGAACGGCATCGTGTGCTGTTGCGCCTGGCCGTAGCGTCGCAGCGTGACGGTGCCGTCGGCTTGCTCGCGTTCGCCGACGATCAGCAACAGCGGGATCTTGCGTGTGACGCCTTCGCGGATCTTCTTCGGCACGGTTTCGCTCTGCGTCGCGAGCTCCGCGCGCACGAATTGCGCCCGCATCAGCTCGACGAGCTTGCGGCCGTACGTCTCGTATTGCTCCGACACGGTGATCACCTGGACTTGGATCGGTGCGAGCCAGGTCGGGAACGCGCCGCCGAAGTGTTCGATCAGGAACGCGACCATCCGTTCGTGTGTGCTGAACGGTGCACGATGAATCACGTACGGCATGTGTTCGGCGCCGTCCGGACCGACGTACTTCAGATCCATCCGCGCCGGCTGCGCGAAGTCCAGCTGTACGGTGCTGACCGTCTCTTCGCGGCCCGTGACCGTCGGAAACTGGATGTCGATCTTCGGCCCGTAGAACGCCGCTTCGCCGGGGCCGTCGATGTAGTTGATGCCGAGTTCCTGCAAGACCTCGGCGAGGATCTTCTCGGAGTTCGCCCACGCCTGCGGATTGTCGACGTATTTTTCCTTGCCCTTAGGATCGCTGAAGTCCGAGCGCGACAACCGCACGGTGTACGACTCGAGCCCGAGGATTCGATACGCCTCGGCGTACAACGCCATCACCGACTTGAACTCGCCCTTCACCTGCTCGGCCGTGCAGTAGATGTGTGCGTCGTTCATGCACATGCCGCGCACGCGCACGAGCCCGCCGACCGCGCCGGAATCCTCGAAGCGATACACCTGCCCGTATTCGGCGAGGCGCAGCGGCAATTCACGATAGCTGCGCGGCGACGCCGCATACACTTTGTGGTGGTGCGGACAGTTCATCGGGCGCAACGCGTACGTTTCGCGGATTTCACCGTCGCCCGTGTTTTCTTTCAGTTCCATCAAGGGATACATGTGGTCCGCGTAGTACGGCAGATGGCCGGTGCGGTAATAGAGCTCCGCGCGCGCAAGATGCGGCGTCGCGACGCGTTGATAGCCGCCCTTGAATTCCAGCTCCTTCGCGAGCTTCTCGAGTTCGTCGCGAATGACGGTGCCGTTCGGCAGCCACAGCGGTAGCCCCTTACCGACGTCGTTGTCGAGGTGGTAGATGCCGAGTTCGCGGCCGAGTTTCTTGTGGTCGCGGGCGAGCGCGAGCTCGTAGCGCGCGACGTAGTCGTCGAGTTCTTCCTTCGTCGCGAACGCCCACGCGTAGATGCGCGTCATCATCACGTTGTCGGAATTGCCGCGCCAATACGCGCCGGCGACGCTCTTCAGCTTGAACGCGTCGCGCGGAATCTCCTTGGTCGTCGCCACGTGCGGCCCTTCGCACATGTCGAGGAACGGCCCGTTGCGATAGAACGACAACCTGTCGAGGTGCTTCTTGTCGAACAGTTCGAGCGCGTACTCGCGCTTGTACGGCTCCTTCATGTCGGCGAGTCGCGCGAGCGCCGCGTCTTTCGGCAATTCTTCACGATCGAAGCGCTGGCCCTTCTTCAAGATCTTGCGCATGTGCTGTTCGATCTCCGGGAAATCTTCCTCGGTGATCGGCGCCGTCAGGATGAAGTCGTAGTAAAAGCCGTCCTTGATCGGTGGGCCGAAACCGAGCGTCGAGCCCGGCCTCACCTCGAGCACGGCTTGCGCAAGTACGTGCGCCAAGCTGTGCCGCATGCGATACAGCGCATCGCTTCGATCCAGTTCACCGCTGTGCTCCGAGTTGTCCATACGTTCCTCCAGAAAACGAAAAACCCCGTTGGCGGTCGCCTTCCGGGGTTTCGTCGAAGGCGGCCGCGTGTCCCGGGCCGCCTATGTGTCGCGCGCGACTAGGCAACCCGCCACGACGTGGTCGTGGCGGTGGTAGTCGTCGATTCGTTCAGCGACAGCCGATGCATCTCAAAACGCATTCGTGCAAAACGGCGTAATGATAGTGAGGCACCGGCTGATTGCAAGGGCGCAGCGCGGCGTCGATCTCAGCACGCCGGCGCGCTAACGATCTGACGGCGTCGCGCCGGGCTCAGGCTTGCGGTTCGGCGCGCCGACGGTCGGTTCGATCCGCTGCGCGCGCATCGAATCGTGGGCGCGGGCGCCGATACGTCTCGCACGGGGATCGGCCTCGCCCCGATTGCGTTGCTCTCGGGCGATGAGATCCGATTCGCTCCGATCGATCATGTTGGGGAATTCTCCGCGGCGAACTGCGCCGCACTTGCAGGATGTCGGGTCCGTTTCGGACACACGTATGATCATCGCCCGGACGGAAAGTTCGGTTCTACTGACTGAATCACACTCCGTCGCAGTGCCGCGCAAGGACGCGCGCCACGTCGTGCAAGCTGCCGACGACGGGGTGACCCAACCGCCGCACGTCCGCCGCGGGCTGCACCAAATCGGGGACTTGGAATACGAAGAATCCGGCCGCATGCGCCGCGCGCACGCCGTTGTCGGAGTCTTCGATCGCCCAACACCGACGCGGCGCGACCCCGAGCGCGCGCGCAGCGGTCAGATAGGGCTCGGGATGCGGCTTCGCGCGCGTGACGACGTCGCCGCCGACGATCGTTGCGAAGTAGTGATCGAGCCCGGCAAGACTCAGCTTGGTCTTCGCGAGCGGCGTGGCGGTCGAAGTCGCGAGGGCGGTCGGCAAACCGGCGCGGCGCACGAGGTCGAGCAACTCGCGCGCACCGTCCTTCACGTCGACCGCCTGCGTGCCGACGCGCGCGCGGTACAAGCGCGACCATTCCCGATCGACGCGTTCGTACGCGTCGACCCCGAGCGCGCCCTCGAGGATTTCTCGCGTGCCATGCATGCTGGTGCCGATGCAGCGCTCGTACAGCGCCTGATCGAACGCGATGCCGTGCACGCCGCAGGCTTGCTCGAACAACGCCATCGCGATGCGCTCGGTGTCGAGCAGCAGGCCATCCATGTCGAACACGATAGCCTGCGGCGCGAACGGGGCGCCTGGCGCGTCGGTCAAGCGGCCGACCGCGCGAGGTTGTTCAGCACGTACTGCAGAATTCCGCCGCTCTTGAAATACTCGATCTCGTTGTCGGTGTTGAGGCGACTCGTGACGGCGACTTCTTGCGACTTCCCGTCCGAGCGGCGGATCGTCAGCACGAGGTCTTGGCTCGGCTTGATCTCCTTCACACCTTTCGGCAGCGCGATGTCGATGATCTCGTCGCCTTTGAGGCTCAAGCTCTTGCGCGACTCGCCGTTCTTGAACACGAGCGGCAATACGCCCATGCCGATCAGGTTCGAACGGTGGATGCGCTCGAAGCTCTCGGCGATCACCGCTTTGACGCCGAGCAGACGCGTGCCTTTCGCAGCCCAGTCGCGGCTCGATCCGGTGCCGTACTCCTTGCCGGCGAAGATCACGAGCGGGGTGCCCTCTCCCTGGTAGCGCATCGCCGCGTCGTAGATCGACAGCTTGTCGCCGCTCGGCACGTGGCGCGTGTAGCCGCCTTCGGTGCCTGGGACCATCTCGTTCTTGATGCGAATGTTCGCGAACGTGCCGCGCATCATCACTTCGTGGTTGCCGCGCCGCGATCCGTACGAGTTGAAGTCGGCGACGTCGACGCCGTGCTGGACAAGATAGTGACCGGCGGGACTGTCCGGCTGAATCTCGCCGGCCGGCGAGATGTGGTCCGTCGTCACCGAGTCGCCGAGCAGCGCGAGCACGCGCGCGCCGCGCACTTCAACCGATTGATCGAGCACGTCGCCGACCTTGAAGAACGGCGGCTGCTTGATGTACGTCGAGTTCTCCCACTTGTACGTGCCCTTCGCGTCGACCTTGATCGCTTGCCACGCGGCGGGGCCGGTGAACACGTCGGCGTATTGGCGCTCGAACATGTCGGCGGACACTTGCGCAACGACGTCGGCGACTTCCTTGTTGCTCGGCCAGATGTCCTTCAGGAACACGTCCTTCCCCGCCGAATCCTTGCCGATCGGATCCTTCGACAGATCGATCCGCATCGTGCCGGCGATCGCATACGCGACGACGAGCGGCGGCGACGCGAGCCAGTTCGCGCGCACCTCTTGGTGCACGCGCCCCTCGAAGTTCCTGTTACCGGACAGCACCGACGAGACCACCAAGTCGCCCTTCGCAATCGCGGCCGAGATCGGTTCCGGCAACGGACCGGAGTTGCCGATGCAGGTCGTACAACCGTAGCCGACGAGGTTGAAGCCGAGTTTGTCGAGCGACGTCTGCAAGCCCGATTTGTTCAGATATTCGGTGACGACCTTCGAGCCCGGTGCCAGCGACGTCTTCACCCACGGCTTCACGGTCAGCCCGCGCGCGACCGCCTTCTTTGCGACGAGGCCTGCGGCGAGCATCACCGCCGGGTTCGACGTATTCGTGCAAGACGTGATCGCGGCGATCACCACGTCGCCGTGGCCGAGGTCGTTCTTGCCGCCGGCGATCGGCGTGCGCGCGTTCTTCGTCGCGCCGCGGCCTTGCAGGTCGATTTCGTCGTCGACGGCCTTCTTCAGGTTCGTCATCGCGACGCGGTCCTGCGGCCGCTTCGGACCGGCGAGACTCGGTACGACGGTCGACAGATCCAGTTCGAGCGTGTCGGTGTAGACGGCATCCGGCGTCTTCGCGTCGCGCCACATGCCCTGCGCCTTCGCGTACGCCTCGACGAGCGCGACGGTATCGGCCGAGCGGCCCGACAGCTTCAAGTAGTTGATCGTCTCGGCGTCGATCGGGAAGAAGCCGCACGTTGCACCGTATTCCGGTGCCATGTTCGCGATCGTCGCGCGGTCCGCGAGCGGCAGATGGTCGAGACCGGAGCCGAAGAACTCGACGAATTTGTCGACGACGCCCTTCTTGCGCAGCATCTCGACCACGCGCAGCACGAGGTCGGTCGCGGTGATGCCTTCCTTGAGCTTGCCGGTCAGGCGGAAGCCGATGACTTCCGGAATCAACATCGAGATCGGTTGGCCGAGCATCGCCGCTTCCGCCTCGATGCCGCCGACGCCCCAGCCGAGCACGCCGAGGCCGTTGATCATAGTCGTGTGACTGTCGGTGCCGACCAACGTATCGGGGTACGCGACGGTGCGACCGTTCTCGGTCTTCGTCCAAACGACCTTCGCGAGATATTCGAGGTTCACCTGGTGGCAGATGCCGGTGCCGGGCGGCACGACGCGGAAGTTGTCGAACGCGGTCTGGCCCCAGCGTAGGAAGCGATAGCGCTCGCGGTTGCGTTCCATCTCGATGTCGACGTTCTCGTCGAACGCCTTGGCGGTGCCAAAGTGGTCGACCATCACCGAGTGGTCGATCACGAGGTCGACCGGCGACAACGGGTTGATGATCTTCGGATCGAGTCCGGCGGCGACGACGGCGCTGCGCATCGCGGCGAGGTCGGCGACACCGGGCACGCCGGTGAAGTCTTGCATCAAGACCCGCGCGGGTCGATACGCGATCTCTTCGGCCGGCGGCGGTTTGACGGCCCAGTTGCCGAGCGCCTGGATGTCTTCCTTGCGAACGGTATTGGCGTCTTCGAAGCGCAGCAGATTCTCGAGCAGGATCTTCAACGACATCGGCAAGCGGCTGACCGCGCCGACGCCGGCCTTCTCCGCGTCGGGCAGGCTGTAGTAGTCGTACTGTTGCTTGCCGACCGTAAGGGTCTTCTTGGTTTTGAAACTGTCGTCACTCATGCGAATCGCTCTCCTGCCAGTGCGCGTGTCGACGCGCGCGCGGCGTCAACCGCCGGATTTCAATGTCGAGGAGCGATTCTAGAGCCGCGATGCCGAAAGGAAAGCGAAACGACGGGAACTAACAGTTGCCCTGCGGGAATGCAATCGCGCAACCGCGGTCGCGGAAAACGGAGCGGTCGCGCGGCTCTGCCGTGCGACCGCGTCGGGTCACGCGTTGGAGATCAGCTGACTTTGACTTCGATTGCGCGCGGCTTCACTTCTGCACGCTTGCTCACCGTCAGATGCAGCACACCGTCTTTGGCGCTCGCGGTGATGCCGTTCTCGTCGGCATTTTCCGGCAGTCGGAAACTGCGGCTGAAACGGCCGTAACGGCGTTCCACGCGATGCACCTTGCCTTTCGATTCCTTCTCGAACTTGCGCTCGCCGGTCACGGCCAGCACGCCGTCCTTGAACGTGACCTTGACGTCGGACGGTCGCACCGCCGGCAGTTCGAGGTCGATCTGATAGTCGTTGTCCGTCTCATGGATGTCGACGGCCGGGTTCCAGTCGCTCTCCGCGATGTTCTCGCCCCAGCCACCGAAACCGCGGTCCAGTTGATTGAAGAACTGGTCGATTTCGCGCGCCGGGTTCCAACGTACAATGCTCATGTCTTCGCCTCCACGTTCGCTGTTTTTTCGTCGGAATCACCGTGATTCCGGCAACGCGCACATTGGTGGGGACGGCATGTTTCGAATCAAAGGGATTGAAAATTCGACGGCCAATCCCCAGCGCCGGTTTTATCAACGCTTTCGACGCCATGGAGCACCTTCGATGACCAAGATGAGCCAGCACGAGAAACAGAACTTTCTCGCCGATCTGCACGTCGGCGTGCTCGCGATCAACGATCCGTCGCGCGGACCGCTGACCGTGCCGGTGTGGTACGACTACGCACCCGGCGGCGAACTGTGGTTCCTGACGGGGCCCGAGTCGCGCAAGGGCAAGCTGTTGAAGAAAGGATCGCGCGTGAGCCTCTGCGCGCAGACGGAGTCGCCCCCTTACAAGTACGTCAGCATCGAAGGCCCGATCGTGGCGGTCGAGCCGGCCGATCGCGAGAAACACGGCCGGCCGATGGCGCATCGCTACTTGGGCAAGAAGCTGGGTGACCAGTACGTCGGCCGCGACAGTGCCGAGGCCAGCGTCGTGGTGCGCGTGCGCCCGGAGCAATGGCTCGCGGTCGACTACGGCAAGATGAGCCTCTAACGCCCGCGCACGAACGCGCTGACGAGTTCGACGATCCGCGGCGCGAGCGCCGGCGGAATGTTGTGTCCCATGCCGGCGACCACCTCGAGCCGCGCGCCGGGAATCGCGGCCGCCGTGTCGCGCCCGGCGGCGAGCGGAATCAACGGATCGTCGGCGCCGTGGATCACCAAGGTCGGCACGGCCAACCGGCGTAACCGGTCGCGGCGGCTGCCGTCGGCCATCACCGCGCGCATCTGTCGCGCGACGCCGTCCGGCCGGTGGCTGCGCAAGTGCGCGGCGCGCGCGGCGGCAAGACGTTCGTCGAGCGGCTCCGGATAGCCGGGGCTACCGAACACCGCGCGGTTCTCCGCATTCAACGCGATCAACGCTTCCGTGTCCCGTGCCGTTTCGACGAGCCGCGCGCGCATCTCCGGCGACGGTTGCGGCAGCGACGGATCCGACGTGGACGACATCACGCTGATCAACGTCCGGACTCGATGCGGAGACCTGAGCGCGACATGCTGCGCGATCATCCCGCCCATCGAAATGCCGAAGACGTGCGCGCGATCGATCCGCAGATGATCGAGCAGTCCGACCGCGTCGCCGGCCATGTCCTCGAGGCGATACGGCGGCCCGGCCGGACACTCGCTCGACAACCCCGCATCGCGATTGTCGAAGACGACCGTGTACAACCCGGCGCCGACGAACCCGTCGAGCAGCGCACTCGGCCACTCGATCAACTGCGTGCCGAGCCCTCGGATCAACACGATCGCCGGCGCCGTCGGCGCGCCGCGCGTCTCGTAGCACAACGTCACATCGTTCAATTTCGCCAGCGGCATCGCGGCAACCTCAGCGTTTCTTGACGATTCGATACGTGCTTTCGCCGCGCGTTCCGACCGCATCGAAGCGCGGCGGCATCTCGGCCGGCGTGCGATCCAGCACATCGACGGTACAACGACCGCCGTACAGCGAATCGACTTCGTCGCCATGCACGGCGAACGGCGGACCGTCGGCAAGGCGTTGATCGTATTCGACGGTCAGCAGCAACGTCGCCGCACCGACCGGCAGAATGTCGAGCAAATGTGCGACGTAGCGGCGTCGCATCGGCGCCGGTAGGGCGACCAGCGCGCCGCGGTCGAACACGCCGCGCACGCCGGCGACATGCGCGGCGCTCGAATCGAACACATCGCCGCAGAGAATGCGGACGTTGCGCCCCTCGTACACGACGAACTGGCCGACCTGACGGCATTCATAAGGGGCGGACGCCTCCGCGAAGAACGCCTCTACGGCGGCGGTTGCGAGCTCCGCGCCGATCACGGCATGGCCCTGCCCCGCCAGCCACCACATGTCGCGGCTCTTGCCGCACAGCGGCACGAACACGCGCGCGCCCGCCGGGACGTTCAGCGCCGGCCAATGCATTCGCAATCGCGCGTTGTAGTCCGCTTGGTGGAAGCCGATCTGGTTGAGGCGCCAGCGCTCGAGCCAGAAATCGCGTTCCACTCAGAAGCCCGCCGCGCCGCCGCGATTGCGCGGATCGCTCATACCGAGCAGTTCGTCGCCGGAGCGAAGCACCGAATTCGCGTCGCCGATGCCGCGATCCCACGGCAACGTCACGAACGCGTAGCCCATCGCCTGTAGCAGCTTCAGCGTATCCGGCGAGATACCCCACGGTTCGTAGATCACCCGGTCGGGCATCCACTGGTGGTGGAAGCGCGGCAGCGCGACGGCGTCCGCGATGTCCATGCCGTGGTCGAGCACGTCGACGACCACTTGCAGCACCGTCGTGATGATCGTGCTGCCGCCCGGCGAACCCGTCACCAGCAGCACGCGCCCGGTCTTGTCGAGCACGATCGTCGGCGTCATCGAGCTCAGCATGCGTTTGCCGGGTTCGATCGAATTCGCGGTGCGGCCGATCAGCCCGTACGAGTTCGGCGTGTTCTCGCGCGACGAGAAGTCGTCCATCTCGTTGTTCAGCAGAAAGCCGGCGCCGTCGACCGCGATCTTCGAGCCGAACGACAAGTTCAGCGTCGTCGTATACGCGACCGCGTTGCCGGCCGCGTCCATCACCGACAAGTGCGTCGTCTGCGGACTCTCGTGCGGGAATTGGCCCGGACCGATCTTCGCGGACACGCTCGCGTGCGCCGGATCGAAGTCGGCGAACCGCAACGTCGCGTACGGCTTCGCGATCAGTTGCGCCATCGGCACCGGATAGAAATCCGGATCGCCGAGGTGTTCGGCGCGGTCGGCGTACGCTCGCCGCTCTGCTTCGACCATCAAGTGAATCGTCGCCGCCGAACCGTAGCCGAGCGCCTTCACGTCGTACGGCTCGAGCATGTTCAGCATCTGTACCAGCAGCACGCCGCCGGACGACGGCGGCGCCATCGAATAAACCTCATAGCCGCGATACGAGCCCCTCACCGGCTCGCGCCACACCGACTTGTAGTCGGCGAGATCGGCCGCGCCGATCAGCCCGCCACCGCGCTGCATTTCGGCAACGATCAGGTCGGCGGTGTGACCGGCGTAGAAGCCCGCCTTGCCTTTCGCGCTGATCAGCGCCAGCGTTTTTGCGAGATCGGGTTGGCGGAAGCGATCCCCTTCGCGATACGGCGTGCCGTCCTTTTTCAGGAAGATCTTCGCGCTGCCCGGATATTTGCGGAATTGCTCGGCCTCTTCGGCGAACTCGCGACCCAGATCGTCATTCAGCACGAAGCCGTCCTTCGCGAGCCGAATCGCCGGCGCGATCACCTTCTGGCGCGACAGCGTGCCGTACTTCTCGAGCACGTCGAGCATGCCGGCTACGCTGCCGGGCACGCCGGCCGCGAGATGCGAGTTCGTCGACAGGCCGGCAACCACGTTGCCGCTCGCGTCGAGGTACATGTCGCGCTGCGCATGCGCCGGCGCGCGTTCGCGATGATCGTTCGTCACCACGCGCCCGTCGGCGAGGTGGATCACCATGAAGCCGCCGCCGCCGAGATTGCCGGCCGATGGGTAGGTCACCGCCAGCGCGAAGCCGGTCGCGACCGCTGCGTCGATCGCATTGCCGCCGTCGCGCATGATCTGCGCGCCGACCTGCGACGCGATGGCGGACCGCGACGCGACCATCCCGTGCACGCCGCGTACCGCTTCCGGACTCGCCCCGAACGCGAACTGCGCAACGACGATCGCGACGAATCCGACCAGCCGCCGGGCTGTGCTATACATGCGCCTTCCCTACCTTCTCGAACAAGGGCGCGATTCTGAAGGATGGCCACCGCGACCAGCAACAAATTGCGCCGCATCGCGCTCGACGCGCAGGGCCTGCTGCGCACCGCGCCGTTCGGGCGCGGCGTCGATGCGACGCATCGCGCGCTCGAGCAGATCGGTTACGTGCAGATCGACACGATCGCGATCGTCGAGCGGGCGCATCACCACACGTTGTGGAACCGGGTGCCGAACTACCGGCCCGCGCACCTCGACCGGCTCGTTAGCGAGCGGCGCGCGTTCGAATACTGGTTTCACGCCGCAGCGTATTTGCCGATGCGCGACTATCGGTTCGCGCTGCCGCGCATGCGCGCGCTGCGAGAGGGCGGGCATTGGTTCCGCCGCAACCGCAGATTGATGAACGCGGTGCTCGACCGCATCCGCGCCGAAGGCCCGCTGCTCGCCCGCGATTTCGAAGCGCCGAAGGGCCGCAGCCAGGGCTGGTGGGACTGGAAACCGGCCAAGCGCGCGCTCGAGCAGTTGTACATGCAAGGCGATCTGATGATCGCCGGACGCGACGGCTTTCAGAAGGTCTACGACCTGACCGAGCGCGTGCTGCCGCCGGGCATCGACACGGCGCCGCCGAGCGTCGCCGAATACGCCGAGCACCTGCTCGACACGGCGCTGCGCGCGCACGGCTTCGTCGCGCCGAAGGAAGTCACGTACGGTCGCCGC
>Ga0335084_10004598_pt1 | contig 13602 bp, 13 predicted proteins | sample Lox_Sample_44_FD_206721 | JGI IMG/M metagenome (GOLD analysis project Ga0335084, IMG submission 206721) | Soil microbial communities from Loxahatchee National Wildlife Refuge, Florida, United States - Lox_Sample_4.4 | ecosystem: Environmental > Terrestrial > Soil > Wetlands | place: USA... | reverse complement strand
CGCTCCGTCCACCGCCTCGATGGGCAGCCGGATCGTCACCCGCGTCCCCTTGCCGAGCGCGCTGTGCACCGTGAGCTCGCCTCCGTGCAGGTCGATGACCGAGCGGGCCAGCGCCATGCCGAGCCCGGTCCCCTGCGGCTTGGTGGTGAAGAACAGGTCGAAGATGCGCGTGAGCGTCTCCTCGCTCATGCCGTGCCCGGTGTCCTCCACGAGGATCGTCACCGCGCGCGTCTCCGGCGAATAGCCGGTGGTGACGGTGAGCTTGTCGCCGGCGCGAAGCGATTCCAGGCCGTTGAGGATGAGATTGAGCAGGGCCTTGCGCAGCTCGCGCGCGTCCAGCCGGGCCTCGGGGCACGCCGGGTCGTAGGCGCGGACCACCTCGACACCGGGCGTGTCGCACTTGGCCCGGGCGAAGTCCACGCACTCGTCGAGCAGCGCGTGCAGCGCGGTCGGCGCCCGGTGCAGCTCGGGCGGGCGGCCGAAGGCGGTGATCTCCTGCACCACCGAGGCCAGGTGATCCACCGTCGAGGTGATCTTCTGCGCGAGCCCGGCGCCGTCACGGTCGCCGCTCCTGTCCAGGCGCTGCTCGAGGTGGCGCGCGTAGAGGCGCAGGCCGGCCAGCGGATTCTTCAGCTCGTGGGCCACCTCGGTCGCCATGCGGCCCAGCGCGGCGAGCGCGCCGCTGCGCAGCCGCTCCAGCTCGTGCGTCGTGCGCACGGCGGAGGCGGCCTGCGAGGAGAAGAGCGCGAGCAGCTCCAGGTCGTCCTCGGTCGGCTCCACGCCACGCGCGGTCTCGATGACGAGGGCGCCCGCGGGACCCTTCTGCACGACCAGCGGCGCCGCCACGATGCTGCCGGTCTCGCCGGGAAAGGTCACCGGGAGCCCCTTGGTCATCGCCGCCACCGCCGCCGACTCCAGCGCCGGCCACGACGGCGGCGGCGAGCCGGCGCTGGCCATCGGCACCAGCTTGCCGTGCTCCTGCTGGAAGACCACGCAGCGATCGGCCTCCGTCGTCTCCACCGCGCCCTGGGCCACGGCGTCCAGCACGCGCGCCATCACGCCGGAGGAGGCGAGCGTCTGGCCCACCGTGAGCAGCCGCTCGCGGTCGCGGGCCCAGCGCCGGCTGGCCAGCGCGCGGGCGATCTTGGCGCGCAGCTCGTCGCGCAGGAAGGGCTTGGTGAGATAGTCGAACGCGCCGCGCTGGACGGCCTCCACCGCCGTCTCGATCGTGCCGTGCGCGGTCATGATGAGCACCGGCAGCCGCGGCTGGCGCGCGTGCACGGCCTCCATGAGCGCGATGCCGTCCGTCGGCTCCATGCGCAGGTCGATGAGGGCGAGGTCGAAGCGCGTCTGCTCCACCGCGAGCACGGCCGCCTGCGGGTCGGCGGTGGCGGTGACGTCGTGGCCCATCGCCGTCAGCCGCATCTCGAGCACCTCCACGATGGCGGCGTCGTCGTCGACCACGAGGATCTTGCGCTTCATCGCGTCCGCTCGAGTCTCAGATCACTCTGCTTGAGCCGCTCGAGATCGCTGCGCAGCCGGTCGGCCTCCTGCCGCACGCGCACCAGGTCCATCTCGCGCCGCGCCAGGTCCTCGCGCAGGCGCGTCACCTCCTGGCGCAGCCGCGCGGCTTCCGCCCGCGCGGTGAGCGTGGCGGCCAGCGTGTCGCGGCTCTCCCGCGCGCGCGGGGCCCCCCAGGCGTCGGGATAGCGCGTCAGGTACTCGTCGTACCTCGCGACCGCGAGGGGGAAGTCCCCCTCGCGCGCCGACCGATCGGCCTCGGAGAGCAGCGTGGCGGCGGGGCCGAACGGCCACGAGGCGCACCCGGTGAGCGCCGCCGCCAGCGCGAGCGCCGCGAGCGCGCGCCTCATGCGGCTTTCGCCTCGCGCGGCAGCAGCACGCTGAACCGGCTGCCCTTGCCCTCGTGCGACTCCACCGTCACCCGCCCGCCGTGGGCCTGCACGAGGCCGCGCACGATCGAGAGCCCGAGCCCGGTGCCGCCCTTGCCGAGGTGCGCCTGGCGATAGGTCTCGAAGATGTGGGGCAGCTCGGTGGCCGGGATGCCGAGGCCGGTGTCCTCCACCTGCACCTCGCACTCCTCGCCGGCGTCGACCACCCGCGCCACCACGCGCCCGCCGGCCGGCGTGAAGCGGATGGCGTTGGCCAGCAGGTTGACGACCACCTGCACCAGCCGGTCCTCGTCGCCGGTGACCGTGAACCGCTCGCCCACGCGCTCGCGGTCCAGGGTGACGCGCGCCTCCTCGGCCTGCGGCCGCAGCTCCTCGGCGGCGCGGCTCACCAGCCGCTCGAGGTCCACCGGCCGGTGCGCGAGCGGCAGCAGGCCGGCGCGCAGCCGGGAGATGTCGAGGATCTGGTTGACGAGCCGCAGCAGGCGATCGGACGAGCGCTGGACGATCTCCACCAGGCGCGCCTGCTTGGGCGTGAGCGGGCCGGCCACCTCGTCGGCGAGCAGGTGCGCGGCCTCGCGCACGGAGGTGAGCGGCGAGCGCAGCTCGTGCGAGAGCGTGGCGAAGAACTCCTCCTTCGTCTCGTCGAGCTGGCGCAGCCGCTCGGCCATCGCGTTGAACGCGCGCGCCAGCACGCCGACCTCGTCCCTGCCGCCGGTCGGCACCGGCTCGCGGAAGGCGCCGGCCGCCACCGCGCTGGTGGCGACCGACAGCCGGCGCAGCGAGCGGGTGATGCGCAGCGCGATCACCGCCGTCGCCAGCAGGGCCAGCCCGACGGCGGCGGCCAGCGCCACCACGACGCCCGTCCACGTGCGCGTCTCCAGCCGCGCCACCTCGGCCTGCGCGCGCAGCACGCGCGCGTGCGTGGCGCTCTGCAGGGCCTCCAGGCCGACCTCGACGCGCTCGGCCAGCGCGCGGCCGGCCGGCTCGCCGACGGCGGGAGCGCGGGCGCCGGCCGCGGCCAGGCGCGCCTGCTCGGCCGCCACCGTGTCGTGATAGCGCTCGAAGGCGGCGGCGGCCTCGGCCAGGTGGCGCGCCTCGTCCTCCGTGCGCGCCAGCGCGCGCAGGCGCGTGAGGTCGGCGCGCACGTTGGCGGCGCGCGCGCGCCAGAGCTCGGCGTAGCGCGCGTCGCGCAGGATCGTGAAGCGCGCCTCCAGGCGGGCCAGGGCCAGCATGGCGTCGCGCACCTCGGCGGTCAGCCGGAACGCGGGCAGGGTCTCGCTGGCCACTTCGCGGTTGAGGGAGACGAGCCGGCCGACGGCCCGCAGGCTGAGCACGCCGACGGCGGCCAGCACCACGATGACCAGCGAGAACCCCAGGAAGATCTTCGACGCCAGCCGCATGCGGTCCCGCTCTCGCTCCTACCGGCCCGGGCCGGTGGGAGCGGTCGCCGCCGGAGCTCCCGGCGCCAGAGGCCTCGTCCTCAGCGTGTTCTCGGGCATTTGCAGTCAGCGAGACGGCGCTGGGCGCCGCTGAATCCCGATCGTCGCGATGATAGCATCGCCACCCGCCGCGGACGTCATGCCGTGTCACGGAGCGGGTAGAGCTCGCGGTAGATGTTACGCCCGCGCGTCTCGCGCATCGGCAGGGTGAGGCAGGCGGCCGCCACCGCCAGAACGGCACAGATGGTGAAAGCGTCGCGGTACGCCTCCACCGGGTAGCGTCGAGCCCCTTCGGCGAGCGCGCCGGTCCAGCGCGCGTCCAGCACCGCGCCGATCGGCCCCTGCGTGAGGGCGGCGCCCAGGAACCCGCCCAGGTTCACGACCGCCACCGCCACGCCGTCGAGGTGGGGCGGGTTGACCTCGCGCCCGATCGGCCACACGAGCACGAAGGCGGCGCCGGCCAGGCCCATGGCGAAGAGGAGCGCGTAGAAGGCCGGCAGCGGCAGCGCGCCGAGCGTGGCGAGGAACACGCCCCACAGTGCGGCCTGCGCGACGGCGAACGCCAGCAGCGGCGCCTTGCGCCGGCCGAGCAGGCGATCGGAGGCGAAGCCGATGCACGGCGCCGCAATCAGCAGCGCCACCGACGTCGCCGTCGCGTAGGACGCCGCAGCTCCGAGCGGCAGGCCGTACACGTCGCGCAGGAACGGGACCATCCACAGCATCTGGTTGCCGGCCACCGAGTAGAAGCAGAAGAACGCGAGAAACGGCGGCCACGTGTGCGGGTTGCGCAGCACTCGCGCGGCGCCGGCCAGGACGTCGCGCAGGGTGTCGCGGCGGGCGGCCACCGGAGCGCCGGGCGGCCGGTCGCGCACGCCGAGCGCGCAGAGCGCGGCGCCGGCCACGGTGACGAGCCCCACGCCCCAGAAGGCGCCGCGCCACCCGACGAGCGTGACCAGCGCGGCGAGCGGCAGCGTGGAGACGAGCGCGCCCAGCACGCCCACCGTCGCGGTGAGCGCGGCGAGGAAGCCGAAGCGCTCCGGCGGAAACCAGGCCGCCGCGATCTTGAGCGTGCCCACGAACGTGGGCGCCGCACCGGCGCCGACCAGCAGGCGGCCGGCGTAGAGCATGGGCACGCTGGTGGCGGCGCCCATGAGGACGGCGCCGGCGCCCATCACCACGCCCCCGATGGCCATCACCCGCCGCACGCCGTAGGCGTCCACCAGCAGGCCGGCCGGCAGCATGAGACCCGCGTACGAGTAGAAGTAGGCGGCGGCCACCAGGCCCACCGTGGTGCCGGTGACGGCGAACGTCTGCATGAGATCGCGGGCGATCACGCCGGGCGCGGCGCGATGGAAGAAGCCGATGAGGAACACGAACGCGGGCAGGCCCCACATCAGCCAGCGCATGGAGTCCCTAGCATAGAAGCACCCCGGCTGATTGCAATGGTCGGGAGCGTGGCCTACTATGAACGGGCGTCATTCGAGGTCGTCTCTCGCGGAGGGATTCGTGGAGTTCGGCATCTCGCTTCCCGGCCGGGGCCCGCTGGCCAAACCCGAACAGGTCCTGACGATGGCCGCGCGTGCCGACGCGCTCGGCTACGCCTCGATCTTCGTCACCGACCACATCGTGCTGCCGGCCTCGATGGCCCGCTCCGTCTATCCCTACTCGACCACGCGGCAGCTGCCCGGCGGCGCCGCCCAGGACTATCTCGAGCCGCTGGCGCTGCTCGGCGCGCTCGCCCGCGAGACGAGGCGCGCGCGGCTCGGCACCAGCGTGCTGGTCATCCCCTATCGGCACCCATTGGTGACCGCGAAGATCCTCGCCACGCTCGACCGCCTCTCGGGCGGCCGCATGATCCTGGGCGCCGGCGTGGGCTGGCTGCGCGAGGAGTTCGAGGCGGTGGGCGCGCCGCCCTTCGAGGAGCGCGGCGCCGTCACCGACGAGTACATCGCGCTGATGCGCCGGACCTGGACCACCGATCCCGTCAGCTTCCAGGGCCGCTACGTCACGGTCGACAGCGTCCACGCGCTGCCCAAGCCGATGCAGCCCCGCGGCATCCCCGTGTGGATCGGCGGCCACACCGACGGCGCCGTGCGCCGCGCCGCGCGCCTCGGCGACGGCTGGCATCCGCTGATCATGCGGCCGCCCGGCCTGCTGCTGCCCGACGAGTACGCCGCGCGCGTGCGCCAGCTCAAGGCGTGGGCGACGGAGGCGGGACGCGATCCCGGGTCCGTCACGCTGACCGTCCGGGTCGCGATGGAGGTCCGGCCCAGGCGCCTGAAGCCGCCGGCCGGCGATCGCCCGCTGTTCCAGGGCACCGCCGAGGAAGTGACGAAGGACATCCGGACGTACGCCGATCTCGGCGTCACCCACTTCGTGTGGGATCCCACGCACCAGGACCTGCCGTCGGTGCTCGACAACCTCAAGCGCTTCGCGCACGAGGTGGCGCCGCGATTCGACAGGGGTCGGGGTCGTCTATCCCATTCTGTTGGAGCGGGTGGCGCGAGGTCGGGTAGGAACGTGGGTGGGCTGGGCAGAGGAGCGCGGGGCTCCGCACCGGCGGTCGACCGTCGTGCATCCAAACGTCGGCGGAAGAAGTCCCGGTGATTTCTCACGCGGAGGCGTGCGCGCTGATCGAGGGGCCGGCGGCGGCGCTGCCGGAGCTGCTGGCGCGCGCGGGCGAGGTGCGCGACCGCGGGCGCGGGCGGACGGTGACGTTCTCGGCCAAGGTGTTCGTGCCGCTGACCACGCTCTGCCGCGACTACTGCGGCTACTGCACGTTCCGGCGCGATCCCGGCGAGCCGGGCGCCCGCACGCTGTCGCCCGAGGACGTCGTGGCGCTGGTCCAGGCCGGCGCGCGGCTCGGCGCCAAGGAGGCGCTGTTCTCGCTCGGCGACAAGCCGGAGGCCGTCTTCCCCGAGCACCGCGAGTTCCTGCGGCGTCACGGCCACCGCACGACGCTCGGCTATCTCCGCGCGATGTGCGAGCTCACGCTGGCCGAGTCCACGCTGCTGCCGCACGCCAATCCCGGCGTGATGGGCGAGCGCGACCTGGCCGCGCTGCGCGAGGTCAACGTGAGCCTGGGCATCATGCTCGAGAACGTGGCCGACCGGCTGCTGGCGCCCGGCCTGGCGCACGACCGCGCGCCCGACAAGGTGCCGGCGCGCCGGCTCAAGACGATCGCGCTGGCCGGCAAGCTCGGCATCCCCTTCACCACCGGCATCCTCTTCGGGATCGGCGAGACCGCGCGTGAGCGCGTGGACGCGCTGGTCGCCATCCGCGATCTCCACGAGCGCTGGGGGCACATCCAGGAAGTGATCGTGCAGAACTTCCGGGCCAAGCCGCGGATCCCCATGCGGGAGGCGGCCGAGCCGTCGCTCGACGATCTGCTCCGCACGCTCGCCGTGGCCCGGCTCGTGCTGGGCCCCGATGTCAACATCCAGGCGCCGCCGAACTTGACGCCGGACGTGTACCCGCGGCTGCTGGCCGCCGGGCTCAACGACTGGGGCGGCATCTCGCCGCTGACGCCGGACCACATCAACCCCGAGAAGCCCTGGCCCGGGCTGCGCGCCTTGCGCGCGGCCACGGAATCCCAGGGCTTTCGCTTCCGCGAGCGGTTGGCGATCTACCCCGAGTACGCGACGCGCGCCGAGTTCCTCGACGAGCGGCTGCGGCCCCGGGTGACGGCGATCGTCGACGCCGGCGGTCTCGTGAGGGAATCGCATGAGCTCTGGCGACGCTGGTAGCCTGATCCCCGTTCTCGATCGCGTGGCACCCGACGTGCGCGGCATTCTCGCCCGCGCGCTCGACGGCGCCGAGGTCACGGTGGCCGAGGCCGAGCGCCTGGCCACCACCACCGGACGCGACCTCCTCGCGCTCACGCTCACCGCCGACGAGCTGCGCCGGCGCCACGTGGGCGACACCGTCACGTACGTCGTCAACCGCAACATCAACTTCACCAACGTCTGCATCAAGCACTGCGGCTTCTGTGCCTTCTCGCGGGATCACCGCGAGGAGGAGGGCTACCTGCTGCCCATCGAGGAAGTGGTGCGGCGCGCGCGCGAGGCATGGGAGCTCGGCGCCACCGAGGTCTGCATCCAGGCCGGGCTGCCGCCGAAGCTCGACGGCCGCTTCTACATCGACCTCACGCGGGCGCTCAAGGCCGCGCTGCCGGGGATGCACCTGCACGCCTTCTCGCCCGAGGAGGTGCTGTACGGCTCGGTGCGCTCGGGGCTGCCCATCAAGGAATACCTGAGCGAGCTGAAGGACGCCGGCCTCGGCACGCTGCCGGGCACCTCGGCCGAGATCCTCGACCAGGCGATCCGCGATCGCATCGCGCGCGGCCGCATCACCGTGGACCAGTGGGTGGAGGTCATCACCACCGCGCACGCGCTCGGCATCCGCACCACCTCCACCATCATGTACGGCCACGTGGAGACGCCCGCCCACTGGGTGCAGCACATGGCGCTGCTGCGCTCGATCCAGAAGGACACCGGCGGCTTCACCGAGTTCGTCCCGCTCTCGCTGATCCACAGCGAGGCGCCGATGTACTCGAAGGCCCTGGTGGAGGGCGTGCGCCCCGGCGCCACCGGCGTCGAGGTGATCCGCATGCACGCGCTCGCGCGCGTGATGCTCGGGCCGGTGCTGCGCAACATCCAGGCGTCCTGGGTGAAGGAAGGACCAAAGCTGGCGCAGGCGCTGCTCGACGCCGGCGCGAACGATCTCGGCGGCACGCTGATCAACGAGTCCATCTCCACTTCCGCCGGCGCCACCTACGGCCAGCTCGTCGGTCCCGCCGAGCTGCGGCGGTGGATCCGCGACGCCGGCCGCGTGCCGGCCGAGCGCGACACGCTCTATCGCATCGTGCGCGAGTACGCGGACGGCGACGATCCACGCTCGGAGCTCGACCGCGTCGAGGACGCCGAGGCGCGCTTCGGCTCCTATCGCCGCTTGATCGCGTCGGGCGAATTTCGCTTCACGCAGCGGTAGCCGTGGTGGACGGGCTGTGGTATTAATGCCTCTCGCACTCACTCACCACGCTCGATAGGAGGCTTCCTGTGGCGAAGACGATGACGAAGTCCGCGACGCTGGCCCATCTCGCCGAGAAGACCACGCTCACCAAGAAGCAGATCGAGGGCGTGCTGGACGAAACGCTCGCGCTCGCGTCGCGCGAAGCGAAGAAGAGCGGCGCCTTCGTGCTGCCGGGTTTCGGCAAGCTGGTGCTGGCGAACCGGAAGGCGCGCATCGGCCGCAATCCGCAGACCGGCGAGCCCATCAAGATCCCGGCCAAGCGCGTGTGCAAGTTCCGTCTGGCCAAGAGCCTGAAGGACACGGTGCTTGGGAAGACGAAGTAGCGCCGGTCAGGCGGGGGGCCGACGGCCCGCCGCCCCACGGTCGACGCCGCCGCCGGAAGAGGCGTCGCCCGCTCCCTCGCTCGCCTCAGCGACGCTCCCCCGGGTCTGGCAGGACGTCGGCTATCGGCCGCTCGCGGACGCCTCGCGCGCCCGCGCGCTGTTCGACTTCGCCGCGATCCCGTGGCCGGAGCCGGTCGCCTTCGCGTGGGGCGCCTGGATGGCTGCTCCCGGCGGCGAGCGCCTGATCGGCGCGCTTGCCGCCGAGCGCCACGCCACCACCGCGATGCTCTTCGGCCCCGTCATCTCCACGGGGGCTGATTCGCCGAGCGTCGGGCGCGACATCGCCCCGCGGCCTGATTCGCCGAGCGTCGGGCGCGAAGGCGCCCCGACGCCAGATCCAATAGAAGTCGCCAGCCAGCTCGTCGCCGCGGCGATCGACCACGCGACGGCGCTCGGCGCCGCCACCCTCTACACGCGCCCGCAGGGCCTCGATCGCGTCTGGGTGCGTTTCGGCTTCATCCCCGTGCCGGAGGTCGCGCTGCCACCGGCGCTGGCCGGCCGGCCGGGCGCCGGGCTCTACGCCTGGCGGGGCGGCAGCGCGCTGTGGTCGCTCCGCGAGCTTGCGACATAGAGGGGCGCATGAAGGTCACGGCGCTCGCCGGGGGAACCGGCGCCGCCAAGCTGCTGCGCGGTCTCGCCGCCTGTCTGGCGCCTCACGACCTGACGATCGTCGGCAACACGGGCGACGACACCGAGGTGTGGGGCCTCCACGTCTCGCCCGATCTGGACACCGTCACCTACGCCCTGGCCGGGCTGCTCGACGTCGCGCGCGGCTGGGGCCGGACGGACGAGACCTTCCGTGCGCTGGAGGCGATGGCCGCGCTCGGCGCGCCCACGTGGTTCGGCCTCGGCGACCGCGACCTCGCCACGCACCTCACCCGCACGAGCGCGCTGCGCGCGGGTGAGACGCTCTCGGCGGTCACCGCGCGCCTGGCCGCGCGGCTCGGCGTGACCGCGCGCATCCTGCCGATGAGCGACGCGCCGGTGCGCACGTTCGTCACCACCACCGGCGGGCGGCTCTCCTTCCAGGAATACTTCGTGCGCGACAGGGCGCAGGGCGACGTCGTGGCGGTCGCGTACGACGGCGCCGAGGCGTCGCGGCCGGCGCCGGGCGTGGTCGAAGCCCTGGCCGAGGCCGACCTCATCGTCGTCTGCCCCTCGAATCCCGTGACCTCCGTCGGCCCCATTCTCTCGGTCCCGGGCATCGTGCCGGCGCTGCGCGCGACGAAGGCGCCGGTGGTCGGCGTGAGCCCGATCGTGGGCGGCGCACCGGTGAGCGGCCCCGCCGGCCGCCTCATGGCGGCGCGCGGCCTCGCGGTCTCGCCGGTCGGCGTGGCCGCCGCCTACGCGCCGTGGCTGACGACGCTGCTGATCGACGCGGGCGACGCGGGCGAGCGCGCCGCCCTCGAGCGCGGCGGCGTCCGCGCGGTGACGGCCGACATCATGATGACCGACCACGCGAAGGAGATCGCGCTGGCGCGGCGGGTGCTGGAGGCGACGTGACCACGCCCCAGGCGCGCCGCGCGCCCGCGCGCATCCGCGCCGCCGTCACCGACGACGCCGAGGCCGTGTGGCGCGTGCACACGTCCTCCATCCGCGGGCTCTGCGCCGGCTGGTATACCGAGCAGGAGATCGCGGTGTGGACGGGCCGGCTGATCGCCGAGGCCTACCGCCGCGCGATCGAGGCTCACGTGATGCTCGTGGCCGAGCGCGACGGCGCCGTCGTCGGCTTCGGGGAGCTCGACCTCCAGGGCGGCGAGATCGTGGCCGTCTACGTGATGCCGGAGGCGGCCGGCACCGGTGTCGGCTCCGACCTGCTCGCCCACCTCGAGGAGGCGGCGCGGGCGGCCCACCACGTGCGGCTGACGCTCTGCGCCTCGCTCAACGCCGAGGCCTTCTACGCCCACCGGGGCTGGCGCGCGGGCGCCCGCGAGAAGCACCGGCTGACGCCCGGGGTGGCGGTAGACTGCGTCCGTATGGACAAGGCCCTGCCCGCATGATCGTGGCCGCCGTCCCCGTCAAGGACGTGGTCAACGCCAAGCAGCGGCTCATGCGCGTGCTCGACGGTCCCGAGCGGCGCGAGCTGGCGCGCGCCATGCTGGTCGACGTCCTGCGCGCGCTGGCCGCCGCCCGCCTCGACCGCATGTGGGTGGTGACGCGCGAGCCCGAAGTGGCCGCCATCGCCCGCAGCCTCGGCGCCGAGGCGGTCGGCGAGCCGGAGAATCGCGGCCACACCGCCGCCGTGGCCACCGCGCAGGCCGAGGCCGTGCGCGCCGGCGCCACCGCGTTCCTCACCATCCCCGGCGACGTACCGTGCGTGACGGCCCAGGAGATCACGGCGCTCGTCGCCGCGCTGGCCGCGCCGCCGGCCGCCGTGTTCGCGCCCTCGCGCTCCGGCGCCGGCACCAACGGCGTGGTGCTCTCCCCGCCGGGCGCGATGCGCCTGCGCTTCGGCGAGCCCTCGTTCGACAACCACCTGGCCGCCGCCCGCGCGCTACGGCTGGAGCCGAAGATCGTGACGCTGCGCGGCCTCGGGCTCGACGTCGACGCGCCCGACGACCTCGTCGCGCTGCTCACCGAGGGCGCCGGCACCGAGAGCCACGCCCTGCTCGCGCGCTGGCGGCTGCCCGAGCGGCTGGCCGGCGTGCGCCCGGCCGCGAGCTGAGCATGGCGCCCCGCTACGAGGTCATCGGCATCGAGGGCATCGGCGAGGTGCGCCCCGGCGACGACATCGCGCGGCTCGTCGTCGAGGCGGCCGCGCGCCAGCGCACGCCGCTGGCCGGCGGCGACGTGGTGGTGCTGAGCCAGAAGATCGTCTCCAAGTCCGAGGGCCGCCTGCTGCGCCTGCCGGAGGTCACGCCCTCGCCGATGGCCACGACGTTCGCCGCCGAGCTCGGCCGCGACCCGCGGCTGATCGAGGTGATCCTGCGCGAGTCGCGCCGCATCGTGCGCATGGACCGCGGCGTGCTGGTGACCGAGACGCACCACGGCTGGGTGTGCGCCAACGCCGGCGTCGACCAGTCGAACGTGGACGCCGACGTGGTCGCGCTGCTGCCGGTCGATCCCGACGGCTCGGCGCGCGCGTTCCGCGACGCCGTGCGCGCGCAGACGCGGGCCGAGGTGCACGTGATCGTCGCCGACACCTTCGGCCGGCCGTGGCGCGAGGGGCTCGTCAACATCGCCATCGGCGTGGCGGGATTCGCGCCGATCTTGAGCTATCTCGGCCAGCAGGACCCCGCGGGCCGGCCGCTGCAGGCGACGATCCTCGCCGTGGCCGACGAGCTGGCGGCCGCGGCCGAGCCTGTCATGGGCAAGCTCGATCGCATTCCGGCCGCGATCGTCCGCGGCCTCGCGCTGCAGCCGAGCGAGGAAGGCTCCAAGGCACTGCTGCGCGATCCCGCCCGCGACCTCTTCCGATAGGAGACCTCACCCTGAACATCGCGATCCTCGGCGGTACCGGCAAGGAAGGCGCCGGCCTGGCCGTACGCTGGGCCAAGGCCGGCCACTCGATCATCATCGGCTCGCGCGACGCGGAGCGCGCGAAGAGCAAGGCGGCCGAGCTGCGCGAGGCCGCGCAGGCCATTCCCATCGTGGGCCACACCAACGCCGAGGCCGCCGCCCTCGGCGAGGTCATCGTGGTCGCGCTCCCCGCGGTGGGGCTGGCCAACACGCTTCCCGAGACGCGCGAGGCCTGCAAGGGCAAGGTCGTCGTGAGCACGGTGGTGCCGCTCACCTTCGGCGGCGGGCGGCTCTTCACGCCGCCGCCGATCGGCTCCTCGGCCGAGGAGGTGCAGTCGCTGCTGCCGGAGGCCAGGGTGGTGGCGGCCTTCCACCACATCGCCGCCCACGAGCTGGTCGATTCCGGACACGACATCGAGTGCGACCTGCTGATCTGCGGCGCCGAGGCCGCGGCCAAGGAGACGGTCGCGCAGCTCGGCCGCTCGATGGGTCTGCGCGTGATCGACGTCGGCGCGCTCACCAACAGCGGACCCCTCGAAGGCATCACCGCCGTGCTGGCCACCATCAACCGCCGCTACAAGCTGAAGAACTCCGGCATAAAGATTACCGGCCTCTAGGAGAGCGCGATGGCTGAGACGCCGACGCTGGTTCCCCACACGAAGCTGACGGAGTTCATCACGCGGGCGCTCGTCGCCATGAAGATGCCGAAGGACCGCGCCGACATCACGGCGGGGCTGATGGTGCGCACGGACCTGCGCGGCGTGGACTCGCACGGGATCGACATGCTGCCGCGCTATCACGAGCTGTGGCGGCAGGGCTTCGTCGTGATGGAGGCCGATCCGGTGCTGGCCCGCGACGCCGCCGCCACCGCGCTCTACGACGGCGCCAAGGGCCTCGGCCACTACGTGTCCACGCTGGCCATGCGCCTGGCCATCGACAAGGCGAAGACGTTCGGCGTGGGCATCGTCACCGTGCACAACTCGGGCCACTTCGGCGCCGCCGCCAACTACTCGATGATGGCGCTCGAGCACGGCCTGCTCGGCCTGGCCACGACGAACTCGCCCTACGTGGCGATGGTGCCGACGTTCGGCCGCGAGCCGAAGCTCTCCACCAATCCCATCTCGTTCGCGGCGCCGGCCGGCCGCCACGCGCCGTTCGTGCTCGACATGGCGACGACCACGGTGGCCGCCGGCAAGCTGCGCATCGCCAGCCGCTGGAAGAAGCCGATCCCGGCCGGCTGGGCGCTCGACGAGGACGGCGAGCCCACCACCGATCCCGACATCGCGATGAAGAAGCGCTTCATGTCGCCGCTCGGCGGCAGCCGCGACCTCGGCGGCCACAAGGGCTACGGCCTCGGCATGATGGTGGACATCCTCTCCG
>Ga0335084_10004597_pt1 | contig 13604 bp, 12 predicted proteins | sample Lox_Sample_44_FD_206721 | JGI IMG/M metagenome (GOLD analysis project Ga0335084, IMG submission 206721) | Soil microbial communities from Loxahatchee National Wildlife Refuge, Florida, United States - Lox_Sample_4.4 | ecosystem: Environmental > Terrestrial > Soil > Wetlands | place: USA... | reverse complement strand
ACCCGGCGCCTCGCCGACCGCGATCCAGACCCAGATCGGCGCCAAGGCCGATTCCACCAGCCCCAGCAGGGCAACCTCGACCGTGGGCACCAGCCGGGCGCCGGCCGTGAACAGCACCAGGCTGAGGCCGAACTCGCCGCAGCCGAACAGCGTCAAATAGGCGCCATCGCTCGGGGAAATCGAGAAGGGATGGGCCAGCGGCAGGGAGAGCGCGGCCCCTGATAACCCGGCGATAACCATAGCCGGCAGCAGGTCGATATCGCCGAAGCGCCGGATCGTGACGATCACGACCGCGAACATCGCGGCCACCGTCAGCGCCATCAGGTCGCCGAAGCCGGTGCCCCCGCCGAACTGGCCCCAGACCATGTAGGCGATACCGCAAAAGGTGGCGATGAGGGCCAAGGCGGTATGGCCGGCGACGCGCTCGCGCAGCACCAGCCAGCCGGCAAGCGCCGCCAGCAAGGGGTTGATGGCGATGATGATGAGGGCGTTGGCGATGGTGGTGTGGGTGAAGGCGAGGATGAAGCAGACCGTTTCGACCCCCATCCAGAGGCCGAGGAACCAGCCGATCGGGCTCAAGGCGCGGAACCGGGTGAGGAGGCCGCGGCCCTGCAGAGCGACCGCCGCCAGCAGGAACAGGGCGCCCAGGAAGGAGCGCCAGAAGGTCAGGGTCCAGGAATCCGCCTCGACCAGCCGGGTCAGGATGCCGGCCATGCTCCAGAGCAAGGCGGCGCCCGCGATCATGGCGCGGCCGCGGGCGCGACCCGGATGATGGGCGATGGCCGTCATGGCAGGCCCGTCAGACCACCGGCGGGACGACGCGCCGCCCGGCATGGAGATCATAGAGGCTGTGGAGGATCAGCGAGCCAATCAGGATGGCGCCGCCGACGATGGCGTAGATCCCGGGGTTCTCGGCATAGATGAGCCAGACCCAGATCGGTCCCAGCGCCGGCTCGAGCAGGGCGGCGAGGGCCGCCTCCGCCGCCGGGATATGCCGGGCGCCGCTGGTGTAGAGCGCCATGCCGAGGCCGAGCTGGCCGAAGCCGAAGAAGAAGAGGTAGGGCAGGTCGTGGCTGGTGACGGCGAGCGTCGACGCCTGCGTCGCGGCGATCGCCCCGGCGAAGATCGTGGCGTAGAAGGCCGCCGGGATCATCCGCACCTTGCGGTTGCTGCGCACGATGACGGTGGCGCCGGCGAACGCGGCGCCGATGACGACGCCGAGCAAGTCGCCGATCAGGTTGCCGCCGCCGGCGAAGGCATCGATCTCCATGATGCCGATGCCGACCAGGGCGACAGCCATGGCGCCCCAGGTCCGCGGGCCCACCCGCTCCTGCAGGATGAGCCAGCTCGCCACGGCCGCGATGAAGGGCGAGATCCCTTGCAGGAAGAGCAGTTTCGCGACGCTGGTATATTCGAGCGCGATGACGAAGGAGGTCGAGGCGGTGCAGAAGCAGAGCCCCATGCCGATGCTGGCCCAGGGTGCGTCGAGGAAGACCTTGAAGAAGCGGTGGCGCTCGCGGATCAGGAGCAGGCCGGCGAGGAACGTCGCGGCGAAAACCGAGCGCCAGAAGATCGTGGTCCAGGCCTCGGCGCCGACGGTCCGGACGACGGCGCCGCCCGTGCTCCAGATGATCGCGGCGAGGGAGCAGAAGACGAGCCCGCGCAGATGCTGTGCGCGTTCCGAGGCGCTGGCCGCAGAGGGGGCGGAGCCGCTTGGGTGCGTGGCCGCACTCGGGCTATGGTGGGAGGAGGCCATGGGGTTGCAGCAGAAACGCCGGGTCTGGAAAGCGCGGCAGGATCGGGCCGCGGAGATGAAAGTTCTGTCATCGGTAACATGAGGCCTCCAACCTGTCCATGCAGTCGAAACATGTTCTCTGCCTCAATCCGTTCGGCTTTCACGGCATGCATTATACGGAATGGGGAGACCGCTCCGCCGATCGGACCGCCGTCTGCGTCCACGGGCTGACGCGCAACGCGCGCGACTTCGACCCGCTGGCGGCGGCGCTGAGCACGCGCTCGCGCGTCGCCTGTCCCGACGTCGCCGGACGTGGCGAAAGCGACTGGCTGCCCGTGGCCTCGGCCTACAGCTACCCGCAATATTGCGCCGACATGACGGTGCTGATTGGCCGGCTCGGGGCGGAGTTGGTCGACTGGGTCGGCACCTCGATGGGCGGGCTGATCGGCATGACGATGGCGGCCCATCCCAACACGCCGATCCGCCGGCTGGTGCTGAACGATGTCGGGCCCTTCATCGCCAAGGCGGCGCTGCAGCGCATCGCCACCTATGTCGGGCAGCGGCCCCGTTTCGCCTCGCTGCAGGCGCTCGAAACCTATCTGCGCCAGGTCTATGCGCCCTTCGGCAAGCTTACCGACGAGGATTGGCGGTCGATCGCCCAGTACAGCCAGCGTCCGCTGCCCGATGGCGAGATCGCGCTCCATCACGATCCGAAGATCGCCGAGAACGCCCAGGCCGGCGCCGACAAGGACGTCGATCTCTGGGCGCTCTGGGACAAGATCGCCTGCCCGGTGCTGGTGATCCGCGGCGCGCAGTCCGATCTCCTCTCGAAGGAGACCGCCGAGGACATGACGCGCCGCGGGCCTGGCGCGCGGCTGGTCGAGATCGAGGGGGCGGGGCATGCGCCGGCGCTGCGGTCGGCCCGCGAGATCGAGCTGATCCGGGAGTTTCTCGAAGCGGCATGATCGATCCGCGTTTTCCGAAGTTCTTCGCGCGGCCGCCCTGGATCGGCGGCGATCTGCAGACGGTCCGCAACCATCTGCGCCGGGTGCGGGTGCCGCTCGACGAATTTTCCGAAGAGCGCGTGGAGTTTCCCCTGGCGGACGGCGACCGTCTCGTGGCGAGCTTGCACCGGCCCATCACCGAAACCCGCCGGCCGCTGGCGATCCTGATCCATGGCTTGTCCGGCAGCCAGGACAGCATCTATCTGCGCCGCTCGACGCGCCATCTGCTGCAGGCGGGCTTTCCGGTGCTGCGCTTCAACCTGCGCGGCGCCGGGCCGTCGGGGCCGCTCTGCCGCTTCAGCTACCATGCCGGGCGATCGGAGGATCTTCACGCCGCACTGATGCAGCTTGATGGCCGGCTTGCGGGCAACGGCCTGGTCGCCGTCGGCTATTCGATGGGCGGCAACCTGCTGCTGAAGTATCTGGGCGAGCAGGGAAGGCGCGCGCTCTTTCTCGGCGCCGTCAGCGTCTCAGCGCCGATCCTGCCGAAGCAGGCGCAGCTTCGGATCATGGAGCGTCGGAACCGCGCCTATCACCGTCATCTGCTCGAGGGCGTGAAGGAGGATTTCGGGCGTCCGGGCTCGGCGATCTCCCCCGATCTGCGCGCCTTGTTGCCGGCGCTCCGCAGCATTTACGAGTTCGACGATCGCATCGTGGCGACGATCAACGGATTCGCGGGCGCCGAGGACTATTACGCCCGCACAGCCTCCTGCCCGCTGCTGGAGCAGATTGCCGTGCCCACGCTTGTCATCCATGCGCGCAACGATCCCTGGATTCCGGTGGCGCCCTATCTCGCATTCGATTGGAAGCGAAATCCAAAGCTCGTGCCGCTGCTGCCCCGCGGCGGCGGCCATGTCGGTTTCCACGCGCTCGGCCATGAAGCGCCCTGGCACGATCGCTGCGCGGTCAGCTTCTTCGAAGGTCTGTCCCGAAGAGGAGGCTGAGCGCCGCCCCGGCCTTTCATCCCCGGTCGGGCCCGGCCGACGAAGGGCCCGTTCCATTGCAGCCTCAGCACCCCCGGCTCCCTCTTGACCGCGGCGGCATCCTGTCTAAATATTTGGATGGCTATCAAGGAAATTAGATGAGCAGATAGCTCTGCCCTTAAGTCTCTGATAGGACAGAAAATATGGGAGCGACTACACCTAGCGGGTCGACCCTGAAGCTGGAGGCGGAAATCGCCCGGCGGCATACGCCCGAGTTCGCCTGGCCGACGATCGTGCTGGCGGCGGGGCTTTTTGTCGTCTTTGCAACCGCATCCGCGCTGGCCGTCGTCGGGGCAATCCCCATGTGGCTGGCCGCCGCGGTCAACACCGTCTTCATTTACGCGCTCTACACGGTGGTGCATGAGGCGGTCCACGCCAGCATCAGCTCGCGCCGCAAGTCGCTGCGCTGGGTGGATCTGGTCGTTGGGGAAATCGCCTGCCTGCCGCTCTGGCTTTTCTTCCATCACCACAAGAAGTCGCACCGGGTGCATCACGCACGCACCAACCAGGATGACGACCCGGACATCTATGCCCGCGGCAGCTTTCTTGGCTGGTGTTTCCGGCGTCTGCCGCAGGTGCTGATCGGCTATTTCAATCCGTTCCAGCTTTGGCGCGAGTGCCACCGCTTCGGTCTCACGGCCCGGGAGAAGCGCATCACCATGGCGAGCTTCGCGGCCTACGCGGCGCTCGTTCTCGGCCTCATCGTCATGGGCTATGGCTATCAACTCCTCGTTCTGTGGTTCATTCCCTGGTGGATCGGCCAATCGGTCATGCTCACGCTCTTCACCTGGACGCCCCATCACGATCACGGCGAAACGGGGCGCTACCGCAACACGCGGGTCTCGATCTGGCCGGGCGGCAACGCCCTGCTGCTGGGCCAGGGCTACCATCTGATCCACCACATGATCCCGAGCGTTCCCTGGTACCGCTATGAGAGCACCTTCCGGGAAATGCGGCCTTTGCTTGAGAAGCAGAATGTGCGGATCGAGGGATTCTGGCCGCACCCGCAACTCGCCACGGCGCTCGGACGCTGACACTTGCGCGGGAAAATCACGGCTATGCAACGTAGCCCGTTCTTGGCTAGAGATTCGTCGCCGGCCGGTCGCGATATCGAACTCGGTCGGCCGGGCTCGCGGAAAGGTCACGGCTTGAAAACAAGCATCGAGAAGATCCGTCGCCAGGACCTGGTCCGGGCGGCCTATCGCACCTTTCTCGAGCATGGCCTCGGCGGCATGACCGTGGCGCGGATCGGCGAGCGCGCCGGCATGTCGCACGGCATCGTCAACTACTACTTCAAGAGCAAGGACGAGCTCCTCGACGCCGTGGTGCGCCACGCCAATTGCCTGATCATGCAGGACGTGGCGGCGCGTCTGCGCCGGTCGCAGACGCCGCGCGAGCGGCTGTCGGCCATCGTCGAGGGCAACTTCCGCACCGGGCTGTTCGACCGGGAGACGGCCAATGCCTGGACCTCGTACTATGCCGCGGTCCCCACCCGGCGCGAGTTCGAGCGCCTGCAAAGCACCGTCTATCGGCGGCTGCGCAGCAACCTGCTCTACGACCTCACGCGGCTGGTGGACCGACCGCGGGCGGAGGAGATCGCGCTGGGGGTCAGCGTCTGGATCGACGGCCTCTGGCTTCGCCGCGGCATGGACCGCGAGGGCCTGACGGCCGATCAGGCGATCCGGGCCGTGAATGCCTATATCGACCAGTGCTTGGCGGCAGCACCGTCCAAGGCTCATGCTCGGAAAGCACCGGCAAGCAAGAAGCGCGGGACATCGGGCCGCTAAGCGGCGCCGTCGGCGCTCTCTTCCTCTGTCATCCCCGGACTTGATCCCGGTTCGACAGGCTCACCATGAGGACGTCATCCTGAGCCCGTCGAGGATGTCATCCTGAGCCTGTCGAAGGATGGATTGCCGGATCAAGTCCGGCAATGACAGGAGGAGGAATGGTCGACGACATACGAAGCTTGTCATTGCCGGGCTTGACCCGGCAATCCAGGGCCGAAGGGCGCCAGGTAATTCTACCCCGTCACGATGCGGGGCTCGATCGCGACCGGAAAATTGACCGAATTGGCGATGAAGCAGATCTGGTGCGCTTGGGTGTGGAGCTTCGTCGCCTTTTCGGTGTCGCCACCGGCGGCGAGCGTCACGGCGGGACGCAGTGTGGCCTCGGTCACGCGCACGCGGCCATCCTTCATGTCGACCACGCAGGAAGCCTCGTCCTCATAGGCCGCGACGGGAAGGCCGGCGCGCGCGGCCAGCGCCAGGTAGCTCAGGAGATGGCAGGTGGAGAGCGCCGCCAGCAGCAGGTCCTCGGGATTGTGCTTGGTATCGTCGCCGCCGTAAGCCGGCGCAGTCGAGCCTGCGAGTGCCACCTTTCCCGCGACCTGGACTTCCAGATCGCGGGAATAGTCGTTGCCGCCGGCCAGTGCGCCCTTTGACGCCCCGGTCCAGACCGTTCGCAGGCGGTAGTCATGCCGGTGGCGCGACGGCGTTGGCATTGCCGGTCAGGCGACCTTCAGGCGCACGGGGATGTTGTTGCGCGTGGCGTGCGAGTAGGGGCAGACCACATGGGCCTTCGCCACCAGATCCTCCGCCGCCTTGCGGTCCATGCCGGGGATGGTGATGGTCAGATCGACCTCGATGCCGAAGCCGGTGCCGTCGTCGCGCGGGCCGATTCCGACCTTGGTCGCGACCGTGGCATCCGGCGACACCTTGATCTTCGCCTGGCCCGCGACATAGCGCAGCGCACCGAGGAAGCAGGCGGAATAGCCGCAGGCGAAGAGCTGCTCGGGATTGGTGCCCTCGCCGCCGGGACCGCCCAGCTCCTTCGGGATCGAGAGCTTGAATTCCAGGCGGCCGTCATCGGTCTTGGAGACGCCGTCGCGTCCGCCGGTGGCATGGGCTTGGGTCCGATAAAGGATGGCCATCGCGATTCTCCGGATGCTGAGAGGACAGGGAGACGTCGGCACAAGAGTGAGCCCCGACGGCGCCGCGGTCTAGTCCGGAACTGCGACCATTGAATGACACCGCTGTCGGCGGCCAAAGACCCCACCGACAATGGATGTATCAGCCCTTCTTGAGCCGCTTGGCGACCTCGACCGCGGTGTAGGTGAGGATGGCATCGGCGCCGGCGCGCTTGAATCCCATCAGGCTTTCCACCAGCACCCGATCCCGATCGAGCCAGCCGCGCTCGATGGCGGCCATCAGCATCGAATATTCGCCGCTCACCTGATAGACGAAGGTCGGCATCGAGAAGGCCTGCTTCACGCGCCAGACCAGATCGAGATAGGGCATGCCGGGCTTGACCATCAGCATGTCGGCGCCCTCGGCGACGTCGAGCGCGCATTCGCGCAAGGCCTCGTCGCCGTTGGCCGGGTCCATCTGATAGGTGCGCTTGTCGCCCGAGCCCAGATTGGTCTTCGACCCGACCGCGTCTCGAAACGGGCCGTAGAACGCGGAAGCGTATTTTGCGGCATAGGCCAGGATCGCGGTGTTCTGAAACCCGCGCGCATCGAGCGCCTGGCGGATGCGGCCGATGCGCCCGTCCATCATGTCCGACGGCGCCACGATGTCGACGCCGGCCTCGGCCTGGGCCTGCGCCTGGCGCACCAGCACATCGAGCGTCGCGTCGTTCAGGATCTCGTCATCCTCGAGCAGTCCGTCATGGCCGTGGCTGGTATAGGGGTCGAGCGCCACGTCGCAGATCACGCCGACATGGGGCACTGCATCCTTGAGCGCGCGGATGGCTCGATTGGCGAGATTGTCCGGCCGCCAGGCTTCCTCGGCCTGCGCCGATTTCAGCGCCGGCGGCACCACCGGGAACAAGGCCACCGCGGGAATCCCGAGTTCGCCGGCATGGCCGACCGCATCGATGAGCGCCGGAATCGACAGCCGGTCGACGCCGGGCATCGAGGGCACCGCTTCGCGCGCCTTGCTGCCGTCGAGCACGAAGACCGGCCAGATCAGATCGGACACGGAGAGCTTGTGCTCGGCGACCATGGCGCGCAGCCAGTCGGTGCGACGGTTGCGGCGCATGCGAACTTGCGGGAACTGCCCGGGCTGGAACGCCTCGGCGGCCGGCAAGGCGACCGGCGGCTGGCTGGAAGGTAGGGGACGCAGGGCGGCTTTCCGTGGGGCGGCACGATCGGTCATGGCAAACACGGGGCGGTTGACGGGCTTGATCGAACGACGCCCCCTCTTCTTGCGGGAAGGGACATAGGGAGCGGAACGCCCAAGTTTAGGCGGCGGGGCTGCGTTGGTCCAGCCATGCACCGTCTCTTGCATTCGAGTCATGGCCGAAGCCGTCCGTCGCGATGCAGGATTGAGGTTCGGTCCTGGCCGAGCCGGGCCCGGCCCTGCCGGCCCTTGGCTAGCTTGACGCGCCGGCGATCATGGCGCGCCGTCGCAGCCGGCTTGGAAAATGCCCGGGATCGGCCGATCGACGCGAAAGCCGTCATACGGCTCCAGAAGCCTGCCTGCGAGACCGTGGTGCCGCAGGGTGCCGGTTCTCGCGGCAACCGCGAAGCAACGGGAATAGTCCGTCGGTTCCGTCAAGCTGCTGCGCAGCAGGAGCAGTGCCGGCTCTTTCAGAAGCGATGCATCCGGCGCCGGCGCGAAGACATAGCGAATGCGCTCGTTGACCTGCACGACCGGCACGCCGCTGTCGCGCAGGTAGAAGGAAAGGACCGCAGCCGTTCTGTAGCCGTCGGTCGCGATCCAGGCGGCGCCGGCCTGCCGCCTCATGGCGTCGGCGTCGCCCGCCAATCGAGACCAGCCGCTGAACGAGCTCAGGGGACCGGGTTGGCCCGGAATCTTTGCGTCCGGGAAGTAAAGAAACCAGAAGACGCCGAGGACGGCAGCGATTCCGACGGGTGCTGCCGCCCGGCGCATGAAACGGAGCAGGCCGCACCAAGCTCGCGAACCCTCATAGGACTGTGCGGCAGCGGCGGCGCTCAGCGCGGCCGCCGGATAGGCGGGCGCGAGCCAGGCGCCGTCCACGCGATCATGGGTGGCATGGATCAGCATGTAGAGGATCAGCGGCGCGATGGTCGCAAGCGAAAGACCGATCTCGCGGCGGCAACGAACCGGCGGCCCGGCGAGCCATAGGGCAACCGCCAGGACGACAAAGACGGCAATGAAAGGATTGAGCAGTGCGACCTGGCCGCCGACATAGTCCGCGAGATGGGAAGGAGCGAAGCCCGCGCCGGCCAATCGGCCGAACTGGAACCCGAAGCTGGCCCAGCCATGCTCATGGTTCCAGAGAAGCACCGGCGAGAACGCGATGAGCGCCAGCGCGCCGCCCGCCCAGAGCCAAGGGCTCGCGAACCAGCGGCGCAGATCGCGGTCGATGACGAGCGCCAGGACGATGCCGAGACCCAGAAAGAGATCGGTATATTTGGATATCGCGCCAAGGCCGGCGGAGAGCCCGACGCCAAGCCACCAGGCGCCGCGCCCGGTTTTGAAGAGCATGGCGAGACACAAGAAGCTCAGCGCCCAGAAGAAGGTGGAGGGCGCATCCGGTGTCGCCACGAAGCCGCCCACGGCCGCCAGCAGCGTGACATTGAACCAGAGCGCGGCGCGAGCGGCGACGGCGGGATCGAAGAGAATGCGGCCCGTCGCGTAGAGGGTGGCGGAGGTTGCGAGCACCGAGAGAATCGAGGCGATGCGAATGCCAAGCGTCGTCGTGCCGAAGATTTGCGTCCCCGCCCAGATCCACCAGGCGACCATCGGCGGATGGTCGTAATAGGAGATCGCCGGATAGCGCGACCAGAGCCAATAATAGGCCTCGGTCGGGTGGAGCTCGGCGCGGACCGCAACGAGAAGGTGACAGACCGCCAGCGCCAAGGCCACGGCGATCGCTGCGAGAAGGCTGACCGTCTCCACGCGACCAACCGACGCGCCTATACCATAGGGTCGTGTTTCGGCAGACGCCAACAGACTCTCCCTTATCCGAGGAACGGGGCTTTCGCCCGTGGCCCCCATCACGACATGATCTTAGAGTCACTCCACTTCCCCGGCTTGCCTTGCCGGAAAGGCGTGCGAATTCCGCGGCCGGTCCTCGGTCCCCAACGGCACCCTTTCGGGCCTGCAGAGATCTATACCCCCTTTGCCCGACTAAACGACCGTCTCGCTGACGCGAGCCTGTCGTCAGCGGCGCGCGGACCCCGAAAGTTGAAGTTCCGGGCGGCTTGTGTGCCGGGGTGGCCGGGCCGTCACCGCCTGCGTGCAGGGGCTGCCAGCACCCGTCCATCGATGACGACCAGACCGGCCAGGATCACCGCCATGCCGAGCAACTCATGCCAATCGAGTCGTTCGGCGAAGGCGAGTGCGCCCAGCAGCAGCGCGCTCGGGGGAATCAACAGCGTCACCAGGACCACGTTGACGGCGCCAGCGCCGGCGAGTAGCCGGAAATAGATCAGATAGGCCAGCGACGTGCTCAAGAGCGCGAGCCCGATCATGGCGGCCCAGATCGCGGGGCCTGGCAGGCCCGGAAGCTCCCAGGGCCGGTCGATGATGAGCATCAGCGGGAAGGTCATGATGCTGCTCGCGCTGACCTGGCCGGTCGCGGCGACCAGCGGCGGCACTCCGGTAGCCCGGAATCGGCGTCCGAAGGCGCTGGCGAAGCCATAGGAGACGGCGGCACCCAAGACGGCGAGTTGGGCGGCGAGATTGAGGCCGAGCCCGGACAGCGTCGCGGGGCCGACGATCAGGACCACGCCGGCAAGCCCGATTCCGACGCCCAGAAGCTTGTTCCCGGTCAACCGGTCGCGCGCATCCTGGCGCGAATAATGGACGATCAGCGCGGCGAAGAGCGGAGTGGTGGCGTTCAGGATGGCGGCGAGGCCGCTGGCGATCTGGGTCTGGCCCCAGACGATCAGGCCGAACGGGATAAGGTTGTTGAGCATCCCCATGATGAAGAAGTCGCGCCAGAGCGCGCCCGATCGCGGCAGGCGCAGACCGGTGATGCGCAGCAGGGCCAGGAGCGCCAAGGCCGCGAGGCCCACGCGGAAGAAGACGATGGTGAAGGGCCTGAGTTCGGTGACGAGAACGCGATTGAAGAAGAAGGAACCGCCCCAGACCAGCGACAGCAGGAGGAGCAGCAACCATTCGATGCCGGTCATGCGCTGGGACAGCGATGGCGTGGCCGCGGCGGGGCGATCGAGGACGCGTTCCATTTCGGGGACCGGAGCGGCTTGCTGGGTGGATGAGCGCGGCCGACAGGCTGCCGACCGGGCGGAAGCAACCCTAGGTCGGCGCCGGAATGGCGTCTTCCCGATTATTGCTTCGCCGGGATAACGATTTCGCGAGGCTCGCGCCGGCGACCCGTGAGCCGGAATCGGATGGACGGGAGGCGCTGTGTCGTCATGGCACCGACACCGACCAGCACCAGGAGGAGACCGAGCCCCGACGACCAGGCGAGCCGTTCGCCCAATGTGGCGACGCCGATGGCGACGCCGATCGGAGCCCGCAGATAGGCCTGCGCCGTCGTGCCGACCGATCCCAGGGTTCGCACCAGGCGGAAGAAGATCACGAAGGCGAGGGCGGTCGAGCAGACGGCGAGGCCCACCAGCGCCCCCAGCGATTCTGCCGAGGGCTCGAGCGTCCAGGGCCGATCGACGATCAGGCTGATAGGCACCAGAAAGACGGCGCCACAGAAGAGCGAGCCCGCAGCCGGCGCCAGGGGGCTGAGGCTCGCGAACTTCCGGCCGAAGATCGCGGCGCCGGAGTAGCAGATCGTCGCGGCGACGACGGCGAGTTCCGCCACCGCGTCGCGGCCGATGCCGCTTAGCGCGCCGATGCCGACGATCAGCGTCACCCCGGCGAAGCCGGCGAGCACCCCGACGAGCTTTCGCAAGCGCGCCGTCTCCTGGCGCATCAAGAGCCAGGTCAGGAGAAAGGTGAAGATCGGAGTCATGGAGTTGAGAATCGCGGCGAGGCCGGCATCGATGGTCCGCTCGGCCCAGGCGATGAGGGTGAAGGGCAGCACGCTGTTCATCAGCGCCTGGAACAGGAAGCGCCGCCAGGTGACGAGATCGCGCGGCATGGCGATGACGCGAAACCGCATGACCGCCAGCAGCAGCGCGCCGGCGATGACGGTACGCGCCGCGATGAAGGTGATCGGCGGAATGGTCTCGACCCCGACCTTGATCAAGCTGTAGGAGGCACCCCAGAGCGTCGCCAGGCATAGCAAGAGCAGGTAATCGACGGGCTTCGCAGCCGGTTTCGGGTTTTCGTCGGTCATGGTCGGACCCTCGTCCAAGGCGGCAACGGCACGGAGATTGCGCCCGATCGACCGCGATGTCCCGGTTCGACGCTTCGGTCACGGCCGAACTATCGGGCGTTGCGCGCAAGGCAGGTCGGGCCTAGCCTTTGCTTCATGAGCATCCGAGAACCCTATTTCGCGGGCGTGGCGTCGCTGATGGGCGATCCCGCGCGCGCCAACATCCTGGCCGCTCTGATGGATGGGCGCGCCTTGACCGCGAAGGAATTGTCATTGGCGGCGGGCGTCTCGCCGCCGACCACGAGCGGGCATCTCGCCAAGCTGGTCGATGGCGGCCTGCTCGACGTCATCGAGCAGGGACGCTATCGCTATTTCCGGCTCGCCAACTCGCTGGTCGCCTGCGCGATCGAGGGCATGATGGCGCTCTCGGGCGGGCGTCCGACCAACCGTCGCTTCTCGGCCGCTCGCGGCGGCGAGGCGCTGCGCACGGCCCGGACCTGCTATGACCACCTCGCCGGCAAGCTCGGGGTCGCGCTCATGGATCGGCTCATGGCGCAGGGGCACCTGCATCCCGACACGGCGGATCTTCAGGTCAGCCGGCGGGGCCGCGAGTTCTTCGGCGCCATCGGCATCGATGTCGAGAAGGTCGCGCGCCAGCGTCGCGGCTTCGCCAGGCCCTGTCTCGACTGGAGCGAGCGCCGGCCTCATCTCGCCGGCGCCCTGGGTGCCGCGCTCGGCGCGCGCTGCTTCGACGCCGGATGGATCGAGCGGCAGCGCGACAGCCGGGCCGTGACGATCACGGCCGCCGGCCGACGCGGCTTCCGTGAGAGTTTCGGCATCGAGCTGCTGGCCTGACCCGGAACGGCCCGGGCGCATTTGTAGCTAATCACGAACACAAGACAGGACGAGCCGTCGATCATCCCTTCCCCCTTGCGGGGGAAGGTGAGGAAGGGGGGTGACCGAAGGCCGCGATTTTGGCCCCACCCCCTCCCTAGCCCTCCCCCATCAAGGGGGAGGGGACAGAGCGCGGAGCCCTTACTCCGCCGCGCGTTTGACGCCAGTGGCCGCCGTCAGCGCCTGGTCGAGATCGGCGATGATGTCGTCGATATGCTCGATGCCGAGCGCGAGGCGCACATAGCCGTCGGTGACGCCGGTCTTGAGCTGCTCCTCGGGCGAGAGCTGCGAATGCGTCGTCGTCGCCGGATGGATGGCGAGGCTGCGCGCGTCGCCGATGTTGGCCACGTGATAGAAGAGCTTGAGCGCGTCGATGAATCTGCGCCCCGCCTCCTTGCCCTCCTTGAGCTCGAATCCCAAGAGCGCGCCATAGCCGCCCTTGAGATAGGTGTCGGCCCGCCGCCTGGTCTCGCCGGTCTGAAAGCTCGGGAAGATGACCTTGGTCACGGCCGGGTGCTTCTTCAACCAGTCCGCCGTCTTGATCGCGTTCTCGCAATGCTGGCGCATGCGCAAGGGCAGGGTCTCGAGCCCCTGGATGAAGAGGAAGGCGTTGAAGGGGCTCATGGCGGCGCCCAGGTCGCGCAATAGCGTGACGCGCGCCTTGATGATGTAGGCGATCGGCCCCAGCGGCTTCACGGCCTGGGTCCAGACCGCGCCGTGATAGCTGGGATCGGGCTGGTTGAGGCCCGGGAAGCGGTCGGCATG
>Ga0335084_10004596_pt1 | contig 13607 bp, 12 predicted proteins | sample Lox_Sample_44_FD_206721 | JGI IMG/M metagenome (GOLD analysis project Ga0335084, IMG submission 206721) | Soil microbial communities from Loxahatchee National Wildlife Refuge, Florida, United States - Lox_Sample_4.4 | ecosystem: Environmental > Terrestrial > Soil > Wetlands | place: USA... | reverse complement strand
CGATCCGGGCAAGCCGATGCAAAACGGCTACATCGAAAGCTTCAACGGCAAGCTGCGCGACGAATGTCTGAACGAGCACTGGTTCGAGACCCTGCCACAGGCGCGAACCGCGACTGCCGAGTGGCGACGCGACTACAACGAAGTACGGCCGCACAGCAGCCTGGGCCGCATACCGCCAGCGCGCTTCGCCGAGCAGCATCGCCGGCTCACCGGCGATGCTCCTCAAAGATCAAACGACAAGACGCAACCCATCAACTAACCTTCAACCCGGACTTCCGCTCATCGATTGGTACGCCGCCAGGGGGCAGGTCACGCTTACCCGCTCGGTTGGTGAAGAGATCCCCCTCGTCGCGAGCATTCCGCACAGCGGGACTTTGGCAACGTAGCGCGGGCAGCCCGCGATGCCCGCGCTACGTTTGCGCGAGACGCTTATCGCGCGAGTTCGATTTCGCCCATCCGCCAGCTCTTGTCAAAAAACGGCTCCAGCGGACTGTAGAGTCGCAGAATGGTGAACCAGCCCTTGCCGGGCACTGTCTGGATCCAGTTGCCGCGCTTCACGCCGTCCGGCTGCCTCGGGCCGAAGTAGATCGTGGTGGATCCGTCGGCGTTGGCTTCGGCCGCGGGCGACGGATAGCTCTGGCTGCCGGCACGGGGGAATCGCTGCGGCGTATCGAGCATCGAGCGCGTCATGTTGTCGTAGACCGTGAGCGACCAGAAATTCGCCTCAGGAATGCCCTTCGGGAGCGTCACCTTGTAGGTCTTGGCGCCATCGAAGAAGTTCTTGTTGGCGTCGGTCATGGCGAGCAGGTACTGCGAGCCGGCGCCCGGCAGGCGCATCGCCATCGCGGGCGTGATGCCCGTGACGCCGTAGAAGAAGTTAGTACGGGCATCCATGGTCCGGAATCCGGTCGGCGGAAACGGCTTGACACCTTCCGGCGTGATGAGCGGGATCGGCGTTTCGAACTGGTAGCCCGTCTGGAACAAGAAGTTGAACCAGGACGAGTTCGGGTAGTAGTACCAACTGGGATCGCGCACCTGCATAAACAGCGTGCGCGACGTCGCATTGGAAAGGGTGAGCGCCTCCGTCAGGATCTTCTTCATGCGCGCGTCGGGCGCGAAAGGCTTACCCTTGACGATGCCGATCGCGGCGATCGGCCCCATGAGCTCGGCGTCGAGCGACGTCGCGGGCTCCCGCTGGACGACCTCGTTCAGCATCTCGTAGAATGTCCAATCGCTCGGCGGAATCGTATTCATGACTTTGCCGCTTCCCTCATGGAAGACGGTAGCAGCCGGCGCCGTGACCGCTGCAAGCCGGGCCTGGCCTGCCAGGAATGCCGCCATGGGCGTTCCGACGCCGCCAGCCTGGTACGGATAGACCTTGGTGAACTTGCGAATGGTCTCGACCACCGGCTTGGGATCGTTGTGATTGGCAAGAAACGAGCGGCCGAACCACACGATGGTGTTCGTCCGCGCGCGGGCGACGGCGAATCCACCCTCCGGCACCGGACCTGTGTAGTCCGGCGGAAGAAAGAGGTACTTCCCGCCTTCGCCCCGGTCGGGCCCCGGCACGCCAAGGTCGATGACCCAGCGGAACCACGCGTCCTGCACGGCACCCAGGAACTGCGGCGGCGTCTCGATCACGACGGGCCCCTTGCTGAGATCGAGCGAGCCCATGACGTAGATCGTGTCGGCATTCGCCGTCAGGAATAGCGACTTCGCGTCCATCAGCTGCGAGAAGACCAGCACCTCGTTGTCTTTGACCCCAAGGTCCTGCATGCCCTTGCGCAACGCGTGGATGCTCACGCCGCGCAGATTGTCCATGTACGCACGGTACGCGTACGTGAGGTCCAGATTGTCGAAAAGTCGCTCGGCCGTGGCGCGCGATGGCACGCCGTCCTTGAACTCGAGCGTGCCCACTCGCGACTCGACCTTGTTCGGCGTGACGAGCGACGGCGGCACGGCCTGCAGCGATTGCGCGCTAACGCTCAGCGTCACGGCATAGGCAAATACGGCGACTAATGCGAAGACAGCGTTCGTGGCGAATGAATGCAACACTCGACCACTTGTCCGGCGGAGACCATCGGCGGCAGAAATCATTAATAACTCCAGATTGTGGATAGAACGCGGGCGACGGTCGCCTGCTCGCCTCGCGGCCGCGCAGGATATCGAATTTCCAATCGGCCGCGGCAGCCGTGGACCGTCAGTGGCCTCAGGAAACGCTCAAAGGGTTTGCCCGTCGAGCCAGGCTTTGCGCGAAGGAACGCTCAAGTCGTGCACAGGATTGTTGTGTTACAGCAGCGTGACTTGTTCGTAGGTCTGGCAGACGGTCGGCGCTTGACCCGCGCCTCGATAGGCTCGACGCGGCCAGGAGCGGCCTCCTGAGGTTGCTTCGCTATCCTCCTCAAAGGAGGCATCCATGGCGAACCTCTCGACGCGATTCACTCGTGCACTGAACTTGCGACACCCTATCGTCTCGGCGCCGATGGCCTTTGCGGGCGGCGGCGCGCTCGCCGCTGCCGTCAGCAAAGCGGGCGGGCTGGGTCTAGTCGGAGGCGGATACGGCGACGCGACGTGGCTCGGCGAGCAGTTCGACGCCGCGGAGAAAGAGCGGGTCGGCGTCGGCTTCATTACTTGGTCACTGCGCAAGTCTCCGTCGCTCCTGACCGATGTGCTGAAGCGTCGACCCGTGGCCGTGATGCTCTCCTTCGGTGATCCGCGGCCGTTCGTCGACGAGATCCGGGGTGCCGGCGCGAAATTGATCTGCCAGTGTCAGAACATGGAGCACGCCGCGGATGCGCTCGACGTTGGGGCTGACATCGTCGTGGCGCAAGGCGCGGAGGCCGGAGGGCATGGCGCCTTGCGCGGCACCCTGACGTTCGTTCCGGAGGCCGCCAATTTCCTGATGGCGCACGCTCCTGCCACTCTGCTGCTCGCCGCAGGCGGGATCGCGGATGGCCGGGGTCTCGCCGCTGCGCTGATGCTCGGTGCCGATGGAGTGCTCGTCGGCACGCGACTGTGGGCGTCGAAAGAGGCCTTGGTGAAGAGCCGCCACCACGACGCGATCATCGAAACAGACGGAGACGGCACGCTGCGCACGAGGGTGGCGGACATCGCCCGCCAGATTCCGTGGCCGCGAGGGTTCACAGCGCGAATCCGCCGCAACACGTTCACTGACCGATGGCACGGGCGCGAAGACGAACTCGAGCGGAACGTCGCAGTCGAGGGGCCGCGCTACCGTCAGGCGTTCACGGACGGTGATCCCGATAACACGGGCGTCTGGTTCGGTGAGGCGGCCGGTCTCATCGATGACATCCAGCCAGCCGCCGTCATCGTTGAGCGAATGGTCGCGGACGCCGTGCGGCAACTTGAGCGGCACGGGGGAGCAGAAATCGTGGCTGAAACTACTTTGCGCCACCTCAAGATGTAAGTGTCCCCGGTACACACGAGTCCTAAGGTCGGCTGTTGAAGATCTCGAACTTCCGCTTCGGGTCGCGCTTCACCCGCTGCGCGATAGGCGCGACCCGGCCAATTTCCGCCGGCGATCGCTCCGGCCTGACCTGCCTGAAAGCCGACGCGTTTAACCGGATCCCTCCTCTCGACAGGGGCCGATCGCCTCGCCGAGTTTCGGGTCCGGCATCATTGGGGCGGAGGCAAGCCGATGACGACATCAACGCCCGAAGGCTTCGTCGATGCTGGCGAAACGTGGAACCGTCGTTTTGAGGGCGACGGCTTTCTATTCGGAACTGAGCCCAACGCGTGGTTGTGCCGGCACGTCGGAAAATGGCCGCAGGGCGGAAGGATCCTCTCGGTTGCCGATGGGGAAGGCCGTAACAGCGTCTGGCTGGCGCAACAAGGATTCCGGGTCGACGCCTTCGACATCGCGGAAGTCGGCGTGGCCAAGGCCCGCCGCCTCGCCGAGCAGGCCGGCGTTCGCGTCGACTTCAATGTTGCCGACTGCGACAGCTTCGATTGGCGTGCGTCGCATTACGACGGCGTCGCCGCCATCTTCATCCAGTTCGCCGACCCGGTGCTGCGCAAACGGCTTTTCGCGCACATCGCCGAGAGCCTGAAGCCGGGCGGCGTGCTCCTGCTGCAGGGATACACGCCGAAGCAACTCGAGTACCGAACCGGCGGTCCGCCGTTCATTTCACATCTCTACACGGAAGAACTGCTGCGCGTTTCGTTTGAGGCGCTCGAAATCATAGAGATCGAGGAATACGAGGACGTATTGGCCGAAGGCACCGGCCACAGCGGGCGGTCCGCCTTGATCGGCGTGGTGGCGCGGCGCAGTTGAACACCGGTGAGGAAGAAAGCCCGCGCCGCCGGCTCCGGACCACTCCCAACTACACTCGGCCATAAGCCGCCCGACGACCCTTCAGCCTGATGGTCCTGTTTGCAGACATTCGGCGCCGAGAGGCGCCTTAAAGCCGCGCTGCTCGGTCCGCGTCTAACGACACTCAGCAGCCGCCGTCAGGTGCGCTCGGCATTAGGCTATCGTCGCCGGTGGGCCGAAGCTGCGCACTCCTGGTCCGTCCGCAGGAATTCAGTCCGCCTCAACAGAGAAAGGGGGTCGCCATGAAGCTTCATCGTCTCCTTGCCATTGTCGTGGCGGCGTTCGTGCTGGCCAGCTGCACGTCCGTCTCGCCAGCGCCTGCGCCAAGCGTTCCGACGAAGACCGCCGAGGTCCGGACGCTGCTTTGGGTCGGCAACAGCTTCTTCTACTACAACAATTCGATGCACGGCCAGGTGACCCAACTGTTGGCGGCTGTCGGTAAGAGCGGCAGCGTGGGCTACCGCAGTACCTCAGCGACGATCAGTGGCTCGGGGCTGAACTGGCACGATCTCGAGGCGTACTTCAAGCCCGGCGGCGTCGGCAGCTACTCGTTCGTCGGCAACAACGAGGTGCAGTTCAACTCCGCTGACAAGCCGTTCGACGCGGTCATGATGATGGACTGCAGCCAGTGCCCGATCCATCCCAAGCTGCAGCCGCTGTTCTACGAATACGCCAAGAAGGACAGCGAGATTGCGCGCGCCCACGGGGCTGAGCCGATCTTCTTCATGTCCTGGGCGTATGCGGACAAGCCGGAAATGACCGAACAGCTCGCCGCGGAGTACGTCAAGGCAGGCCGCGCCAACACGGCGCTGGTCGTCCCCGCTGGCCTCGCCTTTGCCAACGCGCTGCAGAAGCGGCCGGACATCGTGTTGACCGTCGCCGACAAGCGCCACCCGACGCCGGCGGGAACCTACCTTGCCGCCTGCACGGTGCTTGCGTCGGTCTACAAAGTCAATCCGGTGGGAAACAAGTACACGGCTGGCCTGCCTAGCGACGTGGCTACGTATTTGCAGACGGTTGCGTGGGACACGGTTCGGGCCTTCGAGGCCAAGGAAGGACGCGGCAGCCTGCCTTGAAGTCTCCGAGCAGGAGGAACTCTGCGCTGATCATGGTGGCAGCGCAGAATCGAGATGCGCTGCTGGAGGTTGCTTGACGGTCGCCGGCCAGGAGCTGCCGCTGACAAGTGCGTGCCAATCGCCCCAAGAGCAGACACACTGGAACCGTTCCAGAACTGCCCACAACTGCCCCGTGACCTGAGTCTAGTCGTGACAGGCATATCCGACCCCTGTCGGCTGACGACAGCCTCGAAGAGCTGACCGAGTTGATTCACGCGTGCCGTTCTGGGCGGATGCCCTGGGGTGAGCCAATTGATATTCAGTACATTCCACTCAGGTCATGTCGATCGAAGAAGGAGGTTGATTGTGAAGTTCCTTATCCGTCGGCTGGTAGTGGCCGCGATAGTTGTCGTCACGTCGCTGCAACCGGTCGCTGCCTGCACTAGCCTTGCGCTTATCGCCGAAGACGGTGCCCTCGTCTACGGTCGAACGATGGAGTGGGGCGCCTTCGACCTTCACTCGCGCGTCGTCATCACCCCGCGCGGCACCGCTTTCACCGGCACCACGCCGGATGGCAAGCCGGGTTACAAGTGGACCGGTCGGTACGGTTTTGTCGGCCTCGACATGGTCGGGCAGGACTACATCGGCGACGGGATGAACGAGAAGGGCCTGGTAGTCGGGGTTCTCTACTTCCCTGGCTTTGCCGAGTTCCAGGCCTATGAACCCGCGAAGGCCAGCAACGCGCTGTCCAGCATGCAACTGGCCGCGTTCATGCTCTCCCAGTATTCGACGGTCCAGGAAGTTCGCGCCGCATTGCCCCAGCTCACTGTCGTCGCAATCCCGATACCCGAACTCAACAACCAGCCAGCGCCGATGCACTTCGCCGTCATGGATGCGAGCGGCAAGGCGATCGTCATCGAATACACCAAGTCCGGCCTGAGCATCTTCGACAACCCGCTGCGCGTCATGACCAACTCCCCGGGCTTCGACTGGCACATGACCAACCTGCGCAACTACATCGGGTTATCGGCCTTCGGGCGCCCGGCGCGCAAGCTCGATGGTGTTGAGTTCGCACCGCTTGGCGCGGGATCAGGCTTCATTGGCCTACCGGGTGACTTCACTCCACCGTCTCGTTTCGTGCGCGCGGTCGCGTTTACGCAGACAGCCCGCAAAACGGCCGATGGCGGTGAAACCGTCTACGAGGCCTTGCGCATTCTCGACACCTTCAACCTGCCATTGCCCGCCGTCGGCAGCCCGGACGTCGATCCGCTCCAGCAAAAGGACATGCGCTCGTCCACGATCTGGACGACGGTCGCGGACACGCGCAATCTCGTCTACTACTACCACACGCAGAACAACCGCATAGTTCGCAAGATCGATCTGAAGCGCATCAACTTCGGAGCGGGCAGCGTACAGCGCTTCCCGATGGAGACAGTGCGCGCGCAGACCTATGACGATGTGACCCCACGCTGACCACGTATGGTGCGAATAGCGCGATGCGCGGGCCGGGATGCTCGCCGGGTATCGGCGCTGAACGGGATCGGCCCAGAAGCAGTCGCAGGGCTCTGGCCAATACCTGGCCTGGTAGCGGACCTTACGTACGACGCTCCTCCTCGCGAATCTCAGGCCGTCCGCTTCGCGGCTCGGCGCGGCCGTCGCCCTCAGACGTCCACAGCGGGCCTTTCGCGGCTCGTTTGCCGGTATTGCAACGCATCCGTGCGGTGTATCAAGACAATGTCCCATGCACCCTCTACACAGAAAACTGATTAGGTTGGTTCGAGTAGTGACCGAACACATCTGTGGAGGTTGTTATGGCCGATCGGTCGAAGCGTCGTCAACGGACGGTTGTCTGCCTCTTGGGTGCTGCCATCGCACTTGGTCTACCCGGGATCGCTTCGGCGCAAGGGGCGCCACGTGAGTACGTCGCGGCTCCAAAAGTGTTCAAGGTCATCGCAGAGGATGACCAGAATCAGTCTGTCCTGGTTCAGGCAGTACTGAAGCCCGGGCAACGCACACCATTCGTTTCTGCGCCCGCGCGGCTGGCCTACTGGCTCACCCCGTGCCAGTACCGCACCGTCACGCGAAACGGTCAAACGGTCAAGTCGACAGTCCGCGGCGCCGATGCAGTGAGCTTGAACACAGTCGAAGCGATCTCGTACGAGAACCTTGGCAAGGCCGCGTGCAGCATGCTCAGCTTTGAGCCGAAGGATGATTCAGCAAGCACGAAGACGCCCGTGTACCCGCAGGAAGCCCCGCGCTGTTATCTCGCTTCACCCAGCCATTGCAAGGTGATCGCCTCTAACGAGGCATGGGTCCTGGTTGAGTTTGACTTGAAGGCTGGGCAACAGACGGAGTTCTTCTCAACGCCGCCCATGCTGGAATACTTCCTGACGGACTGCTCGGTGCGAGGTGTCTACAAGGGCGGTGCGGGGATAGACTATCCGACGCGACCGGCGGGGTGGGCCTACGGCGAACCCCGCCTGCGAGAGTACGTCGCGCTCAAGAGCATTGGCACGTCCGAGTGCAGGATTCTTTACTTCATGCCGAAGTAGCGACGTCCCGCGTGACAATGTTGCAACCCAGAACCCTCGGGGTCACTCTTTAGGCCGCTACATCCGCGTTGGGCCGGGGTGGTTCGCTACTCGATGGACTCAGCTCGGCCAGGAGCCGACCTGGGCCCCTTGCGTGTGATTCGCCCCGTAGCTGACGTCTCCGCGCCGGTTCAGAAGTGTTGTAGTCATTGACAACACGGTCAAGTGTTGGCATAATTTACAACGTGCGAGCTACGCCGTTGCTAGACGAGCGCCTGACTCTTGAAGAAGAGGCCTTCGTTGAGCTGATTGTGTGGCGATTGGATCGTCCATTGGACGGCTGTGAGCACCGCTTCAAGTACCGGTTGGCGTACGTGATTCGTGGCAAATGCGTGGTGCGATACGACAACGAGGCTGGCAAGGGTGACCATCGGCATGTCGGCAAGCGTGAGCGGCCATACGAGTTCACATCGCTCGACAAGTTGCAGGCAGATTTCTGGGCAGATGTGGCACGGGTAAAGGAGTGACAGTGACAACGGTGACGATTGGGGTCGGGACAAAGGTGCAGGTGCAGGAGCGGCTCGCGGGCGCGTTTTCGGGGCGTTCCCAAGGCGCGCCACGACTGACCTTTGCTTCGCACGCGCTTTTGTGGCGAGTTCTCAGCCCCAATCGCTGGTCGGTACTGGAGGCGATGACCGGTGCCGGGCCGCTCGCTCTGCGAGAGATTGCACGGCGTGTCGGCCGCGACGTGAAGGGTGTCCATACGGACGTTCATGCACTTTTGAGTGCGGGGGTCCTCAATCGCACGGAATCCGGAGCCTTCGAGTTCCCGTACGAAGCGGTCCGCGTGGACTTCACTCTGCGGGCGGCGGCTTAGTTTCCTCGCCGCGTAAGACAGGGCTCGGCCAATTGCGGCCGAGGCTGAGCAGCGCGACAACTTCCTGAAAGCGGTCACTTCTCGGCTGGGTGAAACCTGACGTCGTACTTTCAAGAACCCGGCCTAGTACGTTCGGTCTTCGGTTTGGGTGCGCGCACGCGTGCCTTTCAGATGGCGGTCGCACGTGCTGCCGATGGGCCGATCGTGCATAAGTGATGCGCGCCAATTACATGGACGGCACATCTGCCGGCGCAGCCGTTGCGTTTTCGAACCGATACCACTGCTTAGAGCTGGCGGCGATTGGAATGATGACCATCGCGAGCCCTGCGGCCCAAGTCTGCTGCTCGACGATCAGCGAGCCGTCGTGGCCTCGGGTGAACGTGTTCTCCCGGCCGTCGCCGCCTACGCCCAGTACTCGAACGGCCGCCTCGACCTTGCTCCACCTGATGTGAAGCTTCCCGGCGGAACAACTGAACTGACCTTTGGCTTCCTCGAAGATCAGCAGTTCTTCCCGCGCCTCATAAACCATAGCGACTTTCAAGAACCCCGGTGTACCCGCATCGATACGAACTCGATCGGCCGACAGGTGCGGGTCGGTGACCGCGGGGTTCGCTAGAGTGTTGTGGAAAAGAGAACTCAAGCTGGCCGGCCTGAGACTTCCAGCGGAAAGTCCAAATAGGGAGTCAGACTCAGCGCTTGTGCCGCTGTTGCTGTAGACGCCCGAGATTGCCTTGCAGTCTGGCCCGCCAGACGTCGACGATGGCCATTGTTCCGGATAGCGGGTTGCGGATACGCATCCACATACCATCGCACAAGCGATCGCGCCCAAGGCCGCAAGTTTCAGCACCGAGCAACTCCAGCGGGCCTTCATTCAAAACTGAACTCACCTGTTTCGTTTCTAGGTTGCCCGCTAGAAGCTCATTTGACGGATATCAGCGCCATTTCGATCCTTCGCGCTTTCCGGCCAGAAGGTGTCGCAGACTGACCCAAACTGAATCTGCAGTTGGCGTAACGAGGTGCGCGATGTCACGCGTTCTGCGATGCCTGCTGCCAGCGGCGGCATTGTTGCTGGCTGGCTGCTTTCCTACCCTATATACGGACGCGCCGCTGGGCGAACCAGCAACATTTGCGGCGAGCGAATGGGATGGCGTATGGCTAGCTAAGGACGGCAGCCTGGCAAGCGTCCGGAGTGCCGTCCCTAGTGTCAAGGGGCCAGCGCTGACGAGCAACTGGCGAGAGTGCGACGTAGCCGCGGCAGGCCCCTGGAAGAGTTTCACAGGAATTCTTGCTGATGTCCGCAGGTATGGCGACTGGTACTTCAACAGCTCCTGTAAGGGTCGCCTGGCCACGGGCGAGCCGTGCCAGATCGAATTTGTTGTGCTGCGGCGCTCAGAAGAGTCACTTCTCCTTTACGAGCCGGACGAAGCGCGGATCCGTGAACTTGTGATGCAAGGCCGGGTTCCAGGGCGCATCGAGCTCACTCCATCCGGCGATGGCCAGAGCCAGCGTGTCGTGGTTGGAACGTTTGCGGCGAATCAATACGAGGTTCTCTTTGATCCGATGGGAGGGGCGTTCAAGTTGATGCCAGGGTCAGCCATCAGGCTGCCGGCTGAACTGGATCCTTGCAGCAAACCGGGCGCGCCTTAAGGCAAGCGCAGCGGAATCGTCCCAGCGCCGAACCGTCAAGACCAGTTAGATTGAAAATCTGGCTTGATAATTCTTGTTGAAGAGCTCCCATCCCTAGAAGCGAAAACCCGCCACGCGGGCGGGTTCGCAATGAAGTTCGGTGAATTACTGCTTGCGGCGGCGGGAGGCGCCAAGGCCGATAAGCGCGATGCAGACGAGCGCGAGGCTTGCCGGCTCGGGCACGGCCTGCAGCACCGCGGCGGCGAGAAGCTGGTGGCCGGCTGCGGTGGGGTGGATGCCGTCCCAAAAGAAGTACTGCAGGTTCGCCTGCTGGCAGGCAATGATGTTCGCGGCCGCCGAGCACGCGTCGGAGGCGTTCACCAGACCGTAGGCCGACGGGTTGGCGGCAATGCCGCTGATGAAGCCGAACGTGTCGAATATCCTGACGCCAGCGCCGATGTCGTCGGCCAGAAGATTGAGAAGCTCCGCGTTCATGAGCTGGCTGATCTGGGTGGCAAGCGCCGCGGCCTGCGGACCGCTGGCGAGGATTGCCGGGGCCAAGCCGGCGTTCGGGGTGTCCCAGACGAGAATGCTTTGCGCGCCGGCGAGCTCCAAGTTCTCCACGATCCCGTCGACGTAAGCCGCATACGCCTGGACACCCGAAACGATGTCCGGAAGGGGATTCACGCCGTTGAGGATGTCCGTGCTGGCCTGTGTGATGATCGCGCGCGCGTCGTTGCCACCGCCGGCGACGACATACAGCGCATCGGCCGGGGCTTGCGGATGCTGGCCGAGGAACGTTGCGGCCTGCGTCGTCAGGCTGAGCGGGAAATTGTCGGGAAAGTTCGCAAATGGATTGGGGTTACCCAGCGGGCCGGTCACCGCGCCGCCGTAGGCGTAGTTGGTCCCGCCGAGGTTCGAGGCGGTCGCACTGAGTCCGAGGGCTGCCGCGAAGGACTCGGCCCACACCGGGCCGTTCGAATAGCGGCCGCCGACCGAGGTGGCATACGGATACGTCGGGATGAACGTATTGTCCGGCGTCGGCACCGGTGTGCGCAGGGTCCCGGGCGGGATTCCCTGGCTTGCACCTACAACGTCGAACACAAAGGCGTTGTTCCCCGTATCGGAGAGGCTGTCGCCGAAGATGAACAGACTTGAATAGCCCGCCGACGCGCCGGTACTCAGGGCCGACGTCACGATAAGGGCGGCGAAGCGCAGCAGGTATCTCATGTCATTCTCCAACGTGCAGCGAAGTTCTCACCAGCCTCCTCGGCGCCGAGGGCGAACAATTGTCATTGTCGAAGGACAATCGACGCTCATTTTAAGCTTGATCAGTCTACTCAACTTGTAAGCATTCTCGACAAACGCTCACGCGCACTGAGCCATCAATGATTGGCGTCAGCGATCATCTGCTCGCACTGGCGCGGAAGAGGACCTAGGGCGAAACTTCGGCACCCGGGCCAACTCAAGACATCCAGCGGAGCGTGGCGACCATCCTAGAAGCGGCCATACCTCTCCGTCCGACCGACGCGACGCCCGGTACTCGCCTTCATCAGCGCAACTGCTCGTCCTCCGGAGCGGTCGCAAGCGAGTACCGCCCCGTTCCGTAACGAGCCTGAATTTGCTCTCGGCGGCCGGGATCGATGTTGATTCGTCCCAAGTCGCCGGCGACGTGCTTAAGCGCCAGCAGTCGCGGGTCCATCACTTTGAACCACAGCCAGGGTACGTAGGCCAGCGGATACATGCCGTTGTAGCCACTCGGTAGCTGCGGCAGGTTGTCGAAGTGGCGCAGCGCCTGATAGCGCCGGGTGCCGTTGGCGTGGTGATCGGAATGGCGCTCCAGCTGGAACAGCACTAAATTGGTGTACACGTGGTTGGCATTCCACGAGTGGTGCGGTTGCGGCGGCTCGTAGCTGCCGTCAGCGCGTTTAGCGCGCAACAGGCCGTAATGCTCAACGTAGTTGGCGCTGGTCAGCTGCCACCACGCCAGCGCGTTGTGAATGAGCAGAAAGGGCAGCATCTTCCAGCCGAACCCGATCACCAGAGAACCCTGTACCAGGAGGGTGACCGCATAGGACTGAAGGATTTCGTTGTGAATGCTCCAGGCCGTGTGGCCGGCCCGTTGCAGGCGCTGTTGCTCCAGTTTCCACGCGCGCCGCATGCCACCGAAGATTTCGCGTCGCGCAAAGCGGTAGATGCTTTCGCCCATCCGCGCGCTGGCGCAGTCCTCCGGCGTCGCCACGGTCAGATGGTGACCGCGATTGTGTTCCACACGAAAATGGCCATAGGCCGGCACCGCGAGCACGAGTTTGGCAAGCCAGCGCTCGAGCTTGGTTTGCTTGTGGCCCAGCTCGTGCCCGGTGTTGATGCCAAGGCCTGAAGTCAATCCGGCCACTACTGCAAGCACGAGAAACGCCCAGAGCGGCATCGGCTGGGTTGCGGCCCAGACCGCGCAGCCGACCAGGGCCACGAAGTGCAACGGCACGACTGCATACGTCAGGCGACGGTAATACGGGTCGGCTTCAAGCTGCGGCACCACCGCTTCGGGTGGATTGTTCTCATCCTCGCCCATGCCCCAGTCGAGTAGCGGGCCGAGGACGTACACGATGAAGAGCGGAAGCGCCAGCCAGGCCGCTTGCCCCGTTGCGGCGTGCAGTCCGATGCCGACAAAGGGCATCAAGGGATACAGCACTGACAGCGACCATGCCAGGCGCTTTCGATCGCGGTACTCGACCTGCCGGCCTTCAGCGTCTCGAGCGATGTACACCGTGGCCATATCGCCTCCTGGGGGCGGCACTGAGTGACCGTAATTCGGTCTCGCTCCAAATTCAAGCCCGAAATGCATGAATATCGCATCGGGGCGGGACGTCATCTGCCGCTCCGCCCACGATTTCAGCTGACGGAAGGTCGTGCCAATTCATCCCGCGCCGCAACCGCTCGTGGGAGATAAAGCGCGCAATGTGCTCCCCGACTAAATGAACACATCGGTGCGGGTCTCCTCAGCGGCCTAGTAGCGGCTGTTAAGAGACGTTGATGCGACGTACGCACGCGCCTAATCTTTGATGACTACCTGCGTCGCGCCTCGGCTCTGAGGCTGCGAAAACCGACAACAAGGGAGGCGCCGTGAAACCATGGAAGCTGCTCGGAGCGCTTGCGGTTGCGCTCCTACTTGTGGCCGGCGTTGC
>Ga0335084_10004595_pt1 | contig 13607 bp, 9 predicted proteins | sample Lox_Sample_44_FD_206721 | JGI IMG/M metagenome (GOLD analysis project Ga0335084, IMG submission 206721) | Soil microbial communities from Loxahatchee National Wildlife Refuge, Florida, United States - Lox_Sample_4.4 | ecosystem: Environmental > Terrestrial > Soil > Wetlands | place: USA: Florida... | reverse complement strand
TTGGTGGCGTCTCCGAATTCGATCGCGAGGCCCTTTTCCCTTCCGCGAAGGACGCGCTCGGGGTGGAGATCGAGGATGCGGCAGGGCACCTTCGCGCGGTCGAGCACGCGCGCGAGCGTTTCCCCGGTCAAGCCGAAGCCCAGCACGAGGACGTGGTCTTCGGCGGGCAGTCCGGATTCGGGGCGCGGAGAGCGCGAGGGGGGTCTCGGCCCGCGGGAGAGGCGGGCGGCCAGCGCATGGCCGGCCTCCGCGAGCACGGGCGTGCCGGCCATCGAGATGATCGCCACGCCGAGGAAGATCTGGTAGAGCTCGACCGAGATGAGGTTGGCGCTTCTCCCCTCCTTCAAGAGCACGAAAGAGAACTCGCCGATCTGCGCGAGCGACAGGCCGACCACGGTCGCCGCGGCGACCCCGTAGCCGAGCAGCCGAACCGGAAGCGCGCCGAAGGCGGCTTTGCCGACGATGATCAGGAGCAACAAGGCGGCGACCACGGCGGGCTCCGAGAGGAGAATTCGCGGATCGAACAGCATCCCGATCGAGACGAAGAAGAGGGCGCTGAACGCGTCGCGAAACGGCTCGACGTCGGCCATGGCCTGGTGGCCATAGTCCGATTCCGAAATGACGAGACCCGCAAGAAAGGCTCCGAGGGCGGCGGAAAGGCCCGCCCGCGCCGCGGCCAGGGCCGTGCCGAACATGAGAAACAGAATCGCGACGACGAAGACGGCCTTCTGGCGGGTTCCCGCCAGAGCGTGCAGCAGGCGAGGCACGACGAATCGCGCGCCGATCACGAGCAGAAGCGCGGTGACCGCGATCTTGCCCAGAGCCGCCAGAGCGGCTGGCAGTCCCCCGCGGCCTTGGCCGGCCAGGGCGGGAATGGCGAGAATCATCGGAACGACCGCCAGGTCCTGAAAGATGAGGATCCCGAGCAAGAGGCGGCCGTGCAGGGAGTCCATCTCCCGCCGCTCCATCAAGAGCGTCAGCAGGATTGCCGTCGAGGACAGGGCGACGAGGAAACCGAAGAAGACGCTGCGCCGGAGGTCGTAGCCGCGAAGCGCCCCGACGGTCGAGACGAGCGCGACGGTGCCGAGGACCTGGATGGGCCCGGCGAACCAGACGATTCGACCGAGACGCGTCAGGTTGGGGAGCTCCAGCTCCAGGCCGACGGTGAAGAGTAAGAGCACGACGCCGACCTCGGCCAGCGTGTCCACCGTGGCGAGGTCGGCTTCCAGCCCGAGGCCGAACGGCCCGAGCAGGACGCCGGCCAACAGAAATCCGATCAGCGCCGGCTGGCGCAGGCGGTGGAGAAGGTAGGCCGCCGCCAGACCCGCCACGAAGATGAGGACCAGCGGCGCGAGAAACGTCGGAACGTGCACCGCGGCACTCTAGCGCGTCCGGTTCCGGCCGATCCCATGTAGAGTGCGCGAAATGACCGCGACCCGGCCGTCCGATCGCCAGTGGTTCGGCCACCCCCGAGGACTCTCCACTCTCTTCTTCACCGAGATGTGGGAGCGGTTCAGCTACTACGGGATGCGCGGGCTGCTCATCCTGTTCCTGGTCGCGTCGGTCGAGAAGGGCGGATTGGGTAAGAGCGATCAGGTGGCTGCGGCGATCTACGGGCTCTACGTCGGCTGCGTCTACCTCTTCGCCTTGCCGGGGGGCTGGGTCGCCGACCGGATCCTGGGTCAGCGCAACGCCGTGTTCGTCGGGGGCTGCATCATTGCCGCCGGGCACTTCTCGATGGCCGTTCCGGCGGTGCCGACCTTCTACCTCGGTCTCTGCCTGATCGTTTGCGGAACGGGCCTGCTCAAGCCGAACGTCAGCGCGATCGTGGGTGATCTCTATCCGGAAGGGGGAGCGCGGCGGGACGCCGGGTTCTCGCTCTTCTATTCGGGAATCAACACGGGGGCCTTCATCGGCCCGATCATCTGCGGCTTGCTCGGCGAGCACGTCAACTGGCACATCGGGTTCGGAGCGGCCGGCGTGGGCATGATACTGGGCCTGATCCAGTACCGGCTCGGCGGCAAGTTTCTGGGCGACGCGGGCCTACGGAGGCTCGGGGCCGAAGAGGGCGTGGCGCGGCGAAAGGCGGTCCGGCAGCTGCTCGTGGCCGTCGCCGCGGCCGCGGGCGTCACGGTCCTACTGGCCGCTCTCCAGAGACTCGGCGCGATCCGCCTGAGCCTTCCGGGGGTGGCGCAGTCGACCAGCGTGATCATCCTCACGATCGTCGTGGGTTACTTTCTCTTTCTGCTGCTCTTCGGGCGTCTGACGGGCGCCGAGAAGAAGCGTGTGGCCGTGATCTTCGTCTTCTTTGCCGCCTCCGCACTCTTCTGGTCCGGTTTCGAGCAGGCCGGCTCCTCGATGAATCTCTTCGCTTCGCGTCTGACCGACCGCCTGATCGGCAGCTGGGAGATGCCGGCCTCGTGGTTTCTCCCGGTCGAGTCGATTCTCGTGATCTTCCTCGCGCCGGTCTTCGCCTGGCTCTGGGTTCGGCTGGGATCCTTCGAGCCTTCACTGCCCGCCAAACTGGGATACGGCCTCGCCGCGATGGCGATCGGATTCCTCGTCATGGCGTGGGGCGCGCTGGCCACGCACGGGGGAGCCAACAAGGTCGGGCCGGGCTGGTTGGTGAGCTTCTACGTGATGAGCGCCGTCGGCGAGCTGTGCGTGAGTCCGGTCGGCTTGAGCGCCGTGACCAAGCTCGCGCCGAGAGGGCTCGTCGGGCAAATGATGGGCGTTTGGTTCATGGGAACGGCGCTCGGGAATCTCGTCGCGGGACTCGTCGCCGGCGGCTTCGCCTCGATGCCCCTGCCGGCGCTCTTCGGCTCGGTGGCCAAGGTGATCGGGGGGGGAGCACTTCTCATTCTCATTCTCGCCAAGCCGATCCGCGGGTTGATCGGGCGGCTCCCGACCGGCACGCCGCCGCCGGCCGTGCCGCTCGACGGCGAGACACTCCCCGAAGGAGGCACCTAGCGGCGTCGCGGGCCCCGAATCACGGCGCAGGCTCCCTAGAAGACCGGCTCCGCCAGCGGCACCGGCCGGTCGAGCCCGAGCCAGAACCCCTCCAGCAGGTCGAGCGCGGCCAGACACCCGCGCTCGAGCGACGCCTCCTCCTTCGGCTTCATGCCATCGAGTGCCCGGACCATGGCGTCCTCGTGGCCCTGCTCGAGGTCGCGGTGAAAGGTCCAGTAGAAGAGGTCCATCGCGGCCAGGCTCGCGCGCTTCTCCCGCAGGCGCTCCAGACCCGGAATCAGCTGGTCCCACATCGGGATCGCCATGTGCTCGAGCCCGAAGGAGGCGCCCAGGGCCCGCGCATAGTCGCGGCTGCCATAGAGCTCGGCCAGCCCCTCGATGTAGGCCTTCGTCGAGGGGAGCCAACTTCGTCGGGCGGCTTCCTGCGGATCGATGCCGATCGAGCGCAGGAACCGGTGGTACAGGTATTCGTGGCGGCGCTTGGGATCGCCGTCCCCGAGCTCCGAGACGAGGATCGTCGCGAGCTCGTCGGCTGCGGCATCCTCGGGCGTGTTGGCGAGGAGAGTGGCGAGAATGCGGGGGAAGTTCTTGACGAACGCGAAGAACTGGACGGCGAAGCGGTCGAACTCCTGTTCGCCGATCTCACCGCGCCGGAAGCGCTCGAGATATCGGTTGCGAACGGCTCCGTGTCGGACGACTCGATCGTGAAGCTCGGCGGCGACGGACATCGAAGACTCCTTTCCCAAAAAGAAAAAGCCCGCCTTCTCTCCCGAGAGGGCGGGCGGTTTGGGCGAACCCTGGAGGTTGGGGCTTAGATCATCGAGGCAAGGCCCGGCCTCCCCGCTTTCTCACGGGAGTTGCGGTGGAGGCGACGGTATCGCAGCGTCGAGACGCTCATCGTCGATCGAATGCTAGGGGGCACGGGCCTCGGGCGTCAAGGAAAAAGCGCTCGACCTCGGAGATGAAGAGTTCGTGAAATTCGGGCAAGAGCGCGCCCGATGTGCCGTCAGCGAGCCGGCTCGGGCGCCGTGACGAGAATCTCGCCTTTCATCTTCCCGTGACCCAGGCCGCAGAACTTCGCGCACTTGAATTCGTACTTGCCCGGCTTCTCCGGCGTCAAACGGATGGTCTGGGAAGTTCCCTTTTCGATGATGACCTTTTCGACTCCAAGATCCTTGCAGGTGAAGCCGTGCGTGGCGTCCTCCGCCTCGATCGTGATTTCCACGGGCTGGCCGGCGAGGAGCTCGATCTTCGAGGGCTTGAACTCGTACTTCCGGGCGGTGATCGTGATCTTGCGGACCTCCGAGGCGGGCGTGGGGGCAGGCGCCGGGCTCTCCTGCGCGCTCGCGGCGGCGGCGAGGGCGATCGAGAGCGCGACGGCAGCGGCTTCCAATCGCGACCGTCTCATGGGTTCCCTCCTCCGGATTCCGTCGAGCTCGGCATCCTGAGAGCAGCATACCCCCGCGTGTCCCCGGCCCTGCCTCGCCGGAAGCGCTGCCAGAGACCGTACAGCAGGACGCCGGCCGCGGAGCCCAGCGGCCGTTCGTCCAGATAGGCGACGCCCAGGCGGACGGCCGACTCGGCGAAGAGGTAGACACCCAGGGGCAGCGGTAGCCTCGGCCATCCGGAGAAGGAGGACTGCGACGCGCCGAAGGCGAGAGCCAGGAAGGCCAGGATTCCCAGGGCTCCGAGCACGAGAAGCGGCAGCGCCGAGGCGATCGTCATCAGGCGAGCGGGAGCCCCGAAGTCGCTTTCCATTCGTTGTTGGAGCGGGCCGGGCAGGTGCCCGAGTAAGGGAGCAAGGAGGATGCTCGAGCGGCGGCGCCTCTCGGCATCGAGCCGCCGGCGCCCTACGGCCTGCCTCGCGGCTTCGCTTTCCTCGTCGTAACGCTCGAGGACGCGGATCGTGTGCCGCTCGTCCCAGGCCTCGAGGTAGTAGCAGATGCCCCCGTCCTCGTTGGGGATCGCTTCGAACACCTCGAAGAGCGCGCCCTCCCAGCGGACGGCGGTGCCCGGATGCGCGGGGGCCGTCAGCGTCCGGTCGCGGCGCGCCTGCCAGCCCTTCGACACGGCGCAGGTCAGGCGAAGATCTCCCCCGGAGCTCTGGTCGACGCGATCCGAGCCGAAGGCCTTCCTCTCCACGTGCGCGTAACTATATCACAATTGATATAGTCGCCTCCCCGGTGTCGTCGCCGAAGCCGCCGGCGACTGATGCACTTGTATCAGCCAGATCGAGTCGCGGCTCCCGTAGCATTCGTTCGCGGTTGTAAACTCGAACGAAAGAAGTCCATTTTTCGAAGGAGGAGAGGTATGCGGAAGAACGTGTTCAAGGTTTCCCTGGCGGCCTGCGGAGCCCTCGTTCTCTTGACGGCCGTCGGCATGGCGGGCGACAACTGGGTCGGAATCTGGAAGCTCGACGTCGGCAAGTCCAAGTTCAGCCCGGGCCCCCGTCCGAGGGGTGAGACGCTGAAGTTCGTCGTGACGAAGGAGGGAACCCAACTGATTTCCGACACGATCGACGCCGAGGGAAAGACTCTTCACGGCACCTACGCCTCCCACTTCGACGGCAAGGACGTCCCGTGGACCGGAAATCCGGAAGCCGACACGGCGTCACCGAAGAAGATCGACGACAACAACTATGAGAACACCTGGAAAAAGGACGGCAAGGTGACCATGACGGTCAAGGTGACCGTGTCGGCGGACGGCAAGACTTTGAACGTCACCCAGTCCGGCACCAACGCCAAGGGCCAGGCCGTGAACAACGTGGCCGTCTTCACCAGACAGTAGGCCAAAGCGTCTCGATTCCGAATTTTGAAATGAGCCCGCGCCAGGCGCGGGCTCATTCGCCGAGGCGCACCGGGATCACCGTGGAGCGGCCCGACGCGGCCCCTTCGCGCCTTCCGCGCAGCGCGAGGAGAGAGACCGCGCGCAAGCCCGCCTGAGCCTTCCGGTCGCACGGAATGGCATTGGCCCGGTATGTTTCGAAACGTCCGTCTGGGGACCCCCGCGGGCGTTGGTGGGCCGTGTGGGACTCGAACCCACGACCACCGGCTTAAAAGGCCGATGCTCTACCGACTGAGCTAACGGCCCAAGTCTCAGCAGTCGTGAAGGATACTTCAATTCGAATCCGCTGCGACATGGCCGACTCTTCACGCTGTGCCGTGTTTGTGCCGAGTTCCCCGACTCTCTTTGGCGTCAGATCGTCCTTCTCGTGCTCGGCGCAGGTGGTGCGATGGAGAAGTCGAGCACCGCAGCCGCGTCATCGAGCAAATCGTCCGACGAGTGACAGGGTCGAACGAATGCCGGAAGTCATGTGGGTGCCGCAGCGACGCCTGACTCTTCCTCTTCCGAGTGATCAGCGAGAGGGACGGGAAAAGGATCTGCGAGAACTGCGCAGCCCGTTGCGAAGGCCGCACCGGCGAATCGAGTAGCGGGCCCCTGCCAAAGCGTGGTCTACTTCTCGTCAGTTCCCGGCTCAGACACAATAGGCTGGATGAGGGCTGACGATGAAAGAGACCACCAACGACTCGGTCGTCGGACTACTTAGCGACTCACCAACCGGAGAGGACCGCCAAGTCCGACGAGGCAACACCATGGGACGAGAACTCCCGAGCCGCCCCGAGGGATCACGCCGGACAGCCCGCCGGACCAGGTATTTCCGCTTCCTCGTTCTCGGCGGCGACCTCCTGTTCGCGGCGACTCTTGGGGCCGATCAGGTCATCCCGATGACTGCGCATGCCAAAGGGGCGCTCGGCAGCGTTTGGCGCAGCGATCTTCGTATGTATAACCCGACGTCGGAGCCGATTTCTGGGAGGCTCATCTTTACCGAGAGGGGCACGAGCAGCGGTTCTTCCGATGTCTCGCTTGCCTACGCGATCGCTCCTGGTGGGGTAACGGTTCTCACGGACGTGTATGGGTTGTCTCATCCTGGCCATGATGGTGTGGCTTTGTGCTTGGTGAAGCCCGATCGTGGCCAAGATGATCCCGTACTTGATCCCACGACGTACAACCTCTTGCCCGATGGTGGGGAGCTGCCCACTCGGCCAACGGTCTTCCGCCCCGAGTCTGACTATCTTGGTAAGGGCTATGTCCTTGCCGGTATTACTGGGAAGGAGATCGAGCGTACCGGCGCGTACGTGATGATCGGTCCCAGCCACACGGAGATCAAGTTCACCGGTCCGGACGGTCTTGAAGCGACGCAGAGTTATGAACCTTACATGTTCGTGCAGTACAACCGCGCAGAGCAGCTCTTTGAAAAGGTGAGCGACGAGCCGATCAAGAAGACGACCGACGAGGCGATTGAGAAGGTGACCATCAATCCGAACAGCGCATTGCGAGCAGAAATTACCGCTGGCAGCGCACGAGTCGCGCTCACCAGGAACAACAATGTCAGCAACCATGCGCACTGGGTGGACTTAGAAGTCATCCAGGGACCACCGCAGCCGGCCGCGGCCGCGGCCTACGTCGACAAGTGGTTGCCGATACACACAATCTGGCTCAACAACAGGGAGATCAGAACACTCATCAAAGGCGCCGACGGATTAGCGGACCGCGCAGAAGAGCTCGCCGCCGCGCTTTACGAAGGCCGTCCCGAGAGCGCCTATGGCACGGATGTCATCAGATCGTATGCCGATGGGAGAGGTTATCCGCCCATCGAAGTCGATAGTTCCAAAGACCCATTCCTGTGGGACAACATCAACACCACGAACGACCACGGCTATCGCCTCGGAAGCGTGACATTTTTTACACGATCGGAGCCGCACCGATACACCCCCGGCGATCCATGGCTCGCCGATATCCGCACACTCGTCCGTCAATCACTCATCGAACAAATAACCACCTGGCCGGTAAAATACGGCGGGCGCAGGACGAGCTGGAAGCCGAACATGGACCACGACCCAACCTGGCGCACACAAGATCCAAACTAGACCGAGGCGTTCGTCGCAATCGCCACTCGCTGCTGCCGCACACCCGTACTCGTAGACGAGATCGGGGCCCGCAGAACGAGCCTCTGCGTCATAGGGCGCGCGATCGCGCAGATCCGACCGTCAGGAAGGTTTGGGCAGCGACGAGAGGAACGCCGACTCGACGCGCCAGATCGTCTCCTCGCGGCGAGGACCGGTCGCGATGAGGACGGCGGATGCGCCGACGCGATCCTCGAGAAAGCGGACGTAGTCCTTCGCCGCCGGCGGCAGATCGTCGTATCGGGTCACGGCGGTCGTCTTGGTCCTCCAGCCGCGGCGCTTCTCGTAGCGGGGCTCCAGGCGCGCGACGTCCTCGACTAAGGCCGGCAGGGCGTCGACCTCTCGGCCATCCAGCCCGTAGCCGACGCACACCGGGATCTCCTCGAGATCGTCCAGCACATCGAGCTTCGTGATCGCCACCGCGTCCGCGCCGGAAAGCTCCACGGCGGTTCGCGCCACGACCGCGTCGAACCAGCCGATCCGCCGGGGGCGGCCGGTGGACGTCCCGTATTCGTTGCCTCGGGCGCGCAGGTGCTCGCCCGTCGCATCCGACAGCTCCGTGGGAAACGGGCCGCCGCCGACTCGCGTCGTGTAGGCCTTGAGCACCACCAGGACTCCTTCGAGCGCCCGGGGCGGAATCTGCAGGCCCGAGGCGACCGCCGCCGACGTGCAGTGGGACGACGTAACGAACGGATAGGTACCGGCAGACATGTCGAGCATCGCGCCGTGCGCTCCTTCGGCGAGGAGCGTCCCTCCGGCGGAGAGGTGGCGGCGCAGGTGCCGGCCCGTGTCGGCAACGTGCGGCTTCAGCATCTCGGCGGCGCGCCCGAGTTCCATGACCACGTCGCCCGGCGCCGGCACATCCGGGCCCCCGAGTGCTCGGGCGAGGACGCCGGTCTCGGCGGCGAGGCTCGCGACGCGGTCGCGCAACGTCTCGGGGCGGTAGAGCTCGGCCACGCGGATGCCCTTGCGGGCCGCCGCCGACTCGTACGCCGGGCCGATGCCCCGAAGAGTCGTGCCGATCTTGGACCGGCCGGCCGCCGCTTCCCGCGCAGCGTCGAGGAGACGGTGGTAGGGAAGAATGACCTGCGCGCGATCCGAGAGGAGGAGGTTGCCTCCGACCTCGATCCCTTGGTCGCGCAGGGCGCGGATTTCCGACAGAAGGGCGTCGGGATCGACGACGACTCCCGGACCGATGACGGCGTTGCGCCCGCGCACGATGCCGGCGGGCAACAGATGAAAGGCGAAGTGGCGGTCGCCGAACTTGACCGTGTGGCCGGCATTATGGCCGCCGTGATAGCGCGCGACGATGTCGAATCGGTCCGAGAGCAGGTCCACGATCTTCCCCTTGCCCTCGTCTCCCCACTGTCCGCCGAGCACGGCCACTACTTTCAAGGCGTCGCGTCTCCAAAAAACGCCGCAGCGTAACAGATTCGAGGCTTCCTTTCAGCCGAGGACGGCCGTCGACGCGGGCTAGAATCGCGCGATGCGAATTCTCCGATTGACGGGGCGCGACCTGACGCTCGAGTCCCTGCGGGCCGTAGCGGACCGAGAAGCGCGGGCCGCTCTCGCCCCGCCGGCGCGCCGGGCCATCGCCGCCTCGCGGCGCGCGGTCGAGGCGGCGCTCCGGCGTCGCGACCGTGTCTACGGCCTGACGACGGGCTTCGGAAACTTCGCGAACGTCGAGATCTCTCCCGCCGAGATCGAGGTTCTGCAGCGAAACCTCGTCCGAAGCCACGCCGCGGGGGTGGGCGAGCCCCTGCCGGATCGGGCGGTGCGCGCCATGATGGTCCTGCGCGCCAACGCGCTCGCGCGGGGCTTCTCGGGCGTTCGCCCTTCGACCGTCGAGACCCTTCTCGCGATGCTCGCCGCAGATCTCCTGCCGGTCGTGCCCCGGCAGGGGAGTGTGGGCGCCTCGGGAGACCTGGCGCCGCTCTCGCACCTCGCTCTGGCCCTGATCGGGGAAGGAGAGGTGCGCCGGCGCGGCCGCCGGCTTCCGGCGGGGCGCGCGCTCGCGGCGGCGCGGATCCGTCCGGTCACCCTGGGCGCCAAGGAGGGACTCGCCCTGATCAATGGCGTTCAGATGAGTGTGGCCGTCGGAGGCCTCGCCCTCGAGCGGGCAATCTTCCTGTCGAAGGCCGCGGACCTTTGCGGCGCGGCGACGCTGGACGCCTCGCGGGGGTCGGACGCGGCGTTCGACGCGCGGATCGTGGGCGCGCGTCCCCATCCCGGGGCCATCGCCTCGGCGCGCAACCTGCGACGTTTGCTCGCGGGAAGCGCCATCCGGGAATCGCACCGCGGGTGCGGCCGCGTGCAGGACAACTATGCGCTGCGTTGCATGCCCCAGGTGCACGGCGCGGCGCGCGACGCCTTCGCCCATGCCCGGGAGGTTCTGGAGCGGGAGATGAACAGCGCCACCGACAATCCCCTCGTCTTTCCGGGACGGGGCGACATCGTGTCGGGAGGCAACTTCCACGGAGCCCCCGTCGGCTTCGTGCTCGACTACGCCGCCCTGGCGGCGGCCGACCTCGCCTCGATCTCCGAGCGGCGGATCGCCAAGCTCGTCAACCCGGCGACCTCGGAGCTGCCGGCTTTTCTCGTCGAGAAGGGCGGGCTCAATTCGGGCCTGATGCTGGCGCAAGTCACGGCGGCGGCCCTGGTGTCCGAGTCCAAGACGCTGGCACATCCGGCGTCGGTCGACTCGATCCCCACTTCCGCCGACAAAGAGGATCACGTCTCGATGTCTCCGATCGCGGCGCGCAAGCTCTCGACGATCGTGGAGAACCTGGAGTGGGTCCTCGCGATCGAACTGATGTCGGCGTTTCAGGCGATGGAGTTCCTACGCCCGCTTCCCTCCTCCCGACCGATCGAGCGAGTCCGGCGCGCCTTCCGTCGGGTGGTCGAGCCCTGGACGGAGGACCGTCGGCTCGCCCCGGATCTCCAGGCGTCCCGGCAGTTCCTCTCGAGCCCGAGTTTCCTCGACGCCGTCGGCTCTCTCGCCTGAAGGAAGCGCGCGAGGACCCGGCTATACTCTGCCCGTGACGACGAGTGTGTCCGCGACGCGCTCCGTGCGCGCCGCCCGGGGAACGGCGCTGCGCTGTCTCGGCTGGCCCCAGGAAGCCGCCCTCCGGATGCTCGAAAACAACCTGGACCCCGACGTGGCCGAGAAGCCCGAGGAGCTGATCGTCTACGGAGGAACCGGCAAGGCGGCGCGCAACTGGGAGTGCTTCGACGGAATCGTTGCCGTTCTGAAGCGCCTGCGCGCCGACGAGACTCTGCTCGTGCAGTCGGGCAAGCCCACGGGAGTCTTCCCGACGCACGCCGACGCGCCCCGCGTGCTGATCGCCAACTCGCTGCTCGTGCCGGCGTGGGCCACGGGCCGGGAGTTCCGGCGGCTGGAGGCGATGGGCCTGACGATGTTCGGCCAGATGACGGCCGGCTCCTGGATCTACATCGGCACGCAGGGGATCGTACAGGGGACCTTCGAGACGTTCGCCGCCGCGGCCAAGAAGGAGTTCGGCCTGGACCATCTGGAGGGGCGGCTGGTCGTCACGGCGGGCCTCGGGGGCATGGGAGGCGCCCAGCCCCTGGCGGCAACGATGAACGGGGCGGCAGCCTTGATCGCAGAGGTGGACTCCGAGCGGATCGACCGCCGTATTCAAACGCGGTACCTCGACCGGCGGGAGGATGTCCTCGACCGCGCCATCGACCAGGCGCTCGAGGCGCGAGACGCGGGCCGGGCCGTCTCGATCGGTGTTCGGGTCAACGCGGTCGACCTGCTCGAGCGGCTGATCGCGCGCGGGATCGCGCCCGACCTGATCACCGACCAAACCTCGGCTCACGACGAATTGAACGGCTACGTGCCGCGCGGCGCGCCCGACGAGGATCTCGTGCTGCTGCGGCGCCGGGACCCGGAGGCGTATCTGAAGCGCTCCTACGCCACCATGGCCGCGCATGTGCGGGCGCTGCTCGAGCTGCAACGCCGCGGAGCCGTCGTTTTCGATTACGGAAACAACCTGCGGGGTCAGGCCCTGAAGGCGGGCGTGGACGACGCCTTCAAGATCGGCGGCTTCGTTCCCCTCTACATCCGCCCGCTCTTTTGCGAGGGCAAGGGGCCGTTCCGCTGGGCGGCGCTCTCGGGGGATCCCGAGGACATCCGCGCGACGGACCGCGCCCTGCAGGAGTTGTTTCCCGAGAACCGCCAGCTCAAACGGTGGCTGACGCTGGCCGATGAACGCGTGGCGTTCCAAGGCCTGCCGGCGCGAATCTGCTGGCTCGGGTACGGTGAGCGGGACCGAGCGGGCCTGCTCTTCAATCAAATGGTGCGAGAGGGCCGGGTGCGGGCCCCGATCGTGATCGGCCGGGACCACCTCGACTCGGGCTCGGTCGCCTCTCCGAACCGCGAGACCGAGGGCATGCGAGACGGATCCGATGCGATCGCCGACTGGCCGATCTTGAATGCGCTGCTCAATACGGCCTGCGGAGCCACGTGGGTGTCCGTCCACCACGGCGGGGGGGTCGGGATCGGCTACTCGATCCACGCCGGGATGGTCGTCGTGGCCGACGGGACGCCCGAAGCCGATCGTCGGCTTCGCCGCGTGCTCAATGCCGACCCGGGCACCGGGGTGATGAGGCATGCCGATGCGGGATACCCCGAGGCGATCGCCACCGCGCGGGCGCGCGGGGTGGACTTGCCGCTGATTCGTTGACCGGAAAGACCGGGCCGGTACCGTGGGCGGTGACCGCCAACCCTTGACCCGGTGGGTGAAGGCCGCCCTGATCCTGGGCGGCGCGCTCGTTCTCCTCTGGCTCGACGGCTGGTTTGCGGCGGGAGGGACACCGCACCGGCCGGTCCGGTTGACGCCGGCTCTCACCGAAGCCTTCGCTCGCGCGGCCTCCGATCTGGCGGCGCGGGCGAGCTCCTTTTCGGAGAATCCGGAAGTCTCCCGCTCCCTCCTCGGAGGCGGTGTCCTCGTCGACCGCGCCGCCCTATTCGCGGCCGCCCGCGAGGCCGTGGAGGGAGCACCCCCCGGCCTCTGGCTCGCGCTGAGCGACCGCGCCGGCAACGTCCACGCCTGGTGGGGCGAGACGCCCTCGCCCGTCCCCCAGCTCTCGGACGCCGATGGATTCTCGGCGCTGTGGTCGGCGACCACGCTGACCCTCGTTTACCGGCGGTCGGTCGGGACGGGCCCGCGGGAGGGCGTCGTCGCCACGGCGCGGTCCTTCCCCGTTCGCGCGCCGGACTTCGGCAATGCCCTGGGCCTGGCCGGGGAGGCGGCCGCCTGGAGGCCGGTCGGCCGGTCCGACGCGGCGGCGCTCTTTCGCGACGGCGACGCGTTCGTCGCCGCGGTCCCAGCCGACTGGGTCGAGCCGGCGCCGTCGCGCCGGGGAATTCCCTTCGCATTGGCCGTGCTCGCTGCCCTCTTCGGATTCGCGCGATCCCGCGGGCCGATGGCTGCCGGTATGTGGCTCGCATTGCTGTTCCTTCTTCTGACCTCCTTCCTGAGCGCGGAGCCGCGGGCGCTGGCATCTCCGACCGCGTGGCCCCTGGCGATCGGCGTCGCCGCCGTTGCGCCGGCGCTCTACGGTCTTCGAGGCGGGGACCGGGGCTCGCGGGGCCCGGTCCGAGTCGCGCTCGGATACGGCTTGCTTGTCGCCTCTCTTGTCTCTGCG
>Ga0335084_10004594_pt1 | contig 13608 bp, 12 predicted proteins | sample Lox_Sample_44_FD_206721 | JGI IMG/M metagenome (GOLD analysis project Ga0335084, IMG submission 206721) | Soil microbial communities from Loxahatchee National Wildlife Refuge, Florida, United States - Lox_Sample_4.4 | ecosystem: Environmental > Terrestrial > Soil > Wetlands | place: USA... | reverse complement strand
GGCGCGAATCTGCGATTCGTCGAAAAGACGGTTTCCGGACGTGCGAATCGCCACCAGCTTGCGTCGATCCCCGGGATTTACCACGTACACGATGTGCACCACCTTGCCATCCTCCGTGGTGTGCTGGTTCACGTCGACGACGGCGTCAAAATATCCAAGGGTCTCCATGTAGTTGCGTAAGTTGTGTTTCCCCTCGTTGAGCAGATCCTCATCGACTGCCCCTTCTTCATAAATCGGAACCAGCTTGCGCAGTGTCCTTTGGCTGATGCTGAATCCTTCTGCCGAGATCTGTACCACCGGACCGCGCTCCGCGCGCAGAACGTAGTCGACGCGGTTGCTCTCCGGCTGATACGTGCGGCCCGCCGCTGTCACTCGCGCCAGCAACCGGTCCTGTTGCTGGTACTTGGCCCGTACCCGCTGCAACGCTCGCGTCAATCGCGTCTGCACCACCTGATCCCCGGAATGAACCTTGGCAATTTCCTCGATCTGGCTCAGCGAGTATCCCGCATCGCCTTCGAGCGTGATCTTGCCAACCGCGGCGCGCGCCCCTGGTTGCACGCGGAACGTAACATCCACCTGGTGCTGCGTTTCATCGCGCCGCTCGGAGCTCGTCACCCGGGCGCGGTGGAAACCGTTGTCTTCGAGAAGACGCTGAATCGATGCCAGCGCCCGATCCAGTTTCTCCTGGTTGTAGAGTTCTCCAAGTTCAAGCCGGCTGGCCCGCACCACTTGACTCGCCGACGGGTTGCTGTTGACCCCTTGGGCGAAGACTTGCCCAACGAAGTAGTTCGCAGTTGTCAGAAACCGCAGCCTGACCCCAGCACCCGCATGCTCCGCCTCGGCCTGTATGTCGGCAAACCGTCCCGTGGCAAACAACCACTGGATCGCATCGTGCAGTCCCTGCCGGGTCAGCGGTTCGCCCAACTTCAGCGGGGTCGCCGCCAACAACCGGTTGGCCTCTTCGGCATCCACCCCCGGCATCTCCAGGTACTGGATCGGTATGCCGATGTAGGGTGTGATGGCGCCAAGCGAAGCCGGCGGGGCCTCCGCCTGCTGCTGCGGCGCCGGTTGCTGGGGTAGGGCTGGCGTCGCCGCAAGCGCCAGCGCTAATCCCAACATCGCCGAAACACGCCAGCGCAACATTTCCTCCCGGAACGCGAGGCCCCTCCATCCCGAGCCTTTCCGGTTTGATGGACAAGCCAATCCCACACGTTGCTCGATCGCCGCGAAGTTGATGATTCGGCACCTATAATAACGGGTGCAAGGCCGAGGAGAGATAATGCCGATGGCACTGGACGATCGTTACTCCCGCCAGGTGTTGTTCGCCCCCCTCGGCGCCGAAGGCCAGGCGAAACTCGCCCAGGGCCATGTCGCCATCGTCGGATGCGGCGCCACCGGTTCGGCCTTCGCCGGATTACTTGCGCGCGCTGGCGTTGGAACCCTGTCCATCATCGACCGCGACTACGTCGAACCCAGCAATCTGCAGCGACAATCTCTTTTCGATGAGAACGATGCGTGCGAGTCCATCCCAAAAGCCCTGGCGGCCGCCCGTCAAATCGCGCGGTTTAACTCCCAGATTGCGGTTCATCCGCACGTCGCCGATCTCACGCCCGCGAACATCGAGCAGGTGCTCGCCGCCAATGACCTCATGCTGGATGGCACCGACAACTTCGAGACTCGTTATCTGCTGAACGATTACGCCGTGAAGAACTCCATCCCCTGGATCTATGCCGCGGCGGTGGGGAGCTACGCGGTGACGATGAACATTCTTCCCGGCGAAACCGCATGCCTGGCCTGCGTTTTCCCCGAGTCGCCACGGGGCGCGCTCGAAACTTGCGATACCGCGGGCATCCTGAACTCCGCCGTGAACCTGGTCGCCTCGATCGCCGCCACCGAGGCGCTCAAGTTTCTCGCTGGTGCCCGCCCGCAAATGCGCCGGACCCTGCTCTCCTGGGATGTCTGGAGCAACGAGCGCTCTGAAATCACGACCGCCTCGCCCAAGCCAGGGTGTCGCGCCTGCGCCAAGAAAGACTTCATCCATCTAGCCGGGGAACGTCGGCCGCACATCACCCTGTGCGGAAGAAATTCGGTGCAGATTCACGAGCGCTCTCGCCCGGTCGACTTCGGCGAGATGGAAGAACGGCTTCTGCCTCATGGCCAGGTGCGCTACAACGAGTTCGTTCTCAAGTTCCGGCGCGAGCCCTACGAAATGACGCTCTTTCCCGACGGCCGCGCCATCATCAAGGGAACCACCGACACCGCCGTCGCGCGTAGCCTCTACGCCCGGTTCGTGGGCAGTTAGTGTGGGGCCAGCATTCCTGCCCTCCACTCTGGAGTTCGACTGAGGCCCGCACCGCCCTTTTCCAAATCGCACCTTTCCTGCAGGTAATGCGCATCCGCTTGCATTCGCCAGCTCTGCACTTTCCCGCCGTTTCCCGTGTTTTAGCCGATAGCGCCGTGAATCTCACGGAGTCTCCGTCCTGATCCCACCTCGAAAACTGGCATGCAAACTGCTCGCACCCTCACAGGTTCTTGGAGGCAGTATGCGACCCTATCTTGTTCTGTGTGCGGTTCTGCTGGTTTCAGCAGCGGCTTTCGGGCAACACCCCGTCCCAAGGTTCTACGGCGACTGCCTGTACGGTTGCGGGCCGTTCGTCCCGCTGGTCACAACACCGAGCATCTCTCTGCAAACGGTCTCCCCGAACCCGGTCGGCGCGCGCAACGCCACCACGGGGTTGGTGGCTGGGGCCACCAATGGGACGCTATCCCAGGTCTCCGGGTCTACTAGTTCCGTCTACACCGTGCCCGTGTGGTACGAAGGCGGAGGAGCCCCGGTGATCGGCCCTGAGGTCCATCTGCTGCCGCAGCCGATCCAGCGTGAAATGCGTCCGCCGCACGAAGAGCACGGCCACGGCGAAGAAGCGCACGCTGGCTGGCTTTACTTCTCCGGGTCCGAGCACAAAGCCAGCGCGATGAGCGCTTCGACAGCGGCGAAGAGCGGCAAGAAGGCCACGCGCACCTTCACCAATCAGGATGTGGAACGACAAAGCCAGAACACCGGGACAGTGAAGTACGGCGGCAAAACCGAAAAAGTGCAGTAGGCTGTTCGTTCGGGATATTCGGCTCTCCGCCGAGTGGTTGGACAACCCGGCTGAGAGCCTTTGTGTTATGGGCCGGGGAACAAACCGCTTCCGCGCTTTCTCGCTCCATACTTCGCTCCGATCTGCTATCTTCGTCGATTGGTTCGCCCCACACTCAAGGCGCAGGCACCGCCCCGGTCCGAAGAATGAGTACCGATCATGAATGCCTTAATGGCTGAGACAGCTCGCCCCGAACCCTCGCGGCTGTATCGCTGGGCCGTACTTCTCTTTGTCAGCGTGGCAATGGGCGGGAACTACTACATTTACGACAGCATCAATCCCCTGGAAGGAATCTTCAAGGAGCAGCTCGGATTCACCGCCACGCAGTTCGGGTGGCTGAACACAAGCTACAGCATCGCCGCCGTCCTAACCCTCCTGATCGGCGGGATCGTCATCGACCGTATTGGAACCAAGAAGGCAATCACCTTCTTCGCCGCCCTTTGCCTGATGGGCGCTGCCCTCACCGCGGTGCGCGGGCAGGTCGGCCTGATGATCGCCGGCCGCACTGTGCTCGGACTGGGCGCGGAATCCATGATCGTCACGGTGACCGTCGCCCTGGCAAAGTGGTTCAAAGGCAAAGAACTCAGTTTTGCTTTTGGAATCAATCTCACCATCGCCCGTTTGGCCTCAGTCGCAGCCGACAACTCTCCTACCTGGGCCAATCGCGCGTTCTATCCGCAGGGACCTTCGGGTGAAGCCAGTTGGCAGAACCCGCTGCTGATTGCAGTTGGAGCGGGAGTGTTGGCAGTGTTCTGTTCGGTGACTTACTGGATGCTGGAGACTCGTGCCGAAGGCCGCTACGAACTCGGCAAGGGGGGATCGGTCGACAAGTTGGAATTCGGACAGATCTTTCGAATCGCCGGATTGACGTTCCGGCAAGCAGTGGGGCACATCGGGCGTGGTCTGATCGAGTTCCTCCGCTTCGATAGTTCCTATTGGTACGTAGTGATTCTTTGTTTCACTTTCTATTCCGCCATCTTTCCCTTCCGCACCTTTGCCATCGAATTCTTCACCAACAAAATTCTCGCCGTCCACGGGGGCGCTTCGGCTTCGGAAGCCATCAAACAAGCGGGTTTCTGTAACAGCTTGCTCCCCTTCGCCGCCATGATCGCGACACCCCTGTTCGGCCTGATGGTGGACAAGATTGGCAAACGAGCGCTCTTCATGATGGTCGGTTCCGTCCTGCTCATGCCCGTGTATCTGATGATGGCTTATCTTTCCGCCGCCAGGACCGTGACCTTTGTCCTTCCCTGGTTTAGGGCCGGCCATTTCACGTTGGCGTACTTTTCCTTACCCTTGCTACTGCTGGTCACGATGTCCATGATGGGAATCGCGTTTTCGCTCATTCCGGCAATCATGTGGCCCTCAGTCGCATATATCGTGGATCAGTCTCGCCTGGGCACTGCCTACGCTTTGATGACCCTGTTCCAGCAGATTGGTTTCGCCATCATGAATCTGCTGATCGGTCGGGCCAACGACTACGCCCGCGCCGGACCGGACAACGCCGGGGGCTATGCGCTCGGAATGTGGATCTTTTCGATACTGGGCTTTGTCGGCTTGACGTTCGCCATTCTGCTGAGGATTCGCGAGACCGGTCCCCAAGGTCACGGCTTGGAAACCATCACCACGACCAGCAAGGCCTAGGGGTGATTTGAGTTTCTTCGGGCTTACTGGAATCTTTCGCGCGGTTTGCGGTTACTAAGGTCAGCAGCGGTGCTGAACCACAGGGTCGAAACGGAGATCAGCCCCCCGGAAAGCTACGTTTTTTGGTATTCTCAGGACCAGATTTTGGAGGCGGCTGTTGGGGTCAGTCCGGCCGCAACGCGTACAACGAAAAGACTTTGATGCCGCATCTGAACCTGTAGCGGCCGGAAAAGGCGACTTGACCGACCCGAAGCCAAAAAGCATCTCGGAAGCCGAAGCGATTGAGCGTGCGAAGCAAGGAGATGAAGCAGCTTTCGAGGTGCTTTATCACCTGCACAAGCGCCGTGTTTATTCGCTATGTTTGCGGATGCTCTCCAATCCGACGCAGGCCGAGGATCTCGCTCAGGAAGCTTTCCTCCAACTGTTTCGGAAAATCGGCACCTTTCGGGGCGAGTCCGCCTTCTCCACCTGGTTGCACCGGATGACCGTCAACGTCGTCCTGATGCATCTGAGAAAGAAGGGGCTTCCTCTGGTTTCGCTCGAGGAGACGATCGAGACCGACGAGGAAACCCAGAAGAAGGAATTGGGCGGTGAGGACGTGAAGTTGACCGGCTCAATCGATCGCCTGCAATTGCAGCGGGCGATTGAGAAATTGCCGCCCGGATACAAGACGGTTTTTATACTGCACGATATTGAAGGCTTCGAGCACAATGAAATCGCCGAAATGGTCGGCTGCTCGATTGGCAACAGCAAGTCGCAGTTGCACAAAGCGCGCTTGAAGTTGCGCGATGCATTGAAGTTCATGAGAGCCGAAAAGGCCGGAACGTGAAGGGCGCAGTAACGGTATCGGGGAGAGAGGACGTATGAATTGCACGGATGTTCGACGGGTTCTGCCGGAAGTCATGGATAGTGCGCAGGACACGGAGTTTCAGGCTCACCTGAAATCTTGCCCCCATTGTTCGGAACTGGTTGCGGATTTGGAGTGGATTGCCAGCGAGGCTCGACTGCTCGCCGAAGCCGATGAGCCGCCGGCTCGTGTCTGGGTGCGGATTGCTGCCGAACTGAAAGCAGAAGGCCTGATCCACGAGGCGGAAGTGCCGCGGTTGCGTCCCGTTCTCGTTCCACAAAGACGCCGCTGGAGCGCCTGGTGGCTGGTGCCGGTTGCGGCTGCCCTGTTGGCCGCCGGTTCGTATGTGATCAATCGTCGCGCTGAACAACCAGTTGCCAGCAACACCGTGAGCAAGCCGGAGACGCCCCAGGTGGCAGTGGCAACACCTCCCGCGAACCAGCCTGCTTCACAGCCGGTTCCAAAACCGGCGCGCAAAGCTTCCTCTCCTCAAGTCGTTTCCGATGTCCCCTCCATCGAAGCTGACACACTCGACGACCAGCAGTTGATGCAGGAGGTATCAACTCGCGCTCCGCATATGAGAGCCAGCTACGAGAACGATCTGCGCTCCGTGAATGCTTACATCCGCGACGCGGAAGCGTACTTGCAACAGCATCCCGGGGACGAGGAAGCCAGGCAGCACTTGATGGACGCCTACGAGCAAAAGGCATTTCTATACCAGATGGCGTTGCAGCAAGCGCAGTAGGCAAAGGCGGGCGGGTTTCGTACTATTGAGAAGGTTCGTTATGGATCGTATGCAGCGCACCACCATTGCCGGACTCGCCATCGTCGCCTGCGTGGCAATCGTCGCAGCCGCCGAGACCAAAAAAGAATTTCGCTTCTCCGTAAATGGACGAGCGAATGTGTCCGTGGATACTCCCTACGGAACGGTCACAGTCAAGCCGGGAGTGGCGAATCAGGTCCTGGTCACCGCTATCCTGGCGTCCGACAGGGTCGAACTGGACAATGGCCAGAAGGGAAACCGCATCGAACTGGAGTCCCACCTCCTGAAGGGCGGAGACGAGCAAAGTGGCCGTGTGGATTATGAGTTGACTGTCCCTCCGGATACCACTGTCAGTCTGCGCTCAACTGCCGGTCCTTCTCTGTCGGTCGAGCGACTGCGTGGTGACTTGAGACTGGAAGGTGCGACCGCCAAGGTGGACGTTCGCAATTGCAGCTATGGCCACGTGCACATTCGCACCATGAACGGCCCGATCACGCTCACCCAAGTCAAAAATGCCCATGTCGAAGTCACATCCATTAGCGGAGACATTCACCTGAACTCGGTGGATGGACAGCTGGTGCAGGTCGGCACTACCAGCGGCAGGATCTTTTATGACGGCGATTTTGGGTTGGCCGGCGACTATACCTTCACCACTCATTCCGGCGACATCGAGGCTCTCATCCCAGGCGGCACTTCTGCCGACTTCAACGCCCATTCCGTGCAGGGGCATGTCCAGAGCGACATTTCACTCTCACCAAAAGAACATCCGATGTTCCCCGCGGAATTGGGACGTTCCTTCTTCGGCACCATGGGCAAGGCTGCGTCCGAAGTCGTCTTCAAGTCTTTCAGTGGTAGAATCCGCCTCAAGCACGCTGATAAAACCAATTAAATAAACAGCGGCCGGCGCAGCAATCACCTCGTAAGCGATCTGTGCGCCACGGAGTGGCATGGGACCGTGTGCGGTATTTCTCGTTGGATTCATGGCCGCCGGCAAGACCAGCGTAGGTCAGGCATTAGCTCGCCGCCTGGGCTGGGAGTTCATCGATCTCGATGCCCGCATTGAATCCCGCGAAGGGCAGACTGTCCCCGAAATCTTTGCCAGCCGCGGAGAGCGTTCGTTCCGCGCGGCCGAATCCGGCGCTCTGCGGGAACTGCTGGCCACCCTGGAAAAGGACAGTATCGTGTCCCTCGGCGGTGGTGCCTTCGTCCAGGATACGAATCGCGACCTGCTGAAGGATTGGCCCTCGGTATTTCTGGAAGCGCCCGTGGACGAACTGTGGCGGCGCTCATCCGAAGATGTCGCCGAGCGCCCCCTGCGAAAGAGCTGGGAGCAGTTCTCCGATCTCTACCAGCAGCGGATTCCCGGCTACCGCCAGGCCAAGCTCATCGTGAATACCTCCGCTAGGGATATTTCCTCCATCTGTGCCGAAATCGAAAACGCTCTGAGCCTTACCAGCGTAACTAGCTCTCCCCTACCCAGTTCTTATTACACTCATCCAAGGAAACCAGGAGATCCCCGTTGAAGTCGATTCGCCATCCACTCCTTCTCACGCTCGCTTTCGCTCTCATCTCTGTGGCTGCCGACGCCAAGGAAAAACAGAAAGACCCCGAAGGGCAGAAAGTCGACTCCGGGTCCTTCGGTGTCTTCATGAACGGTCGCCGCGTGGGAACCGAGATCTTCTCCATTTTCCAAAGTCCCAATGGCAGTGTGGTCAGATCGGAGTTCAAGACCGAGGGCAGCGCTGAACAGGCGGCCCAAAGCTCGGAGCTGCAGATCACCGCAAGTGGAGAAATCAAGCGCTACGAGTGGAAAGAGCTGAAACCAGGCAAGGGGCAGAGCACGATTGTTCCCAACGATCAGTTTCTCACCCAAACCTGGACCGCCAACCCGCAAGACAAGCCTCATGAACAGCCCTTCCTGCTCTCCGCTTCCACAAATATTCTGGACGACTACTTCTTTGTGCACCGGGAGGTGCTGGCCTGGAAGTTTCTTGCCACTTCCTGCAAGCAGGAAGCAGGCCGTATTCAGTGCCCTGTGAAGCAGCGCGCGCAGTTCGGGACTCTGAATCCGCGTCAGCATGCTTCTGCCCCCGTTGCCATGGAATTTCTCGGCCGTGAGAAGATGACGTTCCATGGTTCCGAACAGGAACTGAACAAGCTGGAGCTCAAAAGCGAAGCTGGCGTCTGGGATTTTTGGCTGGACGACCAGTTCAAGGTTTTGCGCATCACAATCCCTGCGGATAACACCGAGGTGTTGCGCGATTGAGGTACGCTGGTTTGCCATCGTCGTGAGTACCCGAGGGTCAATCCCCTTTGGGAACTCCGGTTACGCTCTGCGTAAGACGATACGATGATAGGGAGCCACTCGATGGCTCCGGGCCCGCTCGACAGGTAGAGTCGCTTCTTGACCATCTTCGATTCACGCACGCTGCGCATTCTCGCTACGGTCCTGCTCTTTGCCTTGGGGCTGGGATTCCTCTACGTCGCGCGCCGGACCCTGATTCTCTTCCTGTTTGCCATCTTCTTTGCCTACTTGATCAATCCCGCTGTCGTGTACTTGGCGAAACCGCTCCGCGGCCGGGGCCGTGCGATTGCGCTCATCTACCTGCTTCTCCTGACCGCGATCACCCTGTTTGTGTTCTATGTCGGCCCGCGAATCACCCGGCAGGGTGCGCGCCTCGGCGAGGCTATGCCCGGCTTCATGGAAAGGGTCAGCAGTGGCCAGATTGCCCGGGACCTCGGCCAACAGCACGGATGGAGCTTCGACACTCAGACTCGCATCCAGGAATTCCTGCAGAGCCATCGCGATGAGCTTGCTTCCCTGGCTCAGCGCGTGGGTGTCCGCGCAGCGGAATCGGCCAAGGAGGTCTGGGTACTGTTCCTCGTACCCATTCTCGCCATCTTTTTCCTGCGCGATGGCTCCGCCTTCAACCAATTCTTGATTTCCGTCGTGCAGTCCCGGACGCAACGCGAGTTTCTCCAGGATGTGCTCGCCGACCTCAACCGCATGCTGGCGCACTTCATTCGCGCCCAACTGATGCTGGCCGTATTCTCCTTCATTGCCTATGCCGCCATGCTCGGCGCTCTCCGTGTCCCCTATGCCATGGTGCTTGCCACCAACGGCGGCGCCCTGGAGTTCGTTCCTGTCGTTGGCCCATTAGTCGCTGGCGCAACCATGATGGTGGTAGCGATCCTCGCCAACTACTCTCATTGGCCGTTCCTCTTGCTCTTCCTGATTGGGTGGCGCATCGTGCTCGACTACGCGATTTCGCCTCGCGTGATGGGCGGCAGCGTGGAACTCCATCCTCTCGCTGCGTTGTTCGGCATTTTGGCCGGCGGTGAGATTGCCGGTGTGCTTGGCGTCTACCTTTCGATTCCCGTCATGGCCAGCCTGCGTATCGTCTGGCGGCGTTGGCGCATTTACGCGGAAAAGCGCCGCTTCGGCCCCCTCAACGAATATTCCTTCCCCCACGAAATCGGCCGCGGAAAAACCTAGCAGGCTGCTGAAAAAAAGAAACCAACTCAGCAGAATCGGGAAGGGCCTGAGTTTACTCGTGCCGCTAAGCGGCAGCCGCGCTTGCGCGGTAAGAACGTGGGAGCGATCTGCAGCTTTCCCTCATTCCGAATTCTTCAGCCCCACACACCTGGACCTGATCGCTCCAGTTCCCAAAACCACCCTCGGACTCTCTGATTGCCCTCTACTGCCCGGCCGTCGCCGTGCTCTCCGCCTCCGCATCCACCTTGCGCAGGAATTCTGCTGCAGCTTCGGGGACCACCGTATTGATGAACATCCCAGAGCCCAACTCGAATCCGGCCACGCGCGTCAGCCGCGGGATGATGCTCACGTACCAGTGGAAATACTTCACGCCGACATTTTCCGCCGGCGCGCTGCGAATCGTGAAATTGAAATCCGGATTGTCCAGCCCGTGATACAACTTTGCCAGCATCACCCGCAGCATGCGCGCCAGATCATTAACCTCGGCGGCGCTCACGTCGCCAAAGCTTGCCATATGCCGTCGCGGATAAATGTGAGTGCAAAACGGCGCCGGCGAAGCAAATAGTTCCATAGCCACGAAATGTTCCGACACCATCACGATGCGGACTTGCTCCTGCAGCTCTTCTTCGATCGCCTGGCAGAACATGCACTCCCCAAAATCATCGTGATGTCGGAGGGCGTGCTGAAACCGCTCCCGCACCTGGTGCGAAATCACCGGCGTCCCAATCAGTTGCGAGTGCGGATGCTCCAGGCTGGTGCCCGCATCGGAACCGTGGTTCTTGAATATCGTGACGTGCGCGATCCGCGGGTCAAGACTGAGTTCGTCGTAGCGCGTCTTGTATACGCGAAGAATCTCTGCCACGTAGGAATCCGGCATCAGCGCCAGCACCTGGGCATGATCGGGAGTCTCAATCACCACGTCGTGAACGCCAAACCCATTGACCGTGCGGCGCGACCGATGGATCGTGCGCGTGGGCTCGACATCGCGCGAGAGTGCCGCGAACTTGTTCGGGACCACTCGCACATGCCAGGGCGTAGCAGTTGACGACGGCACACGCAACACTTCCGGTGGCGTCAGGCTCTCGTTCCCCGGACAGAACGGGCATGTCGGAACAAATGCAGAAGGCGCCTTCCGCTGCGCATGCTTAGCCATTTCCTCCGGACGGCGCGCGCGCTCCGTGGCAATCACAACCCATTCTTTCGTGGCAAAATTCTGACGTAGTTCAGGCATGAGTTCTCCAAAAGGTCAAGCGTACATCGGTCGCTCGCCGATCACAACGCACCGATGGTCGTGTTTTCGGGCCAGTCAGGATCAGGTTTGAGAGGGAAAGTTCGCTGGATCGTGGGGCGGGAGTTAATGGGCGTATTCGGGATGTTATGCCAACTAGCAGCCCGTGGTGCAGGTGAGGTTTGTATCAGGGCACGCATTTATGCGTGCCGCAAAGGGTCGCAAATCAACGCGCCTTTAGGCGCCGCCTCGCGATTCGGAATTTGCACCACGGGCTGATAGCAGTTGCCGTTCTTGCATCGCTTTATTAGCTGGCTCTTCAAGGGTTTTCGCCGTCACCATACGACCAGTACATTCTCGAGTTTGAGGATCCAGCCCTTCGGACCCTGCTCCGCCGAGTAAAGATCAACACCGCCGCAGCCGGACCACGTGGCCTGCACGTGCAGTATGACCACCGGCTTTCCATAGATCGCGGCAGTGGCGGGCCGACTGACCGACAGCACCAACGGCTCGATTCCGCCAAGCCTTTTAACCAGTTCTTTGAACCGCTCGTCGGAAGCGTATTCCTTTTCGAATGTTCCCCGGGGGTAGAAGTGCACACCAGCCGGTAGAACGACGCCATCAAGGTCATATGGTTGCGAGTTTGCAACCCTCAACTCATCCGGGACAGGGCGAAAGGCTTGTGCCCATACTTCCTCCGGGACATCAGCAGGCCGCACCGGTGCTTGCTCCTTACGAGGCAACCACGGGTCGGTGGGGGTTAGTACAAGGATGGGGCGTGGTCTTTCGGGATGCTGCGCCTCCTGAGCCAGTAGTGCAGAAACGATCTCTCGCTCAACGACCGTGAGACCTGACCTTCCTTGCCTACGCTTAGCGCAGGCACATGCGGATAAGAGGACCGCGCACAAACACACTAGTATTCGATAACGCATGGCAATCCAGCTAAATCTCGCCGGTCGATCCGAATTGTTGCAGGGTGACGAGCCTGCGGGAAGTTAACTTTCGTAATCACGCGATTATGCTCATTAACTTCCGCATGCTCCACCTCTCCCGCCATGCAGCCCGCGCTCTCCCTTGCTAAAATATCCAATTACTCATGGCAAACAAATTACCTGTAGGCATCCTTGGCGCTACGGGCATCGTCGGACAGCGCTTTATCCAGATGCTCGAGCATCACCCCTGGTTTGAAGTTTCCTGGCTTGCGGCCTCGGACCGTTCCGAAGGCCGTCCTTACGCGGAAGCCGCCCGCTGGCGCCTGAAGACAGCGATCCCCGAAAAGGTCGCCTCCATGGTCGTCTCGCCGGCAAAGCCCGATGGCGCGCCCAAGATCATCTTCGCCGCTCTCGATGCAGCCATCGCCCGTGAACTCGAACCTCAATTCGCCGCCGCTGGTTGCGCGGTCGTCTCGAACTCCAGCGCACTGCGGATGCAGTCTGACGTGCCTCTTGTGATTCCCGAAGTAAACGGCGATCACATCAAGCTGATCGAGTGCCAGACCTGGCGCCGCAATAGCGGTGGTTACGTTGTCACCAACCCAAACTGCTCGGCCATCGGATTGGTGCTGGCACTTGCCCCGTTACATCATCGTTTCGAACTCGAAACCGTCATGGCCGTCACCATGCAGGCCGTGAGTGGCGCAGGATACCCGGGCGTCGCCTCGCTCGACATCCTCGGCAACGTAATCCCCTTCATCAAGAACGAAGAAGAAAAGATGGAAGAGGAGACGCAGAAGCTTCTTGGGACCCTGAACGGAAAGAGCGTGATTCCCGCGCCATTCGCCATGAGCGCGCAGTGTAACCGCGTCGCAGTCGAGGACGGCCATACCGAGTCAGTCTCCGTCCGCCTGAAGAAGAAAGCTCAGCCCGAAGAGATCATCGCCTCGTGGAACGATTTCCAGGCCGAACCGCAGACGTTGAAGCTACCAAGCGCTCCGGCGCAACCAGTTTCTTACGTTAGTGCGAATGACCGTCCGCAGCCGCGCTTCGATGTTGACGCCGGCGCCGGCATGACTTCAACCGTCGGCCGTCTGCGCAAGTGCAATGTGCTTGACTGGAAGTTCACCGTGCTCTCGCACAACACCATCCGAGGCGCCGCCGGAGCCGCGCTGCTCAACGCCGAACTGCTGAAGGCCAAAGGGTACCTGTGATACCCAACGATCAACGAACTACCGCTTTGAAGGGGCGCGGCTTCAGCCGCGCCGTTTGCTTCTTTTCTTTTTGTCACTCCGAACCGGCTTTAGCCGGTGAGGAATCTGCTGGTCGCGCATTCCAACGCAATCCACTCTCAGCTTTCCTTTCCGCCCAGGAGTTTCCCCGCCCATGATCGTCATGAAATTTGGCGGGACCTCGGTGCAGGACGCCAAGGCCATCGAGCGCGTCGCGCAAATCGTCAAAGGACGCCAGTCCGACCATCCCGTCGTTGTAGTCAGCGCCATGGCGAAGGTCACCGATTCCCTCCTCGCCATGGGAAAAGCCGCAGGCGGAGGCGACC
>Ga0335084_10004593_pt1 | contig 13612 bp, 16 predicted proteins | sample Lox_Sample_44_FD_206721 | JGI IMG/M metagenome (GOLD analysis project Ga0335084, IMG submission 206721) | Soil microbial communities from Loxahatchee National Wildlife Refuge, Florida, United States - Lox_Sample_4.4 | ecosystem: Environmental > Terrestrial > Soil > Wetlands | place: USA... | reverse complement strand
AGTTGCCGTTGTTGGGGTTCTGCCAGCGGGAGTACTGGCCGTCGCGATTGCGCTCAAGCGCCGCGTATTCGGCTTCGCGCGCCCGCCGCTTGTCTTCCTCGTCCATGTAGGCGCCGATCTGGTTGCCAATCAGGCCACCGATGAAGACGCCGGCCGCCGTGGCCGCCAGCTGGCCGCTGCCATGGCCGAACTGCGAGCCGATGAGGCCGCCGACGGCGGCGCCGCCGGCCGTACCGATCATCTCCTTCTGGCCCATGTTCTGGCAGGCGCCGAGCGCGACCGTGAGCGCGAGCGCGGCCCCCAAACGTGCAAGTACCATCGTGACATCCTCTTCGTTGCTGCCAAGACACCCCTGGAGACGACACCCGACCGGTCTTCGGAACCGGACGATCGAGAACGCCTTGCGGCCGGGCGTTGTTCCAGTCTTGCGAGAGCACTCTACCTGAGTCGGACTGAACCGACTCTGAGGTTGCGGTTCATCTGGCGTTCATCTTCGCGGTCGGCAAGGGCCCTGGGCCGGTCCGACTCGAAACCGAGCGATCGACCCCATGTCCAGCGGGAGACTGCCACCGTTGGCAGGGGCCGCATCCGTATCCACGGGGAAGGTCGAACACGAAAACTCGAAGTTTAAAGCTATTGCATTCTGCATAAGCGGTGAGTCGCTCTCCGACCCTGGCGCTTCGTCTATTGTAGGAACAAAAAGGGAACTTGTCAATCTTCAGGCTCCCTTTACCAAACAAGCGGCAGATTCGGCGCCTCCATGAATGCAAGGCACCAGATGGTGGCGGCGCGACAGGACAATGGTGCGTGGCGCAGGCCTGGTCGAGTAGGCCCGCTCTGGGCGGTGGTCTGGCTGCTCATCCTGGTCGCCAGCGCCGCCTATCTGCTGGTCGGCCTCGTGACGAGCTGGGACATCGAGCCGCCGACCCTGGCCAATGCCGGAGGCCTGGCGGTGGGCCGCGATTTCATCGCCTTCTGGAGCGCCTCCGCCATGGCGCTGGCGGGCACGGCCGAGCAGGTCTACGACGTCGCCCGCCTGCACGCCCTCCAGGTCGCGACGATCGGCGTCGACATCGTGGAGTATCCCTGGCTCTACCCGCCGACCGGCCTGCTGCTGGTCCTGCCGCTGGCGCTGCTGCCCTATCTCGGCGCGCTGGCGTTGTGGCTGGCGGCGCCGACGATCGGCCTCGCGACGGTCGCGCGACGTTTGGCGCAAACCCGCTGGGCCGCCTGGCTCATGCCCTTATTCCCGGGCGTCGCGCAGTGCCTCATCATGGGACAGAACGGCATCCTCTCGACGCTGCTGCTGGCGGGTGGCCTGCTGCAGCTGGAGCGCCGCCCTGCCCTCGCCGGCTGTTTCCTCGGCCTGCTCACCTACAAGCCGCAGCTCGCCCTGCTGATCGGGCCGGCGCTCCTGGTCGGCGGCCACTACCGGGCGCTGCTGGCGACGGTCGCCAGCGCGCTGGCGCTGGCCGGTGCCAGCTGGATCGTCTTGGGCACATCGACCTGGCAGGCCTTCGTCGCGGCGATGCCGGAGATCGGCGCGGTCGCCGCCCATAACGCTGCCATCTGGCCGCTGATGGTGACGCCCTATGGCGCCGTGCGCATCGCCGGCGCTGGCGTGAACGCCGCCTATGCCGTGCAGGGCTTCATCACCGTCGGCGTTCTGCTGACCGTCGTCTGGAGCTGGCGGTCCGCGACGCCGCCGTGGCTGCGCGGCGCCATCCTCGCCACGGCCATGCCGCTCGCGACGCCCTATTGCCTGAACTATGACCTTGCCGTGCTCGTACTGCCGCTGGCCTGGCTGGCCGGCGAGGCGCGGCGCACCGGCTGGCGGCATGGCACGGCGGCCGTCTTCGCGCTCGTCTGGCTCGTGCCGGTCGCAGGCTGGCTGCTGGCCGGCCGCACCGGCTTCCTGCCGACGCCTCTGGTGCTGCTGCTGTTGCTTGGGCTGCTCTGCTGCCGCGTATTGGAGCACAAGCGGCGGGCTACCGGCGCTCACGCCGAGGGCGCCCTGGCTGCGGATCCCTCGAAAGCGTGACCTCGACAGCCGCATTCTGACCCGTTCTATCGCGACAAGGTGTGTCAGGCTTCCACTGCCTGACCGGGCGCACAGACAGGCAGGCTGTTTTCGGAGGCCATGCCCCCTCCCTGCCCCTTCCCCACTTCGTGGGGGCGGGAAGCGACGGGAGCGGACCCTCAACCGCCGCATCCTCCGCGGCACAGCCTTGCTCACGTTCAAATGCAAGCGCTCTGCGCACAGCGGATACGAACGTGGTCTACGCGAGTCGAGACTCCTAAGCCGCGGCCGGCAGCGTGAGCACGGCGCGGAGGCCGCCGAGGGGCGAGTCTTCGAGGGCGACGGCGCCGTGATAGAGCTCGGCGATGTCGCGGACGATCGATAGCCCCAGCCCCGTGCCCGGCACCGATTCGTCGAGGCGGGTGCCGCGTTGGAAGACGGCGGTGCGCTGCTCGGGCGTTAGCCCGACGCCGTCGTCATCGACAGTGACGACGATGCGGTCGCCCTCGGCGCGCGCGGCCACGGCGACGCGCGTGCGCGCCCATTTGCAGGCGTTGTCGATGAGGTTGCCGAGCATCTCCTCGAGATCCTGGCGCTCGCCGCGGAAGGCGAGACCCGGCGACGCCGCGGCCTCGACGCGGATGGCGCGGTCGACATAGATCCGCTCGAGCGTGCGGCGCAGGTCCTCCACGACCGGCGCCACGTCGGTGCGCACGCCGAGCACACGGGTGGCGGCGGCGGCGCGCGCGCGAGAGAGATAGTGGTCGACATGGCGGCGCATGGCCGTGGCCTGGCGCTTCACCGTATCGGCCAGCGGGCCGGCGCCGGCGCCGGCCTCATTGGTGAGGACGGAGAGCGGCGTCTTCAGCGCGTGGGCGAGATTGCTCACCTGGGTGCGGGCGCGCTCGAGCACGGCGGCGTTGTGGTCGATGAGGTTGTTGAGCTCGTCGGAGAGCGGCTCGATCTCGACCGGGAACACGCCGTCGAGGCGCTGCGCCCGCCCCGTGCGCACGGCCACGACGGCCTGGCGCATGCGGCGCAGCGGCTGCAGGCCGAAGCGCACCTGCAGCAGCAAAGCCGTGATCAGGCCGAGGCCGAGGATGCCGAGCGACCAGCCGAGGGTGGTGTTGAAGCTGCGCACCTCGTCGTCGATCTCGCTGCGGTCGCCGCCGACGGCATAGCGGAAGCGCTCGCGCGCGGCCGGCAGGCCGATCTCGCGCTCGACCAGGCGGAGGTTCTCGTCATTGGGCCCGTCGACGTCGGCGAACACCGGCTCGGTCGCCTCGGCCTCGACGCTGAGCGGGAGCGATTCGTCCCACAACGAGCGCGAGCGCAGCAGCGGCGAGCTGCCGACGGCAATCTCCCAATACCAGCCGGAGTAGGGGATGTCGAAGCGCGGCTCGCCGATGCCGCGCGTCAGCTTCGGGCGGCCCTGGTCGTCCAGCTCGGTGACGGCGATGAGGCTGTCGAGCAGGACGGTGAGGCGGCCGTCGAAGGTGCGCTCGGCATAGTCCTTGAAGATCGCGGACAGGATGAGGCCGCCGATGAGCAGCGTCGCCCCGATCCACAACGCGGCGGCGAGGACCAGGCGAAGGGCCAGCGAGTTGTAGCGGTGCGGCAGCTTCATCGGGCGCCTACGCGCAGTCATCGAGCAGGCGGCCAGAACGATTCACCACAGAGCCACAGCGGACACAGAGAACCACGGAGATTTGGATTCCATCATTCTCTGTGAACCTCTGTGTCCGCTGTGGCTCTGTGGTGAATCTTCTTTGGCAAGCGATTCGCGTACGATCAGGGAACCCGACGTTGCGCCGCAAGTTCACTTCTTAGGGGATGGTTCATCCTTTTCGTCCGGCGGGGCCAGGCGGTAGCCGAGGCCGCGGACGGTGTGAATGTAGTCGGCGCCGAGCTTCTTGCGCAGGCGGCCGACGAAGACCTCGATGGTGTTGGATTCGCGGTCGAAGTCCTGGTCGTAGATATGCTCCGTCAGCTCCGTGCGCGACACGATCTTGCCCCTGTGATGCATCAGATAGTCGAGCAGCCGGAACTCCTGCGCCGTCAGCTTGACGGGCGAGCCGTCGACGGTGACGCGGCCGCTGCCGGAATTAATGGCGAGGCCGCCGCATTCGAGCTCGCCGGTGGCGTGGCCGGCGGCGCGCCGGATGAGGGCGCGGATGCGCGCCAGCACCTCCTCGACCTGGAACGGCTTGGTGACGTAGTCGTCGGCGCCGGCGTCGAAGCCGGCAACCTTCTCGCTCCAGCGGTCGCGAGCGGTGAGGATCAGCACCGGCATCTTGCGGCCGGCGCGCCGCCACTGCTTCAAGACGCTGACGCCGTCGAGCACGGGCAGGCCGAGATCGAGAATGACGACGTCGTAGGGCTCGGTGTCGCCGAGAAAGTGACCCTCCTCACCGTCATGGGCGACGTCGACCGCGTAGCCGGCGCCGGTGAGCGCGTTCTTCAGCTGACGCGCCAGATCTTTGTCATCTTCAACGACCAGGATGCGCATGACTTCCTACCATCTGCTTCAACCGCCGCGCACGCCCAGGACCTGGCCGGTGGCGCAATCGACGCTCACGTCGAGGACGCGGCCGTCATTGGTCAGCAGCTTGATCACGTAAACGCCGTTGCCGCCGGAGCCGGCATCGAGCACGCGGGCGTTGAATTGCGCGGCCACCGACCGCATGACCCGCTTCAGCGGCAGGCAGTTGGCGGCGGCCGGCAACGGCGCGCCGGCCAGCGCGAGCAGCCCGACCAGGCCCAAAACCATGTGGCGACGCGATTTCATGGCCCCAGATGTACGCTTTCCCGGCTGAACAAGGCATGAATACCGCGCTCAAACTCCGTTCAGACCGGATTTGGCAGGATACGCGGGAGGCTAGATTTATCCAACCCGAGAGGAAGCCATCATGAAGACCCTTCTGCTCTCCGCCTGCGCCGCCGCCCTGATCGCCACCGCCGGCGCGCCGGCCTCCGCCGGCCAGTTTACCATGCGCGACGACGGCCCCTCGGGCGCGGTCATCGCGGCCGGCGACAGCCATTACTACGACGAGGACGGCCCCTCCTCCTACGGCAACGACTACTATCAGTCGCAGGACTACGGCGACCAAGACAGCGACTACGACTATGGCCGCCAGGGCTACGGCAACCAGGGCTATGGCAACAACTACAACTACGGCAATAACAACAACTACGGCTATGGCAACAACAACTATGGCAATGGCTACGGCAATGGCGGGTATGGTTACGGCTACGGCAACTACGGCGTCCTGCCGCCGCATGCGATCGTGCGCTATCTATACCGCAGCAACTTCAGCTACATTTCGCAACCGGTCCTCGCCGGACGGTTCTATCAGGTCAAGGCGCTCGATCCGCGCGGCCGCAAGGTCAAGCTCTATGTCGACGCCTACAACGGCCGCATCGTGAAGGTGAAGTACTAGCCGACAAGGCGAATGGAAGGGCCTGCGCATGATGCTCGTGTTGCGCCTCATCGCGATCGCCGGCCTGCTGCTGGGGCTGGCCGCAGCGCCCGCGGCCGCCCAAGGGCGCGGCGACCACGATACGCCGGCGACCCAGGGCGATACGAACGGCTGGCAGTACCGCACGCAGGACTGCCGGGCGAGCGGGGACGGCTGGGTGATGTGCCGGGACGCGAACGGCTACTGGCAGCGGGACCACTATGACCCCGGTTGGAGCAGCGACTACGGCGACGGCGGCGGCTATGGGTATGGCGGCGGCTATGGCTACGGCGGCGGCTACGCCGTGCTGCCGCCGCAGGTGATCGTGCACAATCTCTACCGCAGCGGCTTCAGCTACATCTCGCAGCCGCTGCTTGCGGGACAGTTCTACCAGGTGAAGGCGATCGATCCGAGCGGCCGGAAGGTGAAGCTCTATGTCGACGCCTACAACGGCCGCATCGCGAAGGTGAAGGACTAAAAAGCACCTGCATAGAGACCCATGCCGGGCGGCGCGTGCTAGTGGACGGTCTTGCCATCCGGCGGCCACTCGGTCTGCAACCGGCCGATCGCTTCGATGATGCGATGCCAGATAATGGCGGCCTGCCAGTCACCATCCTCAAAGAGCCTATCGGCGCGTGCCGCGGCCTCCAACAGGGCATCGGCCTTGTACCGCCTCGTCATCACCAGAGCGGAGCGCCAGATGTCGTGCTCGGAGACCATGCTGCGTCATCCCTGCGGGGACGTCGAGTCAATTCGAGCCCGCCTGCCGCGCTTCAGCACTTCACGACCAAGCTCGGTTATCCTGTAACAGCGGCCGGCGTATGGGTACCGCTGACTATCGCCGGTTTCGATCAGGCCGCGCTCCACGAGCCAATGGGCAATCTTCGTGCCGACTCCAGCATGTCTAGTAAGCGGCTCGCAATCCAAACCGGACCGGCTAATCGAGTTGAGGCCCTTGTAGTATTGGCCGGTCACATCGTCGTTCGCCAAGCTGAACATCGCCACTCCTCACCTCCCGCCGCTCGTTCGAGGCCCGACCGCCTCACAACGCGCGCGTGCCCACTCTCCCGGCCTATTGGGCCACAAACCACCAGCACATGGCAAAGAAGGCTGTGCCGATTATCGCGAGACTGGTAACGGCGAAGAACATATGCATGACCGCAACCCTAGCGACGTGACTGATTTGACACGGCAGGAGCTCCTGTGCGTCGATTGTGGCCAAGACCATAGCCCACCGGCAGGCGCGCGCTGGCGGCGCCATCGTCACCACAGCAGGGGAGTGTTGAGGCCGGGCGGCTTGCCGTGCCGCCCTGTTGCCGCCCGCGCTCTCTTCGAGTAGCGCGCCCGGGCAATTGGGCCGAGCTTCCGACTGATTGTTGAGTTTGGTCACGGATCGCTGGTGGAGTCACGTTAATTCACCTGCTGCGGCCCGGGCCTCCACACCGCCGACGGTGGGCCGACGGCATGGCCACGGCCGTTAAAGGGGGCGCGGCGGTGGATCGCACGCGGAATGGAAGTGGCAAAATCGTCACAAATAGCCGGCGAATAGCCGAGCAAAATCAACGCGCACGGTTAAGCAGTCATTAACCGTCAGTCCGTAGGCTCGGCCTCCCGAAAGCGAATGAGGCCTTAGGAGGACGAGCGATGCGGGGGACTAGGGGAATTTTTTCCGCGCTGGCGCTGGCCGGCGTGCTGCTGGCCGGCTGCACCGAGCACGTCACGCCGACCTATCAGGGACCGGCGGCGACCAATCCGGATGCGGCGACGATCGTCGCCAGCGTTCCGTCCGAGCAGTATTCGGTCAGCCAGAACAACTCCTGGATCCAGATCACGGCCGTCGACGGCAAGCCGACCGGATTCGTGCAGTCGGTGCGGGTCTCGACGGGCGAGCATAAGATCACGCTGCGCCACGCCGATCCCTACGGCACGTTCTACGGCAACATTCGCTACGCCGACGTGAAATTCACCGCCGAGGCCGGCGGCCGCTACCGCATCAAGGCCAAGTATTGCTGCGGCTTCTACGTGGGCTCGTTCGATCTCGTCGCCGTCGACGAGCAGTCGGGGCGCGAGATCGCGCACACGCTGCCCGCCAGCCAGGTGCGCCTGACCGAATAGGTGCGCCCCGGCGCGGGAGCGCCGCCGCGCGCGACTCCGGCGGGCCTGGACCGCCGCCGCATCCGACCTTAAGCTCCAGCCGTAGGGGGGAGGCAACCTTCCCGACGGAGGAGAAGCGATGCGGCACTCCATTCGAATCATCACGGCTTTGCCGGTGCTGGCCCTGCTGGCCGCCTGCGCGACCGTGGGCCCTGCCACCTATCAGGGACCGTCCGACGATCAGAACGCCGCCCTCGTGCACGCCGGCACGGTGTATGAGAGCTATTCGGTGAGCCAGGGCAGCAGCTGGATCCAGATCGTCGCGGTCGACGGGCAGTCGAGCGGGCTCGCGAAACGGGTGAGCGTGGCCCCGGGCGAGCACCGCTTCACGGTCCGCCATGTCGACCCCTACGCGACCTTCTACGGCAACGTGCGCTCCGAGGACGTCAGCTTCGTGGCAGCGGGCGGCGGACGCTACCGGATCGACGCCACCTATTGCTGCGGCGCCATCCTCGGCGATTTCGACCTCATGGTCGTCGACGAGGTCTCGGGCCGCCAGATCGCGGCGCGCGCCGTCAGCGACGAATAGCCGCGGACGCGGTCGGTTCCGTGCGCCCTGGCAGCGCCTTGCTCGCGCGTCTGGTCGGCGGCGCGATGATGGCGGGTGCGCTGGCCGGCTGCGGCTCCGCGCCCCACAGCGAAGCGGACTTCAGCGCGGCCTGCACGCGCCAGGGGTTGACGCCGGGCACCGACGCGTTCGCCGACTGCGTCGGGGAGCAGCGCCTGCAGCAGCAGATGGAGCTGCAGCGCATCCGCCAGGCGCGCGAGGCGGCGCGAGGCGGCACGAAGCTGTAAGGGGGCCGGCGCGTGCGTCACTCTCCCGCATAGGGTGTCGCGCCCCGCCGGACTGCGCTAGTCTCGCTCATCGCAACCATGGAGGAGCGGCCATGGGCATCTTTGCGCGCGCGCTGCTGGGCGCAGCCGTCGCCACTGCGCTGATCACGGCGCCGCCGCCGCGCAGCAGCACGGCCGCGGATCGCGGGAACCTCACGGGACGGCTGCTCGTGGCGACGCCGAAGCTGGAGGATCCGACCTTCGCCAAATCGGTGATCTTCCTGGTGGCGCACGACGACAGCGGCTCGCTCGGCCTGATCGTCAACGAGCCGGTGAAGGACATCAGCTTCGGCGAGCTGTTCGACCTCATGCAGCAATCGCACGCGGACCTGGACGGCAAGGTGACCGTGCATTTCGGCGGCCCGGTCGAGCCGCGCGTCGGGTTCGTGCTGCACTCCAAGGATTTCATGCTGGACGAGCACGAACTGCCGGCCGGCGACATGGCCGTCACGACCGACGCCGACATGCTGGCGGCCATCGCCGAGAAGCACGGCCCGGCGCACTACCTCGTCACGCTCGGCTATGCCGGCTGGGGACCGGGGCAGTTGGAGATGGAGATGCAACAAGGCGACTGGCTGATCGTGCCGAGCGATCCCGACCTGGTCTTCGCGCCCGATCCGCAGAGCGTCTGGCAGCGCGCCCTCGCCAAGTACCAGACGCAGCTGTAGCGCCCAAAAGCGATCCCCTGCCGCTTCCATAAATGAACGCCATGGAAGCCGACAGGGGACGGGGATAAATGCTTTGGTAGCGAGATACCGACGTCTTGAATACGCGGCGATCTTGGCACGCCGCTGTAACGGAGATGTGGCCGGCGCCGGTCTTTTTGTAACGGGATGCAAACGGTTATGGTTAACGGCGCGTAAACCAGCGCCGTGCGGCTTGCGCCGGCGAATCGGCTCAGGGGAGATGGTGCGCACGGCCGGACTCGAACCGGCACGGCCGCGAGGCCTTTGGATTTTAAGTCCAATGCGTCTGCCAGTTTCGCCACGTGCGCGTCGCGCCCGAGGCTAGCCCCCGTCCCGCGCCCGTTCAACCCCGGCACCGGGCGGGCGTCGCCGCCGCTGGTCCACAATTTCACCACGATCTTCTGCAGGCTGCGGCGGAAAGGAGAGCGCGCATGGCGAGGCGGCGACTGCGCATCGCGGTGGTTGCGGCGGCGCTGCTGGCGGCCGCGCTGGCGGTCGGGCCGGGGCGGCGCGCGCTCGACAGCGCGCTGCTGCTGCGCGAACTGGGCGCGAGCGCGACCGCGGCGACGGTGTCGGCGCAGGACGTCGCGGCGCTGCGGCGGACGGTCGCCTTCACCGTTGCCGGCCGCGCCTACAGCGCCGATTTCTACCGCACCGCGGCCGAACCGCGCGCGGCTCTGCTGCTGGTCCCGGGCCTGGCGCCCGACGGCAAGGACGACCGCCGGCTGGTCGACCTCGCGGTCATCCTGGCGCGCGCCCGCTTCGCCGTGCTGGTACCGGACATCGCCAGCCTGCGGGCGCAGCGCGTAAGCGCCGAGAACATCCGGCAGATCGCCGACGCGCTCGGCTATCTCGCGACCGCCGACGGCCTCATCGACGCGACGATCCGGGCGCCGCGGCCGCTCGGCATCGCCGCCATCTCCTATTCCGTCGGGCCGGCACTGCTGGCCACGGTGCAGAGCGGACTGGCCGGGCGCGTCGACTTCATGGTCGCGATCGGGGGCTACTACGACCTCGAGGCGGTCGTCACCTACTTCACCACCGGCTTCTACCGCGATGCCGGCGGCGGCGCGTGGCAGAAGGGCACGCCCAACGCCTACGGCAAGTGGCTGTTCGTCGGCGCCAACAGCGACGCGCTCATGGACGTGCGCGACCAGATCACCTGGCGGGCGATCGCCGGCCGGCGCATGGCCGACGAGCGCGCCGACATCGGCGACCTCACGCCGCTGCTCGGGCCGGAGGGACAGTCGGTGCAGGCCCTGCTCGCGAACCGGGACCCGGACGCGACCGGCAAGCTGATCGCCGGCCTGCCGGCCCGGCTGCGCGACAATCTCGGCGCCCTCGACCTGCGCGGCCGCGATCTCGGCGGCGCGCCGCGCAGCATCATCCTCATCCATGGGCGCGACGACCGCATCATCCCCGTGGGCGAGAGCATCGGCCTCGCCGGTGCCCTGCCCGCCGGCCGCGGGCATCTCTACCTGGTCGAGCATCTCGCCCACGCCGATCTCGAACCGGGCGATTGGCGCGACGTGCTGACGTTGTGGCAGGCCACCTACCGGCTGCTGCGGCTGCGCGACGGCGGCGACTGAACCGCCTCAGCGCTCGGCGGGCTCACCCTCGATGGCGGCCGCGCCGAGGCCGGCGATGAGCGTGCGCAGCTCGCCGGCGGCACTGTCGATGCGCGCCCGCTCGGTGCCGCGCAGCACGAAGCTGGCGCCGTACTTGCCCTGGCGATGGAACGGGTAGCTGCCGATGTCGAGGTCGCGATAGCGCTCCTGCAGCTCGCCCAGGCCCTTGGCGATGGTGCCCTCGGGCAGGAAGGCGCTGACGGTGTGCGACAGCACGGGCGCCCCGCCGACCAGCCGACCCTTCAGCCCGTCGAACATGGCCTGCATGACCGAGGGAATCCCGGCCATCACGAACACGTTACCGATCTGGAAGCCGGGCGCCGTGCTCACGGGATTGTCGATCAGCGTTGCGCCCTCGGGCGTGTTGGCCATGCGGAGCCGCGCCTCGTTCAGCATGCCCGGCTGGTAGTGGCGCTCGAGCCGGGCGACAGCCTCGGGATGGCGGATGAGCGGCAGGCCGAAGGCCTTGGCGACGCACTCGGCGGTGATGTCGTCGTGGGTAGGCCCGATGCCGCCGGTCGTGAAGACGTAGTCGTAGCGCGCCCGGCACTCGTTCACGGCCTTCACGATGTCGGCCTCAACGTCGGCGACCACGCGGCCCTCGCGCAGGCGGATGCCGAGCTGCGTCAGGCCGGTCGCGATGTAGGCCAGGTTCACGTCGCGGGTGCGGCCCGAGAGGATCTCGTTGCCGATGATCAGCACCGCGGCCGTGACGATGCGCGCCTCGCTCATCGCGGACCGGCGTCAGAACAGATTCTTTTCGGGCAGGACGTAGCCGCGCTGGCGCATGCAGTCGTTGATGATCTGGCGATGCAGCTTGTCGCGCTGATAGTCGTCGGCCCCGGGGATGTTGACGTTATTGTTGGGATCGACCTGGTCGGAGCGGGCGGCGGCGATATCGCTGTCGATATTGGCGTCGCGCTTGATCATGGCGTCGGCCTGCTGCCGACAGGAATTGAGGTCCGCCGAGGTCTGGTCTTCGGTGCCGGACGGGCGCGTATAGTTGTTCGACGGCTTGGAGAAGAAGGAGCAGCCGGCCAACGTCCCCGCCAGGACGAGCAGGAGCAATGTCTTCCGCATAATGACCAACACGAATCAGGGGTGGGTATGGCTAATTTGGTTCGGTCGCCGCAGCTTTGCAACCAGAACCTGCAGGCCGCGGGAGGCTCAGTCGAACAGGCCGAACCTGGCGAGGTCGTGGCCCGTGACGAGCACGAAGACGACGAGGATGGCGAGCAGGCCGCCGAGCGAGCAGAACTTCAGGACGCGCGGGCTGAGCGGCCGGCTGCGTCCCGCCTCGATCGCCAGGAAGACCAGATGCCCGCCGTCCAACACGGGGATGGGCAGCAGGTTGACGATCCCGATGTTGACCGACAGCAGGGCCATTACCAGCACGAGCGCGCCGAAGCCGAGCTGGATGAAGGTCTGGCCGCTCACCTCGGCGATGCGGATGGGGCCGCCGAGCTCGTCGAAGTGACGCTGTCCGGTGATGATCTCGGCGATGCCGGTGACGTTGGCGGCGATGAACTGCCCCGTCAGCCTAGCGCTCTCGACGATGGCTCGGGCGGGATCGACCGCGACGTGTTCCGGATAAGGCCAGCTGGCTCTGATGCCGAAGGACGCCGCCGGTGCGACGGTCCGCAGGTCGAGCTTGAGGACCAGGTCCTGGTCGCCGCGCCGCATATCGCTGCGGCGCCGCTCGACCGAGAGGAGGCGGTCGGGGTCGCGCGCGATGGCGGCGAGGATCGCATCCATGCCGAGGACGAGCTGGCCGTCGACGGCGAGAATGCGGTCGCCCGCCTGCAGGCCGGCCACGGCGGCCGGGCTGCCGACTGCGACGCTGCCGATGGTCGCGGACGGCACGTTCATGCCCTTGATGAAGATCAGCAGGGCCAGGATGGCGCCCCCGAAGACGATGTTGATGAGCGGACCGGCGAACACGATGGCCGCCCGCTCGCCCACCGATTTGTGGAAGAAGGAGCACTCGCGCTCCTGCCGGTCGAGCAGACGGACCCGGCCGGTGGCATCGAGGACGAAGCCCTGCTCGCCGAACATCTTGACATAGCCGCCGAGCGGCAGGAGAGAGAGCTTGAAGCGGGTGCCGTGCCGATCGGTGAAGCCGATCAGCTCGCGGCCGAAGCCGACGGAGAACGCCAGCACGCGCACGCCGCAGCGTCGCGCCACGATGAAGTGGCCGAACTCGTGCACCAGGGTGATGACGAGGACCACCCCGATGAACGGCAGCGAATAGGCCAGAACGGGCGACACCCACGACATCGAGCAGATTCCAGTCCGCTACTTTTTCCGGTCCGCTACTTCGATCGGCTGAAGCATAGCGTTAAGAATTCGTAAATATCAAGCGGAGATTCATGAAATATTCAGTTTGGTTAATGAGTTAGGTTAAGAAATATCGTTAACAAAACAGCGCCGCGCCCGACCAAGCCCCACATTCCCATGGACTTTCCCCGCCCTCTCATCCCTGCCCGCCTGCTCCGCCGTTATAAGCGCTTTCTCGCCGACGTCGAACTGGCGGACGGCCGGACCGCGACCGTGCATTGTCCGAATCCCGGTGCCATGCTCGGCGTGGACGCGCCGGGCTCCGAGATCTGGCTCTCTCCGGCCGCATCGCCCGGGCGCAAGCTGCCCTATACCTGGGAGCTGATCCGGGTGGGCGGCAGCCTCGTCGGCATCAATACCGGCCATCCCAATACGCTGGCGGAAGAGGGCATCCGCGGGAACCGCATCGCGGAGTTGGCGGCCTACGAGCGCCTGCGCCGGGAGGTCAACTACGGCACCAATTCGCGCATCGACCTTCTCTGCGAGAGTGACGAC
>Ga0335084_10004592_pt1 | contig 13613 bp, 13 predicted proteins | sample Lox_Sample_44_FD_206721 | JGI IMG/M metagenome (GOLD analysis project Ga0335084, IMG submission 206721) | Soil microbial communities from Loxahatchee National Wildlife Refuge, Florida, United States - Lox_Sample_4.4 | ecosystem: Environmental > Terrestrial > Soil > Wetlands | place: USA... | reverse complement strand
TCCCCGCCGCGCCCGCCGCTCGCCCGCCCACGCGGCGACACGCGGAGCGAGTTATTTCAGCTTCGCGTCCTCGGCCGGACCGACGTACGGGAAGCCCTGGATCATCCCCAGCGTGGACTCGGCCACGCGGGGGCCGACGGCGCACACGAAGCCCTGCTGGAAGATCGGCGCCGCCAGCACCTCGTCGGTGACGATCTTCTGGATCGTGTGCAGGATCGCCTCACGCTTCCCGCGGTCGAGCTCCTTGGCCTGCTGCTGGAAGAGGTCGTCGACGTCCGGCCGCGAGCCGTAGGCGTAGAGGCCGCCCTTGGTCATGAACGGCTCCAGGCGGGAGGCGGCGTTGCCGGCGGCACCGGTCGCGCCGATGAGCAGCCCCTTCAGCTTCTTGTCGTGCCAGCTGCTCATGAAGGTCGCGCGCTCCATGTTCCGCACGCTCGCGCGGATACCGACCTCGCCCAGGAAGTTGCCGACCTCCTCGGCCAGTGAGCTGTAGGGCGGCAGCGGCGTGAGGTCGCCCGCGTCGAACCCGTTGGGATAGCCGGCCTCGGCCAGCAGCTGCTTGGCGCGCGCGACGTCCCGCTTGGGCGGATCCACCTTGAGCGCGAAGTCGAACTCGGGCGGCACGAACGCGCCCGTGGCCTTGCCGAGACCGAGCATCTCGGCCTGGTTGATCGCCTCGCGATCGATGGCGAGGCTGGCGGCCAGCCGCACGCGCTTGTCGTGCCAGGGCGATTTCGGATCCCACTGGTCGAGGAAGTCCAGCCAGTACATGCCGTAGAGCAGCGGCGCCTTCATGGTGATGCCGGGTGAGCGCTTGAGGTCCTGCGCCACCGCGCCGCCGAACAGGTAGGCGAGGTCGACCTCGCCCGTCTTCACGGCGACGGCCCGCGTGGACTCGTCGGGGATGCTCCGCATGATGAGGTTCTTCACCGCCGGCTTCTTGCGCCAGTAGTCGGCGAACGCCTCCAGCCGCAACTCGTTCCCCGGGCTGACGGAGACCACCTTGTAGGGCCCGGCGCCCACCGGCGCCTTCTGGAACGCGTCCTCGCCGACCTTCTCGATGTACTTCTTGGGCACGATCCAGGCGGCGCCGGTGGCGGAGGTTCCGTAGAAGGCCATGAAGTCCGGCCAGGGCTCCTTCAGGATGAAGCGCACGTGGTTCGGCGCCAGGACCTGGACCTCCTTGACCTTGCTCTTCAGCAGCGCGGCCGAGGCGCCCTTGTACCGCTCGAACGTGAACTTCACGTCCTCGGCGGTGACGGGATCACCGTTGTGGAACTTGACGCCCTTTCGGATCATGAAGTCGTAGCTGAGGCCGTCCTTCGACGCCGTCCACGACTCGGCGAGGCTCGGCGTGATGAGCTTGCCGGGCATCGGCTTGGTGAGCGCGTCGTGGATGGCGTAGAGCATCATGAACGGCGTGATGAGGGCCTCGGTCTGGCCGGGGTCGAGCCAGCGCGTGGCCAGCGTCACGTGCAGACCGATGACGAGCGTGTCGGCCGGCGGGGCGGCCGCCGCCGCGAGCGGGACGAGGACCAGGATCGCGAGCAACAGGGGGACGAGCGGACGGGTTCGCATGCGGTCACCTCTCCTCGAGTTGGTTACTTGTCCAGCCACACCTCTTGCATCCGTGCGTAGTTGTACAGCGTGTTGTGGGGCGGCAGGTTGCGCACGTAGGCCGCCCGGGTGAAGTACTCGTTGCGCCAGCCCAGCATCGGGCGCGCCACGTCGGCCTCCAGCTTGCGCTGGATGTCCCACACCAGCTTCAGCCGCCTGGCCCGGTCGAGCTCGCTCGACTGGGCGTCGATCATCCGGTCCATGCTCTCGTCGCAGTAGTCGGTGTAGTTGCGCCCGGCCCCGCACTTGTAATTCTCGAAGAAGTAGCCGTCGGGATCGTCGATGCCGGAGGCGGTCAGGTTGGCGCCGATCTGGTACTCGCGCCGCGTGAGCATCGGAAAGTACTGCGCCGTCTCGATCTGCTTCACGGTCGCCTCGATGCCGACCTGGCGGAACTGGTCGGCGACGAACGAGGCCAGGTCGAGGTAGATGGCGATCGAGCGCGTGACCAGCTCGACGCGCAGCGGCTTGCCCGGCCCATAGCCGGCCTCGGCCAGCAGCCGCTTCGCCTCCGCCTTGTCCCGGGCGGGGCCGCGATAACCGGCCATCGTCTTCAGATCCTTCTCGAGCAGGCCCCAGGCGCCGGCCGGGCGCGGCATCAGCGCGGCGCCGACGACGGCGCCCTTGTGGCGCACGCCCTGCACGTAGGCGTAGCGGTCGAGGGCGGCGTTGACCGCGCGGCGCACGAGCGGGCTGTCGAACGGCGGCTTCTTGTGGTTGATGACCACGTTGTCGCTGCCGTTCTGGCCGATCTCGGTCACCACCATCGAGGGCGCGTTCGCCTTGATCTGCTCGGCCATCGTCTTCGTCATCTCCAGCGGCATCGAGGTGTCGAGCCGTCCCGCCTGCAGGGCGGCCATGCGCGTCCCGCGCTCGGTGATGATCGGGTAGCGGATGCCGTCCAGGTAGGGACGGTGGGGGACGAAGTAGTCGGGATTGCGCTCCAGCTCGATCATCTGCCCGTGCGCGTACTGCTTGAGGCGGAAGGGACCGGTGCCCACGCACTTCTGCCGCAGGTCGTTGAGGGGGACGTGGGCGGGATAGACGGGCGAGTAGCCGGAGGCCAGCATCAGCAGCAGCGAGGGCTGCGGGCGGTGCAGGCGGAAGATCACCGTGTAGGGATCGGGAGCCTCGATGGCCTCCACGCTGGCGTACCAGTCCTTGCGCGGGTTGATGCGCAGCTTGGCGGGAGCCTCCGCCGCCTCGCGCACGACGTCGAAGGTGTACTTCACGTCCCGGGACGTGAAGGGCTGGCCGTCGTGCCACTTGACGTTCCGGCGCAGGAAGAAGACGAGGTTGCGGTAGCCGTCCTGCCACGACCAGCGCTCGGCCAGCTCGCCGATCACCGTGTCCGCCGTCTCGAAGGGCTTGAGCGGGTCGAAGAGGACGAGGTTCGAGTAGCAGGGCGCCACCGGCCACACGCCGGCGATGGTGGCCGACTCGTGGATGGAGAAGCCGGGGGGGTTCTCGATGAGCATCGCGTTCAGGATGCCGCCGCGCCTGGGGGTCTGGCCGATGGCCGGCGCGCCCGCCGCCAGCAGGGTGGTGACGAGGGCCAGGACGAGGGCAAGCGAGCGGCGCGAGCGTCTGCGCATCATGACCTCCACGAAAGATGTGCCTGGACCCGGATGGCGTGCGGACCGGGCGTGAGGCATAGTACTACGCGGTCGAAGCCGGTCAGCCGCGAAAGGAGCCTCAACCATGATCTACGAGATCCGCACGTACCAGATCGCCCCGGGCAGCCTGGCCGAAGTGGAGAAGCGCTTCGGTGAGGGTTACGAGTACCGCAAGAAGTACTCGCCGCTGACCGCCTTCTGGCACACCGAGGTCGGCCCGCTCAACGAGATCATCCACGTGTGGGGCTACGAGAGCCTGCAGGAGCGCGCCAAGATCCGCGCGGAGGCCGCCAAGGATCCGAACTGGCCGCCGAAGATCTCGGAGTTCATCCGCAAGATGCGCTCGGAGATCATCAACCCGTTCGACTTCGTGCCGGTGCCGCCGCCGGGCCGCATGGGCCCCGTCTTCGAGATCCGCTACTACACGCTCAAGGGCGGCACGCTGCCGGCCACGGCCGAGGGCTGGAAGGCCAAGCTGCCGGATCGCATGAAGCTCTCGCCGGTGGTGCTGGCGGGCGGCGTGGAGTTCGGCAAGGCCAACGGCTTCGTGCACATCTGGGCCTACCAGAGCATGGACCAGCGCATGCAGATCCGCGACGAGGCCCGCAAGAAGGGCGTGTGGCCGCCGCCCGGCGGCGGCGATCGCCTCATCTCGCAGCAGAACAAGATCGTGCTGCCGGCAGCGTTCTCACCCCTGCAGTAATCGGGCTGTCGAGGCGCGCCACGGCTCAGCCGGGGCGCCCCGAGCGTGGGGGGCTTGGGGGCCATTTCGGGGCCCCCATGTAGACAGTCTCCGGCGCGCGCCAGCCGAAGAGCCCGGCGGCGGCCACCAGCAGCACGGTGGCCGTCGCCAGCGCGGCCCCGGCGCCGAAGGCGTCGGTGATGGCGCCGAGCGCGAGCGGGCCGATCACGTAGCCGAGATCGGCCAGCATGCGATAGGCGCTCATGGCCGCCGCGTTCATGCCCGACGGCGCGGTGTCGGCGGCGTAGGCGGCGGGCGCCGCGCCGCTCACCCCCGTGGCGACACTCCACACCACGCAGCCGGCCAGGAACCACGCGTAGCCCGGCATCACCAGGAAGAGCAGCATGGCGGCGCCGGACACGAGCGTGGCCGGCATGATGACGATCTTCCGCCCGTAGCGATCGACCAGCATGCCCGAGGGATAGATCAGCACCAGGCCCACCACGCTGGCCAGGCCCAGCCCCAGGCCGATCTGCTCGGCGCCGAGGCCGAGGCGCTCGCGGGCGACCACCGGGATCACGTTGAAGAGCGCGCCCGTCCGCGCGAAGGCGGCGACGAAGCTCACGAGGCTCACGAGCACGAAGCCAGTGTGCGTGGTGAGATGCCGCACCTGGGCGCCGAAGGCCGGCAGCGCGGCGATGCCCTCGGCATCGACGCCGTCCCGGCGTGTCTCGGGGATCACGATCCACGCCAGTGCGCCCGCCAGCAGGCCGGCCACCGTGTAGACGAAGAACGGCGCCACCAGCCCGAAGCGCTCGGCCAGGATCCCGCCCGGCATCGGCCCGATGCCGACCGCGAACAGGAACACCCCCTGGTAGATGGCCATCGTGCGGCCGCGATCGGCCGGCGTGGTGATGTCGGCCAGGATCACGGTGCCGGTGATGAGCACCAGCGCCGCGCCGGCGCCCGCCACGAAGCGGCCGGCGATGAAGATCGCGTAGGTCGGCGCCAGCGCGCAGATCAGGTTGCCGCCGCCGGTGACGAGCCCGCCGAGGGCGAGGCCGGCGCGGCGCCCCGCGCGGTCGGCCAGCCGGCCGGCCGGCATGGCGACGACGAAGCGCGCGAAGCCGTAGACGGCGATGGCGAGCCCGATGGCCGACTGGCTGACGCCGAACGAGCGCGCGTAGAGGGCCAGCACCGCCACCACCGCGCCGAAGCCGAGCTGGTTGATGGCGATGAGGACGCAGATCCAGACGAGGATTCGCGTGCGATCACGGCGGCGCGGGACGGAGCTCAGCGGGCGTCGTCGCCCCGGCGATACTCGGCGGTCAGCTCATCCAGGCGCGCCTTCAGGTCGGGCGCGAGCGTCTTGCCGGCGGCGGCCACGACGTCGTCGAGCTGCTCGGGGCGGCTGGCGCCGACGATGGGCGCGGTGATCAGCGGGTTGGCGAGCACCCAGGCGAGCGCGAGCTGCGCCATCGACATCCCCGCCTCGGCCGCGATCCCGCGCAGCGCCTCGACCGTCTCGAACTCGCGCTCGCGCCAGTAGCGCTCCTGGTAGCGCTTGGCCGCGGTGCCGAGGGTGAAGCGCGTGCCGGCGGTGGGCCCGCTCTCGCGCCGGTGCTTGCCGCTGAGAAAGCCGCCGGCCAGCGGGTTGTAGGGAATGACCGCCAGCCCCTCGGCCGCGCAGAGCGGCAGCAGCTCGCGCTCGATCTGGCGGAAGAGCAGGTTGTAGCGCGGCTGCACGCTGGTGAAGCGCGCCAGCCGCAGGACGTCGCTGCGGCCGAGCGCGCGCGCCGTCTCCCAGGCGGGCAGGTTGGAGCAGCCGACGTAGCGCGCCTTGCCGCTCGTCACGATCGTGTCGAGCGCGCCGAGGGTCTCGTCCATCGGCGTGTGCGGGTCGGGGTGATGGATCTGGTAGAGATCGACGTAGTCGGTGGACAGGCGCCTCAGCGAGGCGTCGATGGCGTCGAGCAGGTGCTTGCGCGAGAGGCCCTGATCCCACGGGTTCGGCCCGGTGGCGCCGAAACCCTTGGTGGCGACGACGACGTCGTGGCGGCGGCCGCGCAGCCAGCGGCCGAGGATCTCCTCCGTGCGGCCGACCGTCCCCGCGGTGCCGCCCAGCGGATAGACGTCGGCGGTGTCGAGGAACGTGATGCCGGCCGCCGCGGCGCGGTCGAGGATCGCGCGCGCCGCCGCCTCGTCGCACTGGACGCCGAACGTCATCGTGCCCAGGCAGAGCTGGGAGACGCGCAATCCCGTTCGACCGAGTCGGACGTGCTGCATCCTCAGTGGCCCTTGAATTGGGGACGGCGCTTCTCGGAGAAGGCCTTGACGCCCTCTTGATAATCCTGGCTGTTGAAGCACTCGGCGATGAGCCGGTCGAGCAGCGCGAGGTCGCGCTGGTCGGGCGGGTGGCCGAGCTGCTCCACCGTGTTCTTGGCCGACTTGATGGTGAGCGGCGCGTTGCGCGCGATCGTCTCGGCGTACTTCCGGGTGAAGGTCTCCAGCTCGGCCTTCGGCACGACCTGGTTGACCAGGCCCATGCGCCAGGCGTCCTGCGCGCTGAAGTCGGTGCGGGCGGTGAAGAAGATCTCCTTGGTGTAGGCCGGCCCCACCAGGCGCATGAGCTTCTCCATGCCGTGGTAGTGGTAGCCGAGCCCCAGCCGCGCGGCGGGCACGCCGAAGCGCGAGTCGTCCGAGCAGATGCGCAGGTCGCAGCCGATGGCGATGGAGAGCCCGCCGCCGATGCAGAAGCCGTGGATCATGGCCAGCAGCGGCTTCTGCAGGTGCGCCAGCGCGTCGGCGCCGGCCGCCGAGATGCGCCGGTAGTTCTCCTCGTCGGCCATGTTCTTCCGCTTGTCCTTGAACTGCGAGATGTCGGCGCCGGAGACGAAGGCCTGCTCGCCGGCCCCCCGCAGGATGACGACCCGGATGGCGTCGTCGCTGGACAGCTCCTTGACGTAGCCCGGCATGGCTTCCCACATCTCCTGGCTCACCGCGTTGCGCTTGTCCGGCTGGTTGAAGATGATCCAGCCGATCGGCCCGTCCTTCTGCATCAAGAGCTTGTCAGTCATGAGCGGTTTTCTCCTCCGGTGGATCTCGACCCAGCGCCCAGCCTAAGTCGTGATAGGTTGACGCGCAACAGGGAGGACGCACGATGGGACACGGCTTCGCCCTCTTCGCCGGCACCGCCGCCGACGTCATCCAGGCCTCCGCGCGCGAGGCGGAGGCGCTCGGCTACACGTCGTTCTGGGTGAATCATCCCGGCTCCACCGACGGCCTGGCCGCCCTGGCCCAGGCGGCCGGGGTCAGCAGCCGGCTCGACCTCGGGGTGGGCGTGATCCCGCTCCACACGCGGGGCCCGGCCAGCATCGTGGAGGGCACGAAGGCCACGCGGCTGCCGCTGCCGCGGCTCCTGCTGGGCGTCGGCAGCCCCAATCCGAAGTCGCTCGAGCGCGTGCGCGAGGGCGTGGCCGAGCTGCGCAAGCATCTGCAGACGCGCATCATCGTGGCCGCGCTCGGCCCCAGGATGTGCCGGCTCGCGGGCGAGGTGGCCGACGGCGTCCTCTTCAACTGGCTGACGCCGGAGTACGCCAGGCGCTCGGCCGAGCTGGTGCGCGAGGGCGCGGCGGCGGCCGGGCGCAAGACGCCCACGACCTACGCCTACGTGCGCCTGGCCATGGGCGCGCCCGGCCTGGCGCGGCTGGGCGACGAGGGCGGGCGCTACGCCGGCATCCCGGCCTACGCGGCCCACTTCGAGCGCATGGGCGTGAAGCCGGTGGACACCGCGGTGGCCGGCCAGACGCCGGCCGACATCCGCGCGGGGCTGGCGAAGTGGAAGGGCGCGGTGGACGAGGTCGTCTTCCGCGCGATCACCGGGCGCGACACGACCGACGAGACGCTGGAGCTGGTGCGGGCGGCCAGGCCGGCCTAGCCCCGGGCGCCGGCGCCTCGCTGTCTGAAATTGTGGGCATTGATCCGGCCCGAACGGTGTGACTAGGATCGGCGCATGACGGAATATCCCGTGCGCACGCGGCGCTGGACGCGCAAGGAGTACCGCCGGCTGGGCGAGCTCGGCATCCTGCCCGAGGACGAGCCCGTCGAGCTCCTCGACGGGCACTTGATCGTTGCCGAGCCCAAGGGCGCGCCGCACGCCACGATCGTCGCGCTCACGGCCACGGTGTTCCGCCGCGCGTTCGGCGATGGCTGGCTCGTACGCCAGCAGGACCCCATCGCGCTCGACGACGCCTCCGAGCCGGAGCCCGACGTGGTCGTCGTTCCCGGCGGCCTGCTCGACTATTTCGACGACCATCCGGCGCGCCCGGTGCTCGTCGTCGAGGTCGCGGAGACCAGCCTCTACTACGACCGCAGCCACAAGGGCAGCGCCTACGCGCGCGCGGGCCTGCCCGACTACTGGATCGTGAACCTGGTGGACTGGCGCGTCGAGGTCTATCGCCGGCCGGCCGAGGACCGAACCGCAGAGCTCGGCTGGCGGTATCTCGACGTGGCCCTTTTCGCGCCGGGTGCGACCATCGTCCCGCTCGCACGGTCGGATATCGACATCGCGGTCTCCGACATCCTGCCGGAGGCGCGGTGGCGCCTGCGGTGATCTCATGACGACGTACCCGGTCCGCACGCGCCGGTGGACGCGCAAGGAGTATCGCCAGCTCGGTGAGCTCGGCGTCCTGCCCGAGAACGAGGCAGTGGAGCTCATCGCGGGCCAGCTCGTTGTCGCCGAGCCCAAGGGCACTCCGCATACCACGGCGGTGCGCCTCACGGCGGAGGCGCTCCGTCGTGCCTTCGGCGCTGGATGGCTGGTGTCCACGCAGGACCCGATCGCGCTCGACGACGACTCCGAGCCCGAGCCCGACGTCGCGGTGGTTCCCGGAGGCCCCCGCGACTATCTCGTCGATCACCCGGCGTGGCCCGTGCTCGTCGTCGAGGTCGCTGACTCCAGCCTGCTCTTCGACCGCCACCACAAGGGCAGTCTCTACGCGCGCGCCGGATTCCCCGACTACTGGATCGTGAACCTCGTGGACGCACGGCTCGAAGTCTATCGACGGCCGGGCGGGGATCCGGCCGCCGAGTTCGGCTGGCGCTATCTCGACGCGGACGTCGTGGCCACCGGCGGCGGCGTGGCCCCGCTTGCGCGGCGCGATGTCGCCATTGCCGTCGCCGATTTGTTGCCCTGACGATGACGACGTACCCGGTCCGCACGCGACGCTGGACGCGCAAGGAGTATCGTCTGCTCGGCGAGCGCGGCGTCCTGCCGGAGGACGAGCCCGTCGAGCTCATCGATGGGCAGCTCATCGTTGCCGAGCCGAAGGGCCGGCCGCACGTGACCGCCGTGGCGCTCACCGCCGAGGGTCTCCGGCGAGCGTTCGGTGCTGGCTGGCACGTGTTCCAGCAGGAGCCGATCGCGCTTGACGACGACTCCGAGCCGGAGCCCGACGTGAGCGTCGTTCCCGGTGGGCCACGAGATTATCTTGTCGATCATCCGGCACGCCCGGTGCTCGTCGTCGAAGTGGCCGAAACGAGCCTGGACTTCGACCGTCATCACAAGGGCAGCGCATATGCGCGCGCCGGCCTGCCCGACTACTGGATCGTGAACCTGCTGGACCGGCGCCTCGAGGTCTATCGCCGCCCGGGCACCGACCCAGCCGCCGAGTTCGGCTGGCGGTATCTCGGCGTGGAGATCTTCGCGCCGGGCACGGCCGTCGCGCCCCTGGCCCGGCGCAACGCGCTCATCGCCGTCGCCGACCTGCTGCCGTAGCCGCTCACATCGTCGGCGAGACGAACTCTCCGCCCATCGCCACCAGCGCCCAGGGGCCGCCCTGGGCGTCCCACGAGAAGCCGATGTGGGCGCCGAGCGCGTGCTGGTCGCGGAAGAGGCGCTGGATGGGATAGCGGTCGTAGATGCCGTTGGCGCCGGCGAGGGCGTGCAGCTCGCCCACCGCCTGGGTGCAGAGGTCCATCGCCCACGCCACGTTGCGCTTGAAGCGCAGCTTCTCCTCCAGCGTCGGCGCCCGTCCCTCCCGCGCGATGCGGCCGGCGTCCACGCAGTCCGTCCGGATCACCAGCCGGGCGGCGTCCACCTTGGCGCCGGCGGCGGCCACCCGGAGCTGCACGGCCTGGAAGTCGCGCATGCGCATGGCGGTGTAGCTGGTGGAGCGCTCCTCGATGGCCTCGATCGTGAGCTCGAGCGCGGCCTGGGCGTTGCCGACACCGGCGCCGGCCAGGCAGTGCGAGCCGAGCCCGGAGAGCGGCACCCGGTAGAGCGGGTTGGGATTCACCCGGTAGCCGGGGTACTCGGTGCCGCCGCGCGCCAGGTACATGGACAGCGCGCGGTGGTCGGGCACGAAGAGGTCGGTGACCTTGACGGACTTCGAGCCCGTGCTGCGCATGCCCAGCACGTGCCAGTCGTCCACGATCTCGTACTCGGTGCGCGGCACCAGGCACATGCGGTGATCGACGACCGTGTCGCCGTCGCGCACCATGACGGCCAGCATGTTCCAGCCGGCGTGATCCACGCCGCTCGAGAAGTTCCAGAAGCCGCTGATGACGAGGCCGCCGTCCACCCGCCGGGCGCGTCCCTGCGGGTAGGCGATGCCGGAGGCGATGAGCGCGTCGGGATCGGTGCCCCACACCTCCTGCTGCGCGTGCTCGTCGTAGAGCGCGAGCATCCAGTGGTGGATGCCGAGGTTGCCGACGTTCCACGCGGTCGAGGCGCAGCCCCGTCCGATCTCCGCCGGGATGTCGAAGATCGCCTCGAACGGAAGCTCGGCGCCGCCCCAGCGCCTCGGCTGATGGAAGCGGAAGAGGCCGGTGCGGTGCAGGTCGTCCAGCGTCTCCTTCGACATCTGGCGCCGCGTCTCGTCGCGCGTCGCGCGCTCGCGCAGCGCCGGCACCAGCGCGCGCGCCCGCTCGAGCGCCTCCTCGTAGCCGAGTCCGGAGCATCCACTCATGCGGGGGATAGTATATGCTCCGCCCTCGAGGAGGCCAGCATGGACCCGAACGTCAAGAAGACCACGCTCCGCATGATTCCCTACGGGCTCTACGTGCTCACGGCCGCCGCCAAGGACGGTCGCGTGGCCGCCGCCACCGTGAACTGGGTGACCCAGGTCTCGTTCGAGCCGCCGCTGGTGGTGGTGGGCGTCAAGGTCGATTCCCACGCGCACCCCCTGATCAAGGAGACGCAGGCGTTCGCGCTGAACGTGCTGGGCAAGGGCCAGGGCCCGCTCGCCTACACGTTCTTCAAGCCGGCCGAGCGCCAGGGCGACACGATCTCCGGCGAGAAGTTCCGCACGGGGCAGACGGGCGCGCCGATCCTGGCGAGCACGCCGGCCTTCATCGAGTGCACGCTGGAGGCGACCGTGGAGAAGGGCGACCACTCGGTGTTCGTCGGCCGCGTGGTGGACGCCGGCCTCACCAAGGCGCCGGAGGGCCGCGCCGAGGACGCGACGCTCTGGCTCAAGGAGCTCGGGGATAAGGTCTACTACGGCGGCTGAGCCGCCTCAGGCTCCCGGCTACTCGGCGGCGGCGGGCAGGCCGGGGTCGCGCGCGGGCGGCGTCGCCGCGCCGCGCGGCTCCGAGCGGACGCGGTGCATGAACGGGATCAGCACGAAGACGCCGCAGAACACCGCGAGGAGGACCCAGAAGTCGTCGGCGTACGAGAGCACCTGCGCCTGCACGAGCGTCTCGCGGTAGAGCATCGCCATCGCCCGCCGCGCGGCGGTGAAGGTGTCGTCGCCCTGGGCGACGAAGCGCTCGGCCCAGTTGCGCAGCCGCTCGCCCATGGCCGGGTTCCACGGATCGAGGTGGCCGATCAGGGTGGCCTGGTGCTCCTGCGCGCGCCGGGCCAGCAGCGTGGTGGCCAGCGCCACGCCGGTGCTGCCGCCGATGTTGCGCACCACATTGTAGGCCGCGGTCGCGTTGGACAGCCGCTCGGTCCGGATGGTGGCCAGCGCGAGCGCCTGCAGCGGGACGAAGATGAAGCCGAACGAGAAGCCCTGCACGAAGCGCGGCCACGCCAGGCTCCAGAAGTCCATCGTCACGGTGACGTGCGTCATCAGCCACAGCGAGACGGCCTGGGCCAGGCAGCCAAAGGTCAGCATGAGGCGCTGGTCCACGCGGGAGACGAGACGGCCGGAGATCATGAGCGCGATCATGGTGCCGAGGCCGCCGGGGGCCAGCGTCAGCCCGGCCGTCCACGCGTCGTAGCCGAGGATCTTCTGGGTGTAGAGCGCGACGAGCAGGACGCTGGAGTTGAAGCCGAGGCCGATGAGGAAGATGGCCAGCGAGGCCACGCCGAAGTTGCGGTCCTTGAACACGCTGAGGTCGAGGATCGGCTCCTCGGTGACCACCTCGCGCGCCACGAAGGCGCTCAGCATGACGACGGCGAGGACGGCCAGCGAGAAGATGATCGTCGAGTCGAACCAGTCCTGGCGCTCGCCGAGATCCAGCACCAGCTGCAGGCAGCCGAAGCCCAGCATCATCAACGCGATGCCCCACACGTCCACGCGGCGCGGCTTTTTGTGGAAGGGCGCGTCGAACAGGAACGCGCTGACCATGAAGAAGGCGACGATGCCGATCGGCAGGTTGATGTAGAAGATCCAGCGCCACGACCAGTTGTCGGCGATCCACCCGCCCACCGTCGGGCCCAGGATCGGCGCCAGCATGATGCCGAAGCCCCACACCGCCATCGCGGTGCCGCGCTCTTTCAGCGGGAAGATCTCCCACATGATCGCCTGGGCCATGGGAATCACCGGTCCGCCTCCCAGTCCCTGGAGGATCCGCATCGCCACCAGGAACTCGAGATTCGGCGCGATGCCGGAGAGGAACGAGCTGACGGTGAAGGTGACCGTGCAGATCAGGTAGAAGCGCCGGCGGCCGAACACGGCGGTGAGCCAGCCGCTGGCCGGGATGATCACGGCGTTGGCGGCCAGGTAGGAGGTGATGACCCAGGACATCTCGTCGAGGCTGGCCGAGAACGAGCCCTGCATGTGGGGCAGGGCCACGTTGGTGATGGAGGTGTCGAGCACCTGCATCACGGTGACCGTCATCACGGAAAACGTGATGGCCCACTTCCGGGCGGCGCTGATGGGGCCGACGGGGGCGTCGGTCACGTCAGGCGCGGTGTCGCGTGACGAGGGATGTCCGCACCACCGTCACCGAGTGCGCGGGGAAGTCGAGCTCGACGCGGTCGCCCTGGAGATCGACCGTGCGCTCCTTCACGTCCACCCGGTCCGGCTCCGCGAACGAGTTGGTGGCGCCGACGTCCGGCCCGTTGACCTGGGCGAGCACGCCGGCGCCGGTCATCTCGCCGCCGACGATCTCCACGACCGCCCGATGGGCGAGATCGCGGTCGCGGTTGACGACCGCGAGCGTCAGCTCGCGCCCGGCCGGATCGCAGGTGGCGACCCCGTCCAGCAGCGGGAAGGGCCCGAGGTCGGCCACGTGGTGCACGCGCCCCACGCTGTGCTCCTCCTGGGCGGGCGGCAGGTCGTAGGTCGGGCTGTCCACGTGGACGTCGAGCGCGATCTCCCGCGTGTGCTCGGCGTACAGGCGCAGCGGGTGATAGATCGCCTGCAAGAAGAGCCCGCCCGGACTGGTGAAGATCGGCGCGATGGCGTTGACGAGCTGGGCGAGGTTGGCGATCCGCACGACGCGGCAGTTGCGGATGAAGCCGTTCAGGT
>Ga0335084_10004588_pt1 | contig 13618 bp, 10 predicted proteins | sample Lox_Sample_44_FD_206721 | JGI IMG/M metagenome (GOLD analysis project Ga0335084, IMG submission 206721) | Soil microbial communities from Loxahatchee National Wildlife Refuge, Florida, United States - Lox_Sample_4.4 | ecosystem: Environmental > Terrestrial > Soil > Wetlands | place: USA... | reverse complement strand
AAGCGGACGCCCCGGGCGGCTTCCGGCCGGTAGGCATCGGAGATGAAGTACTCGATCTCCGTGTCCGCCAGCAGGGTGAAGAACCCGTGGGCGAATCCCCGGGGGATGTACAGGGCCCGGCCGTTCTCCGGCGTCAGCTCCACGCCGACCCAGCGACGGAAGGAGGCGCTGTCGGGCCGCAGGTCCACCGCGACGTCGAGCAGCGCGCCGCGGAGACAGCGCACGACCTTGACCTCTGCCGCCGGAGGCGCCTGGTAGTGCAGGCCCCGGAGCGTCCCCCGCGCCCGGTTGAAGGAGACGCTGCACTGGGACAGCCGCGCCTCCAGCCCGCGGGCGGCCAGCTCGTCCGAGGCCCAGGTGCGGGCGAAGTACCCGCGCTCGTCGGGGTGGCGCTCCTGCTCGAGCACCAGCACGCCGGGCAGCTCGGTGGGGACGAAGCGCATCGGCCTTCCCGGAAACCTAGTCGAGGACCGACACCGAGGGGATGGGCACGACGAACTTGCCGCCCCAGCTCCGCACCTCGGCCATCTGCTCGACGATCTCGTCGCGGAAATTCCAGGGGAGGATCAGCACGTAGTCCGGGCGGACCTCGCGGATCTTCTCCGGGGCGAAGATGGGGATGTGCGTGCCGGGCAGGAACTTGCCCTGCTTGTACGGGCTCCGGTCCACGGTGAAGTCGAGGAAGTCGGTCCGGATGCCGCAGTAGTTGAGCAGGGTGTTTCCCTTCCCCGGAGCTCCGTAGCCGACCACCCGCTTCCCGGCCCGCTTCGCCTCGACGAGGAAGGCCAGCAGCTTCCGCTTGGTCTCCTTCACCTGCTCGCCGAAGCCGGCGTAGGTCTCCAGCCGGAGGAGGCCAGCGTCCACCTCCCGCTGCCGAAGCGCGCGGGCGCGCTCGGTGACCGCACGGCCCGTGTCGTCGGCGTGGCGCGCGTAGATCCGCAGCGAGCCCCCGTGGGTCGGCAGCTCCTCGACGTCGAAGAGGGTGAGCCCCTGGGCGGCGAAGATGTGCTCGGCGCTGAGGAAGGAAAAGTACGAGAAGTGCTCGTGGTAGATGGTGTCGAACTGGTTCTCGGCCATCAGCCGCATCAGGTGCGGGAACTCGATGGTCACCACCCCGCCGGGCCCGAGGAGCGTCTTCAGACCGCGGACGAAGTCGTTGGGATCCGGCACCTGGGCGAGGACGTTGGCCCCGCAGATGAGGTCCGCCGGGCCGGAGTCCTCGAGCACGCTCCGGGCGGTCGCCTCGCCGAAGAACTTCACCAGGGTGGGGATGCCCTTGTCGATCGCCACCTTCGCCACGTTTGCCGCGGGCTCGATCCCCAGCACCGGGATCCCCAGGCGGACGAAGTGCTGGAGCAGGTAACCGTCGTTGCTCGCCACCTCCACCACGAAGCTGTCCTTGCCCAGCGCCAGCCGGTCGGAGATCGACTCGGCGTAGCGGCGCATGTGCTCCACCCAGGTATCGGCGTAGGAGGAGAAGTAGGCGTACTCGGTGAAGATGTGCTCGGGGCTGACGAACTCCTGGAGTTGCACCAGGAAGCATCCGTCGCAGACGTAGACATGGAGCGGGTAGAAGGGCTCCATCTCCTCCAGCTTCTCGGCGGGCACGTAGCTCTCGCACAGCGGCGACATGCCGAGGTCGACGAAGGTGTGGCGGAGCGGGCGCCCACAGCAGAGGCAGCCGCGGCGCGGGGGAGGAGTGGACTCCTGGGTGGCGGGATGCATGGGCTGGTCTCCGTTCAGGCGGCCACCGGCTCGCGCTGCCAGCGCAGGTCCGGCCCGAGGTTCCCCGCGGCGAGGAGCTGCTTGATCTGGTCGATGCGGCGGAAGCGGGGACCCTCGAAGTCCTCCAGGACCAGCCCCACCTCGCGGTAGGCCCGGAGCAGCTGCTCGGCTCCACGGCGCGCATCCCACTCCGGGCGGAACTCGGGCAGGAGCCGCGCGATCTTGGAGAAGTCGGCGCGGTAGTTGCGCTTGTCCGGACCGGCGCCCTCGGCGAACTGGACCTCCGAGCCGGGGACCGTCTCCTTCACGATCTGGGCGATCTCCCGGATCCGGTAGTTCTGGTCGTTCCGGCCCACGTTGAAGGCCTGGGCGTGGATCCGCTCGCGGGGAACGGAGAGCACGGCGAGGAACGCCCGGGAGATGTCCTCGATGTGGACGATGGGGCGCCACGGGCTCCCATCGCTCTTGAGGAGCACCTTGCCGGCAGTGAAGGCCCAGGCGACGAGGTTGTTGAGCACGATGTCGAAGCGGAGCCGGGGCGAGACGCCGTACGCCGTGGCGCAGCGGAGGAACACCGGCGAGAAGCGATCGCCGGCGAGCTTGCTCACGTCGCGCTCCACCCGGACCTTGGACTCGCCGTAGGGGGTGACGGGGTTCAGCTCCGACTCCTCGTCGACCGGGGCGTCCCCGGCGGCGCCGTAGTTGCTGCAGGAGGAGGCGAAGGCGAAGCGCTCCACGCCCGCCGCCCGCGCGGTCTCCGCCAGGCGGAGGGAGGCCAGGTGGTTGATGTCGTAGGTCAGCTGCGGGTTCAGGTCTCCCAGGGGATCGTTGGAGAGCGCGGCGAGATGCACCACGGCGTCGAACCCGCGGAGATCGGAGGTCTGGACCGAGCGGATGTCCATCACCCGCGTGGGGACGGTCTCCCGCCAGGCCCCGAAGGTGCTGCGGCGGTAGAGGTCCGAGTCGATGCCCTGGACCTCGTGGCCGGCGGCCTGGAGGAAGGGGCCCATGACGGTCCCGATGTAACCGCGGCTTCCGGTGAGGAGGATCTTCATCGCGTGCGCTCCACGGACACTGGCGGCGCCCCTACTTGGATCCCACCGCCTCGGCGCCGGGGGCGAGGGAAGGAGTTGGACCACCGGCGAGCGCGCGGACGAGCTGCAGGTCGGTGCGGCGCACCAGGCCGGTGACGATGGAGAAGGCGGTGAAGACGACCACGCAGAGGGGGATGCCCAGCCACGGCCCGAGCGGGCGGGCGAGGAAGATCACCACGCCGGTGAGCACGGCGGAGATCAGCGTCCGGCCCCCATCCTTGAACACCGCCGGGTCCACCGACCCGGGCGGGAGGAGGGCCAGGCCGCCGACGAGCATCACCAGCTCGCTGATGGCGGCGGCGAGGGTGACCCCGATCCCGCCGTTTCCCATCTGCGCCTGGAAGCGGGGGATGAGCAGCATCTCCAGGACGATGGCGAAGATCACGCTGCCGATCTTCACCACCGCGAACTGGGTGGCCTTGTTGACCGCGGTGAGCGCCGTGCCGATCAGCACGTCGACGAAGATCAGGAACATCGCCAGGCCGTACACCCGGAGGATCTGCGAGGCCTGGGCGAAGTCGCGGTTGGGATAGATGAGCCGGATGGCGAAGTCGGCGAACATCCACGTGCCGACCCCGCCCAGCCCGCCCAGCCAGAGCATCGGCCGCTGGGCGATGGCGAACTCGCGCCGGAAGTGGGCCGGATCCCGCGACACCCGGGCCAGGCGCGGGTACGCGGCGGTTCCGAGGATCAGCGCGGGCGCGAGCAGGGTGCCCATCAGCGTCTTGGCCGCTCCATACCAGCCCAGCACGTGGAGGGGCACGAGCTTGGAGAGCAGCACCGCGTCGATGTACGGCTGCACGTAGACGGCCAGGCCGATGGCGACGATGGCCGTGCCGCCGACGAGGATCTCCCTGGCGGTGGCCACCGAGGCATGGAGACGCCCCCCGCCGATCCTCCGGTAGAGGAAGACCGCGGTGAGCAGCGCCAGGCTCCCTCCCAGGCCCTGGGCGACCAGCACCCCGCTCAGCTTGAACCCGAGCTTGATCGCCACGTAGACGAGCACCAGCGCCCCGGCGCGGTTCACCACCGAGACGATGGCGTCGAGCCCCATCCGCTCCCGCCCGCGGAAGACGATGCCGAAGCCCTGAGCCAGGAAGAAGGGGAGGTTGAGGATGAGGAATGCGACCGAGAAGTGGATCGTCCGGGGCTCGTAATGGAGGGCCCAGGCCGCGAACGCGACGGGGAAGCACACCAGCGCCGTCCCCAGCGCGCGGAGGATCAGCCCCGTCCCGAGCAGCTCCGGCCCACGCTCCGGCGTCCTCGCCACCTCGCGGATTCCGAAGTACTGCTGTCCCCAGTCCACCAGCACCAGGGCGAAGGCGCTGAAGGAGCTGATCAGGAAGTAGATCCCGTAACCATCGAGCCCGAGAGGCTTCGCGATCGCACGGGTGAAGAGCAGGCCCAGGACCATCGTCGAGGCCTGACCCACGACGAGGTGGAAGGCGTTCCGGGCGAGAGAACGATGGGACCCGTGGGAGGGGGATTCGGCGGGACGCGCGGGCGCGTCGACTGCGGTGGTCATGCGCGGGCCTCTCAGTACCACGGCGACGCACCGTCTGGATCTCCACGATCCATGCAGTCAGATCAGACCCCCGGTGCTGCCATGACTCGCGCAAACACGTCGCTTGCGTCGCAGGCCGTCGAGGGACGAGTCTTGTGCAGGCCGGGGGAGATGCAGGGCGCGCGCGAGTGGTCTCTCCCCGGTTCCTGGCGTCTCGATTGCGAGAGGGAGGCCTGCCGTCCACGCGCACGGACCGACGGCGGCGAGGTGAATCGTCGATGAAGGTCGTCCTGTTCTGCGGTGGCCTGGGCACGCGTCTTCGTGAGCTCACCGGGGAGATTCCCAAGCCGATGGTGAAGATCGGCTACCGGCCGATCCTCTGGCACCTGATGAAGTACTACGCCCACTTCGGGCACAAGGACTTCGTCCTCTGCCTCGGCTACAAGGCCGACGTCATCAAGCAGTTCTTCCTGAACTACGAGGAGTGGATCTCCAACGACTTCACTCTGCGGCGAGGGGGGAAGGAGCTGGCGCTGGAGCGCAGCGACATCGAGGACTGGAACATCACCTTCGTGGACACCGGGCTGCACTCCAACATCGGGCAGCGGCTGTGCGCGGTCCGCCGCTACGTCGAGAAGGACGAGATGTTCCTCGCCAATTACTCCGATGGGCTCACCGACATGGACCTGGAGCGGATGATCGCCACCTTCCGCGCCTCGTCGCACGTCGCCTCCTTCGTCGCCACGCCGCCGTCACAGAGCTTTCACGTGGTGAAGATGGGGCCGGAGGGCCGGGTCACCGGCATCCACTCGGTGAAGGACTCGGAGCTGCTGATCAACGGGGGCTTCTTCGTCCTCCGCCGTGAGATCTTCGACTACATCCGGCCCGGCGAGGAGCTCGTGCTCGCGCCCTTCGGCCGGCTGATCGCCGAGGGGAAGCTGCTCGCCTACCGCTGCGACCGGTTCTGGTGCATGGACACCTTCAAGGAGCAGCAGGAGCTCACCGACCTCTACAGCTCCGGCCGCGCTCCGTGGGAGGTGTGGAAGGCCGCGCCCCAGAGGGAGGCGAGCGCAGGGTGATGGTGGGGCTGAGCCTCGGCCCTCGACCCAGGGGTGGGCTCGAGCTGCTCTGTCTGGGCGCTCACAGCGACGACCTGGAGCTGGGCTGTGGCGGGACCGTGCTCCGGCTCCTCTCGGAGGAGCCGGTGCGGCGGATCACCTGGGTGGTCCTCTCCGGGAACCGGGAGCGAGCGCGGGAGGCGCGACGGGCGGCGGCCCGGGTCCTCGGTCGCCATCCCCGGGCGGAGATCGTCCAGGAGAGCTTCCGCGACGGGTTCTTTCCCTACGTGGCGGTGGGCATCAAGGAGTTCTTCGAGCAGCTCAAGCGGAAGGTCGCCCCCGACCTGATCTTCACCCACTACCGGGAGGACCGGCACCAGGACCACCGGCTGGTCTCCGACCTGACCTACAACACCTTCCGCGATCACCTGATCCTCGAGTACGAGATCCTGAAGATCGACGGCGACCTGGGGCGTCCCAACGTCTACGTCCCGCTCACCGGTGCCCTGGTCCGGAAGAAGGTGACCATCCTCGAGTCCTGCTTCGGAACCCAGCGCGACCGGCGCTGGTTCAGCGAGGACGCCTTCCGGGGGCTGATGCGGATCCGGGGAGTGGAGGCGGGCGCTCCGGACGGCTACGCCGAGGCCTTCTTCGGACGGAAGCTCGTCCTCGGCAGCGGCGAGGGGAGACGCTAGATGAAGCTCGAGGAATCGAGACGGCTCCGGGAGCGGGCCCACCGGATCATCCCCGGCGGCGCGCACACCTACGCCAAGGGAGACGACCAGTACCCGGTCGAGGCGCCGGGCTTCATCGCCCGCGGCTCCGGGGCGAGGGTGTGGGACGTCGACGGGAACGAGTTCATCGAGTACGGGGCCGGCCTGCGAGCGGTCACGCTCGGTCACGCCTTCGCTCCGGTGGTCGAGGCCGCGCTGCGCGCGATGCGCAAGGGAACCAACTTCGTCCGCCCGGCGAGCATCGAGGTGGAGGCGGCGGAGCGCTTCCTCTCCATCGTCCCCGGAGCGGAGATGGTGAAGTTCGCGAAGAACGGCTCCGACGTGACCACCGCCGCGGTGAAGCTGGCGCGCGCCCACACCGGACGGGACCTGGTCGCGATCTGTGGCGACCACCCGTTCTTCTCCACCGACGACTGGTTCATCGGCACCACCCCGATGGACGCCGGCATCCCCAGGGCGGTGTCGGAGATGACGGTCAAGTTCCACTACAACGACCTCGCCAGCCTGGAGGCGCTGTTCGACCGGCACCCGGGCCGGATCGCCTGCGTGGTGATGGAGGCGGCGACGACGGTCGAGCCCCGGGAGGGCTTCCTCCAGGCGGCGATCGATCTCGCCCATGCCAGGGGCGCGGTCTTCGTCCTGGACGAGATGATCACCGGCTTCCGCTGGCACCTCGGGGGCGCGCAGGCGCACTACGGGATCCGTCCGGACCTCTCCACCTTCGGCAAGGCGATGGCCAACGGGTTCTCGCTGGCCGCGCTGGTGGGCCGGCGGGAGCTGATGGAGCTCGGCGGTCTGCGCACCGAGCGGGACCGGGTGTTCCTCCTCTCGACCACCCACGGCGCCGAGACGCACGCCCTCGCCGCCTGTCTGGCCACGATCGACGCCTACCAGAAGCACGACGTCATCGGCCGGCTCCGCCGGGCCGGCGAGGCGCTGCGCGCGGGCCTGCAGGCCGCGGCCGAGCAGGTCGGCATCCGCGGTGGGTTCGAGGTGCTCGGGCACCCGGCCAACCTCGTCTACGCCACGCGGGACGCATCGGGTGCGCCATCGCAGAGCTTCCGGACCCTCTTCCTCCAGGAGACCATCGCCCGCGGGCTCCTCATGCCCTCCCTGGTGGTGAACCTCGGACACGGAGAGGAGGAGATCCGCCGGACGGTGGAGGCCGTGGGGGAGGCGCTGGTGGTGCAGCGCCGGGCGCTGGAGGAGGGCGTGGAGCGACATCTCGCCGGTCGCCCGGTCCAGCCGGTCTTCCGGAGACGGGTGTGATCGCCGGCCGCGCCCTGGCCCTCTCGCTGCTCACGCTCGCCGGTTGCACCGATGGCACCGAGGACCTCCCGCCGGCGGTGCGGCTGGTGCTCGAGCCCGCGGAGGCGACCGCCGGGGTGGGCGAGCGCGTGGATCTCGCCGCCGTGGCGGTGCACCGGGATGGGTCGATCGAGGAGGTGACCCGGGCGGCCCGCTGGGACCTCTCCGGCCCGGGGACGCTGGACGGTCCGGGGCGGATGCACGGTGGTGCGCCGGGCGCGGTCGCGCTCGAGGCCCGGTGGAGCGGTCTCCGGGCGCAGGCCCGGCTCGTGGTGGAGTCTCCCGCGCCCGAGGTTCGCTCGCTCTCGATCCTTCCCGCCGAGGCGCACCGGGTGGCCGGCGGAGCCGTGGCTCTCGCCGCGCGGGCCACCTTCGCCGACGGCAGCGCCCGCGACGTGTCCGCCCAGGCGTCCTGGACGGTGAGCGCGCCCGCCGTCGCCCGCCTGGCCGGAACGGCCCCGGTGATGGTGGAGGCCCGGGCGCCGGGGACGACCACCGTCGAGGCTCGCCTCGGAGGAAGGGCGGCCAGCGGCAGGCTGGTGGTGGAGGCGCCGGCTCGCCACGCGCCCGCGTTTCCGCTCCACCTCTCCGCCGACCGCAGGATCCTCGAGGACGCCGCGAACCGGCCCTTCCGGATCCACGGCGATGCGGCCTGGTCCCTGGTGGCGAACCTCACCCCCGAGGAGGCCGAGCGCTACCTCGCGGATCGCGCCGCCCGGGGGTTCGACGCGATCCTGGTCAACCTCATCGAGCACCGCTTCGCCGCGGCCGCCCCGCGGGATCGCGAGGGCCGGGCTCCCTTCGATCCGCCGGGAGATTTCGGCCATCCGTACGAGCCCTACTTCGCCTCCGCCCGGCAGAGGGTGGAGCGCGCCGGCCGGCACGGCCTGCTGGTGCTGCTCATCCCCGCCTACCTCGGCTACGGCTGCCCCACGGCGCCCTCGCCGGCGAACGAGGGCTGGTCGGCGGAGCTGAGCCGGGTCGATCCCGCCGTCTGCGCCTCCTATGGCCGGTACGTCGGTGAGCGGTTCCGCGGCCTGGACAACGTCCTCTGGGTGGAGGGAGGCGACTGCACCCCTCCGCCCGGCAGCGCGCTCGAGCGATGCGCCGGGGAGATGATGCGCGCCCTCCGCCAGGCGGACCCGGCTGCCCTGCAGACCGGCCACTTCCGGCCCAACGGGGACTCGCTGGACGAGCCGGCGCTCGCGCGCGGCATGGACGTGAACTCGGTCTACCAGTACCGCGTGCCGTACCTCGATTGCCGGCGGGCCTACGCACGCACCCCACCGCTCCCCGCGTACCTCGCCGAGTCCGGCTACGAGCACGAGCAGGTCCAGGGCAGCTCCGCGCCGGTCCGCAAGCTGATCCTCTGGGCGAGCCTGACCTGCACCGCGGGCGCGGTGTTCGGCTCCCGGCCGGTGTGGCTCTTCGGTCCGGGATGGCAGGAGGGTCTCGACTCACCGGCGACGCGGGACGTGCAGCGAGTGGGTGCGCTGCTCGAGCGGCTTCCCTGGGAGCGCCTCGTCCCCTCGGGGCTCGGCGGGATGCGGCAGCTGGTGACGGCGGGTCTCGGGCTGCCGCGCAGCGAGGAGCGGGTCGCCGCGGCGGCGACCCCGGAGGGCGACCTCCTGCTGGCCTACGTGCCGCCCGGTCGAGGGCGCCCGCGCTCCATCGTCGTGGACACCCGAGGGCTGGCCGGCCCCGCGACCGCGCGCTGGTTCCGGCCCGGCACCGGTGACTGGATCCCGGTGGGCCAGGTGCGCAGCGGCCGGACGTGGTTCACCACGCCCGGGGGGACCCCCGGCGACGACGACTGGCTGCTGGTCGTGGAGGCCTCGTGAGCCGGACGCCTCGGGACGCCATCGCCTTCTGGGGAAACTTCGGGACCCGGAACCTCGGAAACGAGTGCACGCTGGCCGCCGCGGTGCACGCCGTGCGCCGGCGCCGCCCCACCGCGGCGCTGGCCTGCATCTGCACCCGGCCGGAGGACGCCGGTCCACGGCACGGGCTCGCCGCCTCCCCCCTGCGCGTCCCTCGTCCGCTCCCTGCCGCAGGGGCGAGCCTGCCGGTCAAGCTCCTCCGCAGGGCGTGGCGCGAGCTCGGGGACTGGTCCCTCGCGCTCCGCCGGACGCGGCAGCTGGACACGCTGGTGATGACCGGCACCGGGATGCTGACCGACGTCGGGGAGGGGCCGCTCGGCCTGCCGGTGGACCTCGCCCGGTGGGCGCTGGCGGCCCGGCTCGGCGGCTGCCGGGTGGTGTTCCTCAGCGTCGGCGTCGAGCCGCTCCGGCACCCCCTCACCCGCCTGCTGGTCCGGCTCGCGCTCGGGGCGGCCAGCTTCCGCTCCTATCGCGATGCCCAGTCCCGGCAGCGGCTGGTCACGGCCGGCGTCCCGGCGGGATCGGATCCCCTCGCCCCCGACCTGGCCTTCAGCCTCCCGGCGGAGGTGCTCCCTGGCCAGCGGACGCCCGGGGCACCGTTCCGGACCGTGGGCGTGGGCCTCTACGACTACCGCAGCCGGGGCGCCGCGGGGGGCGATGACGCCGCCGCCTACCAGCGCTACCTCCGGGACATGGCCACCCTCGTCGAGCGGCTGCTCGACCGGGGCGACCGGGTGCGGATCCTCATCGGGGACAACACCTACGACGAGCCGGTGCTCGAGGACTTCCGGGCGGTGCTCGGCCCGCGCAGCCCGCAGGTGGAGGACGCGCCGGCGGAGAGCTTCGAGGGGGTGCTGCAGCAGCTCTCCGGCGTGGACCTGGTGCTGGCCAGCCGGTTCCACAACGTGCTGCTCGCGCTGCTGCTCGGCAAGCCGGTGGTGTCGCTGTCGTACAACGAGAAGAACGAGGCGCTGATGGAGGCCTCGGGGCTCGCCGGGTACAGCCGGCCGCTGGAGGCGCTGGAGGTGGAGTGGGTGCTCGAGCGGCTCGATGCGCTCGACCGCCGCCGCGAGGAGCTGCGGACCTCGCTCCGTCTCGCGGCGGAGGGGTGGCGGCGCGAGCTCGACTCCCAGTACGACCGGGTGTTCGGCCCGCCGCCGGCCCGAGGCCCGGACTAGCCGACCTGGGCCATCGGCGCGCTCCAGCGCTCCGCCGTGGCCTCGAGCCGCCTCCGGCGCGCCAGGAGCTCCGGGGTGGGCTGGATGCCCGCCACGTCGAGGATGCGCTGGAGCCGCTCCGACCAGTCGTGCCGGCGCAGCGCGTTCGCCACCCCGGCGCGGCGGATCCGCTCCAGCCGGTGGGGGTCGGCGTCGAGCTCGTCGATCAGGGCGCCGACGTCCGGAGCGTCGAAGCGGGTGCGGACGACCGCGTCCGGCCAGTCGAACTGGGCGCGGAAGTCGTCGGTGTCCGGCGGGTCGCCGAGCATCACCGCGCCCGCCGCAGCGCCCTCGTAGAACCGGGAGGCGATCTCGTCCTTGCCCATCGTGAGCGACGGTCGATCCGCCCACGCCCGGTTGGCGATGAAGTACCGGCTGCGCTTGAGCAGGTTGGAGAAGAGCAGCCGGTGCTCGCGGGGGTCGGTGACGTGGAAGGTGGTGGCCGCCATCCTCCCGCCCCGCCGCATGGTGTCGTAGTAGTAGAAGCGGTCTCCCTTGCCCGCCCAGGAGAGCAGCGCCTGGTGCGTCACCGCCGAGCGCCGCCCGATGCCGCAGACGTCGATGGCCCGCGGCGATGCGGGCGACGAGGGGAGGAACCGGAGCGCGTCCACGCCCATGGTGAGGTAGGTGCAGGGCCGGCCGCTGAGCCGCGCCACCGCCGCGCAGGCGCCGTCCACGCCGAGGAAGACGTGATCGAAGGCGCCCAGCAGCTCGATCAGGTACCCCGGAAGCTGGCTCTCCCAGGCCTCGCAGATGTAGCAGGCGGCGAAGCGGACGCGGGGGCGCCAGTCGGCGAGGGCCTGGAGGTTGAACAGCTCGTGCGGATGGTTGAAGACGGCGAGGAAGAGGTCGTAGTCCCGGTCCAGCCGCCGCGCCCCCACGCCGGGGGTGAGCGCCCGGGCGAGACGGGGCGGACCGCCCAGCACGCGGACCGCCTTGTATGCCCGCCGGCCGCGCTCGAGCCTCCGCTCCGAGCGCGGGGCGACGCGGTCGCCGCCCAGCAGCTCGAGGACCAGGTCCTCGAACTCGTACATCGCGACGTAGCCCACCACGTCCGCGACCTGCCGCATGGAGAGGACGAGCGTGTCGCCCTGGCTCCCCCGGACCAGCTCCACCGGGTCGCCGGCCGCCTCGCTCATGCCGGGGGAAGGGTGAGGCAGCCCACGAACCGCGACCTCCCCAGCGTGTCGAGCGTCCGGCGGGCGGAGATCAGGGACGACCTCCCCAGCTCCACTCCGAGCACCATCGCGTCCGAGGCCAGCGCGAGGGGGATCCCGGTGGGATGGGAGACCACGGACTCGATCACCACCAGCACCCGCTCGCTCCACTGCGTTCGGGCGGGGCGCCGGGCGTCCGCGCCCAGCATGTCGAGGATGACTCCGGCGGTTCCGCTGACCTGCGTCTGCCGGGCGTCGAGGAGCCGCAGCCGTTCACCGAGGGCCAGCCGCCCCACCTCGTAGAGCGGCCGGCCGAAGTCCATCCCGGAGCTCTCCGGACCGGCGGGCACCACCACCAGGGTGGACCACTCGAGCCGCTGCAGGGAGAACCAGAGCTGCTGGACCTGCAGCGGTGGACTTCCGCCCCAGTAGGACACGCTCTCCGGCAGCTCGTCGGCGAGCTTGAAGCCCGGCCCAGTCTCCCCCGGCGCCGGCGTGGGCTCAGCCATGGCTGACGGCCCGGGCGGGCTCGGTGGCTTCGGCGGCCGCGGCCGCCTCGGGGGTCACGGCCGGGACCTCGGCCGGCGGCGTCTCCGGCGAGCCCGGCTTCGCCGCGACCTCGGTGGAGGGAGCGGGGCTCTCGGGGTGGGCCCCCTCCGGAGCCGCCTCGGCCGCGGGCGTCGCCTCGGCGGTCGCGGGCGTCGCCCCGGCGGTCGCGGGCTGGACGGGCCCCGCCGGCACCTCGACCGGCGGCATCGGCGCGATGAGCGTGGTCACGGGTCGGGGCGGAGGAGGTGGAGCTGGGAGGGCGCCGAGGATGGTCAGCCCCAGCTGCCGGCCCACCTGCCATGGCTCCAGGACGCGGCGCGACCGCCAGTCGGCCAGGCCGGTGGTGGCGAAGGCGGACAGGACGGCGAGGAGGAGTCCGGCCAGGGCGATCAGCGGGATGCGGGGCTTGGTCGGATGCTTCGGGAACATCGCCGGCCGGAGCACGCTGTACCGGTACTTGAAGGCGGCACGGGCGGTATCGAGCTCGATCTTCGCGCTGTCGATGCGCTCCAGGAGCGAGTCGTACTTGGACATCGCGAAGCGCAGGCGGGTCCGGGCGAGCTCGGCGTTGGTCTCTTCCGGTGCGCCGGGCCCCCGCCGCCCCGGCCGCTCGGCCGTCGACGTCCCGGGGGCCGGGGCGGGCACCGGCGCGTCTCCCTTCACCCGTGCGACCTTCTCGTAGTCGGACAGCAGCTGCCGCTCGTCCTGCCGGAGGGCGGAGAGCTGCGGCGAGTCGCGCTGGAGGGCGGCGATGCTCTGGAGCACCTTCACGACCGCGGGGTGGGCGTCGGCGTAGACCGCGCGCTGCTGCGCCAGCTCGACCTGCAGCTCGGCCAGGCGGCGCCGGCGGAAATCCTCCAGCTCGCGGATGGCCTGCCGCTTGCTGTCGAGCATGACCTTCACCTCCGCGGCCTGGGAGCGCTGCGCCTCGAACGCCGAGTCGCGACGCGCGGGGATCGGAAGCGCCAGGATCCCCCGTCCCTTGGCCCTGCTCGCCTCGGCCCGGGCGAGGTCCTCCAGCGCCACGTCGATGGTCTCCTTGAGGGCCTGGGCGTGGCCCTCGAGGATGGTGATGGTCTCGGCGATGGCGGAGACCTCCAGCAGGTGCCGCTGCTCCAGGAAGTTCTGCTGCGCGCCGTCCACCAGCCGATAGGCCTGCTCGGCGTCCGGCCAGTCGATGCCGATGCTGATGGTGTCCTCGGTGGTGAGCACCCAGAGCTGCTTCTCCAGGTAGTCCACCATCGTGTTGATCCGTTCCTCCTCGGTCTCGTTCGGGCCCAGGAGGTCGACGATCCAGTCCTTCAGCTTGAGGAGCCGCGGCCGGGTGGCCTCCCAGCGATTCATCAGGTCGGTCTGCTTCAGCAGCGAGACGAGGTTGTCCCGGCGCTTCAC
>Ga0335084_10004587_pt1 | contig 13618 bp, 11 predicted proteins | sample Lox_Sample_44_FD_206721 | JGI IMG/M metagenome (GOLD analysis project Ga0335084, IMG submission 206721) | Soil microbial communities from Loxahatchee National Wildlife Refuge, Florida, United States - Lox_Sample_4.4 | ecosystem: Environmental > Terrestrial > Soil > Wetlands | place: USA... | reverse complement strand
ACGATCAGGCGCGCCTGATAGTGGTCCTGCAGGTTGGAACCGACCTCCGGCGCGTCGACGACGACGCCAATGCCAAGGCCGCGCAAAAGATCGGCCGGGCCTATCCCGGAGAGCTGCAGGAGTTGCGGCGACTGCAGCGCGCCCGCCGACAGCACGACCTCACGGTCCGCCTCGGCGCCAAAACGCTGCCCTTGCCTGATCCATTCAACGCCGGTCGCCCTGCGGCCCGAAAACAGCACGCGACTGACATCGGCGCCGGTCACCACCGTCAGATTGGCCCGCTGCGCGACCGGGCGCAAAAACGCCGACGCCGCGCTGCTGCGCCAGTGCCGGCCGATGCCCAGCTGATAGCGGCCGACGCCATAGGTGGTGGCGCCGTTGAAGTCGTCATTGTGCGGCAGCCCGAACTCGACCCCCGCCGCGACCCAGGCCGCCGAGGCCGGATTGTCATTGCGCAGATCCGACACCTCGAACTCGCCGAAAGCGCCGTGATATTGGCTTTCGCCGCCGCGGTAGCGCTCGTACCTGCGAAAATGCGGCAGCACGTCGCGATAGGACCAGCCTGTGGCGCCGAGGCGCTCCCAGTCGTCGAAATCCTCATGCTGGCCGCGAATGAAAATCAGCCCGTTGATCGACGACGAGCCGCCGAGCACGCGGCCCCGTGGCCACACGATGGAGCGGCCGGCGGTGCCCTCGCCCGGCTCGGTCAGGAACAGGCGGGAAAAGCGCTTGTCGTAGATCGACCGGTAATAGCCGACCGGGAGTTTCAGCCAAAAGTTCCGGTCCGACCCGCCGGCCTCCAGCAGCAGGATGCGGCAGGCGGGATCGGCCGAGAGGCGATTTGCCACGATGCAACCCGCCGAACCCGCGCCTACGATGATGTAGTCGTAGCCTTTTGCAACCATGGCAGCGTTCAGCACGAACTTGAGCGGGAACACAAGCGGCGATTGGGAATGATGGTCACGCACGAAAAAGACAACCGCTTTGACATGTCGACGCCCGGTCGTGCTACGACCATCGCTGGCGGGCCGTCTCCCCGCCGCAAACCATTCCACGGGGCGGAACGGGCGACATGACAAAACGCCTTGGCGTCTCCAGGCGAGTGCTGCTTGGATTTGTACCGTGGATCGGCGTGGTGGCGCTGTGGTATGCCATCCGCGCCAGCGGCTACATCAATCTGTCGCTGATCCCCGCCCCGCATCAGGTCGCCGCCAAATTCGTCGAGCTGCTGCTGCATGAGGGGCTGCTGTTCGATGTCTTCGTGTCGGCGGGCCGCGTCGTCCTGGGTGTCAATCTCGGGATCCTCGCCGCGGTGCCGGTGGGCTTTTTGCTCGGTTGGTACCGGGGCGCGCGCACGCTCGCCGATCCCATGATCAATTTCTTCCGCGCGCTGCCCCCGATCGCCCTGATCCCGCTGGTCATCGTCTATTTCGGCGTCGATGAGCTCGCCAAGCTCGTCATCCTGTTCTATGCCGCGTTCTTCTCCGGCGTCATCGTGATGTATGAGGGCGTCTCGCAGATCACGCCGCTCTATATCCGCGTGGCGCGCACGCTGGGCGCCAACGAGTTCGAGATCTTTCGCAAAGTTATCATTCCGTTAACCCTGCCCCACATCCTCACCGCGCTGCGTGTCGCGCTCGGCGTCACCTGGGCTACGCTGGTCGCGTCCGAACTGATCGCCGCACAACGCGGACTGGGCGCGATGATCCAGAATGCGTCGACCTATTTTCTGCTGGACACCATCTATGTCGGCATCATCTGCATCGGCTGCATCGCGCTGCTGATGGACACGGGCTTAAGGTGGCTCAGCGGCCATTTGCTGTCGTGGCAAGAACGAACCACGGCATGAGAAAAACGGAAAGGGAGAGCGTACCATGCATCGACGACAATTTTTTGGAACGGCTGCAGGTCTCGCACTGAGCGGATTGGCGGCGCCGGCGCTGGCGCAGGCCAAGACCAAAGTCCGGGTCGGCTATCTGCACACGCTTGCCGTCGACGGCCAGATCTGGACCGGGATCGATCGCGGCTCGTTCGGCAAGCAGGGTCTCGAGCTGGAGCTGCGCCAGTTCAACACCGGCCTGGAGCTGTTTCAGGCCCTGATCGGCGGCAGCCTCGACGTGCTGGCGACCGGCGCGGTGCTGTCGAATTTCCCGGCCCGCGGCCAGGGCAAGGTGTTTTTGATCAACGACATCGAGGTGGCAACCGCCCAGCTCTGGGTGCACAAGGATCAGGGCATCAAGTCGTTCGCCGACCTGAAGGGCAAGCGGATCGCGACCACGACCGGCACGACCGCCCATGTCTTCCTCGATCACGCGCTGCGCGCCAATGCCGTCGACCCCAAGGACGTCGAACTGCTCAACCAGGCCATGCCTGCCGCGGTGACGTCCTTCATTTCGGGCGCCGTGCCTGCCGTCGCGCTGTGGGTGCCCTTCAACATCACCGTGCGCGACAAGGTGCCGGATGCGCTGAAGCTCGCGGACGCGTCGGCCTATTATCCGAAGGCTGCGATCATCGGCGGCTGGGCCGCCGCCAACGACTATTTTGCCGCCAACCGGCAGACGCTCGCCAAACTCATCAAGGGCTGGAGCGAGGCCAACGACCATGTCGTCGCGCACAGCGAAGAAGCGCTCGAGGCGCTGCAGAAGGCGCATTACAGCCAGGTGCCGCTCAGCGACCTGAAGGAGCAGTTCCAGGCCCAGAAGATGTTCACCGCGCAGGAGTGGAAGAAGCTTTACACCGACGGAACGGTCGTCAACTGGCTGCAGCAGTCGACGGATTTCTTCATGGCCAACGCCGGCATCAAGGACTTTACGCCGGCGAACAAATATTTTGATCCGAGCCTCTACCTGGAGGCGATGGCCTGACTGAGGTGTGGACCGGCGCCGGTCGTCGCTCAGGCGACCCGCAGGCCACCGACGAACTGGTCGACGTCGCGCCGCAGGTCGTCGGAAAGACGCGCCAGCGTGCCGGCGGAGGACAGCACCTCCCCGGCAGCGGCGCCGGTCTCGGCGGTTGCCTCGGAGACGCCCGCGGCATGACGCGAGACCTGCGTCGTCCCTTCGGACGCCTGCTGCACGTTGCGTGCGATCTCACGCGTTGCGGCACCCTGCTGCTCGACCGCGGCCGCAATGGCCGCGGCGATCGCGTTGACCCGCTGAATCGTCGCGCCGATCGCCTGGATCGCGTCGACCGAGGAGCGCGTTGCGCCCTGGATCGCCGCGACCTGCCCGGTGATCTCCTCGGTCGCCTTGGCGGTCTGGGTCGCGAGCGTCTTCACTTCGGACGCCACCACCGCAAAGCCCTTGCCGGCTTCGCCTGCCCGCGCCGCCTCGATGGTCGCATTCAGCGCCAGCAGGTTGGTCTGCTCGGCGATGCCGCTGATCAGTTCGACCACGTCACCGATGCGCTGTGCCGCGTCGGACAGCGCCCGCACCTCGTCATTGGTTTTTTCGGCCTGGCTTGCCGCCGCATTGGCGATGCCGCTCGATTCCGCGACCTGCCGGCTGATCTCGCTGATCGATGCGGAGAGCTGCTCGGTCGCGGCCGCGACCGTCTGGACATTGCTGGATGCCTGCTCTGAGACGCTCGCCACGGCCGATGCCTTGGTGCGTCCCTGCTCCGCGATCGTCGACATCGACTGCGCAGTCGCGTTCAGCTCGGTCGATGCGGAGGCCAGCGTCCCCAGGGATTCCGTGACGGATGACTCAAAGGTCCGGATCAGGTTTTCGACCGCCGACTGGCGGCGTTCCTTGCGGTCCTGCTCCGCCTCCTTCTCGCCGGCGAGACGATCGCCCGCCTGCATGTTCTCGCGGAACACCGCGACCGCGCGCGACATCTCGCCGAGTTCGTCCCGCCGCTCGATGCCCGCAAGCTCGATCGCGTAGTCGCGATCGGCAAGCCGGCGCATCGCCGCCGTGAGGCTGCGGATCGGCGAGCTGATGCGGCGCTGCACGACCAGAAAACCGGCGGCCGCAACGGCCATCGCGAGCAGCATCATCGCGATGTTCGCGATGACGCTCAGGCGCGCCGCCGCCATTTCGCCGGTCGCCACCGCGACCATTTCCGCCAGCGCGGCGTTTGCGACGTCCACACTGTAGGACAGCACGGCGGTGTCGAGCTTGGCGAGGTCGGCGAACTTGACGTCGATCGCCTGGTTGTTGCGCAGCGCCTTGATATAGCCCGCCTGGCGCTCGGCCGTTGCGAGCGCGTCCGCCTGTTTGGAGCGGCCAACCGCGTCGACGATCGCAGCCGGCGCGTCCGGGCGCGCCGCAGCGTCGAGCACCTGGCTCCAGGCCTGTGCGGCGCGGCCGGTATCCTCGGCGCCTGCGACGATCTCGGCGGGGCTCCAGGGCTTGCCGGCCGAGGCCGCGTTCTCGATGCGGACCGCAACGAGCCCGCCGAAATTGCGCGCCGCCCAGGCCGATTGCTTGACGCTGAGAAGCTGGTCGACCACGGGATTGACGAGCTTCAGCGTTTCTTCGAGCTCGCCGGTCATGGCCAGGATGGCGTCGAGATAATCCTGCGCCGCCTTGCGGAAATCGTCCGCGACCTTTTGGTCGCGCGCCGACTTGGCCTGGTGGATTGCGCGCTCCGCGTCCGTGCGCAGCGGCACCAGCCGATCATGCGCAGCGGCGAGCGCATTCAGCCGCGCCGCAAGTTTTGGATTGGAAAAGCCCGAAAGCCGATCCTGCACCTCCTTGTACGCCGTCTCCGAGAGCTGCCGGTTGGTCGAGATGCGCGTATCGGCGGCCGTGTCGGCCGGTCCCTCGGCCACCAGCGTCGCCAGAAAGGTGCCGCGCTCCAGGCGGAAGCCGATCAGGGTCGCGAACAGCTGCTGGTCGGTGCCCGCCAGCCGCTCGACCCGCTGCGCTGCCGCGTTCCGCTCGAAGGCGTCGGAAACGCCGAGGCCGAGTCGCCCGAGCAGGAGCAAGGCCAGCGCACCGATTATGAGGCCCAGAACGGCACGAATCGAAAGGCCAGAGAGGAGTTTCATTTTTCCGTTTCCCAGAGGATTCGAACCCGTTCGAATCCGGGAATAATCTGTCATTGCACGTTAAGATTTCGTCGCGTTCGGGCCGGCCGACCCGCGCGGAGACAAACTTGTCTGAAACCAACAGACGATGCGGAACGAAATACCGCTTCCGGCGAACTACGTAAGGGCCGCTCCCTAAGTTACGGCGCGAAATACCGGACCGTAGCAATCCCATCTAGAAATGCTGGACGGGATATGCGGAGGGTTCGATGAACCACTCGATCTACTGCGCCGACCGCACCACGCATCTGAAGATCGTGGCCTTAGCACTGCTCGCCGGACTGGCGGTCGCCGGCTTCGCCATCTCGTCTCGCGTCGGCACCACGTCGGATACGATCGGCGTCATCAAGGCCGGCCAGCCTGTGATGACGAGTTCGGTCGTCACGCTCAGCCGCTGAACGGAGGATTTTACGATGCGAAACCCAAGAGCCCGCGCAAGAGCACAAGCCAGGGCGCAGGCCTTGCCGCAGAGCGTGGACCTCGTGCTCTGGTCAATCGGCGCGCTGCTCAGCGTGGTGGCACTTTGTCTGGCCTGGCCAAGCTAGCGCTGCGCAGGCGGGCGGCCCATCTTCCCGCATTGTCCATGATCGTTCTGGCCGGGCGCCAGCGAAGCTCGGCTTGAACATCCGATCCGCCGCCAGGCCGACCGGCCCTTCCGCACGAAAAATTCAACACCCGCGACGGCTTCATCCCTGAAAGGTCATCCAATTCGTGGTGGCGGCGGGGTAGGAAGAACGCTCGCGGGTGCGAGGTCATGGCCATCCTGGCTCGCGTCAACGACACCGATGGCGGGAGCGCAGGCAATGGCGGCAGAGGGTCTGATCACGATACGAAGCGCGCACGGGCCGGAAGAAACCATGAGCCGGTTCGAGGCCGAGATACGAGCCAGGGGCATGACGGTGTTCGCCCGCATCGATCATGCGGCGGGCGCCGCCGGCGCGGGCCTGCAGTTGCGGCCGACTGACCTGTTGATCTTCGGCAATGCCAAAGCCGGCACGCCGCTGATGCAGCAGGTCCAGACGGCCGGGATCGACCTGCCGCTGAAGGCACTGGTCTGGCAGGACGCTGCGGGCGCGACGTGGCTGTCCTACAACGATCCGGCCTGGATCGCGCAACGCCATGGTCTCGATGAGGCGGCGAGCGCGACGGTCAATGCGATGACGCAGGCGTTGCACGCGATCGCAGGCAAGGCGACCGCGTCAGCGTAACAACAAGCCGGCGAGCTCCGTAATGGCTGGAGGAGGTGTTCATGATCCGAAGCTACAGCGATCATGCCGCGAACGAACGAACCTTTCTCGCCTGGGTGCGCACCGGCATCGCTGTTGTCGCGTTCGGATTCGTCGTCGAACGATTCAATCTGTTCGTGATCTACATTGCGCGAACGGAGGCCCCGAATATTGGACATCGCGCGACATTGGAACGATTGAGCGGTCCCCTGGGCCGCTATGAAGGTCTCGCGCTGACCCTTGTCGGCCTCGCACTGATCGTCGCCGCCGGCATTCGCTTTGTCCGCGTCGGACGCCTCATCGATGATCAGGACACGCATGATGCCGCCGGCTATCACGCGGAACTCGCGCTGTCGGCAGCTTTGGCTTTGATCGTCGCGGCCTCCAGCATCTATCTCGTGTTCAATGGATGAAAGCTGGCACATCGAGGACAATCTGACGCGCGCGTTCGAACTCTTGCAACAGCTCGGGCAGATCGCGAAATGAGCGACATGTCGACAAGGAAAAAAACATGCTGATGACCAGACGCGCATTTTCGGCTGCCACTGCCGCTGCTGCAGCGGCTTCGCTGATCTCCACGCGCGGTATCGCCGCCGCGGCGCCGAACGCGCGCAACGTCGTGCTGGTGCACGGGCTGTTCGCCGACGGATCATGCTGGAGCGAGGTGATCGCGCGGCTGCAGGCAGCCGGCCTCAATGCCACCTCCGTGCAGAACCCGCTGACCACGCTGCCGGAAGCTGTCGCCTCAGCCGAGCGGGTGCTGGCGCGCCAGGACGGTCCGACGGTCCTGGTCGGTCATTCCTTCTCCGGAATGATCGTGACCGAGGCGGGCATGCATCCGAACGTCTCGGCCCTGGTCTATGTGGCCGCGCGTGCACCGGACGCCGGCGAGGACTACACCGCCCTGGCGAAAACCTATCCGACACCGCCGGCATCGGCCGGCATCGTCTTCGACGGCGACGAAGGGCGTCTCGGCGAAGAGGCATTTTTGCGCGATTTCGCCGGCGACCTGCCGCCCGCGAAGGCAAGGGTGCTCTACGCGGTGCAGCAGCCTTTCCACAAGGCGCTGCTCGCCGGCAAGACGACGAACGCAGCATGGCGCTCGAAACCGAGTTCCTATGCCGTTTCGACCGAGGATCGCACCATCAATCCGGACCTCCAGCGCTTCATGGCCAAGCGAATGGGTGCCAAAACCATCGAGGTGAAGGGCAGCCATCTGGCGCTCATCTCGCACCCCGATGAGATCGCCGGTCTGATCAAGGAGGCCGCCGCAGGCGGGCAATAGCCATGGCAGACGCGGAGCGCATGCAAGCCGTCGTTCTCGATGCTCCTGGATCGGCTTTCAGGGTAACCTCGGTCGAACGACCGCGCCCCAAAGCAGGCGAAGTGCTGGTCAACATCAAGGCCAGCGGTGTCAATCCGCTCGACCTGAAGATCAGTGCCGGCCAGGCCGCGCATGCCCGCCATCCCCTGCCCGCGATCCTCGGGCTCGACCTCGCCGGGATCGTCGAGGCCGTCGCAGCCGATGTCGCTGCGTTCCGCGTGGGCGACGAGGTCTTTGGCATGACCGGCGGCGTCGGCGGCATCCAGGGCTCGCTTGCCGACTATGCAGCGGTCGACGCGGCGCTGCTGGCGCGAAAGCCCGCCAATCTGACGATGCGGGAAGCGGCGAGCCTGCCGTTGATCTTCATTACGGCCTGGGAAGGGCTCGTCGACCGCGCCAATCTCAAGGCGAACCAGAAGGTGCTGGTTCATGGCGGCGCAGGCGGCGTCGGGCATGTCGCCGTTCAACTGGCGCGCGCGATCGGGGCCGATGTGTTCGCCACCGGCTCAGCCAGAAACGCGGCCTTCATCGCGCAGCTCGGCGCGACAGCGATCGACTACAACACGGTTGGCGTCGAGGACTATGTCGCTCGCCACACAGACGGGCGGGGCTTTGAGGTAATTTACGACACCGTCGGCGGAGCCACGCTCGACGCATCGTTCAGTGCGGTGCGACGGTTTGGCCATGTGGTGAGTGCGCTCGGATGGGGAACACACGCACTGGCGCCGCTGTCGTTCCGTGCGGCGACATATTCCGGCGTTTTCACGCTGCTGCCGCTCCTGACCGGCGAAGGTCGTGCCCATCATGGCGACATCCTTCGGGAAGCGACGCGCCTGGTCGAAGCCGGAAAGCTGCGCCCCCATCTTGATCCACGCCGATTTGGCTTGGCGGACGTTGCCGACGCGCATGCCGCAATCGAGGATCGATCGACACGAGGCAAGATCGTGATCGACGTCGACGATTGATCCGCGCAGGGCGTTGCCAGTCCAGCGCCTTGGCCATCGGCATCGCCCTCGCGGCGCCCACAGAAATCCATTCTGCAGCGGCGCGGATCAATTCGCGGCCTGGGCCAGCTTGCTCCACTCGTCCGCCTTGACGCGCACGACCAGCCGGTAGGCGCCATTGCCGTCCGACTTGAACACCGACGCCTCGCCTTCGCTGAGGTCGGACCAGTCCTTGCCGAACGCCTCCATGATGTTCGGCTTGTGCGTCACGAGCACGAGATTGCTGCTGGATGGCGTTGCGGCAACGAGCTTGCGAAACGCGTCGGCGCGGCGTTTGTTTTCGTCTGCGGCAACCGCAGCCCCGGTTTCAGCGAGGTCGGGGTTGGTGCTCACCTCGCCAAAGCCCAGCAGCTTTCCGGTGTCGACTGCCCGCTGCAGCGGGCTGGTCATCACGACGCCGACCGGAATTGCGAGCTTGTGCATGGCCTCGCCAATCGATTTGGCCTGCGCACGCCCGTCATTGTTGAGCTGGCGCTCCCCTGCCCCGGCCTTGCCGGTGGTCGGATTGCTCATGGGATCCTTGTTCGGATTGCTCATCGGATCGGTCTTCGCCTGGTCCGTATAGGTCGCGCCATGGCGAAACACGATCACGTATCCGCCGTGACGCAGGTCGCCGATCCATTCCGGCTGCGCGGAGACCGGCCGGCTCAATGCCAGGGGCGGCAACACTGCAACCAGTGCACACAACAGCCAAGATCGAATGTCACGCATGAATGTCTCCTTCGGTCTCTTTGATGGCAGGGAACCATCGATCGAACATTTGGCTCGCACCCGCTTCACGGCCCAAGCAGCGGGGCAATCATCGGATCGGGCGGGCACGAGTTGAGCGAACTGACAGACACAATAATCGACAAAACGATCGCCAGTAGGGCGAGAAAGCGCCAAATTGACCGCGACAGGCGCGGCCGACGGGCGGCTGGTCGTCCATCCATCCGAAGCTGGGCCATGCACCCCTCGCCTCAATCCGACAATCCGGAAGAAAGCTGTTTCCATTCGTCCGCCTGAACGCGGACGACCAGCTTGAATCCGCCGTCTCCGTCCGGCTCGAACACGGAGGCCTCGCCCTCGCGAACGTCGGACCAGTCCTTGCCGAACGCGTTCACGATGTTGGGCTTGTGCGACACGATCACGAGATTGCTGTCGACCGGCGGATGCAGGGCGACCAGGATGCGCAGGGCCTGCGCCCGACGATCATTCTCCTCGGGCGAAAGGTCGGCGCCGGCCTCGGCGAGCTCTGGCACGGTTTGCACCTCCCCAAAGGTCATCAGCATTCCCGTATCGACGGCCCGCTGCAGCGGGCTGGTGAGGACCAATCCCACGGGAATCCCGAGTTTGCGCATCGATGCCCCGATCGCTTCCGCCTGCGCGCGCCCCTTCTCATCGAGCTGGCGTTCGCCGGCTGCGGCCTTGCCGCCTGCCGGATTGCTCATCGGATCCGCGTCGGGATTGCTCATGGCATCCGTCTTTTGATCCGACGTGGTCGCGCCATGGCGAAACACGATCACATATCCACCCCAGCGCAGGTCGTTCGCCCAGTCGTTGCGGGAGGATGCAGCCAGACTGGCGGTCATCGTCGGCGACCAGATCAGCAGCGAACACAACAACAATCGAATGCCTCGCATGTTTGTCTCCTTCAATTGCTTCTCCGAAAATGAATTGCCAAATGATGTTGCCGCCGACCTCATCGACCGAGCGTCCGATCCGGCGGCAACAGCGTGAGCGACGACACGAAAATGATGACCGACAGCACGATCAGCAGCAGCACGAGAAACGACAGAGCGCCGCGAGCAGAACCGCGATCGAAGACAGCACGAAGAGGTTGAGGGTCCGGCGGCGGATGACCGAGCCCGACCTCGGCCGCGTCGTTGCGGCCATCGAGGCCGCGCGAGACATAAATTGAGACGGAGCAAAAGACTTTGTGGTCCAGTTCATTTTTGAACTAGATGATCTTGATTTTTAATTCAGGGCCGCAACGGGCCTTTTCGGAGCACCAGGGTGAGATTCATTTTCGCCGGTCATACGCTGGACATCCATTTGCGCGAGCTCAGGCGCGGTGCGATTCCGGTTCCCGTCGAACCGCAAGTCTTTGATCTCTTGACCTATCTCGTGAAAAACCGGGATCGCGTCGTGACCAAGGATGATCTGCTCGGGGCGATCTGGGGCGGCCGCATCGTGGCGGATTCCACGCTTGCCAGCCGCATCAATGCCGTCCGCAAAGCGGTCGGCGACAGCGGCGAAGAGCAGAAATTGATTCGAACCATCGCGCGCCGCGGCATCAGATTCGTCGGCGACGTCGAGCTTCGGCCAGCGGACAAGCGCGCGCGAGAAGTTACAACACCGAATGGCAAGGAATATTCCGCACGCGTCGCAATTCCTCAATCCGAGCGTCGCGGCATTGCCGTGCTTCCCTTCGTCAACATGAGCGGTGAGGCGGATCAGGAGTATTTTTCCGACGGGATGAGCGAGGACATCATCTTCGCGCTGTCAAAACTGCGTTGGTTTTTCGTGATCGCGCGCAACTCGTCATTCACCTACAAGGGCAAGTCCGTCCATATCAAGCAGATCGGCGAGGAGCTCGGTGTCGGCTACGTCGTCGAGGGCAGCGTCCGCAAGGAGGCAGGACGCGTCCGCATCACGGTGCAGCTCAACGATGTCGCGACCGGCAGCCATGTGTGGGCGGAGCGCTATGATCGCGAGCTTGCCGATGTGTTCGCGGTGCAGGACGAGATCACGGAAGCGATCGTGGCAGCGATCGAGCCGCAGCTTTATCGAGCCGAGCATCGCCGGGCCCGGCGCAAGCCGCCCGAAAACCTCGATGCCTGGGATCTCGTGATGCGTGCGCTGGTGCATTTCTGGCGCGTGACCCGCGAAGACCACCGCCAGGCCCAGGAACTGCTCGAGCAGGCCATCGCGATCGATCCGAACTACGCGCAGGCGCTCGCGGTGCTCGCGGTCAGCCACACATTCGGCGCCCATATGGGCTGGGAGAGCGCGGCGACCGCCACGCCCATCGCCGAACGTGCCGGCCTTGCGGCGGTCCAGTACGACGGCGAAGACCCCTGGTCGCACCTCGCGCTGGCCTGCGCCCATGCCTGGCGCGGCCGGATCGAGGACTCGGTCGCCGCCTATGAGACGGCGCTGCGCCTCAACCCGAACTTCTCGCTGGCGCTCGGCTGCTATGGCACGATGCTGTCCTATACCGGGCGCTGGCGCGAAGGCGCCGAAGCTGCGCACCGCGCGATGCGCCTCTCGCCACGTGAGTTCTCCGCGATCTACAATGGCGTCGCCGCCTTTGCCGCCTTCGCCGAAGGCGACTATTGCGAGGCGATCCGGCTGTCCCGCGAGCTCGTGCGGCAGTACGGTGATTTCGTGGTGGGGCATCGCGTGCTGACGGCGGCGGCCGGCATGACCGGCGACACCGAGCTTGCGGCGCAGGCCTTGCAGGGGCTGCGCCGGGCGCAGCCCAACGTCTCACTCGCCTGGGTCGCAACGCAACTGCCGATTCGGAACGAGGAACGCGTCCGTTATGTGGAAGGCCTGCGCCGCGCGGGACTGACGTAATCGTGCCGTGCCATGGACCCTCATGGCGAGGAGCGCGGCAAGGTCGCGCGTCTCGAACCATGAGGCCCGGCCTTGGCCTCATCATCGAGACGCGCGCGAAGAGCGCGCTCCCCAGGACGAGGGGAAAGAGCGACTTATGACGCAGCGACGCGGATGTCGAGCCAGCCCTGCGCGTTGACCGTGAGCGCGTCGCCCGTGTTGATCAGGACCGTCGTGGTCTCGGCCTCGATGATGGCCGGGCCGGAGAGCTGGTCGCCGGGCCTCAGATCATCGAGCGCGTAAACATCCACCTCGCGCCAGGCGCCGAGGAAGATCTTGCGGCACGCCCGCGGCGGCGGCGAGGTTGGTGCGGCGACGATCCTTCGCGCCTCCGGCTCCGGCACCTCGACCTGACCGATCGCGGCGACGCGCGCGTTGACGAACACCACCTCCTGGTCGCGCGAAGCGTAGGTGTAGAGCTCCTCGTGGCGAGCGTGAAAGCGCGCCTCGATGTCGTCGATCAGCGAAGGTCGATCGAGGTCGATGCCGTCGAGCGGCACGTCGATTTCGAAAATCTGCTCGCCATAGCGCATCTCGGCCGAGCGCTCGACCGTGACGGGACCATCGAACCAGCTGCGCAGCCGCTGCACAGCGCGCGTCTCCAGCTCGGCAAAGATCTTTCGTACCTCATCGGCCGTCGAACGGCTGCCGGTCTCGAAATGCGTGCGCGAGAGCTCGTAGCGCAGGTCGGACGTCAGCATGCCCCAGGCCGACAGCACCGAGGCGTTGGCCGGCACGATGATGCGCGCGATGTCGAGCGCGCGCGCCAGTTCGACGGCATGCAGGCCCGCGGCGCCGCCAAAACTGAGCAGCGCATAGCGGCGGGGATCGACGCCGCGGCGCACCGTCATCAGGCGGATGCCATCGGCCATTTTCAGATTGACCAGGCGGTAAACGCCGGCGGCCGCCTCAATGCGGCTGATCTTCAGCGCGTCGGCGAGCGCGTCGATCGCCGCCTCCGCGGCGGCGACATCGAGCGGGCGTCGCCCGCCCATGAACGCGCGGGCGTCGAGATAGCCGAGCACGACATTGGCGTCGGTGACGGTCGCGGCGACGCCGCCGTTGCCATAGGCCGCCGGCCCGGGCACGGCGCCGGCGCTCTGCGGGCCGACGCGGAAAACGCCGCCACGGTCGACCGAGGCGATCGAACCGCCGCCGGCCGCCAGACTCGCAATGTCGAGGCTGCGCAGCGCAATGCGCTCGCCGTCGAGCCCGCCATCGGCCGACAGCGACACGCGGCCCTCCGAGATCAGCGAGATGTCGGTCGAGGTGCCGCCCATGTCGAAGGCGACGAGATCGGGGATACCGAGCATGCCGGCGCAGCGACGGCAGCCGGAGATGCCGCCGGCGGGACCGGACAGCACGGTCGCGGCGGCAAGGCGCGCGGCCTCCTCGACCGGCGCCATGCCGCCATGGGACAGAATAATAAAGA
>Ga0335084_10004586_pt1 | contig 13624 bp, 7 predicted proteins | sample Lox_Sample_44_FD_206721 | JGI IMG/M metagenome (GOLD analysis project Ga0335084, IMG submission 206721) | Soil microbial communities from Loxahatchee National Wildlife Refuge, Florida, United States - Lox_Sample_4.4 | ecosystem: Environmental > Terrestrial > Soil > Wetlands | place: USA: Florida... | reverse complement strand
GTGAAGGTCCTCACGTCGAACTATGGCGCCATGTACGGCCGCAGCGCTTCCGGCACTGTTTTGGTCACCACGAAGTCGGGCACGCAGCAGTTTCACGGCGGGGCCTACGACTTTGTCCGTAACGAAGCCTTCAATGCACGAAATTATTTTGATCTGACTGCGAAAGCTCCAATGTATCGGCGCCAGGATTTTGGATTCAATCTTGGTGGGCCGCTCTTCATTCCGAATGTCTTCAACACGAAAAAGGACAAGACATTCTTCTTCTTCTCGGAAGAATTCCGGTTGGAGAAATCCCCGCTTGGGCCCGGGGGATCGTCCAACTTCAATCAGGCAGTCCCGACTGTAGCCGAGCGCGGCGGTGACTTCAGCGACGTATGTCCTTTCGCCCCAGGAGACGCCACTGTTGATTTCCAGCGCGCAACCTTTCCCGACTGTCCTGCGGGCGGCATCGCGCAGACTGGTTCAGGATTCCGCACCTTTCCCGGAAACAGGGTACCCATCGATTCGAGGAGTCTCTCGCTTCTCAACACAGGCTTGATCCCAGCCCCCAACCAAAGCATCGGCTGTAACTCGAGCCTTGCCGGCAGGCCCGATCCCAATACCGGCGTCCCGCTCGTTCCCTGCTATGACGTGGTCATTTCGCCTGACACGTATTGGCGCGAGGAACTGTTCCGCATCGATCACAACATTACCCAAAGTCTGCGCGCGTCATTCCGCTACATTCACGATTCCTGGGACACCACCGTCGTCACGCCGCAGTGGGGATACATCATGAACAATAGTTTCCCAACCGTGCAGAACCGTCTGAACGGGCCGGGAATCAGCATGGTGGCGCGGTTGACCGATACGGTTACGCCGTCGTTACTGAATGATTTTGTTTTCAGTTATGTCAACGCGGACATCACGTTGAAAAATGTAGCGGGGCCAGGAGCGAATCTGGATCCTAGTGTGATTACCCGCGGACACAACTTTCCTTGCTCCGGCTGCGATCCGGCAGTTGGTGGTGATGTGGGGTTTATCTTCGGTAACGGTTTCGGAGACAAGTTGCCGGGACTCATCATCGCCGGGACAAATGCCGAATACGGTGGCAACGGCTTTGCGGTGGACACTTCCTACATGCCTTGGCACCACACGAATCCCACTTACAGCCTTGCTGACAATGTGAGCAAGGTGTGGGGAAAGCACACCGTGCAATTTGGTTTGCAGGTTGTGGACTCGCAAAGAAATGAAACCAATGCTGCTGTAGGGGCCGCCACCGGCGATAAGCAAGGATTGTTTACATTCAGCAATCAGAATAGTGCGCGAACGTCGGGAAATGCCTTTGCGGATTTTCTCTTCTCCGATCCCCTCGGCGGCCGTATGGCAGTCAAGAGTTTCCAGCAGGACAGCAATCAGCATACCTACTACAACGAGTACTGGGTCATCGAGCCCTATGTTCAAGACGACTGGCGTGTGAATCGCCATCTGACCCTTAACCTGGGAGTGCGTTTCAGCCTTTTTGGCAATTACCACGAGAGAAATCAGAACGCTTTCAACTGGGTTGAGGGCGCCTTCGACCGGAATCTGGCAGCAACCGTCCAAATCGCGCCTGGAGACGCATTCGGTCAGGATGGCGGATATCTCCAGGATCTCTCCGGCAATCCGCTTCTGCTTAACTCCAGTGATCCTCTCAGTGGGCTGAATCCGGTCTTAACCAATGGCCTGGTGCAATGCGGGAAGAACGGCGTTCCCGACAGTTGCATGAGCAGTCACATTTTTAATCCAGCGCCGCGCATTGGGTTTGCTTGGGATCCAAAGGGCGACGGAAAAACTTCAATCCGCGCCGGGTACGGAATTTTCTTTGAGCATGGAACAGGTCAGGAATCCAACACCGGTTCATTGCAGGCCAGCGCCCCATTGGTCATGACCATGACGGCACCATTTCCGCGTTCCTGGGACGCTGTCGGAATCGGCCCCCAAAGCATCACTATTCCTGAATCAACAACGTTGGCGTACCCGCTTGACGTTACATCCATTCCCACCAAGACAGTTTGGCCTTATGTGCAGCAATGGAGTTTGAGCGTCCAACGGCAGCTCTCCAAAGACACGCTGGCCACTGTCGCGTACGTCGGCAGCAAAGGTACGCACCTGACGGCGGAACTCCAGCTCAACCAACTGACTCCGGCATCGCCGGAGCTCGACACCGGAATCTTCCCCACCGGCAATCCGTTTCCCATGGGCGCCCCTTTGACGATCGGAACGTGCGGAACCTACGGAAGCGGCATTCCGAATTCTTTTACGGTTGCACAAAATGGTTTCATCGTCACTCCGAAGCAACCGGCCTGGACGAATCTGGTGGCAGCCTGCTTCGGGAATGGTGCGCCCCAGAGTATTCCCAATCCCAATAGCCTGCGAACGTATGCTCCCAGCTTTGCCCGCGTGCTCTCGCTACAGAACGCCGCCGACTCTCAATATCACGCCTTGCAGGTGACGATGCGGCGAATTAATGGTCCGTTCACGCTCGGACTTTCCTACACCTACAGCCACAATCTCGACAATTCTTCGGACCGAAGTGATTCCTCGTTCGTCGATTCCCACAACATCCATTCCAGTTGGGCGAGCTCAAATTACGACCAGCGCCACCTGTTGAGTGTGAACTACATCTATTCCATTCCAAAAATCAGCGGCGCATTCGAGCGCCGGATGTTCGGCCCATCCGATTCAAGTTCCCCGGAAGGCGAAACGGCGAATACTCCCTCCGCGCAAAGCAACTCCCGGTTTCTTCACCTGCTGCTGGATGGATGGCAGTTCTCCGGCATCACCGCATTTCAATCCGGAACTCCGTTCAGCGTCATCAACGGAGGCAGCGCGAACGGAATCTCGGTCCTCGACAATGCGGGCGTTGCCAATGGCTCAGGCGCCGGATCGTTTCCCGACGTGATTGGCGATCCCTCCTCTGCATTCCCCGCCGGCGTGCGCAAATTCAATGCGGGCAGTATCGGACCGCTCCTCTTCAATCCTGCAGCATTCGCGGCTCCACGCGGCCTGACCTTCGGGAACGCTGGACGGAACTATATGAACAATCCCAGCCGGCTCAACTTCGATATGACCTTGCTGAAAAACTTCAAGATCACCGAGGGAAGCAATCTCGAGTTTCGCGCCGAGGCGTTCAACATTTTCAACCATACCCAATTCCGAATCTACAATCCCAACCTCGGCAACTCGGCAACCAACACCATCAATTGCTACGGCGGACCGGACTTCTCTGCCGCTGGCGGCCTTACGACAGTGCCAGGAACGTCCGGCGCACCTACCCAGGTCGACTGTACGACCGGCAGCTCATTCCTGCATCCGGTCGATGCTCATCGTCCTCGAACGCTGCAATTGGGCCTGAAATATACGTTCTAGCGCTTAAGGACTCAGGCTCATGCGCATTAACGTTCAAACCACACGTCAGCGCAGCGAAGGCGGATATGTCCTGCTGACTCTGCTCTTGGCCATGGCGGTGCTGATCATCGCGGCCGGAGTCGCCGCATCGAGCATTGCGTTCACCATTCGGCGTGACCGCGAGGAAGAACTGATTCACCGCGGAGTGCAGTACAAACGCGCAATACGCGAGTTTGCGAAAAAGACCGGGCGCTTCCCGCTGCGCATGGAAGAGTTGGACAATACCAACGGCATGCGCTTTCTGCGCAAGCACTACAAAGACCCAATCACTGGCCAGGATTTCAAGCTCGTCTACATGGCCGACATTCAGTTCTCGTCGAGCACTCCTGGCGCCCCCGGTACAAGTATGGTTGGCGCAGCTGGGTCCGATACTGACAAAACTCCATCCGGCAATACCGGTGATCCGCCCGCGCAAGCAGACCCGAATACAGACTCCCAGTCGAATGCAACTTCGACCTCAACCAGGCAGGTGAATCAGCAAGGCGCTGGCAGCGCTTCCGCGCCATCCAATTCAGGGGAACCGCTGTCGCGTGGGTTGATTGTTGGGGTAGTCAGCGCCAGCAAGGAACAAACGATCCGCCACTTTAGCAGCAAGAATCATTACAACCAGTGGCGCTTCTACTATGACCCTTCCTTCGACCAGTACTTTCTGATGAACGCTCCCACCGAAAGACCATTCTTCCAGGCTCCGCCCAAGTTGGACGACGGACAACCCCCATACAAGTTTCCGTCACCACCCGCTCAACAGCAGCTACCTCAACAGACGCAGCCGCAACCCCAGCCGCAATCAGAAAACCAGTAGTTCGGAACACAAATCAAGGCTGTGGCAAACTTTCCATCTGTTCCTGAGTCGCAAATCCCTTGAGCTGATACAAGTCGTACTCCTCATCTGGAACGGAAGCAAAGGCGTATGGCATCGGCCCCCACACAGACGTATAAAAACCCGCTGCGATCTCGGGCTGCATTGTGGTTGTATACGTTGAAATCGCTCGCGACACCTTTCCCACTCTCGCAGCTGACTTGATTTGCGTCTGATTACTATTGTTGCGCGGAATGACCACAATATCGAACATTGTCGGCTGCGTCCTCGAGGAGTCAATCGCCTCTCCTCCCAGTGAGTCCAGGTAATACTGGAAGCCCCAATGCCCGGAAAAAAGAATTCTCTTGAGATCGTGCACCCCTCGCTCATGAATCTGCAGCGCGGCGCTCCGAGCCGAGTTCGCTAAAACCGCATCCCCCGAGGTTACCCATAGCGCCAGGGCGAGACAGATTCCAACCGGAAAGAACACCCCATAGGCTTTCCATCGCGTTGGCGAATACTCAAGGCGCCGTGCGATCAGAATTGCGACCGCCGGGATCATGGGAAGAATCGAGCGGCCATTCACCGTCCAATTCAGAAATGTCGCAAAGGTGAAAGTACCCAGCACCCAAGCGAGAAGCAAGACCGAATCGGCATCTCGATTTCTCCAAAAGTCACCCAGAGCCAGCCCCAGAGCTGATATTCCTCCCACAATGTGCAAACTCAACTGGACCGCAAGAAGCACTCGTTGCTCTTCTGGAAAAGAATTCTCCATCCGGATCCAGCCCGATACTATCGCAGCCGTCCCCAGCGCGGAAAAGACGATCGCGAGCGCTATCCATCTACGCGACCACAGCCATGGAATAAACAGGAGAGCAGGCAAGACGCATCCTCCCGTGAAACTCAACGCGACAAGAAAGCTCCCTGCTGTCGATGACTGGTTGTCGCTGCGCGCGTATTGGACGTAATCAGCGAGGCCCGAAAGCGAGCCATGTGCGTACAACGATTCCGTCCAGAGTTGGTAAGCGCCGAGCATGAAGATCGGAATCAGGAAACAGACGAACCAATTCCGTATCCCCCGTTCGCGCCACAGGGAATACAAAAACAGCAAAGGAATCAGCGCAATCCCAAAGTACTTCGTGAGGGAACAAATCCCGATCAATACACCGCTGGCAGCCAGCCATGACAACTTGTTCTGAAAAAGCCCTCTCCTCCAAAGGATGACAGCGAGCAACCACAGCGCCAGCATTGGCACATCGCTCATCACACTGGTGGCAGAAATTAGAAATCCCGGAGAAGCGAGCGTGATAAGTGCGGCGAGGAACCGCGATTGCGTCATATCCCGGGCTAAGAAGTGAACACCGATGACTACTGCCATAGCGGGAAGAAGAAACGCGAGATGCAGTACAGGTTCCGACCATCCCGCCCACGAACCAACCGAGGCCAGAAAGTAGGCCGCTAGTGGCGGATTCTTCGTCACCTCCGACATTGGCATCGCAGTGCCATACCACACAACCTGGAATCCGTACGGATCATACGGATGCTTCACGATCTGCTTCGCAGCCCACAAAAACAAGGGATCGTCAATGTGGAAGGCTTCGTTGACGAATGGCAACAAGCACGTGCAGGTCATCGCAATGAGAATCAAACGTTGCGCCGCAATTGACCGCCAAAGTTTCTGATGTGTTGTAGACGGAGCGAAATGATCCAGGTCCGAATGATTTGAGCTCGCAAGATCAACATGAAATGCGCCCTGTACTTGAATGTCCCTCGCGCCATCTCGCCTTACAATCCGACGCTTCCGGTTTGCCGCCGTTTTCGTCATTGCCAGCTGGTGCCGAATAACTCTTCCATCACCGAGCGCTAACGAGCACTGCTCGAAAGACCGCTGTGCGCGTCCTCCGACTTGGGATCCAGCCTGAGTGCTTGTTGGAAGGACCTCTGCGCCTCTTCAATCCGCCCAAGAGACTGTTGGAGTTGTCCCAGCGTCAGGTAAGTTTGCGCTGTCGGATGAGCGACTGCATTCTCGCTCAGCTCCGCAATCCTCTCTTCCACTCCCAGCTCGCCAAGGCGCATCAGCAATCCCTGATTGCCCGGTTCGAGTTGCATTGCCATCCGATAGGCCTGCTCGGCTTGCTCAAACTTGTGCAACTGTCCATAAGCTGCTCCCAAGGCGATGTACGCCTTCGCCCTCAGATGTTCGTCGCTTGTAGCTCGCAGCACTTCCGAATACTGCTCGATTGCTTCTGCCAGTTTTCCATGCTCGTGAAAATCTGCGCCGAGGTTCAGGTGGCCGATGGCATCGTGCGGATTGATCCGAACCGCATCGCGGAAGTGAACCGTCGCGTCGTCCGAATATCTCTGACCAGAAGCTTCATAGGCTTGCACCAGCAAGGCGCTCCCCATGTAGTCTTCCGCCAGGTAGTTGTTCGAAGTCACCTTCAACGCGTGCGACCACAGGTCGTTGCTACTGCGCCAAGTGTCGAGTTGTCGCAGGGTCAGAACCGATAGCGCGGCACAAGCAAGTCCCAGGCCGGCAGCCAGCATGCCCTTCTTGCTCCGGAACTTTTCGCCATCCAGATCTGCAATCCCCCAAACGACCATCACAAGGAGCCCCATCAGCGGAAGATACATGTAGCGGTCGGCCATCCCCTGATCGCCGACCTGAACAATTCCGATCACAGGGACGAGATTCCCGAGAAACCAAAGCCATCCGATCAGCAAATAGGAACGCGATCGTCGTTGCGTCCAGACCCACACGCTTATACCTGCAAGCAGAATGATGCTCACTCCAACTCGCCAGGCAGCCAGATTCGCTCCTTCGTGTGGATAGAAGACTGCGAGTCGCGTAGGCCAGAATGTCTTCCAGAGATACATCGCATAGGAATAAACGGCATTGCCCAATCGCTGGGAGAATGGGAGCACCTCCGTTGTCGGCATCGACAACCGTTGTGCGTAGATTGTGATGGCGCTGCTTGCCGCTGACAGTGCGAAAAACGGCATCTTCTCCAGCACCAGCCAACGCCAGGACCTCTGTACTATCCGTTGATCCGAACGATCCAAAGATTGCACCCGCCGCAGCGGCCAGTAATCCAGAAGTAGCAGCGCGCACGGCAGCGTCACAACCATGGGCTTCGCGGCCAGCCCGAGAACGAATAACGAAAAGACCGCCAGATATCGCGCAACGCTGGGTTTGAGAGCGTAGAGTCCGTATGCTCCAAGGGTCAGAAGCAGAAAGAACATGCTCAAAACATTCTTCCGCTCGGCTGCCCACGCCACGCTTTCGACATTCAGCGGGTGCAGCGCAAACAAAGCCGCAACCGCCAGGCTTCTCCAGCGCAAACCTGTCGCTGCCAACAGCAAGAGAAAAATCAATGCGGTATTGACGGCGTGCAGAATCGCATTCGTCGCGTGATGTCCCCGAGCATTGAGTCCGAAAAACTGACAATCAAGCGCGTGCGAAATCCATGTCACAGGATGCCAATTCGCTTCCTCGGTGGCAGTCATCGCCCAACCAACTGTGGACCACGAAAGTCCGCCGCTGACGTGGCTGTTTTCTACGATGTACGACTGATCATCAAAATTGACAAACGGATGCTGCAGGACCGGTGAATACACTCCGAATGCAACCGCCGCAAGCACAACAGCGAGTAACCATCCCCGCTGAAAGATCGCAAGGATCACTGGCGCTGACGCAGTGTTCCGAATTGTTTTCACCGGCTGTAGCTGCGGCGCGCTGGATATTCTTCGTTGCCGAATCTGTCTCGTCTTTGGCATACCAAGCGCTTACTTTCTAATGGCGTGCAGATTCCCGGTTGCCACCGGAGCAGCATCAGGATCCAGATGCTGCGCTTGCTGGAACGCTGCGGCCGACTCTTCCCCTCGCCCCTCCTCCCGCAGGACAAAACCAAGCATCTTGTATCCGCCGGCGCTCGGTTGCACGGACAACGCTTCCCGTAGCTTTTCTCCATACGAGTGAAAACTCTCCGGATCAATGGAGCGCGCTCGCCCGTACGACTGCATTGCCTTCTCATAATCCCGCAATCCCACACTCGTGTTACCCAAACTCCAGGTCGCCGCGAACAGAGTGCTCTTTGGAACAGGCCCGGACTCCGGGCGCGAAAGGATAGCAATCGCGTTCTGATACTGCTCCGCCGCCTGCTGATGAAGTGCCGCAGCCTCGTAGATTGTCCCCATGTTGACCCGCGACTCGGCATCCTCCGCGTCAAGCGCAGCGGCACGCTGATAGTGCGGCAGCGCCTCTTCGTACCGCCGTTCCATCACCAAAACGTTTCCCAATTCCGATTCAGCCACGTAGTTGTTGGTCGTGACATCCAGCGCGTGCGTCCACAGTTGATAGGAAGAGGACCAGTTCCCTACTTCGCGCCAACTCAAGATCGCCAAGATGCACAATGCCGCCGCCACACTCGCCCGTTGCACCGTCCGGTTGAGTTGTAGCTCCTTGGCCAATTCTGCTATGCCCCAAACTGTCGCCACAAAGATGCCAACTAACGGCAGATACGCATACCGGTCGGCCATTGCCTGGCGGCCGACCTGCACGATCCCAATCACAGGAAGAAGAGCCACGAGAAACCAGGCCCACCCAGCCGTAAGATAAGGACGCTTAACCCGCTGCCTCCACGCCGCCAGACTCACAATGCCTAAGCACACCGCCGCCGTAGCGGAGAGCAGCACGATTCCTCGTCCTGGATGCTGGACAAAAGTCGGATCAAAGGAACTCGGATAATAAACCGCAAACCGCGTCGGCCAGAATGCCTTGCCGATGTACTTTGCGTACGACAGAAAAGCATTTTGCAATCTGGAGAGCAGCGGGAAGTCAGCAGAAGTCTGCACGGCCCCATGGGCTCGCTGCGCCACTACCGTGATGAAAGCGCTGAGGCCGGACAACACCAGCAAAGGCAATTTTTCGATGACGAGCCCTCGTAGTTTTTCCTGCTTCACCGAAGAAGCTGCTACCGACTGGTACCATCCCTCTATCCTGCCCAAAGGCCAGAAGTCGACGATCAGCAACAGCGCAGGCAATGTCACTACCATCGCCTTCGAAGCCAGTCCGCAAACGAACGCCACTACCACGAGCGCATACCGCTTTACGTTCGGCTGGCGGACATACCAGCCATATGCGGCCAAGGCGGGTAACAAGAAAAACGTACTCAATACGTTCTTGCGCTCGGCGACCCACGCCACGGACTGCACGTTGATGGGATGCCACGCGAACAAAGCGGCCACAACAAAGCTGAAGCCTCTGCATTCTGTCGCCTTCCTGAGCAGGACAAACAGGAGCAGCACATTCGAAACATGAATGAAGAGACTTGTCGTGTGATGTCCGCCGGCATCAAGACCGTAGAGTTGGCAATCCAACGCGTGCGATAACCAGGTCAGCGGATGCCAGTTGGCCTGCTCAATCGAGGTAAACGACCAAGCGATCGTCGACCAGCTCAGGCCAGCCTGAACGTGCTGGTTTTCCGTGACGTAGCCGTTGTCATCGTAATTTGTGAATGGACAGTGAACTACGCCGCCGTAGACCACGAGCGTCACTAGTGCCAATGCCAGATATGGAATGGATCCATAACCCGGGCGACCCGCTCGGGCACGAGAACTCTGAATTCGCCCATGCCGGGTACGACTCGCGGCATGCTTGTCCCTTGGTGGATCTTTTATAGTTGGCATCGTGTCTGTGGAGTAGAAATGGCGCCGCAGCCAGTTACCTTCTCGTCCGGGACCTGCCCCCAACCCCGGCTATCTCCTGCGGCTGCGGTAAGGGGCGTATCAGACTTCTGCACCCCCGACAGAGGCACTGAAATTCGGGTTCTCCAGTGCGGATCAGATGACGGCAGGCTGAGCAATAAAACATCCGTCCGATCCCTCCCGTCAGATCTACCATCCTTCTGAATTCATTACCCTGCACGCAAAACGGACACCTTACCGGTTCCATTTGCCAATCTGCCTCCGCCGTTCAGAGATCACTTTCGGTCGCTGAAACGCCCAGACTGGAAGGACAATACGTGACAATTGTTACGGGCAGATGAAAACTTCGGGCCCGCTTGGACGCATCAAAATTGGTGGGCTTGTCATTGCCTTCCGGCTGTATCTCGCTTATTCTGGCAGACGGCCCTAAACGCTCGGAGTTTCACCTGGATCGTGAGTTCCCTTCTGCAATCCGAGGCTCCAACCGTTAGCCGTGTAGTTGCTTCACCGCTGATTATGCGACGCTGGCAACTCGCCACCCTCTCGGCCATCGTATTGTGGGTTTATGGGCCCACCCTGTTCCATCTAGTCGCCCAGTGGTGGAACGATCCTAACTTCTCGCACGGATTCTTCGTGCCTTTGTTCTCAGCCTACGTCCTCTGGCAAGACCGCGAACGCTTGGCGAAGATTCGCTTGCAGCCGTCATGGTCCGGCCTGCTGATCGTGGCCATCGGCATGAGCATTCTGATTGTCGGACAGTTGGGAGCCGAACTTTTTCTGGCACGCTTTTCGTTGTTGATCACCGTGGCCGGAATCGTTGTCCTGTTTTGCGGCTGGAATTTCTTTCGCACCATCCTGTTTCCCTGGATGTTCTTGTTCCTGATGATTCCCATCCCGAACATCATCTTTAATCAGATTACTTTTCCTCTGCAGTTATTGGCTTCACGTGTATCGGCCGCCGTTCTTCCGATCTTTGGTGTTCCCATCCTGAGAGAGGGAAATGTCATACAGCTTCCAGTAATGTCGCTTGAGGTAGCCGAGGCCTGCAGCGGAATACGATCTTTGATGTCTCTGGTGACGCTCGCTATCATCTACGGCTATCTGATGGAGAAGCGACTCTGGGTCCGTTGGATATTAGCAATTGCATCCGTTCCGATTGCGGTCGCGGCTAATAGTATTCGTATCATTGGGACAGGGCTCCTGGTGCAGTACTGGGACGCAGACAAGGCGGAGGGATTCTTCCATTCATCGTGGGGATGGATCATCTTCGTCGTCTCCCTCGCCATGCTTTATGGCCTTCATCGCAGCATCTGCCTGGTCTGGAAGGAAAGAGAGATGACCTTGTGAGGCCATTGTCGCAAGCGGAGCTGCAAGAACAAAGCAACCGCGCTCCTGCGCGGATGCCCCAATTTATCGCCGTTGCCCTCTTGCTGGCTTCCACTGCCGTCCTCTTGCAGGCACGCCGATCTCGGGAAGTCTTGCCTCCAAGGCTTGCCTTGCAATCTTTCCCACAGCAAATTGACGGATGGAACAGCGTCGACGTGCCCATAGATCATGAAACGCTGGAAGTCCTGGGGCCGGGTGATTTTCTCATGCGGAATTACTTCCACCCAGCTGTGGATCATCCTCCAATCAACGTCTTCATCGCGTATTTCCCGAGCCAGCGAAGTGGAGACACGATCCACTCTCCGAAAAACTGTCTGCCGGGCGCAGGCTTTTCGCCCGTCAAGTCTGAACAGATTCTGCTTTCGGTGCCAGGGCACAAGCCCTTTCCCGTGAATGTATATGTGGTCGCCAAGGGACAGGATCGACAGTTGGTTCTCTATTTCTATTGGGCGCACGATCGGGGCGTCGCCAGTGAGTACGCCTCGAAGTACTTTCTGGTCGTGGATTCGATCAGGATGCACCGTAGTGATGGCTCCCTGGTGCGCTTTGTGACGACCATATTGCCAGGAGAATCCGTAGAGGCCGCGAAGCAGCGTCTGCTACCTTTCGTTACGGCTACTGTGCCGCAACTGAAGGAATACATTCCGAAATAAGAAACTGGCCAGCCGACTGGCTGTAGCCTTGTTTCGTTGAAGTATCATGACATTTGTGCACACGATTACGCTGGATTAGCCTTTGGTTGCCTCCCTTGGAGATTCGAACATGAGTTGCCGCCTTCCGATACGACCCCTCACCTGTTGTCTGCTGCTCATCGCTCTGCTCGCCGGCTGTTCGCGCGATCCCAATGTCCGCAAGCAGAAATATTTCGACAGTGGAGAGAAGTATTTTGCCGAAGGCAAGTATCGCGAAGCCGCCATCCAGTACATGAATGCGATCCAGATCGATTCCCGCTTCTCGCAGGCCCATTATCAAATGGGGCAGGTCTATCTCAGATTGGGCGACAAGCAGCGTGCGTACACAGAACTGCAACGCACTGTCGAACTGTCTCCCAACAACTATCCCGCCATCACAGATCTGGCGAACATTCTGGTATCTGCCCGAAATCCTGATGGCACGGCCCCGCCGGACTACCTGAAGCAGGCCGAGCCCTATCTCAAACAACTTCGAGACGCGCAACCGAACAAGCCCGAAACGCATGAGGCTTGGGCGAACTACTACTCGGCCCAGAACAATGTCTATGGCGCAATCAATGAGATGGAGCAGGCAATACGCCTCGATCCTTCCCGCGCGGAATCCTACGTAGCAATCGCTGTTTTTCAACTTCGCGCCAATCAACTCGATAAGGCCGAAGCCAACTTCCAGCAGGCAGTCAAGATTGATCCCAAGGCAATGAATGCTCGACTTGCTCTCGCCGGCTTCTATCAGTCTCGCAACCGGCTTCCTGAAGCGGAGGAACAATTCAAAAGCGCCATCCTGGCTGCACCAAAGGATCCAACACCTCGCGCCGGCATGGTCCGCCTCTTGATGCAGGAAGGCAAGAAGGACGCGGTTATTTCTTTCCTGCGCCAAACTAAGGTTGATATTCCCGACGAACCGCAAGCCTATCGCATGCTGGGCGACTTCTATTTCAGCATTAATGATTTGGACAATGCTGTCGCCGAGTACGCTTCGATCTACAAAGACCATCCCCGCGACATCCAGGCCAAGAAGAACTACATCCAGCTTCTGATCCTTAAGAACCGGCTTGATGAGGCCTCGAGCCTGAACAATGAGATTCTCAAATCCAGCCCTCGCGACGTTGAAGGGCTGGTGTACAAGGGCCAGATCCAGCTCCGTCAGAATGACGTTGCCGGAGCCGTTCTCTCATTGCAACAGGCGCTTAGAAACGATCCCGACAGCCCCGTCGCCCACTACCAGCTTGGCCTTGCCTACATGGCACAGCGTGACTCCAACCGCGCTGAGTCGGAATGGCGCGCAGCAGTTCGCGTCCGCCCCGAGATGCCCGAGGCCCAGCGAGAACTCGCCGCCGTGGAAATAAATCGTGGCGACTTCGATGCCGCAGTGCAGACGGCTCAACAGATCATCAAAGCTCAGCCATATGCGGCAGATGGATTTCTCCTCAAGAGCTTTGCAGAACTGTCAGGTCAGAAATATAGCGATGCCCAGAAAGATGCTGAGGAGGCTATGAGGTTGGCTCCACAGAGCCCTGATCCTTTGGTTCTGCTTGGTGGCATTCAGCTAGCCCAGAAGCGCTTTCCAGACGCCGAAAGATTCTTTCAGCAGGCTCTCGACAAGAACCCCTCTTCC
>Ga0335084_10004585_pt1 | contig 13627 bp, 11 predicted proteins | sample Lox_Sample_44_FD_206721 | JGI IMG/M metagenome (GOLD analysis project Ga0335084, IMG submission 206721) | Soil microbial communities from Loxahatchee National Wildlife Refuge, Florida, United States - Lox_Sample_4.4 | ecosystem: Environmental > Terrestrial > Soil > Wetlands | place: USA... | reverse complement strand
CGGCGTCGACGGGTTACAAGAACCGCACGGCCGATTCTAGATTTTGCGCTCCCGTTAGCCGCCCACATCGCTGCGCGCGCGCTGCCGATTGCGCTGCCGCGCGCGTCGGCGATCACCTCGAGCGCGTAGCGGCGCGAGAGCCGGCGCTGACGTCCGCGGCATGGAATCTGCAGCGTCGGGCGCGAGTCTAAGTTTGTGGCAGATGGAGGGAATCGACATGGCTGTACCGGGCGAGGAACACAACGGTGAGAACACGATGACCAACCGCGCGGCCTCGAAGGCACGCGAGACAGTGGATCGGGCGGCCGAAGCGGCAGACGATGCCGAGCAACGCATCCGCGGCGCGGCCGCGCGCAAGGTGCGACAGGCGAAGGAGCTTCAGGACGACATGCTCGACGCCGTCAGCGACAAATTGGGAAGAGTGGATTCGTACGTCAAGGAAAATCCGTTCACGGCCGCCGGAATCGCGTTCGCGCTGGGCGCAATCGTCAGCGCGATGTTACGGCGTTAGCGCGCCGCGCGCGGCGACGATCGACGTCTCGAGGAGGCTGGCCCGCGCCCGCGGGTTTAGCCTCCGGGGCGGCGCGGGTCGGCGACGAGCTTGGCGATCTGCTCTCTCGTCGGCGTGAAGTGATAAAACGTTTCGAACGCCGAGGTCACATCGCCGAAGAACGCGTCGTCGAACGGTCGAGACGGCAACACGTACGCCATCCACATTAGGCCGAACAGCCGGTTCACCGATGGGGGCCGCGGGCCCCAGCTGAACGGTTGCTCGGGCGGGAAATAGACGCGCCCGCTCGCAACCGCGTCGACCTCGTGCCATTCGGGGTCGTTGCGCATGATGTCCGCGGACAATTGACTCGCCGCGATGACCGCGTCGGGCTTCGATAGCCGAACCTCTTGCACCGTGAGCGGCCGTTTCGGCGCGGCGGCCGCCGTGCCGGCGGTGTTGACGGCCCCTAAGAGCTCGGCGGCTTCGCCAAACGCGTGCCCTTGCAGACACGGCATCAGCGAGTCGCGCGAGCACGCGAGATAGACGCGCACCGACGCCGCGGCGTTGCGGTATTTATCGAGTAGACGTTGCGCCTCGCCGGCGAGCCTCTCGCCGCGTTCCGGCACGCCGAGCGCCGCACCGAGCTTGCGGTACATAGCCGGGATCGCGGTGAGGTGTCCTTCAAAAATGACCGCCGGGATCTTCGTGCGAGCGCTGATTGCATCGAGCGCCGCGACGTAGTCGCCGTCGATCGTGCCGTAGTCGACGTAGACGTCCGGCTTCAATGAGAGCAGCTCGTCGTCGTAGCGCGGATCGTCGCGCTCGGGCAGATTCTTGATCGGTTTCGGGGAGCGCAGCTCCGGCGGCATGAGCTCGAGCGCGGCGGCCGTCGGCAGGTGATTGCGGCCGACGAGCATGTCGGGGACCAGCGTGTACAGCAGCACCTCGGCCGGCGCGCCGGCGGCGAAAACACGCGAGACGTGCGCGGGTAGGGTGACCCTGCGCTTCGCGTCGTCCGTTACCTGAGTCTGTGCGAGCACCCGCGACGACATCGGCAGAACGGCCAAAGCGACGAGTAGGGCGCGGACGCCGCGGCGGGGTCGATGGCTCACTACGGTGGGCTCCGAGCGGTTCGGAAGCTCAACGGTATATTCCGCGGCATATTTCGGCAAGACTCCGCTGGCGTCGGGGCGTAGCGCGAACGAGCCGACATCCGTGCTTGAACGCGCCCGTTGTCCGGTCGCCGGTCAAACCCTACAATCCCTATATCAAATCGGATACAACGCTCAATACTGCGCCGGTGCCTCACCGGCTCCGCAGAGAGAAACAACGCAATGCAAAACGACGACAAGCCCTTCGAGCGGGGTATGGCTGCACTTTGTGCCGGCGTATTGGCGGTCGGGGCCGTCGGCGTGGCCGGCTCGGCCGCAGCGCAGGAAGACGTCTTCGATCTCGGCAAACTCAGCGTGATCACTGTCGTCGGCGAGCGCCGCGACGCCGATGCGACCGACAACGTCGTGACGCCCGAGGACATCTGGTCGTTCAACCGCAACACACTCGACCAAGCGATCAAGCTGGTGCCCGGTGTGTCGAGCACGCTCGACGTGAACGGCCGCCGAAACGAGCACGACGTGTCCGTGCGCGGCTTTGGGCGCTGGCAAGTGCCGTTGTCGATCGACGGCATTCAGGTCTATCTGCCAGCGGACAACCGGCTCGACTTCGCGCGCTTTCTCACTCAGGACGTTGCGGAGGTCGAGGTGCAGAAGGGTTACGTGTCCGTGTTGAACGGGCCCGGCGGCATGGGAGGTGCGATCAACCTCGTCACGCGCAAGCCTTCGCAGCCGTTCGAGTCCGAGGTCCGCACGGGCGCGAGCGAAGGTGAGTGGGACGCATACGCGATGCTCGGCTCCCGCCAGGACAAGTTCTACCTAGAGGGCAGCTACAGCTACCTGAATCGCGACTATTGGGAAATGTCGCACGACTTCAAGCCGACGGCGCTCGAGAACGGCGGTCGGCGCGACGCGTCGGACAACCAGGACTCGCGCGCGAACTTTAAGATCGGCTTCACGCCGAACGATCGCGACGAGTACTCGTTGAGCTACACGGCGCAGTCGGGAGAGAAAGGCGCGCCGCTGAACGTGTACACGCTATCGCCGCCGAACAGCTACTGGCGCTGGCCGAGGTGGGACATCGGCAATTTGTACTGGTTGTCGAGCACCGAGCTCGGCGGAGTGACGCTCAAGACGACGCTGTTCTACAACAAGTTCAAGAACGATCTGTTTGCATACGACAACTCGACTTACACGACGCAATCCTTGCCGGGTCGCTTCCGCAGCTATTACGACGACACCGGCACGGGCGGCAGCGTGGAGCTCGACACGTCGTTCGGAACGCGCAACCGCTTCGGCGCTGCGGTGCATTACCGGCACGACGAGCACACCGAGTACAACGACAACCGGCCGACGAGCCCGGCGCGAATGATCGAGCCGCTGCAGACGACGGACGAGAACACGTGGTCGGTTGCGGTGGAAGACACGTTCGCCGTCAACTCGAAGCTCGATCTCGTCGGCGGCCTGAGCCACGACGCAAACGATCTCAACATGGCGCAGGACTATGGCGTCCCGCCTGTCGGCGCCAAGCCGCCCTCGACGACCGCGATCTTGTACGAGTACCCGACGGGCGGCAGCGACGCGAACAACTGGCAAGGTGCGGCGTACTGGCGATATGCCGACGATCGGCAGATCCGCGGCGTCATCTCGTCGCGCACGCGTTTCCCGACGGTCTTCGAGCGCTTCAGCACGCGCTTCGGCACCGCGGTGCCGAACCCCGACCTAGGTCCCGAACGCGCGCTGAACTACGAGCTCGGCTGGTCGGCGCGGCTCAAGGACACCGTGAGCCTGTCGACCGCGCTGTTCTATGCCGACGTGCAGGACTCGATCCAGACGGTGGTGCTGCCCGGCGGGCTCACGCAGGCACAGAACGTCGGCAACGGCGAGTATTACGGTGTCGAGTTCGGCGTGCAATCCAAGCTCACCGAGCTCTGGAGCATCACCGCGAACTACACGTACCTGCATCGCAACATCAAGGACGCGCTGCAGCCGGGGCTCGAGGTGACCGGCGCGCCGAACAATCAAGCGTTCCTCGCGCTCCTGTTCACGCCGTCGAGCCGCTGGACGATCACGCCGAGCGTCGAGGTCGCCGGCGATCAATGGAGCACCACCGCGACAACGAATCAGTACGTGCGGACCGGCTCACACACGCTCGTGAATTTCCAGGTCCAGTACCGCGGCGGCGAACGTTGGGAGGTGTCGCTCGGCGGCACGAATCTCCTCGACGAGAACTACGAGCTCGCGTGGGGCTATCCGGATCCGGGCCGCAGCGAGTACGTGCGGATGCGCCTGAACTTCTAAGTCGCGCAGGGGAGGCCGCGCGCGGCCGCGGAGCTCGGTCGCGCTCGACTAGTCGAGCACGTGCGAGAGCAAACCGTCCGCGAGCTTCGGCTCGAACCACGTCGACTTCGGCGGCATCAAGCGGTTCGCGTCCGCGACGGCCATCAGTTGCTCCATTCGCGTCGGATGCATCGCGAACGCGACCGCGTCGCGGCCGCTCGAGACGCGCCGCTCCAGCTCGGCAAGGCCGCGCACGCCGCCGACGAAGTCGATGCGCTTGTCGGTTCGCGGATCGCCGATGCCGAGGAGCGGGGCGAGCGCACGATCTTGCAGCAAGCTGACGTCGAGGCTCGCGACGGGATCCGCGCGCGGCACGAGCTCCGGGCGAATCGTGAGCCGATACCAGCGGCCGGCGACGAACAGCCCGAACGTCTCCGGACGCGCGGGGTGCACGGGCCCGGCGCTGATCTCGACGTCGAACGACTCGCGCAGGCGCGCGAGCAGAGCGTCGACCGTGAGGCCGTTGAGGTCGCGGACGACGCGGTTGTAGTCGAGGATCCGCATCTCGTCGTGCGGGAACGCGACCGCGAGGAAATAGTCGGAGCTCGAGGCGCCCGCCGGCGCTTGCGTGCCGCCCGCGAATCGGCGGCCGCCGTGTGCCGCCCGGCGTTGCGTGCCGTGCTCGCGGCGCGCTTGTGCGACCCGCAGCGCGGCGGCCGAGCGATGGTGGCCGTCGGCGATGTACAGCGCGTCGAGCGCGTCGAACGCGTCGGTGAGCTCCGCGACGCGCTCGGGCTCCGTGACTCGCCAGACCGTGTGCAGCGTCTCGTTGGGGCCGGTCGCGGACAGGAGCGGCGGGCCGGCTGACCCATTTCGCACGAGCGAACGGAGCTCCTGGCTTGCGCGGTACGCGAGCAGCACCGGGCCCGTCTGCGCGTTCAACGAGTCGATGTTGCGCACGCGGTCGTTCTCTTTGTCGGGCCGCGTGAGCTCGTGTCGCCGAATCCGCTGCGCCTCGTATGCCGCGACGGATGCCGCGAATGCGACGCCCGTCTGCACGCGGCCCTGCATCGCGATTCGGTAGACGTAATAGGACGGCTCGTCATCGCGGACCAAAACGCCGCTCGCGACCAGGCGTTCAAGGTTCGCGGCGCCGCGGGCGTACGCTTCGTCCGAGTAGGGCGACGTGCCCGGCGGCAGGTCGATCTCGGGCCGCGAGATGTGCAGGAACGACGCAGGCCGCCCGGCGGCGAGCGCGCGCGCTTCGTCGGTGCTCACGACGTCGTACGGCGGCGCGATCACGTCGCCGGCGCGGTCGGGCCGCGGCCGCAGCGCGCGAAAGGGACTGACGAGACTTGGCATCGCGCGATTATACGTGCACTTCGGCGCTTGCCCGCCCGTGTGCCGGGTCTTGCAATGAGCGCCGCGCGGCGGCGTCGAGCACGCGCCGGATTGCGTCGACGACGACTTGCGGCTCGTCGAGCTGAACCATGTGATTGCTGTTGTGTGCGACGACGAGCTCGCCGTTGGTCGACAGCGCGGCGAGACGCTGTTGCCCCGCCGACCAGTACTTCTCGAGCCTCGCCATCGGACCCGGGAACGGCTGCCCATGCGTGATCACGGCGAGCGGTAGATCGCCGAGACTGCCCGTTGCGCCGGGGTGGCGCAGCGCCGGATCGTAGCGGTCGAGCGCTTCGAGGTCCGCGCCCATGCCGCGAAAGAAGGCAGGCGACTCCGCGATCGCTTCGGTGCGCGCCTGAATCTCGGCAGGCAGTGACGGAGGTTCCCGGCGCCGCAGCTTGCCGATGAGCCGAAGAATTCCGAAGCGCGCCGCGATCGTGACCAGCGTCAGAATCCGGCAGAAACGCCGATACATCGGCAGCACGTCTGGTTGGAAGTGGATGCCTTCCTCGAAAGTATCGACGAGCACGAGGCCCGCCACGTCGCGGTGGTGGTCGCGCGCGTACAGCCTCGCGATGAGGCCGCCGTACGAATGCGCGACGAGGATGTACGGTCCTGGAATTCGCGCGCGCTCGAGGAGCACCGCGAGCTCGTTCGCGCTGTCGAGCGGCGTGCGCACGGAGGGCGGGGCGTCGCTTGCGCCTATGCCTGCGCGATCGTAAGTGCAGACGCTCGCGAATTCGGCCACGCGCTCGACAATCGACCACCAGAAGACGCAAGGCTCGCCCGCGCCTTGCTCGATCACCACGGTCGGACCGGTGCCGCGCCCTTTGTGAACGACGTGCAGTCGATGCGTGCCGAGATCGACCATCGTGCCTAGCGGCGGGAAGCGCCGGGCTTCGGCGCGCTCGCCGACGGCCTGAAAAACCCAGCCGGCTGCGAGCGCGACGATCAGCACACCTAGAACGATTGCGAGGGTCATAGGGGGTGGCTTCCGTTGTTCTTCTTGACCATCGACAAGGGCGATGGCCGTTGCATTAGGAATATACACGCGTGTATAAAATACACAAGTGTATTTTAAGGATGGGCTAATGGCCGCCCGCAAACGAGTGGATTCGAGCAAGCCCGGGAAACGCGACCGAACGCGCGCCGCGTTGATCGAAGCCGCCGCCGCGGTGATTGGCGAGAAGGGCTACGACCGGACGACGCTCGAAGAGGTCGCCTCGCGCGCCGGAATGACCCGCGGCGCCTTCTACGGCAACTTCACGGACAAGGAGGAGCTGTTTCTAGCCGTCATCGAACGCCATTGGCAGCCTGTGCTGCCCAAGTTCGAGCCCGGCGCGAGCCTCAAGCGGCAGATGCAACTGCTCGGCAAGGCCGTCGCGGCCGCGGCGAAGGAGCGCTTGCCCCAAGCCGCAGCCGCGTGCGCCTTTCAACTCTATGCCGTCACGCACGCCGAAATGCGCGAGCGAATGACCGTGGAGAACGCCGCAATCTACAAGGCGGCCGCGAAGGGCTTCAAGCAGCTCGTGCCGGAGCGCGATCTCCCGATGCCGGCGGAGCAGTTCGTGAAAGTGCTCGACGCCGTCACGACCGGGCTCTTGTTCACGTATTTCCAGACGCCCTCGCTGCTGCCCGAGGCGGTGTTCGTCGCGGCGTTCGAGGCGCTCGTCTAACGAAGCGATCGATTGTCGCAACGCAAGCGGCGGATGTTTAAAGCACGAGGCCCGCCCGCGCGGTGCGTCGAGCGGCCTCTCGGAGACTACTTGTCGGCCGTTATTTCTGGCTCTTGTCCGGCTCGAGCCTCAGGATCGCGGTCGGCTGCGAGTAAATGTTGTCGGTCGCGATGTACACGAAGCCGTCGGGCCCCTGGCGCACGTCGCGGATTCGGTACTGGCCGAGCAGCAGCGGCTCGCGATTCGTCAACGTGTGGTTGTTGATCGCCAGGCGCACGAGCTGCCGGTACGCGGACATGCCGCCGACGAACGCATTGCCCTTCCAGTTCGGGAACACGCTGCCTTCGTAGAACATCAGGCCGCAGATCGCGATCGAGGGCACCCAGAACGCGACCGGTTGCTCCATTCCGGTCTTGTAACGGTCGGAGTGAATCTCGGTGCCGACGGTGTAGTTCGCGCCGTAGCCGATCACGGGCCAGCCGTAGTTCTTGCCCTTCTCGATGTGGTTGAGCTCGTCGCCACCCTGCGGGCCGTGCTCGGTCTCCCAGAGCTCGTTCGTCTCGGGGTTGATCGCGAGGCCCTGAGGGTTGCGATGGCCGTAGCTCCAGATCTCAGGTTTGGCACCTTGGCGGCCGACGAACGGGTTGTCGGGCGGCGCGGTGCCGTCGTCCTTCAAGCGCAGGATCTTGCCCTGATGGTTCACGAGCAGCTGCGCGTGATGCGTTGCGAGCTTGGTCGGGTCCATGCCTTCGGGACGCAAGCCTTCCATGCGATCGCCGACCGACAGGAACAGGAACCCATCCTTGTCGAACGCCATCCGCGCGCCGAAGTGGCCCGGCGTGTCCGACCATGCGTCGGCGACGAAGATCTCCTTGATGTCGGAGAGCTTGTCGTTCTCGAGCTTCGCGCGCGTGACGGCGGTCGTGCCGAGCTTGCCGTCCTCGTTCGGCTTCGCGTAGCTCAAATAAATGTAGTGGTTCTGCGCGTACTTCGGATGGAGCACGACGTCGAACAAGCCGCCTTGTCCCTGCGCGCGGACCTTCGGCGTGCCGGCAATCGGCTCGGGCAGCAGCTTGCCGCCGCGCACGATGCGCAGCGCGCCGCCGCGCTCGGTCACGAGCATGTCGCCGTTCGGCAGCCACGCCATGCTCCACGGGTTCTTGAGGCCCTCGACGAACGTGACGACCTTGAATTCCTCGCCCGGCGGTCCCGGCGGTTGCGCGAGCGTCGCCGCGCTGAACACCAAGCCCACCGCCGCGCAGAGCGCGAGCTTAATCCGGGCCCTCCGCGAGCCGCTCGAACGATCGATCGATGATGCTGACGACATGAGCTCCCCCCAGTTTGCGTTTTGCCAAGCGCAACCCCGATGCGCGTCAGCGCCAGGCGACGCACGCCGCTATATCTCGGGTTGCGATTCGGAGCGCCTATGGTAGCGCGATCACCGCGCCGCGAAACGGCCGCCGGGGGGCGACGGCCGCTTCGCGTGCGGCAAAGGGCTCAGAGCCCGCCGAAACGTGCGAACTGTTGCTCGAGACTCAGAGTGCCGGCCGTCGGGGTGTTGCGCGGTTTGGCTCGCAAAGGCTCCGCGCGCAGCGACTTGCCGACGCGCTCCGGTGTGCCGAGATCGGTCCAACCGCACGCGGGCACGCGCAGCACCCTGAGCAGCGCCTCGCGCCCATGCAGCACTTGGCTCGAGAAGTCGAGCGTCGGCAGCACGTCGTAGAGGCCCGAGAGCGCCGAGTTGTCCCCGCCGCGACTGCTCTTGACCGCCGCTTGCATGCGCGCGACGAGCGCCGGATCGCGCGCCGTGAAAAGCGCGAGCAGCGTGGGCGCGTGCGCGGCGATGATGAACGAGTTCCAGAGCGCGCCGCGCGAAATCAGCACGCGCGCCTCCGGCGGCGACGGCTTCTCGATGAAATTGGCGACGCGCGCGACACCGTCGGCGCCGCCCGCCGCCGGCACGATGTAGCCGAGCTCGGTGTCGGCGTCGTCGGGAGGCATCCCGAGCAGCACGAGCGCCTCCGGCTCCTTGCGGAGGCGGACGAACGCGCGCGCCATCGCGCCCGACAGCGCGAGCTCGTCGGTCACGTGATGGTCCGACGGCAGCACGAGCACGCGTGCGATCGAGTCGCGCTCGAGGATGTGCAGAAGCGCGAGCAGGATGCCGACGGCGGTGCCGCGATTCTCGGGCTGCACGACGATGTTCGGCGCCGGCAACGAGCTCAGCGAGTCGCGCCACCAGCGCGCATGCTGACGCGCGACGACCGCGCAAATCCGTCTGCGCGGCGCGAGGTTCTCCGCCCGGTGCAGCGCGTGCTGGAGCAGCGAAGGGCCGTTGCGCAAGGAGCAGAACTGTTTCGGCACCGCGTTGCCGGTCCCGTCCGTCGTCAGACGCCGAAGCCGGTTGCCGTCGCCGCCGGCGAGCAAGACGACCCAATTGCGGCCGCGCGGCTCCGCTCTGCGCGTGAGGCGCAGTGCCTGCAAGCGCGTGAATGCGCGCCGATCTCGAAGCGCATCCCGCGAGCCTTCCGAGCCAGTCTTGTCGTCCGCGCTCGTCGTCATGGTGTCTCCTCCCTGACCTTGGAATCCGGTAGGCGGAGAGTGCGTGCCGGAGCTGACATGGCGCTGACGCGGCGCCGCGTTTAATTTGGCTACGGGCGTGCGCCGCCGGCGTATTTGGGCGTACGCTGTGCCCCCCAAACGTTGCTCTTCACGCGCATGCAATTCCCGTCTCGCCGTTTTTCGATCGCTCGCCGCCGCCTCCACGGCATCGTAGTCGCGCTCGTCGCTCTCGCTTGTCTCGTCGCCGCGACCGCGCCGGCCGCCGCCCAGTCGTCGAAATCTGCGCACACGCAGACGAGATCCTCGTACGCACCGATGCTGAAGCGCGTGATGCCGGCGGTCGTCAACATCGCCGTCGTCGGGCAGGTTCCGCTCGCCGACAGCCCGCTGCTCGACGACCCGTTGTTCAGACGCCAATTCCAAGATGGCGGCCGTCAACTGCCGCAATCGGTTCCGCAGCAGAGCGCGGGCTCCGGCGTGATCGTCGACGCCGGGCGCGGCTACATCGTCACGAATCATCACGTGGTCGACAAAGCGGACGAGATCATCGTCACGCTGTCGGACCGGCGGCGTTTCAACGCGCAGCTCGTCGGCAGCGACACGGACACCGACATCGCGCTGCTCAAGATCGACGCCGAGCGCCTGACGCAGATCGAGGCCGGAAATTCCGATGAGCTCGAGGTCGGCGACTCCGTGGTCGCGATCGGCAATCCGTTCGGACTCGGGCAGACGGTCACGTCGGGCATCGTGAGCGCGCTGCGGCGCTCGGACTTAGGCATAGAAGGCTACGAGGACTTCATACAGACGGACGCGCCGATCAATCCGGGCAACTCGGGCGGCGCGCTCGTCGACGTCGACGGCAAGCTGGTCGGCATCAACACGGCGATCGTGTCGCCGGGCAACGCGGAAGGCAGCGTCGGGATCGGCTTCGCCGTGCCGATGAAGATGGTGCAGCGCGTGACGGCGCAGCTCGTCCAGCACGGTGAAGTGCGCCGCGGGCGGCTCGGCGTCGGAATCCAGGACGTCACGCCGGATCTCGCCAAGGCGCTCGGGCTCGGCGTCGAGGCCGGCGCGATCATCACGCAGGTGGAGCCGGACTCGTCCGCGAGCCGAGCGGGCATCAAGCTCGACGACGTCGTCGTCGATCTCGACGGCACGAAAGTGGTCGGCGCGGCGGATCTGCGCAACACGATCGGCCTCACGCCGATCGGGACGGACGTTGCGCTCGGTGTCGTTCGCGACGGCCGCCGTCAGACGATCAAGCTCAGAGTGGAGCAGGGGGTGCCGCACACGGGCCTCGGCACGAACGGAAGCGGCGGCATCTCCGCGGGCAAAATGCTCGACGGTCTGCGCGGCGCGCAGCTCGCCGATCCGAGTGAGAGCGGCAATTCGCTCGGGATCGTCGTTTCGCAAGTCGACGAGGGCAGTCCGGCCGCACTGAACGGCCTCACCGACGGCGACGTGATCACCGCGGTCAATCGCCGCGCGGTTCACACGGTCCAAGACCTCTCGAGCGCGCTGCGCGGCGCGGCGACGCCCCTCGCGCTCTCGATCCTGCGCGAGGGCGAGCCGCTCTACGTCGTCGTGCGCTGACTCGAGAACGTGAGCCGAACGCGCGTGCCGGCGTCGTTCGCGCCGGCGCCGATCGAGAGCTCGGCGCGGTGCAAGTCCGCGACCTCCTTCACGATCGCGAGCCCGAGCCCACTGCCGGCGCCGCGCGTGTTGGTCGCGCGGTAGAAGCGCTCGAGCACGCGCTCCCGCTCCTGCGGCGGGATGCCGACGCCGGTGTCCTCGACCTCGAGGAACGAGCGGCCGCCCTCCTGGCCGCAACGGATCGTGACGCGGCCGGCCGAGGGCGTGTGCGCGATCGCGTTTTCGGTCAGGCTCTTCGCGGCTTCGGACAGCAGCCATTCGACGCCGCGCACCGGCGCCGGAGACACCTCGGCGCCGAAGTCGATGCCCGCGGCCTCCGCTGAGCCGAGCTCGTCGCTGACGGTCGACTCTACCACCGAGACGAGATCGAGATCCTCGAATTGCCAATCGGGGCGGGCCGACTGATCGGCGCGCGCGAGCATCAGGAGTTGCTGCGCGGTGCGGCCGAGCCTGCGCGCGGCATCGAGCACACGCTGCAGGCGCTCGCGGCGCTTCGAGTCCGGCTCGCCCGCGCAGAGCACCTCGACTTGCGCCTGGATGCCCGCGAGCGGCGTGCGCAGCTGATGGGCCGCGTTGTCGAGGAACTGGCGCTGGCTCGTCGCGTTGTCGCGGACGGTCGCGAACAGGCGATTCAGCGCGTCGACGAGCCCGCGAACCTCGCTCGGCGTGTCCCCCGAGCTCACGGGCGTGAGGTCTTGCGCCGAGCGCCTCGAGATCTCGCGCTCCATGTCGCGCAGCGGTTGCAGCGACAGTCGCACGCTGAACCAGATGATCGCGAGGATGATGCCGAGCACGAGGCCGTCGGTCGCGAGCGCGCTGCCGATGATCCGCTTGCTGAAGTCGCTGCGCTTGTTCAGCGTCTCGCCCATCGTCACGGTGATCTCGTCGTTGCCGGCGTAGGTTCGATAGGCGATCAAGCGCACCGGGGTGCCGCGATAGACGCCGTTGCTTCGGCCGGGATTCGACGCGGCCGTCGACGCCATCGGCAGGTCCGCATCGCCCGCGACGAACGCCCCGTCACGCGTGGCGACGCGAAAGTAGATCGAGTCCTTCGAGTCCGCGCGCAGCACGGCGAGCGCGTCGCTCGGGAGGTCGAGCCGCAGGTTGCCCGAAGTATCGGTCTGCACATGCGCGGCGATGGCGAGCGCGGATTCGAGCAGCGCTTGATCGAACGCGTCGCGGAGCGGCGGCAGCGCGGTCAGATAGTCGATCACCGTGCCGGCGGTGAGCACGGCGGCCGCGGGCAGGAACAGCGTGATGAAGAGGCGTCGGCGAATCGACGCTCGATTGTCAGGCGGCACCGTCATCCAGCCGATATCCCATGCCGCGTACCGCGCGGATGCGCGCAGCGGCCCCGAGCTTCGTGCGCAATCGAGAAACGTATTGCTCGATCGCGTTCGGCGTGAGCTCGTCCTCCCAGCTCGCGATCGTGCTCATGAGCCGGTCCTTCGACACGAGGCGCCCGGCGTTGAGCGCGAAACATTCGAGGATCGCCCACTCGCGCTGCGTGAGATCGAGCGGCTGGCCGTCGGCGCTCGCTTCCTTGTGCGCGATGTCGAGCGTGAGCTTGCCGAGCGTGACGGTCGAGCTCGCGACCGCGTTCGCACGCCGGATCAGCGCGCGGCAGCGGGCGATGAGCTCGGGAACCTCGAACGGCTTGGTCATGTAGTCGTCGGCGCCCAAGTCGAGCGCCGCGACGCGGTCGGAAAGGCCGTCGCGTGCGGTGAGCATCAGCACGGGCAAGATCTTGCCGCGGTTGCGCAGGCTTTGCAGCAAACGCAGGCCGTTCTCGCGCGGCAGCCCGATGTCGAGGATCAAGAGATCGAACGACTCGGTTTGCAGCGCCGAGCGCGCGCTCTCGGCGCTGCCGACGAGGTCGGCCGCGAAGCCGGCGGCTTCGAGCGCCGAGCGCACCGCGTCGCCGAGCAACGCGTCGTCCTCCACGATCAAGATTCTCATGTATTCACGACCCGGCCGGCCGGTCCGGCCATCGATTATCCGTTACAGCCCCCGCTGTGCCGTCCAGGATCGCCCGTCAGTCTGACACTGCGCTGACGCGCGCCGCGAGCGCGGCCCGGCGCCGAACCTAGGCTGCGCGGCGCTTGTCATGCGTCAGCGCGGAGTCAGTGACGGGGCGCAAGGTCGCCTCGCCGATTGGGCCGGAGCGGCTCACGGCGGCTCGGACATTAACACTCATTCGAAGGAAGGAAACATGAGCGGGCTCGGGCAGTCCAAGTACCTGGAGCTTACGTTAGGAGAGGAGTCACATGCTTTTCAGTAGATCGACGATGGCCGCCTTGCTGATCGGAACCGTGATGGCGCTCGCGGGTGGGACCGAGCTCGCGGTTCGAGCGCAGCCGGGTCACGATCACGAGCACATGGACCATCGGCACGGACACGAGCGCGCGTATGTCGACCACGGCGTCGTGGTCGAGACGCTGCCGCGCGACGCG
>Ga0335084_10004583_pt1 | contig 13629 bp, 12 predicted proteins | sample Lox_Sample_44_FD_206721 | JGI IMG/M metagenome (GOLD analysis project Ga0335084, IMG submission 206721) | Soil microbial communities from Loxahatchee National Wildlife Refuge, Florida, United States - Lox_Sample_4.4 | ecosystem: Environmental > Terrestrial > Soil > Wetlands | place: USA... | reverse complement strand
CGGCCGTCTTACTGTGGGAATCGCCTCCGCAAATCCACCCGCCGCCACGTCCCGCGGTGCCTGGCCCCGGTTGTCTTTCGTAACTCTCGCTCCGGGCAGTTCCACCCCTTTCACGCTCAGCGGCATCGACACCAACACCTTCACCGGGCTCTCCGCCCGATCCGATGGCGCCCCATTCGTTCTCAATACCCGCGACGCCACGCACACCTCGCCCTTGCACAATTCCAGGTTGACCCGCAAATCTCCCGTAAATCGCGGTGTCAGCAGGAACGAGTACGTCTCTGAATCAGCTTTCGCCGGCACCCGCAACTTCTTCGTCTGCGTCGACGGCTGAAAATCGGGGGACTCCACCCGCAGTGTCACTTCCGCCGCTCCCGGCTTCCCCTGCGCGTCCACCGGAAACTCCAGTTCGAACGGTTTGCTCCGTACGTCGTCCGGTCTCGCATCCCCTCCCTCAATCTCCAGCACTGCTTTCAGCCCTGCGGAATCCACGCGCCGGATCATCACCGATAGCTCAGTCGGTTTTCCCACTGGAATCTCTTTGGCCATCGCCGCGTCCAGCACGCGGCCCTGCGTCTCCTCCTTCACCGCTGCCGCTTCTCGCCTCGGCGCGGCAAGGGGCCCAACCACCGGCACCGGAACTGCCGGTGCCGTTTTGTGTTGCCTCTCGGTCCGATCCGCTTCCACGCTCTGCAGAATTTTCCCTACCATCGCTTCGTGGTAAGCGTACGAATACGGCACGCCCTGATGCCGCGGAAGTGTGCGAATGTCCTCCGGCAGCGCCGCCGGGAACTGAAAACCGTCCATCAGCAGCGGAATAATGTTCCGTTCCGTTCGAATCGCGTGCCGGATCTCCTGCCGCAGCCAGTCGTCCGGCCGCTCGCACCGTTCCAGAGACTCCTTCGACAAAATCACCAGGAAATTCGGAGCCGCTTCGATGTGTTTCAGCAGCGCTTCATCGAAGTACCCTTTTTGCAGGTCCGTGATATCCAGGAAAACGCGCAGCCCGCAGTGCATCAGCCTTTCCCGGAGAAACAGCGCTGTCGCCGCGCCGCCCTCCCGGCGGTAGCTGATAAATAGGTCATATTGCGAACGTGCCGCGGCTTCACTCATGCGGTGTGCTTGCCCCCGCGGCTATCCATACCACTCCGCCTCTTCCATCAAGCGCAGCCACTCGCAGTGCTCGTCCTCCAGCGTCTGCTCGGCCTGCACCAGCAACGCAAGCTTCGCCGGTGCTTCCATCTGGAACGTCAGGCTCTCTTTCACCTGCAGCAGTTTCTGGTACACCGACCGGAATCGCACCGTGTTCCTTCCGAATTCGTTCGCAGATCGGTGGGTCCGGATTGCTGCCCCCAGTACCGGTAACAGCGCCGCCAGCGTGATCAACAGCACGCTCACCGGATGCTCCCACTCCACCTCGCCCATTCTGAACTTGGCCTGTCCTATTGCGATCCCGCCGTGTAGGAATGCGTGCGTGATTGCGCACGCGATGCTCAGCAGGAAAAGCGCGGGCGGCAGAAATTTCGTTGCCGAGTCTCGCCCGAGCGACCGCTCCATCCTTAAGAAAAAATAGTTCAGCTGCTTCTCCAGTCGCTTTTCCCGGTAGTATTCCAGCACCGTCTCGAATTTCGTCAGACTCTCCCGCTTCTCTCCCGCATTCCTCTCGAACCCTTGCCCCGGTTTCTCCCCGATCCAGCGCTTCATGTCCAGCTCTTCGATGGCGCAAATTGTCCGCACTTTGCGCTTCACTTCCTCCGCCCACTGCTCGAGCTTTGCAGTGTCCCCGGCCATCGTGGGCAGCGTCAGGATCGCCCGGTACTTCTCGAGTCGCAGTCTCTCCGCCTTGTGCCTCTCCAGCAGCCAGTGCTTCTGCACTGCCTGGATGAGTCCGCGGATCACGTAAATTGCCGCCAGTATCGCCGCGATTACCTCCACGATGCCAAAAAACTCCTTTGCGTGCTCCCAGCCCAGCTCACCTGCCGCGAACTGCAGGATGGCCATGACCACCGCTGTGGTTCCCGTCAGCAATCCCACCCACGTGATCCATTGGTGCTTCTTCTGCAGGTCGAGCGCCTTACGGTTCGCGCTCCAATACGGCTTGCTCACCGCCTGCTGCAGGATACGCAGCGCCGTCGCCAGCAAGCCGTCCCCATGCATCTCCTGCTCGCTGTCGTACATGTCATCTTTCTTCTCGTCGTCCCGCAGTTCCGCCGGGCTGCCTGTTCCGGCCGCAGCCTGCGTTTTCGGGTTGGGCTCGTCCGCTGCGCTCATGGCTTCTTCTCGATCGTGTATCCCAGCGCCAGAATCACCTTGATCACTTCCGTCACCACCTCCCGGTCGTAGTCCTTTTCCCCTTTGGACAGCGCGTCGTAGCTCACCAGGTCCGGATGCTTCTTCGCTCCGTCATTCCGCTCCGTCCCGTACGTCCACCCATCCGCGATCCGCTTTCGCGCCCACACTTCGTGCGTATTCCGTGCCAGTCGTTCCACCAGCTCCAGAATCGGCCCGCTCAGCTTGACCTTCGACGTATCGATCGGTTGTGGGACATATCGGTTCTCGGCCACGGCGGCGCTCTCTTCTCTTCCGGCGGCGGCAAAGCTTTCGGGAAGTGTGCGCAGATTTTAGTCTCCACCCACCATTTCCAGCAAGCGTCCATCGCATCCATCCTGCGCTCGCCCGCGCCGCTTTCCTCAGCTCGCGTTTCTTGCGCATTGACGCTGCTTTCCCGCTCTGCCATCATTTGAAAAGTTTCGCTGCATTCGAGTCTCCGGGGGAATTCTCATCGGTCTGCGCGTCTCCATCCTCGCGTCCGGCAGCTCAGGGAATCTGACGCTGCTCGAAACAGAACGCACGCGCATCCTCGTCGACGCTGGCCTTGGCAAACGCGAAACTCTCGCCCGCCTTGCCGCTGTCAACCGTGACCTCGATCGCCTCGACGCCGTCCTCATCACTCACGAGCATTCCGATCATTGCAACGGTCTTCCCCAGGTTCTCGGCCTTTGGAAATCTCCGCCGCTCTACGTCACCGAACCCACCCTGGATGCTCTGCGCCGCATCCTTCCCGACACTTTCCAGAAGCGTCTCAAGGGTGTCGAGTCCATCCAGGCCGGCCAGCACTTTTCGATTGGCGACATCAACGTCCACGCTTTCGCCATTCCCCACGATGCCGCCGATCCCATCGGTTTTACCTTCCGCAGCAACGGAAGCAAAGTGGCCGTCTGTACCGATCTCGGCTACCTCCCCGAAATGGTCAAAGTGCATCTCCGCGGCACCGATTGCATGATCCTCGAGTCCAATCACGATCTCGATATGCTCAAGGTTGGTCCCTATCCTTGGGTCGTCAAGCAGCGCGTTCTCTCTCGCACCGGCCATCTTTCGAATCACGCTGTAAGTGAGTTTCTCTCCGATCCCGACGGCTTCGATTCCTCCGCACGCTACCTCGTTCTCGCGCACATTTCCCAGGAGAACAATAACCCTGATTTGGCCCACCTCTCCGCCCGCGAAGCCCTCGATCGCCGCCCCGCCGAAGCCGCCTTCACCGGCGAACTTCTCGTCGCCTCCCAGCATGTCCCCCTCAAGCCCCTCGAGTTGTAACTCCGCTACCATCCACCCGCGTTGACACCCCCGCGGTTTTCCCCTACTTTAGAATGGCTTGGTAGAGGTGCGGCGGCCATGAGTATCCGGGCGCGTTTCCGATCAGTCTCGGGCGCCCGAAGAAAGGGGTCAGGCGTTACGCCAGGTCAGTTACCGCTGATCGCCGCCGAAATCGCAGCGCTGGCTGACAGCCCTGCGGTTGGGGTTCGGGTTAAATCCTGAACACTGTCACCCAAAGTTTCGCGGGTGGAGCGCTATCGAGAGGTTGAACACTGCGCTTCAGCGCAGCCCTCCTTTCGTCGTGCGTTCCCCCAGCCTCACGCAAGTGGACAACTATGGACCTTTTTGCATTCACACGCGCTCTGGTCGATCTCGATTCCACCACAGGCAACGAACAGCCTGTTGTTGATTATCTTTTTACCTGTCTCTCCTCGCTCGCCAGTCGGCACAATGGCCGCCTCGAGCGCCAGACCGCTGCCCCCGCCCGCGACAATCTTTTCCTCGCCTTCGGCGATCCCGTGGTCACTCTGTCGACCCACCTCGACACGGTGCCCCCGTTCTTCTCCTCCAGTGAAGACGCCACGCATATTCATGGCCGCGGCAGTTGCGACGCCAAGGGCATCGTCGCTTCCATGGTCCATTCCGCCGAATCTCTCCTGCACCAGGGTACACGCAATTTCGCCTTACTCTTTGTCGTTGGTGAAGAACGCGATAGCGCCGGCGCCACCGCTGCCGCCGCGGCTCCCCGTGGTTCTCGCTTTCTCATTAACGGAGAGCCAACCGAAAATCGCCTGGCCCTCGGCTCCAAGGGCGTCCTGCGCTACGAAATCATCTCCCGCGGGAAGCTTGCCCACTCCGCTTATCCCAAACTCGGTCACTCCGCCATCCATTCTTTGCTCGACGCGCTTGCCGAGATTCGCGCCATTCCCCTTCCTTCTGATCGCCTTCTTGGCAACGCCACTCTCAACGTCGGCACGATTCACGGCGGCCGCGCTCCGAATGTCGTCGCGGACGACGCTCGCGCTGAAATCATGTTCCGCCTCGTAAGCGATCCCGCTGATCTGCGCCTCGCCGTTGCCCAAACCGCCGAAAAACACAAGGTCCAGGCCCGCGAGGTTCTCTTCAACCCGGCGGTTCATCTCAATGCCCTCTCGGATCTCCCCACCACCGTCGTCGCCTTTGCCACCGATATCCCCGCCTTCAACGGTGCCTGGGGCCGCCCTTACCTGATCGGCCCCGGCAGCATTCACGTTGCGCACACTGCCGAAGAATGCATCCCCAAAAGGGAATTGACCCAAGCCGTCGCCATCTATTCGCAAATGGTCCGGCAGCTTCTTGTATCCGGCGGGGTGCCGTCATGAGCTTGCCTTTGGCGCTCGTCGGTCTCGGGAAAATGGGCAGCCTCATCGAGCAGCTTGCTCCGGAATACGGCTTCGATCTCCGCGCGCGTTTCTCCCGTTCCAATATCGATACGCTCTCGGCTCAATCGCTCCGTGGTGCCACGGTCGCCATCGAGTTCAGCACGCCTTCCGCTGCGCCATCCAACATCCGTGCGCTCGCTTCTCTTGGCGTGAGCACCGTCTGCGGCACCACCGGCTGGTACGAACACTTGCCGCAAATCCGCAATGACATCGTCGCTGCGCATACCGCCCTGCTCTTCGCCGCGAATTTCTCCATTGGCGTGAATCTTTTCCTTGAACTCGTCTCGCGGGCCGGTGAACTCTTTGCCGAACACCCCGAATACGAAGCCTGGGGTTGGGAGATCCATCACTCCACGAAAAAAGACGCTCCCTCAGGTACCCTGAAAAAGCTCGAAGCTGAATTGCGCGCCGCCGGCTTCACTGGTCCGGTCACGCTCAGTTCCAATCGCGCTGGCACTCACTTCGGCACGCACGAGATTGGTTTCGATTCGCCTTCGGACACCATCACCTTGCGCCATTCCGCCAAGAATCGAGAAGGCTACGCGCGTGGCGCCCTTCAGGCCGCCCGCTGGCTCGCCGGCAAGAAAGGCGTTTTCGAATTTCGAGATGTGCTCGCGGACTTGCGTGGCAGGAAATCTGCCGTGGGTTCGTGAAGCTGTATCAATAAAGGAGTATTCCCATGTTTACTGGAACCGGCACCGCCCTCGTCACCCCGTTTCGCCTCGATGGCGCCGTCTGCGAACGCGCATTGCGCGCACTCGTCAAGCGCCAGATCGATGCCGGCATCGGCTTCCTCGTTCCCTGCGGCACCACCGGTGAAAGCCCCACGCTCACCGACGAAGAACACATGCGCGTCGTTGAGATCACCCTCGACGTGGCCAAGGGCAAGGTGCCGGTCCTCGCCGGTGCCGGCGGCTACAACACTTCCGAGGTCATCTCTCGCGCTCGTGGTCTCGCCGCTCTGGGTGTCAGCGGCATCCTCTCCGTCACTCCGTATTACAACAAGCCCACCCAGGAAGGCCTCTATCAACATTTCAAGGCTATCGCCGCCGCCGTCGAGCTCCCCATCATCCTCTACAGCGTGCAGGGCCGCACCGGCGTCAACATCGAGCCCGCCACCGTCCATCGTCTTTCGCAAATTCCCAACATCGCCGGCATTAAGGAAGCCTCTGGCAATGTTGGCCAGATGGGCGCAATCCTGAATTGCGTTCCCGAAAACTTCCTGGTCCTTTCCGGCGATGACGCCCTTACGCTGCCCCTCATTGCTCTTGGCGGCCACGGCGTCATTTCCGTCGTGTCCAACGAAATCCCCGCGGAGATGACACGCCTCACTCGCCTCGCCCTCGGCGGCGATTTCGATCAGGCCCGCGCGATTCATCACCGCTATCATGCGTTGATGGACGTCAACTTTGTCGAATCGAATCCCGGCCCGGTGAAGTACGCCATGGCCGAAATGGGTCTCCTCGAGCCTCGCTGGCGTTTGCCCCTGGTCCCGCCGAAGCCTGAGAATCGTGCCCGCATCCGGGCCGTGCTCGAATCCTTGAATCTTGTCGAAAGAGCCCATGCTGCCATCTCAAATTGAATCTCTTTTCGACAATCCGCCCGCTTCCTTCACACAGGAGCATTTCGAACTTTTCCGGTCCTTCAAATCCGCCTTGAACCGCGGCGAGATTCGTGCCGCTGCCCCTGACCCTGCTTCTCCTACTGGTTGGCGCGCCGATCCCTGGGTGAAAAAGGGGATACTTCTCGGTTTCCGCATGGGAACGATTGTCGACATGTCGATCGACGCCCATCGTCTGCCCTTTCTGGACAAATCCACCTATCCGGTTCGTCCCGTTTCCGCGGCCGACGGTATTCGTATCGTCCCCGGCGGCTCCAGCATCCGCGACGGCGCCTATATCGCCCGCGGCGTCATCTGCATGCCGCCTATGTTCGTTAACGTCGGCGCTTACGTTGGCGAAAACACTCTGATCGATTCGCACGCGCTCGTCGGCTCTTGCGCGCAGATTGGCAGGAACTGCCATCTCTCCGCCGCCGCTCAGATTGGCGGCGTCCTCGAGCCCGTCGGCGCCCTGCCCGTGATCATTGAAGATGACGTGTTGATTGGTGGCAATGCGGGAGTCTATGAGGGCACCATCGTAAAACGGCGAGCGGTCCTGGGCACCGGCGCCATCTTGAACCGCTCCATCCCCGTTTACGATTTAGTTCGCGATCAAATCTACTCGGCGAGCGGCGACCAACCTCTCGTCATTCCCGAGGACGCTGTCGTCGTTCCCGGTTCACGCGCTGTTTCTACGCCCGTCGGTCAAAAATGGGGACTTTCTCTGCAAGCCGCTGTCATTGTGAAGTATCGCGACGCCAAAACTGGTTCCCGTATCCAGCTCGAGGACCTTCTCCGTTGAACTGCTCGCCGTTTTCGTGCTGCTAATTGGCCAGCACCTTCTCAAAAAACGCCAGCGCTCGCGGGTCTTCGCTCTGTCCCAGCCAGAAGATCGCCTGCTTCCGGACCTCGGGGTTCTTGTTGTTCTGCGCCACTTCAATCAGCTTCGGCACGCCTTCCTCGGTCGGCAGTTGGCTCAACGCGAACACTGCTTTCTTCTTCACTTCCGTGTCGGGATCATTTTCAATTGCGCCGTCAATCGTCCCAACCGCCTTCGTTCCAGCCTTCTGCGCCAGCCAGAACAGTGCCTGTCCCCGCACTTCGGAATTCTTGTCGTCGTGCGCCATCCGGATCATTTCATTCACCGCGCCCGGTTCTTTGCTCACCGACAACGCAAACGTCACCTGTTCCCGCACCTCGGCGCTCGCGTCGTTATGCGCCATCTGCTGCAATGTCCGAAATCCCGCTGCCCCGCGAGCCTCTCCCAGCCAGAACGCCGTCTCCTTTCGCAGCCGTTCCGCTTGCCGCGGCTCCACAAACGATTCCAGCGCCTGCTCCGCGGATCCATCCGCATGCAGCGCCACCGCCGTCAACGCGCCGTTCCCCAGCGACTCCTCTTCGTCCCGGCGCGAATTCCCTGCGGTGATGATCCCCGCAAGGACCGCGACACTTTCGCTGTCTTTCACTCCCTCCAGCCACACCACGTCGCGCCCGCCGCCGTCCACCGTACATCCCGTCGACACCACTTGGATGCGGCTCAGCTTTCCATTTTCCGCCCGGTACAAAACGGCGATCCTTCTTCCGCCTTCCAGATGTACCGTTCCTCTCTCCGCGTCGGTCGAATTGATGTTCACCCCGGAATGGTTGCCTTCCAGCCGGCACGTCCCGCAGCCCCGCCGCGAATTGTCCCAGTTCCCGCAGCACACCATTCGCTCGCCCTGCACCTCCGCCACCGAATACCCGAGCCAGCGCGCCGTCTTCGTCTCTCTGGTCCAGGCGCGCACCTCGTCACCGAGTGTCCCGCGCACTGCTCGCTTCTCGACGCGTGCATTCTGGAACTGCGGTGTGGCATCTTCGCTCCCGCTCTGCGCCGTTTGTGCCCACGCCGCGGCCTCGACTCCTCGCGGCGCGCTGCACATCTGCATCGCGAATGCCCAGGTCAATCCTGTCGCGATGAGCCCGATCCCGGCTGCCTTGCGCAATCTCCCCGTCATCCCCCACCTCACTTCTGCAGAATCTCCATCATGTAATCCGTCGACGTCTTGTCTCCGATCAGTGACAGCTTCTCGATCGCCGTCTTCCGCAACCCGCTGTCTTTCTCGCTCTTCGCAATCCCCACCAGCGCCGCGGAATTTCCCTCCAGGAAGTACGCGTTCAGCACCTCTTCCTTCAGGCTTCGGTCCGTCTCTTTTTTATAGATCGTCTGCAGCGCGCTTGATGCATCCGCTCCGCCGACCAGTCCCAGGTTCTTGATCGCCGCCCGCCGCAACTCCGGCTCCTTTTCTTGTTCCGCGGCTTGCACCAGTCGCTTCGAATCTCCGGCCAGGAAGAACGCCTGCAGGATTTCGCGCCGCACGTCCGTTGAACTCTCGGCGCGGTACAGTTGTTCCAGTTCGCTCTCCCCGCCCACCAATCCCAGCTGCTTGATCGCTTCCCGCCGCAAATCCTCGTTCTTCTCGCTCTTCGCGGCGTTGAACAGATTCTCTCGGTTCCCCGAAATCATGTAGCTCTTCAGCACCGCTCGCTTGATGCTCGCGTCGCTCGTCGAGTTATAAACCTCCGCCAGTGTCTTCTCTGACCGCTCTCCGCCGAAGATTCCCAGATACTCCACCGCCTTCCGCTGCAACTCCGGATTCGCCTGCCCCAGCGCCACTTTCCCGAGGATTTCCGAAGCCTGCGGTGTGCCGCTCTGTGCCAGCACGAACAACGCCTTCGACTTCACCGCCGGTGACGCCGATCCGTTCAGCACTTTTTCAATCAACGGCACAGCCTTCGCCGGGTCGCTGTTCATCAGCCCCTGTAGCGCCAGCAGCTTTAGCTCTTCGTCCCCCACCGCGTCGGGGTTCGTTTTCGTTCCGCTGCCGCCGCGAATCTCGATCTCCAGCGCGCCTCCATCCTTCGCCCACCGGCTTTGCGGATACCGCTTCTTCAGGTCCGCCACCGTCGAGAGCGCCGCGTCGCGCTTGCCCTGCTTGTTCTGCGTGTACGCCAGCCAGTACAGTGCCGCGTCCGTCTGCGATCCGTTCATCTGCGCCAGTTCCTGGAATTTCTTCGCTGCCTCCGCGTATTGCCCGTCGTCCAGTGCTTCGCGCCCTTCGTCGTACAGATCCTGCATGTGCTCCTGCCGGTCGGCCTCGGCCGCCTTTTTGTCCTGCTCGCGCTCCCGGGCTTCTTCCGCTTCTTCGCGCCGCGCCGCTTCTTCGGCTTCGCGCTGCTCGGCCGTCGCCCGATCCGCCACGAAATATTGCGCCTCGCTGGGAGCTTGCGCCGCTTCCGCCGCCAGCGTCGCGCTTCCCGCGCCGGCCAGCCCCGGCAAAAGTGCCAGGCCCGCTGCGAGTCCCAGCCGTACTGCCGCCTTCTTCCACATCTCCGTCGTCTGCCCGCTCATGCTTTCTTCCTTTCCTGCATCCCTGAATTTCCCTGCGCCGGCGAGGGCCGCTCGCTCTTCTCCCGCTCTCGCAAGTCTTGGTTGACCACCCGGACCTTGAATAGAATCCCTTTCGCCTCGATCCGCTTCTGCAACGATTCGAACTGCCCCGGCGTCACTTCCTCCGGTGAATTCGCAATGTCCACCAGCACCCGCTCCAGTTCGTCCAGCGTGCTGGCCATCGCTGTGTCTCCCTCCCGCAAAGCCGTTTGCCGGTACAACCGGTTCTCGTCCACCAGTGCTTCCGCCCGCTTCTGTTCCGCTGCTATGTTGATCAGCTTCTCGCCTCGGCGCGCGTCGGTATTCGCCAACTCCACCAGCACCATCTCCGATTTGCCCAGATGCTCGCCCACTGCCACAACCAGAACCCGCTCCCTCACCTTCTCCGTTCCCGCGACGTCCGTCCCTCCCCCGAGCCTCTTCTTCCCCACTTGAATCCCGATGAGGTACGCCGCCAGAATCAACGCCGCCACCGCTCCCACCACCACCAGCCGCCGCGCTTCAAACAGTCCTGCCCACCAGCGCCCTCGCCTCTCTGGCAGCCGCGGTTCCAGTTGTTGCCACACTCGCCGCTCGTATCCCTCTCCCGGATCCGGCACCGGCATCGCGTCCAACGCCGCAAACACCGCTTCAATCTTCGCCAGTTCCTCCCGGCACTCCGGGCACTCCACCAGGTGCGCCGCCGCTGTCGCGCGGCCTTTCTCCTCGCCCTCTCGATACACGATCAACTCTTCTTCACTCAAGTGATTCATGACTCGCTTCCCATCGCTCGAGCCGCGCCGAATCCCCCGGCATACGGCTCCAGTGCCTTGCGCAGCTTCGATACCGCGCGGAACACCGTGTTCTTTGTTGCATTGGTGTTCGACTTCAGCACCGCCGCAATCTCTTCGATCGCGCAGCCTTGCCAGTGCCTCATCACGATCGCCGTCCGTTCCGCCGGCGTCAGTTCATTCAGCGCCGCCTTCATCTTCTCGGCCAGTTGCGCGCTCGCCGCCAGCCGTTCCGGCGACGGCGCCGTGTCCTTCGCCAGCGCCAGCGGATCGATTTCCATTCCGTCCTCGTGTGGCCCACGCGGGTCCTGCCTCCGCGACTGCTCCGCATTCCGCGCCCGCAGCCGGTCGATCCCATAGTTCGCGGCGATCCGGTACACCCACGTCCCAAAATTCGCTTGCCCCTCAAACTGCCGCAATTTTTGGTACGCTCGCAAAAACGCCTCCTGTACCACTTCCTCCGCATCTTGCCGGTTGCCCGTCATCCGGTACGCCATCCGAAACACGTTCCGGCTGTGCCGCTCCACGAGCACACGATACGCATCCCGCTCGCCCGCCAGCGTTCGTTCGACCGCCTCGGCGTCGCTGGTCTCAACCCCAGCCGTCTCCATCTCCTCGCGCATTCCCATCGTTAGACAGGTTTTCCCCTCTGCGGTTAGGTCCGTCCCCTCGCCGCTAACTTACCACTCCCCAGCCTCTTAGCGGCTTTCGCGGTCCCCTGCCGCCACGCAACCCGGCCGTACCGTGGCATAATGTCCCCTGCAGAACTCAGGAGTTTCACTTGATTCCACGCTACACCCGCCAGGAAATGGCTCATGTCTGGAGCGACGCCAATCGCTTCCAGAAGTGGCTCGATGTCGAACTCGCCGCCGCCGAAACGCTCGCCGCCGCCGGCCAGGTTCCCGCCGAAGCCGTCGCGCTCCTGCGCTCGCGCGCCAAAGTCGACGTCGACCGTATCCACGAAATTGAATCTCGCGTTAAACACGACGTCATTGCTTTCACCATGGCTGTCGGCGAATCCGTGGGCGACCCCGCCGCCGCCCGCTGGCTCCACTACGGCATGACCTCCAACGATGTGGTCGACACCGCGCAAGCCCTCCTCCTCCGCGACGCTTCCCGCATCATCGAACGCGACCTTGTCCTCTTCGGCGAAATCCTCGATCTCCGCGCCCACGAATTTCAGCACACCCCGCAGATTGGCCGCACCCACGGCGTTCACGCCGAGCCCATCACCTTCGGCTTGAAGCTCGCCAACTGGTTCTCCGAAAATCAGCGCAACATCAACCGCTTTCGCCAGGCTGCCGGCGAGGTCGCTTTCGGCAAGATCTCCGGTGCCGTTGGCAACGCCGCGCATCTCGGCACCGAAGTCGAAGAAAAGATCTGTCAGCGCCTCGGCCTCGCTGTCACCCGCGTCGCCTCCCAGGTCATTTCACGCGACCGCCACGCCCACTACCTCGCGACCCTTGCTCTCATCGCCGCCACCCTCGAGAAGATCGCTCTCGAAATCCGCCACCTCCAGCGCACCGAGGTTCGCGAAGCCGAGGAACATTTCGGCGGCGAGCAGCGCGGCAGCTCCGCCATGCCTCACAAGCGCAACCCCGTCACCTGTGAACAGATCTGCGGCCTCGCTCGCCTCGTTCGCGGCAACATGATCGCCGCCTATGAAAATGTCGCCCTCTGGCACGAGCGCGACATCTCCCATTCCTCCGTTGAGCGCGTCATCCTCCCGGATTCCACCATTCTCGTCGACTACATGCTCAACAAAATGACCGCCATCGTCAGCCAGATGCGCGTCTTCCCCGAGCGCATGCTCCGCAACCTCAATTCCACCCAGGGCCTCGTCTTCTCCGGCCAACTCCTCCAGGATTTGGTTGAAAAGGGAATGCCGCGCGATGAAGCCTACAAGGCCGTCCAGGAAAACGCCATGGCCGCCTGGGAATCTGAATCCAGCTTCCGTGACCGTGTCACCCAGGACGCGCGCATCACGAAATATTTGAACGCCGGGGAACTCCAATACGTTTTCGACCTCAACCGCCAGCTCCGCAGCGTCGACAAAATCTTCGACCGCGTCTTCGGCGCTCATCCGGCGGGCGAAGCTGGTGCCGCCGCCGTCTAGCTTGTCGGGCGGCCGATTGTCAGGTCGGCCCCGGAAACGCCGGCCGCGTTGGCGAATCTTCGCCTTTCCTCAAAACAAGAACGCCGCGGAACTCGTCTCCCGCGGCGCTTGCTTTCTCTCTCAACTGTAATTTGTCGGTTGTTGACTCCCAGCTACTCCACTCTTTGCACGTACCGCGCTTCCGATGTATCCACCCGGATCCGGTCTCCCTCGTTCACGAACGGCGGCACGTTCACCACCAGCCCCGTCTCCAGCGTCGCCGGTTTCATCACCGAGCTCGCCGTCGCCTTCTGCAGCGTCGGCTCCGTCTGCACCACCTTCATGTCCATCGTGTCCGGCAGGTCCACCCCGATCGCTTTCTCTTCGTGGAACTCGATCTTCACCAGCGTGTTCGGAATCAGGTAGTACACCGTCTCCCCGAGCTCTTCCTTCGTCATCTGCATCTGCTCGTACGTCTCGGTGTTCATGAAGTGGTATTCGTCGCCTTCGTTGTACAGATATTCGAACTCCACCTCGTCCAGGATCGCGCGGTCCACGAACTCTTCCGCCCGGAACCGGTAGTCGATGATCGAGCCCGTCCGCAGGTTCTTCATCCGCGTCTGCATCGATCCGCGCTTGTTCCCCGGCGTCCGGTGCTCCGTGCTGAACACCGAATACAGGTCTCCTTCGTGCTTGATCACCATCCCGGGCCGCAACAATGT
>Ga0335084_10004582_pt1 | contig 13630 bp, 12 predicted proteins | sample Lox_Sample_44_FD_206721 | JGI IMG/M metagenome (GOLD analysis project Ga0335084, IMG submission 206721) | Soil microbial communities from Loxahatchee National Wildlife Refuge, Florida, United States - Lox_Sample_4.4 | ecosystem: Environmental > Terrestrial > Soil > Wetlands | place: USA... | reverse complement strand
TGGTTGACCGCGAGCCCGCCCTCCAGCACCGCGTCGACGTAGCGCGGGATCATCCCGACCCCGTGCGAGTCGTGGCCGGTCAGATTGGCCTCGACGAGGTTGCCGGCGACGAGCTCGGCCTCGCGCGGCGCGGAGCCGCCCTTGGCGACGATCGCTTCGACCGCGCGTTTGAGACGCTGGGCGTCGACGACGATTTCCCTGGCCACGTTCGCTCTCCTCTGCGGCGAGGGCCCTACTTTCGCATAGCGCCGCGCGTCGCGCCAAGCGCGCGATGCGATAATCGCCCGCCATGGCCCAGGTCCACGTCCCCCCTTCCGGCGGCGCCGGCAAGCTCGCCGAGAACGTCATGCACTTTGCCCGCGTCCTGCGGGGGGCAGGGCTCCCGGTCGGGCCCAACAAGGTCATCGACGCGCTGAAAGCGCTCCAGATCGCCGGCGTCGAGCGGCGCGACGACTTCTACTGGACGCTCGCCGCGGTCTTCCTCGACCGGCGCGAGCAGTTCGAGCTCTTCGACCAGGCGTTCCACATCTTCTGGCGCGACCCGAAGATGCTCGAGCGCGTGATGGCGCTCTTCCTGCCGCAGGTGCAGGGCCGGACGCCGGAGGAGGAGCCCGATCTACCGAGCCGCCTGGCCGAGGCGCTCCTGCCGCAGCAGAAGCCGGGCGCGGAGGCCGAAGATGCCCCGCAGAAGATCGAGCTCGACGCGGCGTTCACGATGTCCGAGCGCGAGGTGCTGCAGCGCGCCGACTTCGAGACCATGACCAAGGAGGAGCTGGCGCAGGCGAAGCGGCTCATCGCGGGCCTGCGCCTCCCGATCCCGGAGGTGCGGACGCGGCGCCTCGTCGCCGATCCGCGCGGGCGGCTCATCGACATGCGCGCCTCGATGCGCGCGTCGCTCCGCGGCGGCGCCGACATCATCCCGCTCAAGCGCCGGTCGGCCGACGAGCGCCATCCGCCGCTCGTCGTGCTGTGCGACATCTCCGGGTCGATGAGCCGCTACTCGCGGATGTTCCTCCACTTCCTGCACGCGATCACCAACGACCGCGACCGCGTGCACACCTTCGTCTTCGGCACCCGGCTCACCAACATCACCCGCCACCTGCGCCATCGCGACGTCGACGTCGCCCTCGCCGGCGTCGCCGCGGCGGTCGCCGACTGGTCGGGCGGGACCCGCATCGGGACGAGCATCAAGGAGTTCAACCTCCGCTGGTCGCGCCGCGTGCTCGGCCAGAACGCGGTCGTGCTGCTGATCACCGACGGCCTCGACCGCGACCTCGGGAAGGACCTCGGCGTGGAGATGGAGCGGCTCCACAAGAGCTGCCGCAAGCTCATTTGGCTCAACCCCCTGCTCCGTTACGAAGGCTTCGAGCCGCGCCCGCTCGGCGTCCGGGTGATGCTGCCGCACGTCGACGAGTTCCTGCCGGCCCACAACATCGACAGCCTGATCGCGCTCGGCAAGGCGCTGTCCGCCGCGCCGGCGCGCGGGCAAGAAGCCGCCTAACGCGCCCGGTCCCTACCGCCCACCATGAAGCTCGCGCGCGACGCCTGCGCGCTGCTGCTCGTCGACCTGCAGCGCGCGTTCTGCGACGACCGTGGCTCGATGGCCGCGCACGGCCAGGACATCGGCCGGCTGCGGCGCGTCGTGTACGTCAGCCACCGGCTCGCGGACACCGCGCGCAGGGCCGGCGTGCCGGTCGCGTGGACGCGCATGGTGTTCCGGCCCGACTACGCGGACGGCGGGGTCTTCGTCCGCGAGTTCAGGCCCGACTTCCCGCGCATCGGCGCCCTGCGCGCCGATACGCCGGACGCGGACCTCGCGGCGGGCGCCGACCGCGATGAAGACGAGCCGGTGTTCGACCGCACCCGGTTGTCGGCGCTCGTCGGCACGCATCTCGAAGACTGGCTGCGGGCAGCGGCGATCGACACCGTCGTCGTCGCGGGCGTGACCACCTCGATGGCCGTCGAGAGCACCGTCCGCGATCTCGGGCAGCGCGACTTCAAGGTCTTCGTCGTGCGCGAGGCGTGCGCGGACTTCGACGACGCCGCGCACGAAGCCGCCTTCGCGGCGATGGGCGCGGGGTTCGCGCGCGTGGTCGGCGAAGGGGAAGTCACCGCGGCGTGGTCGGCCGGCAGGCGGGCGTTCGCGCGATCGGGAGGCTGAGCGGCAGCGCGCCGCGCGCTTTGCGGCAGAATACGGACCTTCGGTCGCGAAAGGGGAAATCACGATGGAGATGTCGGGCGAGCAGCTGATCCCGGTGCCGCAGGCGCGCGTGTGGGCGGGGCTCAACGACCCCGAGGTGCTGAAGGCGTCGATCCCGGGCTGCGAATCGATCGAGCGGGTGTCCGACACCGAGTACAAGGTGTTGCTTACCGCCTCGGTGGGCCCGGTGAAAGCGAAGTTCAACGGCAAGCTGCTGCTCTCCGACGTAAACCCGCCGACCTCCTACAAGCTCTCGTTCGAGGGCTCGGGCGGCGCGGCCGGGTTCGGCAAGGGCGGCGCGCAGGTATCGCTCGCCCCCGACGGCGCCGGCACGAAGCTGAGTTACCTCGCGAACGCCCAGGTCGGCGGCAAGCTCGCGCAGGTCGGCTCGCGGCTGATCGACGGCGTCGCGAAGAAGATGGCGGACGAGTTCTTCCAGCGATTCAACCAGAAGCTGGCCGGCCCTGCGCCCGCGCCGGTGGCAGCGGAGGGTGCGGCGATGGCGACGACTGCAGGCGGCGTATGGCTGACTCCGACCTACGCTTTCATCGCGGCGTTCGTCGTCGTGTTCCTGATCATCTGGCTCGCGTCGTGAGCTAAGTCGATGCGCTGTACGCTCGCCGCGCTCGCTGCCGCGGCGCTCGCCGCCGCCTGCGGCGCCGCCCTTGCCCAGGGCGACTACCCGTCGAAGCCGCTGCGCCTGGTGGTCGGCTTCGCGGCCGGCGGCATCTCGGACGTGCTCGCGCGCGCGCTCGTGGTCAAGCTCGGGCCGAATCTCGGGCAGCAGGTGATCGTGGACAACAAGCCCGGCGCCGGCACCACGATCGCCGGCGAGTTCGTGGCGAAGAGCGCGCCGGACGGCTACACGATCTGGCTGCACGACATCACGACCCACGCGATCAACGCGAGCCTGTACGCGAAGCTTCCCTACGAGTCGCTGAAGGACTTCACGCCGATCACGCTGGTCGCCTCGACGCCGCTGATGCTGGTGATCCATCCGTCGACGCCGGCGTCGAGCGTGCCGGAGCTCGTCGCGCTGCTGAAGGCCCGGCCCGGCTACTACTCTTACGGCTCGTCGGGGACCGGCACGATCGTCCACCTCTCGTCCGAGATGCTGAAGACCGCAGCGGGCGGACTCGACGTGCTGCACGTCCCGTACAAGGGCAGCGCGCCCGCCACGACCGCGATCCTCGCCAGCGAAGTGACGTTCGTGTTCTCGACGATGCCGCCGGCCGTCTCCAACGTCCGCGGCGGCAGGCTCCGCGCGCTGGCGGTGACCACGCCGAAGCGCACCGCGGCGGCGCCCGAGGTGCCGACGATGATCGAGGCCGGCCTGCCGGGGTTCGAGATCGTGCTGTACAGCGGGATCCTCGGCCCGGCCGGGATGAGCCAGGGCATCGTCCGGCGACTCAACGCCGAGTTCGCGAAGGTGGTGAACGATCCGGACATCCGGGCGGTGTACGACAAGATCGGCGCCGATCCGATCACCGACTCGCCCGACGAGTTCCGCGCCATGATCGCGGCCGAGATCGCGAAGCTCGGGCCGGTGGTGCGCGCCTCGGGCGCGCGGGTGGAGTAGGCGCGCCGTGGCCGGGCAGACCCTGCTGCCGCAGCACGGCCGCTACGACTACGTCCCGCTGCCCGAGCGCCGGGACTACAGCTGGCCGGGCGGCAAGCGGCTCGCGTTCTGCATCACGACCAACATCGAGTGGTTCGCGTTCGGCGCCGGCCTCGGCCATGACCCGGCGAAGACCGGCGAGCCGCAGACCCATCGCAACTACGCCTGGCGCGACTACGGCAACCGGATCGGCGTCTGGCGCCTCTTCGAGCTCTTCGACGAGCTCGCGTTGCCGGCGGCGCACAACTGCAACACGCTGCTCTACGAGTACGCGCCGCAGATCATGGCGGCGATCCGCAAGCGCGGGGACGAGGTCGTCGCACATGGGCGCACCAACGCCGAGAACCTGCGCGGGCTCTGGCCACCCGACGAGGAACGGCTCCTGCGCGAGGTAACCGAGACGATCGCCGCGCGCGAAGGCCGGCCGCCGCGGGGCTGGCTCGGCGCCGGCGCCTACGAGACCCCGAGCACACCGGATCTCCTGAAGGAGCTCGGCTACCGCTACCTCATGGACTGGCCGATGGACGACCAGCCGGTGTGGCTGCGCACCCGGGCCGGGCCGCTCCTCTCGGTGCCCTACCCGATCGAGCTGAACGACTCGCAGGTGGTGATCCACCGCAAGCAGGACGCCGCCGACTTCTGCGACATGGTCGTCGCGCAGTTCGACGAGATGATCGAGCAGTGCGCGCGGCACCCGCTGGTGATGAACGTCTCGGTGCATCCGTACGTGTTCGGACAGCCGTTTCGCCTCCGCGGACTGCGCGACGCGCTCCGGCATTGCGTGCGGCACCCGCAGCGCGATCGCGTCTGGTGGACGCGGCCCGGCGAGATCGCGGATTTCTGCTACGAGATGCCGGCCGGCATCATTCCGGGGAGCTGAACGAGATGGCAACGAAGCGATCGAAGCGTGCAAGCGCAGCGAAACGGCCGCAGCGCGCCAGCGCGGCGTCTCTCCTCGTCGGCACGCGCAAGGGGCTCTTCCTGCTTGACGGAGATTCCGGGCGCAAGACCTGGCGGATCTCGCCGCCGCACTTCCTCGGGCACATCGTCCATCACGCGGTGCTCGATCCGCGCGACCGTCGCACGCTCCTCGTCGCTGCGCGCGCCGGGCATCTCGGCCCGACCGTGTTCCGCTCCACCGACCGCGGCCGGAAGTGGCAGGAAGCGTCGCGGCCGCCGGCATTCCCGAAGGCCCCCGCGGGCGAGGCCGGCCTCGTCGTCGCGCACGTGTTCTGGCTCACGCCGGGGCACGCCACGGAACCGGGCGTGTGGTACGCCGGTACCTCGCCGCAGGGGCTCTTCCGCTCCGCGGACGGCGGGGACACCTGGCAGGGCATCGACGGGCTCAACGCCAACCCGATGCGGACCGCCTGGGTCGGCGGGCTGCAGGACGCGACGCCGGACGGCGCCACGCTGCACTCGATCAACGTCGATCCGCGCGATCCGCAGCATCTCTACATCGCGATGTCCGCCGGCGGCACCTTCGAGTCGACCGACGGCGGCGCGCGCTGGCGCCCGCTGAACAAGGGCGTGGCGGCCGACTTCATCCCCGTTCCGGATCCGGAGTACGGGCACGACGTGCACTGCCTGCGGCTCGCCCCCTCGGCGCCCGACGTGATCTATCAGCAGAACCACTGCGGCATCTACCGGATCGAGCGGCCGGCCGAGCGCTGGACGAGGATCGGCGAGAAGATGCCGAAGGCGGTCGGCGACATCGGTTTCCCGATGGTCGTGCATCCGCGCGATGCGAAGACGGCCTGGGTGTTCCCGATGGACGGCACCACCGTCTGGCCGCGCACCAGTCCGGGCGGGAAGCCCGCCGTTTACGGTACGCGGAACGGCGGCGCGAGCTGGCAGAAGCTCGCCCAGGGAATGCCGGCGAAGGACGCGTGGTGGACGGTGAAGCGGCAGGCGATGTGCGCCGATGCGCGCGATCCGGTCGGGCTTTATTTCGGCACGACTAGCGGGGAGGTCTGGGCGAGCACCGACGAAGGCAAACGCTGGCGCTGCATCGCCCGGCACCTGCCGCACATCTACTCGGTGGAAGCGGCCGCGGGATGAACACGGTTCTCATCCCCTCCCCGCTCCGCTCCTACACCGGGAACCGCTCCAAGGTGACGGCCGCTGGCGCGAGCGTCGCCGAGCTGCTCGGCGACCTCGACCGCCGCTACCCGGGAATCCGCTTCCGGATGATCGACGAGCAGGACGCGATCCGGCAGCACATCAAGATCTTCGTGAACCGCGAGCAGGTGAAGCGGATCGACGCGCCAGTCGGCGCGACGGACGAGGTGATCATCATCACCGCGATCAGTGGCGGCTAGGTTGAACGAGGCGAGGGGCCACACCCCCTCGCGCTCTAGCCCGCGCGGTCGTAGACGAGCCGCGCCGCGCACAGATCCTCGAGCGCGGTGCCTACCGACTTGAAGACCGTCACCGCATCGGGACTCTGACGCCCCGCGTGACGGCCCGCCACCAGGTCCGCCAGCTCTGCGCGGACGTGCTCGCGCGCGATCGCGCCGGCGGCGATCGATTGCACGAGGTCGCCCGCCTCCTTGAGCGCGCCGGCGAACGTGTCGACGAACACCTCGGCGCGCTGCACCAGCTCGTCGTCGCTTTCGCGCATCTCGGGCGTGAACGCGCCGACCAGATCGACGTGGGTGCCGGGGCGCACGAATGCGCCGCGCACGATCGGTTCGCGCGCGGTTGTCGCGCACGTGACGATGTCCGCGAGCGTCAGCCCGGCGGCGAGCTCGGTGCAAACCTCGGCAGATAGCCCCTCCCCGATGAGCCGGGCCACCGTCGCCTTCGCGTGTTCCACCGACCGGCCCCAGACGAGCACACGCTCGATCGGCCGCAACGCGCAATGCGCGGCCGCCATGTACGGCGCGAGCGCGCCGGTGCCGACGACGAGCAGTCGCTTCGAGTCGTCTCGCGCGAGATACGTCGCCGCCAGCGCGGACGTTGCGGCGGTACGGCGCAGCGTCAGGGCCTCGCCGTCGATCAGCGCGAGCGGATGCCCGGTCGCGCGATCGAGCAGCAGGTAGAGGGCCGAGACGCTGGCGAGACCGCGCGCGCGGTTGCCGGGGAAGACGGTGACGATCTTGACGCCGAGGCTCTCGCCGGCCCACGCCGGCATCAGGAGCAGGCGGTCGCCGGCGTCGGTGACGGGGTGGCTCGAGCGCACCGGCGCGTTCGCGCCCGCACGGAACGCTGCGCGCAGCGCGTCGACGAGCGCGCGCCAGTCGAGCGCCGAGTGGACGCGCGGGCCGCCGAGGAACGGGATGCTCGAGGACATCCGCCGCGGACGCTGCGCCGGCCCCCGCGCGCCGCTCGCGGGGGCGACGCTCAGCCGCCGCGCCCGGCGGACGCGCGCACGCGGGTTGCCGACTCCGCCGTGCGCTGCGCGATCGACAGCAGATCGAGCACCGCCGCCCGGAACTTCTCCGGCGCGGCACCCGGAGCGTCCCGGTGGTTCCCGCTCTCGACCAGGAGCAGCCGCTTGGGCTCGCGGGCCGCGGCGTACAGCTTCTCGCTCATGGCGGCGGGGACGAAGCGGTCCGAGCCGCCGTGGACGAACAGGATAGGGGCACTGACCGTGGCGATCTTGGCGAGCGAGTCGAAGCGCTGGGTGAGCACCGGACCGGTCACGAGGTCGCTGTAGCCCATCGTCTCGGCCATTTCGCGCATCGAGGTGAACGTCGAATCCGCAATCAACCCGGCCACGTCGTCGTTGCGCGTCGCGAGCTCGATCGCCACCGCGCCGCCGAGCGAATGGCCATAGACGAAACGCCGGTGCGGATCGGGCGCGCGCCCGCGCAGGTACTCCCACGCCGCCTGGGCGTCGGCGTACGTGTACGCCTCCGACGGCAGGTCGCCGTCGCTGCGCCCGAAGCCGCGGTAGTCGATCGCGAGCACCGCGAAACCCATCCGCTGCAGGCGCTGGATGCGGAACAGGTTGTTCGAGAGGCTCCAGCGCGTGCCGTGGAGGTAGAGGAGCGCGGGCGCCTGCGCGTCGGGACCGGGGATCCACCAGGCGTAGACGCGCTCGCGGGCGCCGTCGCGGTCGGCGGGGACCGTCAGCCAGACCTCCTCGTACTTGAGCCCGTAGTCGGAGGGCATGGCCTGGACGTCCCGTTGTGCGCGGAAGATCCACTCGCGCTGCTTGACGTCGAGGTAGGCGCAGCCGGCAGTCGACAGCACCGACCCCGCCAGCAGCGCGGCGGCGAGGCGGCGAACGAGGCCCGTCCTCGATCGGAGGTTCTGGCTCATTCGGGGGTCAACGCTTCGCGGCCGTCCAGCGCGACTCCGGACCGCTATCGGGCTTCACCGTGCCTTCCATGGTGTTCCCGTTGACCCGGCCGGTGAATTCGCGCTTGACGCCCGCGGCGTCGACGAAGGCGAAGCTGATCTTGTCGCCCTGCAGCCGCGTGTCGCGCAGCCCCGCGTTGATGGCGCCGAACTTCACCGAGCCTTCGAGCATCTGGTACTTCTGCTCGAGCGCGAGATCCCAGCCGTCCGACCCGGACTGCACGCGCCAGTTGCCCTGCACCTTCGCCGGCACCAGCCAGAAGTAGGCGCGGCGGCCGTCGAGATTGGTCGTCTCGTCGGGCTGCCAGTCCTCCATGTTGAACTGGTGGGAGACGACGCGCGTGCCGGGCTTCATGTCGAGGATCCGCGGCCGCAGCTTCACGTTCAGACCGGGCAGGAGGTACATCGTGACGACGGTGGCCTGGGTGAAGTCGGTCTCGAAGATGTCGCCGCGGACGAACTTCGCCTTGGCGGTCACCCCTTCGCGGGTGGCGTTGCGGTTCGAGAGATCGACCATGTCCGGGTTGTACTCGATGCCCATCGCACGCGCGCCGAACTTCTTCGCCGCGGCGATGACGGTGCGCCCGTCGCCCGAGCCGAGGTCGACGACGAAGTCGTTCGACGTGGTCTGCGCCATGCGCAGCATCCGCTCGACCAGGTCTTCGGGGGTCGGCACCCAGATGACGTCCTTGCCGGCCTGGCCGACCTGGGGCTGGAAGCCTTCCTTCTTCTCGGCTTGCCCGTGGGCCGCCGTCACGAGCGCTGCGGCGGCGAGAAACGCCGCGGCCAACCGGCCGATGGCGGGGAATTTCGCGGTGCTCAACTTGTGCTCCTTAGGGGTAAGAGGCGCCGGCGGCAAGGCCGCCAGCGCGTTGGCTATGAGGGCGCCGGATTTTATCAAACCCGGCTAGCGCAAACGAGTTCTCCCGCCCGCAGGCAGATTTCCACATCGGCGGTGCGCCCGCCCAGGGGTCCCCCGGACCACCCCCCTATAATCGCCGGCTATGAAAGGGGAGACGCTGGCGGCGGCGCGCCCCGAAGTCGACGCTTTCGAGCTTGCCGGGACCGGCATGCTCGTGACCGACGAGTCCGGGCTGATCCTCCGCGCCAACCGGGCCTATTGCGAGCTCCTCGGCCGCCGCGAGGACGAGCTGGTCGGCCACCCCTTCCTCCACGCCTTCCCCAAGACCGCCCAGCCGCTGGCGCGACGCGCGCTCAAGGCAGCCCTCGAGCCCGACGCGCTCCCGATGCCGAGCCACTGGACGCTCGTGCGCCGCGACGGCCGTTCGGTCGCGGTCCTGCTGACCGTCCGCGCCACCGGGGGCGAACGCACGCTCGCCGTCGTCACCGTCACCGACGTCACCGCGATGGCCGCGATCGAGCAGCGGCTGACCGCGGTGCTCGACGAGCAGCGGCTGATCCTCGACCATGCCCAGGTCGGCATCCTCTTCTCCCGGAGCGGCCGGGTCATGCGGGTGAACGCCGCCTGCGCGCGGATGTTCGGCTACCCCGAGCGCGACGTCGTCGGCCAGGCGACGACGATGCTCGTCCCGGCGATCGATGGCACCGAGCCTCCCGGCGGCGAGCCCTGGCACGCCGAGCTGGAAGTGACCCGCCGCGACGGCAGCGCCTTCTGGTGCGAGATCGACGGCCAGCCGTTCAGCGCGCCGGGCGAGCCGGTGCAGTCGATCTGGACCCTGCGCGACGTCACCGGCCGCCGCCGGGCGCAGGAGGAGCTCGCCCGCGTGCTGCTCGACCAGCGCGCGCTCCTCGACAACGCCTCGGTCGGCATCGTGTTCACGCGCGATCGCACGGTGCTCCGCGCCAACCGGAAGGCCGAGGAGCTCTTCGGCTGGGAGGCGGGCGAGCTCGTCGGCCGGCCGGGCCTCGTCTTCTATCCCGACGAGACGGCCTACGCTGCGCTCGGCGCCGAGGCCGGCCCGGTGCTCGGCCGCGGCGAGGCGTTCCAGGCCGAGCTCGAGCTGCGGCGCAAGGACGGCTCGCGGTTCTGGGCGCGGCTCGCCGCGAAAGCGGTGAACCCGCGCGCGACCGCCGACGGCACGATCTGGATCGTCGAGGACATCACCGAGAGCCGGCGCGCCGCCGAGTCGCTCAACCGGCTCCTGCGCGAGCTCTCGACGATCCTCGACACCGCCACCGTCGGCATCGCCTACTCGCGCAACCGCATGCTGCTCCGGTGCAACCGCAAGCTCGAGGAGATCTTCGGCTACTCGCCCGGCGAGCTCGCGGGCCGCAGCACGGCGCTGCTCTATCCGAGCGACGACGCCTTCGAGCGCTTCGGCGCCCAGGCGTTCCCGGTCATCGAGGCGGGGGGGACCTACGAGGCCGAGGTGCCGCACGTGCGACGCGACGGCACGCAGATCTTCTGCCACGTCTCGGGGCGCGCGATCGACCCGGCCGACATCGCCCAGGGGCTGATCTGGATCGTGCAGGACGTGACCGCGCAGCACGCGGCGCAGGGCGCGCTCGTCCGCGCGCGCGACCAGCTCGAGCAGCACGTCGCCGAGCGCACGCGCGACCTCGCGGACAAGAACGTCGAGCTCGAGAGCGAGATCGCCGAGCGGCGGCTCGCCGAGGAGCTGCTGCGCGTGCGCGGCGAGCGCCTGCTCTATCACCGCAACCAGCTCCTCGCCCTCGCGCGGCGCGACCGCTCCGACCTCGAGAGCGCGCTGAAGGAGATGCTGGCGACCGCCTGCACCACGCTGCGTCTCGATCGCGCGAGCTACTGGCGGATGCTCGCCGACGGCGCCGCGGTGCGCTGCGAGATGGTGCACCGGGCGGACGGCGCGGTGGATCCGGCGCCGGCCGCCGACACGCTCGAAGCCGCAGACCACCCGGCGTACTTCAGCGCGATCGTGGCCAACGAGATCGTCGCCGCGGAGGACGCGGCGAGCCACCCGGCGACACGGTCGCTCGGGCCGGTGTACCTGCGGCCGCTCGGCATCGCGGCGACGCTCGACGCGCCGGTGTGGCTCGACGGACGGGTGGTGGGCATGATCTGCGGCGAGGTCACGCGCGGGACGCGCGCCTGGCAGCCGGAGGAGATCGACTTCACCTCGGGGATCGCGACCATGATCGCGCTCGCGCTCGAGGCGTCGCAGCGGCGCGGTGCGGAAGCGCAGCTCATGCGGCTCGCGCACTACGACGGCCTCACCGGGCTCCCGAACCGCAACCTGCTCGCCGACCGCCTGCGGCAGGCGCTCGTCTTCGCGAGCCGGCACCGCACGCGCGTCGCGCTGATGTTCCTCGACCTCGACCGCTTCAAGAACATCAACGACTCGCTCGGCCACTACGTCGGCGACCAGATCCTGAAGGAGGTGGCGGCGCGGCTGACGCGGAGCCTGCGCGCCGGCGACACCGTGGCGCGCCTGGGCGGCGACGAGTTCGTCGTCGTGCTGCAGGAGGTCGGCGACCCGTCCGACGCGGCGACGGTCGCGCAGAACCTCCTGCGCGAGCTCGGCCCGCCGTACCTCCTCGAGGGCCGCGAGCTCCACCTCTCGGCGAGCGCCGGCATCACGCTCTACCCCGACGACGGCCAGGACGCCGACGTGCTGATGAAGAACGCGGACGTGGCGATGTACCACGTCAAGGACGGCGGGCGGAACGGCTTCCAGTTCTTCGCCGAGACGATGAACCACGCGGCGAACCGGCGGCTCGCGATCGAGAACGACCTGCGGCTCGCGATCCGGCGCGGCGAGCTGGTGCTGCACTACCAGCCGCAGGTCGACCTCTCCCGCCAGACGGTGCGCGCGGTCGAGAGCCTGGTGCGCTGGCGCCACCCCGAGCGCGGCCTCGTCATGCCCGGCGGATTCATCGGCATCGCGGAGGAGTGCGGGCTCGCGCAGCCGCTCGGCGAGTGGACGCTGCACGAAGCGTGCGTGCAGAGCCGGCGCTGGCAGGCGGCGGGGATCGCGCCGGTGCCGGTGGCGGTCAACCTGTCGGCGCGCGTCTTCCGCGACCGGTCGTTCGTGACCACCCTGCGCGGGATCCTCGACGAGACGCGCCTCGACCCGAAGCTGCTCGAGCTCGAGATCACCGAAAGCGCGGTGATGCAGCAGTCGGACGCGACCTCCGCGACGCTGGAGGAGCTGTCGTCGATGGGGATCCAGCTCGCGGTCGACGACTTCGGCACCGGCTACTCGAGCCTCGCCTACCTGAAGCGTTTCCCGATCGACAAGCTGAAGATCGACCGCTCGTTCGTCCGCGGCATTCCGGCGAGCGGCGACGACACCGCGATCACGCGGGCGATCGTCTCGCTTGCGCGCAGCCTCGGCCTGCGGGTGGTCGCCGAGGGTGTCGAGACCGACGCGCAGCTCGGCTTCCTGAGCGCCCACGGCTGCGACGACGTGCAGGGGAATTTCTTCTGCCCGCCGCTCGACGCGCGCGAGACCGTGCGCATCTTCGGCTGCGCCCAGGCGCCGGCGGGCGAGCGCTAGCGCCCGCGCCTGCGGGGCCGCGCGGCCCCTGCCGCTTCAGTCGACGGTGGCGCCCGAGGCCTTCACGACCGGCGCCCACTTCGCGATCTCGGACTTGATGAGCGCACCGAACTCGCCCGGCGTGCCGGCCACCTCCGCCGATCCCATCTCGGTCAGCCGCTGCTTCACCTCCGGGTCCTTCAGCGCCTTCACCATCTCCGCGTTCAGCTTGTCCACGATCGGTTTTGGCGTCTTGCCCGGGGCGACGACGCCGTACCACGCGATCGACTCGTAGCCCTTGACGCCCGCTGCGTCGAGCGTGGGGACGTTGGGCAGCAGCGCCGATGGCTTCAGCGAGGTCACGGCGAGCGCCCTCACCTTCGTTCCCTTCAGCTGCGGCAGGATCGGGATCAGGCTTTCGAACGCGATCGGGATCTGGCCGCCGATCAGGTCGTTGATCGCCGGGCCGCTGCCCTTGTAGGGGACGTGCACCATCTTCGTCCCGGTCAGCTGCTTGAACAGCTCCGCCGAAAGGTGCTGCGGCGTCCCGTTGCCGGCCGAGGCGTAGCTGTAGCCGTCGGGCTTCGCCTTCAGGAGCGCGATCAGCTCCTTGACGTTCTTGGCCGGGAACGACTCGTGCACGACGAGGACGAGCGGCACCGAGGCGACGTGGACCACCGGCGCGAGATCGGTCACCGGGTTGTAGGGCAGGCTCTTGAAGAGCGAGACGTTAATCGCGAGCGGGCCGCTCGCGCCCATCAGGATCGTGTAACCGTCGGGCGGCGACTTGGCGACCATGTCGGTGCCGATGTTGCCGCCGGCGCCGGCCTTCGACTCGACGAGGAACGGCTGGCCGAGCGACTGCTGGAGCTTGGTGCCGACGAGCCGCGCGAGGATGTCGGTCGTCCCGCCCGGCGGGTACGGCGTGACGAACTTGACCGGCTTCGTCGGGTAGTTCTGGGCCGCGGCCGGCGCGGTGGCGAGGACGGCGACGGCCGCCGTCAGCGCGAGGAGGAGGTTGCGGTTCATGTTCCGGGGTCCTTTTTGGTCGATGCGCCGCCGGAGTGC
>Ga0335084_10004581_pt1 | contig 13630 bp, 14 predicted proteins | sample Lox_Sample_44_FD_206721 | JGI IMG/M metagenome (GOLD analysis project Ga0335084, IMG submission 206721) | Soil microbial communities from Loxahatchee National Wildlife Refuge, Florida, United States - Lox_Sample_4.4 | ecosystem: Environmental > Terrestrial > Soil > Wetlands | place: USA... | reverse complement strand
TGCGGTCGAGTTCTTCGGTCGTGACGCCCGGTTCGACGTACGGGCCGATCATTTCCAGCACGCTCGCGGCGAGTCGTCCAGCCACGCGCATGCGCTCGATTTCTTCCGCGGTGCGAAGCTTGATCGACATGCGTTTGCCGGCGTTCCGTGTGGTTCCGATGAAAAACGGATTATGGTATAAAGCGCGCCGCCGTGAGGCAAACCGGTCATCTCGCGAACACTTCGCGAACGGTTCAACAACCACTCACACGCTTCGACACGAACTCGTGGGTGCCATCGAAAGGTGGTTCGGGTTCGGGACGCGTGGAGGCTCAACCCAACAGGTGAGGAACAATGGCAAACATCAGCATGCGTGACATGCTGGCCGCAGGCGTGCACTTCGGCCACCAGACGCGGTTCTGGAATCCCAAAATGGCTCCGTACATTTTCGGAGCCCGCAACAAAATCCACATCATCAATCTCGAACGCACGGTGCCCGCGTTCAACGAAGCGCTCACGTATCTCAAGACGCTCGCGGCGCGGCGCCACAAGGTGCTGTTCGTCGGCACGAAGCGCGCGGCGGCGAAAGTCATTCGCGAGCAAGCGACGCGCGTCGACATGCCGTTCGTCGATCAGCGCTGGCTCGGCGGCATGCTGACGAACTACAAGACGATTCGTCAGTCGATCCGTCGCTTGCAGGAACTCGAGGCGCAATCGGCCGACGGTACGTTCGAGCGCCTGACGAAGAAGGAAGCGCTGACGAAGCGGCGCTTGATGGAAAAGCTCGAGAAGAGTCTCGGCGGCATCAAGAACATGGGGGGACTACCGGACGCGATCTTCGTCGTCGACGTCATGCACGAGCACATCGCGGTCTCCGAAGCGAACAAGCTCGGCATTCCCGTCGTCGGCATCGTCGATACGAATAGCGACCCGGTCGGAGTCGACTACGTCATCCCCGGCAATGACGATGCGATCCGCGCCGTGCGCCTTTATGTCACCGCGGTCGCCGACGCGATCGCCGAAGGTCAGGCCATGGCGGGCGGCGAAGTCCGCATCGACGAATTCGTCGAGGTGGACGAAACGTCGGCGATCGCCGCCGACTACGAGGACGAGGCTTGATATGGCGGCGGTCACTGCATCGATGGTGAAAGAACTGCGCGAGCTCACGGGGCTCGGCATGATGGACTGCAAGAAGGCGCTGACCGACGCCGACGGCGACATGGACCAGGCGATCGAAGTCCTGCGCCGCAGCAGCGCGTTGAAGGCGGCGAAGAAGGCCGATCGGACCGCGGCAGAGGGGTTGCTCGGCCTGCGCGTCGCCGACGACGGTAGCTATGCCGTGTTGGTCGAGGTGAACATCGAGACAGACTTCGCCGCACGCAACGAGAAGTTCATCGCGTTCGTCGCGCGCGTGCGCGACGTGGCGTTCGAGAAACGCGCGGCCGATCTGGCGGCATTACTCGCGGGCAGTCTCGCCGCGGAACGCCAAGCGCTGGTGCAAGCGATCGGCGAGAACATCTCGGTACGGCGCGTCGCTCTGCTCGAAGCCCCCGGCGGACGCATCTTCAGCTATCTGCATCCGGACAATCGCAAAGGCGCGATGGTCGCGATCGTCGGCGGCGACGACGAACTCGGCCGCGACCTCGCGATGCACGTGACCGCGATCAAGCCGATGGTCGTATCGAGCGCCGACGTACCCGCCAACGTCGTCGCCAAGGAGCGCGAGATCTTCACCGCGCAAGCGGCCGACAGCGGCAAACCCGCGGACATCATCGCGAAGATGGTCGAAGGGCGCGTGCGCAAATTTCTCGCCGAAGTGAGTCTGATCGATCAGCCGTTCGTCAAAGACGCCGACACGCGCGTCGGCCAATTGCTGAAGCAGAAGAATGCGCGCTGCACCGGCTTCGTTCGATACGAAGTGGGCGAAGGCATCGAGAAGGTCGAGACCGATTTCGCCGCTGAGGTGGCGGCGCAAGTCAAAGGCAAAGGCTAGCGCGCGATGGTGAAGCCGGTGTCGCGCTGCCTGCTCAAGCTCAGCGGAGAAGCGCTCGCCGGCCAAGCCGAGTTCGGCATCGATCCGGACGTCATTCGACGGATCGGCCGCGAGATCGTTGCCGCGCAGCGTTCGCATCGCATCGAAATCGGCGTCGTGCTCGGCGGCGGCAACCTCTTTCGCGGCGCCGCGCTCGCGCAGGCCGGCCTCGATCGCGTCACCGGCGATCACATGGGCATGCTCGCGACCGTGATGAACGCGCTCGCGTTCCGCGATGTCTTGCGCACGCTCGGCGCGCGCGCGTCGGTACTCTCGGCGATTCCGATGGCGGGCATGGTCGAGGGCTACTCGCAGCCGCGCGCGCTCGATCTCTTGCAGAGCGGCCACGTCGTCATCATCGCCGGCGGCACGGGCAATCCGTTCTTCACCACCGACTCGGCGGCGTGCCTGCGCGGTATCGAGATCGGCGCCGACATCGTGCTGAAGGCGACGAAGGTGGATGGGGTATACACTTCGGACCCGCACGTCGACGCCAACGCGCAACTCATCGAGCACCTCAGCTACGATGAAGTGATCGCGCGCAACTTGAAGGTCATGGACATGACGGCGATCTGCCTCTGTCGCGACCATCAAGTGCCGATCGTCGTTTTCGACATGAATGCGACCGGTGCATTGCAGCGGATCGCCGACGGCGAACGGATCGGCACGCTGATCGATGGTGGAACATAGGTCGAATCACACGGACGGAGGACCGAGCGCACTGTGATCGAGGACATCAAAAAAGAAATGAATCAGCGCATGGGCAAATCGCTCGAGGCTCTGACTCACGCCTTCGGACGCATTCGGACCGGCCGCGCGAACCCGGCGATCCTCGAAGGCATCGTGGTCCAATACTACGGCGCCGACACGCCGCTCAATCAGGTGGCGTCGATCAGCGTCGAAGACGCGCGCACATTGTTGATCGCGCCGTGGGACCGCAAACTCGTCGGGGAAATCGAGAAGGCGATCCTGAAGAGCGATCTCGGCATCACGCCGAAGTCGACGTCCGAAGTGATTCGACTGCCGCTGCCGCCACTGTCGGAAGAGAATCGCCGCGACCTCGCCAAGCTTGCGAAGCACGAGGCCGAGCAAGCGCGCGTCGCGGTCCGCAACATCCGCCGCGACGCGATCGGGGATGTACGCGAACTCGTGAAGGAAAAGGAGGTCGCGGAAGACGACGCGCGCCGGGCCGAAGAAGACATCCAACGGCTCACCGATAAGCGAATATCGGAGATCGATCACGCTTTGTCGGAAAAAGAATCCGATTTATTAAAGATTTAGCGCTACTATCTCGACACTGACAGCGGATTTCACGGCGATGTCCGAGCTTCAAGCCAGTGCCGCGCAGATCGACAACGATCCTGTGCCGCGCCATGTGGCGATCATCATGGACGGCAATCACAGATGGGCGAAGGCGCGCGGCCTGCCCGGTGCCGCGGGTCATCGGGCGGGCGCGCGCAACATTCGTCCGATCGCCGAGCGTTGCGCCGACCTCGGCGTCCGTTACCTCACCATCTTCGCCCTGTCGACCGAGAACCTCGAGCGCCCGCGTCGTGAGGTGGAGCTGCTGCTGCACTTGATGCGCCGCTTCCTCGAGGACAACGTCGAGGAACTGCGACAGCGCGGCGTACGGCTGCGGATCATCGGCGAGCGCAGCCGCTTCGCGGCCGATTTGCAGATGCTGATGAAGCGTGCGGAACAGATCACGCGCGACAACGATCAACTGCATCTGACGATCGCTGCCAATTACGGCGGGCGCTGGGACATCACGCAGGCGATGCGGGTGCTGGCGCGCGGCGTTGCCAACGGCCAGATCGATCCGGACAAGGTCGACGAGCATACGGTCGGGTCGTTGTTGTCGCTCGGCAATTTGCCGCCGCCCGATCTCTGCATTCGAACCGGCGGCGACCAGCGCATCAGCAACTTCCTGTTGTGGGACCTCGCGTACAGCGAACTGTATTTCACCGACTCGTACTGGCCCGAGTTCGACGAGGCACGCCTCGCCGACGCGTTCGATTCGTATCGGCAGCGGCAACGCCGCTTCGGACGGCGACCGTGACCGAACGCTCGGCGTGGCGCGATGGCGGGCTCGCCGCGCGAGCGCGTCGAGCTTCGAGCACGTGCTCCGGCTGAGGGTCATCACGGCGCTGATCCTTGCGCCGCTCGTTCTCGCCGCGCTGTTCTTGCTTCCTTTAATACCATTTGCCGCGGTGTTCCTCGCGCTGACCGGCGTCGGCGTGTTCGAGTGGGCCAACCTCGCCGGCTTCAAGACCGCGGTCGCGAAGATCGCGTACGTGGCGCTGTACGCAGTGCTTGCGTGGACCGTGATGGAGAGTCCGTCGAGTTGGGGTGCAGTGTTCGGCGTGGTGACGGTGCTGTGGGCGCTCGCGGCCGTTGCGGTAATGACGTTCCCGGCGAGCGCACAGTTGATGCTGCCGCCGGTGTTGATGCCGCTCGGCGTCGTTCTGTTCGTCGGTGCATGGCTTGCACTGGTTGCGTTGATGGTCGCCGGCGGGCCGTGGCTGATCGTTTGGCTGCTGTTCGTCGTCTGGGGTGCCGACGTCGGTGCGTACTTCACCGGGCGCGCGATCGGGCGGCGCAAGCTGGCCGTGTTGGTCAGCCCGGGCAAGACCTGGGAGGGCGCGTTCGGCGGCGTGGCGTTGTCGGTCGCCGCGGGGACCTTGCTCGGCACGTGGATTCCGGCGCTCGTCGCGCTCGACAGTCGACCGTCGCGGTGGGCGATCGCCGCGCTCGTGCTCGCCGTCGTGTCGGTGTTCGGCGACCTGTTCGAGAGCGCGCTGAAACGCGCCCGCGGCGTCAAGGACTCCGGCAACATTTTCCCGGGGCATGGCGGAATGCTGGACAGGATCGACGCACTGATCGCGGCGCTGCCGTGTTTTGCGCTGGCGGTCACCCAGTACTCGTGACGGCTGATGATATGATGGCGCGCCGTCGCGACGGCTGCGCAGGTGCAGGCAACTCGCGGCCGCCGCGCGTGTCGAACATGGCAAGTTGAACAAGAAGCGTTGACGCATGGATTTCGTGCAGTACGTATTTGCGCTCGTCGTCACGCTCGGCGTGTTGGTCACGGTGCACGAGCTTGGCCACTTCATCGTCGGGCGCTGGTCCGGCGCCAAGGTCGTGCGGTTCTCGATCGGCTTCGGACCGTCGCTGTTCTCGCGCTACGACCGCAAAGGCACCGAGTTCGTGGTCGCTGCGGTTCCGCTCGGCGGCTACGTCAAGATCCTCGACGAGCGCGAAGGCGACGTTGCGGCGGCCGACGCCGACAAGACATTCAATCGGCTGTCGCCGCGGTGGCGCATCGCATTCGCGCTCGGCGGCCCCGCCGCGAATTTCCTGCTCGCATTCGTCATCTATTGGGCGCTGTTCGCGGCCGGCAGTACCGACCTCGTGCCGATCATGGACACACCGGCGCCCGAGACGCCGGCGTTCGCGGCCGGGTTGCGCGGCGGCGAGGAGATCGTGTCGGTCGACGGCGCGCGCACGCAGTCGTGGGCCGAGGTGAGCATGGCGCTCGCTGCGCGGCTAGGCGACTCCGGCGCGATCAAGATCGAAACGCGTACGCCCGGCACGACGCTCACGCATACGCATCGCCTCACGATCGACAATTGGCAACGCGGCGTCGCAGAGCCCGATCTGTTCCGTTCGCTCGGTACGGTGCCGACGCTGCCGGCGATCGTCGGCAACGTCTTCGACGACGGTCCTGCGAAGAGCGCCGGTCTCGAAGCGTGGGACCGGGTCGTCGCAGTCGACGACAAGCCGATCACGCAATGGGCCGATTGGGTCGAGGTGCTGCGCGCGGCGCCCGGCAGGCCGCTGACGATCGAGCTGGAGCGCGACGGCTCGCGCCTGCAGATCGAATTGACGCCGATCGAGCGCACCAGTGCGGACGGCACCCGTTACGGATACATCGGCGTCGCGCCGCTGATGCGCGAAGTGAAGTACGGCGTGCTCGAATCGTTGCCGCTCGGTCTGCACGAGACCGCCGCGAAGACGGCGATGACGCTCGAACTGATGGGGAAAATGGTGACGGGCCTCGTCTCGACGCGAAACCTGTCGGGGCCGATCACCATTGCGAAGGTCGCCGGCGATTCGGCGCGATCCGGTTGGGAGAGCTTCTTCCGCGTGTTGGCGTTGCTCAGCATCAGCCTCGGCGTGTTGAACCTGATGCCGATTCCGATCCTCGACGGCGGACACGTGATGTTCTGCGTTGCGGAGATCGTGCTGCGGCGACCGGTACCGGAGCGCGTGCAGGCGTGGGGCATGCAAATCGGGCTTGCGATCGTCGGCGGCATGATGCTGCTCGCCTTTTACAACGACATCACACGATTGTTCTGATTCGAGGGACCGATGGTTGGGGGATCGATCAAGCGATGGTTCGCCGTCGCATTGCTGTGGCCGACGCTTGCGTGGGCGGACACTTTCACGGTGACCGACATTCGCATCCAAGGTCTGCAGCGCGTCTCCGCCGGTACGGTCTTCAACCTGCTGCCGATCAACGTCGGCGACCAGATCGACGAGGCGACGATTCGCCAACTCATTCGATTGGTGTTTCAGTCCGGCTACTTTCGCGACGTCAGGATGGCGCGCGACGGCGACGCATTGATCGTCACCGTCGTCGAACGGCCGGCGATCGACTCGATCGAGATCAAGGGCAACAAGTCGATCAAGACCGACGCGTTGATGGAAGGCCTCGGCAAGCAGGGCCTGAAGGAAGGCGAGATCTTCAAGCAATCGACGCTCGAGCGCGTCGACCTCGAACTGGAACGACAGTACGTTGCACAAGGCCGCTATGGCGCGAGCATCGACACCAACGTCGAAGATCTGCCGCGCAACCGGGTCGCGATCCACATCGAGATCAAGGAAGGTAAGACGTCGTCGATTCAGCACATCAACGTCGTCGGCAATCACGCGTTCTCGGAGCAGCAACTGCTCGATGTACTCGAACTGAAGACGCCGACGTTCTTCTCGTTCATCCGCAACGACGACAAGTATTCGAAGGAAAAGCTGAAGGGCGATCTCGAGAAGCTCGAGTCGTATTACAAGGACCGCGGCTACGTCACGTTCAACGTCGACTCGACGCAAGTGAGCATCACTCCGGACAAGCGTCACGTGTACCTCACTGTGAACGTCACCGAAGGCGGCATCTACAAGATCGACAAAGTCGAACTGGTCGGCGAACTGCACGACGTCTCGCCGGATGCGCTGCGCTCGCTGCTGCTCGTCGCGCCCGGACAGGTTTATTCGGGCGCGCTGGTTACCGCGAGCGAGGAGCGCCTCACGCAGGCGCTCGGCAATTCGGGCTATACGTTCGCGACCGCGTCGGGTGTGCCGCAGGTGCACGACAACGGCACCGTCGACGTGCGCTTCATGGTCGACGCCGGCAAGCGCGCCTACGTGCATCGCATCGAATTCAAAGGCAACACCGTGACGCAAGACGAAGTGTTGCGGCGCGAGATGCGGCAGATGGAAGGCGGTTGGGCGTCGAGCGCGCTGATCGAATTGTCGAAGACGCGCCTCGAACGGCTCGGCTTCTTCAAGGAAGTGAACGTCGAGACGCCGGAAGTGCCGGGCACCGACGATCAAGTCGACGTGAAGTTCAGCGTCGAAGAGCAGCCGTCGGGGAGCATCTCGGCGACGCTCGGTTATGCGCAGAGTTCGGGTCTCATCGTCGGCGCGGGATACCAAGAGAGCAACGTGCTCGGCACGGGCAACAGCATGTCGTTGAACGTGAGTTGGAGCCAGTATCAGCGCGCGGTCGCATTCAATTACTTCAATCCGTATTTCACGCTCGACGGCATCAGCCGCGGTTACAACCTGTTCCTTCGGCAGACCGACTACAACCAAGCCAACCTCGCAACGTATTCGACCGACGCATACGGCGCCGGCGTCAACTACAGCTTTCCGATCGGCGAGACGCAGCGCATCGGCTTTGGATTCTCGATCGAACACACGAAGCTGGACGCTGGTTACTACGCGGCGGTCGAAATCAGCCAGTTCATCAGAGACGAGGGCGATTCGTTCCTGAACTACAAAGCGAACTTGAGTTGGACCAGTTCGACGTTGAACCGCGGTTTGTTCCCGACCCGGGGCCGCCAGCAGACGGCGTCGCTGTCCGTCACGATGCCGTTCAGCGACCTGACGTTCTACAAGCTCGACTACAAGGATCAGATCTACTTTCCGATCACGGAGAACTACGCGCTGCGTTTGCACGGCGAGATCGGCTACGGCGACAGCTACGGCAACGGCAACGGTCTCAGTCTGCCGTTCTACGAGAACTTCTACGCCGGCGGCTTCGGTTCGGTGCGCGGCTTCAAGCAGAACACGCTGGGACCGCTCGCGACGCCGTCGCCGTTCGATCCGTACACTGCAAAAGGCCAGCCGATCGGCGGCAACGTGGTGGTGCTCGCCGGCGCCGAGATCATCTTTCCGATGCCGTTCGTGAAGGACAGCCGTTCGATGCGTCCGGCCTTGTTCATCGACTCGGGCAACGTTTTCCAAACCGATTGCCCCGGGTACAGCCGAGTCTGCGACAACGTCGACCTGAACCTGCTGCGCTATTCGGTCGGCTTCAGCCTGACTTGGATCACCGGCATGGGCCCGATGACGTTCGGCATCGCAAAGGCGTTCAACTACAGCGACTCGGACGAGACCGAATTCTTCCAGTTTGAGCTTGGCCGAACGTTCTAGGTAACATGCGCCGCTTTCTCGACGTGCCGATGGTCGATTTTTCATAGGAGATTCTCGTGGCGAACATGTGTCGACTGGTGTTGCTTCCCGCGCTGCTGCTAGCCGCTGGCAGTGCGTTCGCGGAGATGAAGATCGCAGTGGTCAACGTTCAGCGCGCCATCGGTGAATGCAACGAAGGCAAAGCGATGATCGCCAAGATCGACAGCGACACCGCCGGCGATCAAGCCGAGATCAAGAAGCTCGGCACCGACATCACCGCGATGCAGGACAAGTTCAACAAGAACCGCGACGTGATGAGCGACGCCGAGAAGGGCAAGCTGCAGAAAGAGATCGAAGACAAGCAGATCGACTATCAATTCCGCGTCAACAAGCTGCAAAAGCTGGTCAACGAACGCCAGCAAGACATCCTCCAACAAATGGCGCCGAAGCTCGACGCCGTGCTGAAGGACGTGATCGCGCAAGATCAGTATGACCTCGTGGTCCACCGCCAGAACGTCTTGTACGTCGACCCGAAGTACGACATCACGGCGAAGGTCACCGAGAAGCTGAACGCGAAGAAATGATCGATGGCGGGCGTCGCCTTCACGCTGGCTGAACTGGCTCGGCGGATCGACGCCCGCGTCGAAGGTGATCCCAATGCGATCGTCACCGGACTCGGCAGCCTGGCGACGGCGACTCCGGGGCAACTAACACATCTGTCGAGTCGCGCGTATCGGCGCCTTCTACCGCAGACGCGTGCGACCGCCGTGATCCTCCGAGCGGACGATGTGGCGGGTTGTCCGACACATGCGTTGATCGCGAAGAATCCGTATCTCGCGTTCGCGCGCGCGTCGATGCTGTTCTCGGACCGACCCGTGCCGTCACCGGGCGTGCACGCGACCGCCGTCGTCGACCCCAGCGCGGTACTCGGCGAGGGCGTCGCGATCGGTCCGCACGCGGTGATCGGTACGCGTTGCGTCATCGGCGCGCGTGTCGAGATTGGCGCGAATGCGGTCATCGGCGCCGCGTGCAACCTCGCCGACGACGTTCGCGTGCTGCCGAACGCCACGCTGTATCACCGCGTCCGCATCGGCGCGCGTAGCGTCGTGCACAGCGGTGCAGTGATCGGCGCCGACGGCTTCGGCTTCGCGCCGGACGAACGCGGTCGCCAACTGGAGATCGCGCAGATCGGCGGCGTCGTCATCGGTTGCGACGTCAGCATCGGCGCCGCGACGACGATCGATCGCGGCGCAATCGACGACACCACTATCGGCGACGGGGTGAAGATCGACAACCAAGTGCAGATCGGTCACAACACGATCGTCGGCGACCACACGGTGATCTGCGGCTGCGTCGGCATCGTCGGCAGCACGCGCATCGGTCGGCATTGCGTGCTCGCGGGTGGCGTTGGCGTCGGCGGCGACGGCCCGATCGAGATCGCCGATCGCGTGGTCGTCAGCGGCATGACGCACGTCAGCCGCTCGATCGACAAACCTGGTGTCTACTCGGGGGGCGTGTTACATAGTGCGACACGCAAATGGAAGCGCAATGCGCTGCGATTCGCGGAACTCGACGAATTGGCCAAGCGAATCGGCGCGCTCGAGAAGAATCGTCGTTAGAACGATACGGGCATTCCAATGAATTCACCGACGTCACCAACGGCCGCGACAAGTCGCGAGGGGAGCGCGCAGGTCATGGACATCAAGGAAATCTCGGTCTATCTGCCGCACCGGTATCCGTTCCTGCTGGTCGATCGGGTCGTCTCGGTGCAGGCCGGAGAACTGATCAAAGGCTACAAGAACGTGTCGGTGAACGAGATGTTCTTCAACGGCCATTTTCCTGGAAATCCCGTGATGCCGGGCGTGCTGATCGTCGAGGCGATGGCGCAGTTGTCGGGCATTCTCGCGTTCAAGACCAAGAATCGAACCGCTGCGGACGGTTCGATGTACTACCTCGGCGGTGTCGATGCGGCGCGCTTCAAGCGGCCGGTCGTGCCGGGCGATCGGCTCGACATGGAATCGAAGATCATCGCCGACAAGCGCCACGTGATGAAGTTCGCGTGCAGCTCGTACGTCGATGGCGACATTGCGTGCTCGGCGGAAATCATCTGCGTCGAAAAGGACGTGTGAGGTGATCGATCCGCGCGCGATCGTCGATCCCGACGCGGTGATCGGCGTGAACGTATCGATCGGGCCGTGGACGATCGTCGGACCGCACGTCGAGATCGGCGACGGCTGCCGGATCGCGTCGCATGTGATCCTCAAGGGGCCGGCACGGATCGGTCGCAACAATCGCATCTATCAATTCGCGACTGTCGGCGAAGACACGCCGGCGCTCGTGTACAAAGGCGAGCCGACGACGCTCACGATCGGCGACGACAACGTGATTCGCGAGGGCGTCACCGTGCATCGCGGTACCGTGCAAGGGCAGGGCCGCACGGTCATCGGCAATCGCAACTTGTTGATGGCGTATGTGCACGTCGGCCACGACTGCACGCTCGGCAATCACATCATCATGGCGAACAACGCGTCGGTGTCGGGGCACGTTGCGGTCGGCGACTACGCGAACTTCGGCGGTTACGCAGGCGTGCCGCAATATCGTTCCGTCGGCGCGCACGCGTTCATCGGCGGAATGAGCCTCGTTGTGAAGGACGTGCCGGCGTTCGTCAGTGTCAGTGGGAACCCGGCCGGCGTCGTCGGACTCAACATCGAGGGCATGCGCCGCCGTGGCATCGCCGACGCTGCGGTCGCCGCGCTGCGCGAGGCGTACCGCATCGTGTATGGCCAAGGTCGTACCGTGAAGCAGGCGCTCGCCGAGCTCGAACCGCTCGCCGCGCGTTGCGCGGAAGTCCAGACGTTCCGCTCGAGCATCGCCGAATCGCGGTGGGGCATCATTCGCGGGCGCCGCGAGGGCAATGGCGACTGACCGACGGCTCGACGTCGGCATCGTCGCCGGCGAACCGTCCGGAGATCTGCTCGGCGCTGGCTTGATGCAGGCGCTGCGAGCGCGCGTACCGAACGTGCGCTTTCGCGGCGTCGGCGGGCCTCGGATGTTGGAGCAGGGGCTCGAGTCGCTGGAATCGATCGACGTGTTCGCAATGAACGGTTTCGTCGAACCAATCAAGCGGTTTCCGAATTTGTTGCACGTGATTCGTTCGCTGCGCGCGGCGTTCTTGGCCGATCGACCGGACGTGTTCGTCGGCGTCGACTTCAACGTGTTCAATTTGTTGCTCGAACGTCTGTTGAGACGGCGCGGTATCGCGACGGTCCACTACGTGAGTCCGTCCGTGTACGCGTGGCGGCGCGGCCGCGTGAAGCGCATCGGTCGCGCGGCCGATCTGGTGTTGACGCTGTACCCGTTCGAGCCGCCGCTGTATCAGCGCTACGGCGTGCGCGCAGAATTCGTCGGCCATCCGCTCGCCGACGCGATCGAACCGCTCGACCGCATGGCGGCCGCGCGCGACGAACTTGGCCTCCCGGCGAATCGTCTGGTGATCGCGCTGTTGCCCGGTAGTCGGATGTCGGAAATCGCGGCACACGGCCGCGTATTCCTGCGGACCGCTGAGCACGTGCAGCGCACGCTCGGGCGCGCGACTTTTCTCGTGCCGTGCGTCGATGCGGCGACCGCGACCGCGATGACCGACTTGGCGCGCGAGTATGGCTCGCTCGACGTGCGCGTGTTGCGCGGCGACTCGCATCGCGCGCTCGCGTCCGCCGACGTCGCGCTCGTGAAATCCGGCACCGGGACGCTCGAAGCGATGTTGTTCGGCAAGCCGATGGTAGTGACGTACCGGCTCGGCGCGTTAAGCTACCGAATCGTGAAAGCCTTGCTGCGCACCCCATACGTCGCCTTACCGAACATCTTGGCTGGCCGACGTCTCGTCCCCGAACTGCTGCAGCACGACGCCGACCCCGAGCGCCTCGCGCGCGCGTTGATCGCCGAACTCGAACGCGGTCGCGCGGGCGCCCATCTCACCGAATTCAGATCGCTGCACGTGTCGCTGCGACGTGGCGCGAATCAGCGCGCCGCAGCGGCCGTGTTGGCGCTGATCGATCAGGGAACGTCACGGAACGACAAGGGAAAATAGATGGATCTATTCGACGATCAACCGATGCCCATTCTGATGCTCGCGGGCGTTGACGAAGTAGGACGCGGCCCGCTTGCCGGCCCCGTCGTCGCCGCCGCGGTCATCTTGGATCCAGCGCGCCCAATCGCCGGCTTGCGCGACTCAAAGAAGCTCACTGCAGCGCGGCGCGCCGAGCTTGCCGAAGTCATCGAAGCGCAGGCGCTCGCGGTCGGCGTCGGGCGCGCCGAGGTCGCCGAGATCGACCTCTTGAACATTCTGCGCGCGACGATGCTCGCGATGGAGCGTGCGGTCGCCAGCCTCGCGATCGAGCCGGACGTCGTATACGTCGACGGCAATACGACGCCGAGCCTTGCGATGCCGGCGGTCGCGGTGGTCGGCGGGGACGATCGGATCGCGTCGATCAGCGCGGCGTCGATCGTCGCGAAGGTCGTGCGCGATCGCGAGATGGATCGCGCGGCCGCGCACTATCCGAACTACGGCTTCGAGAAACACAAGGGCTACGCGACGGCGGCGCACCTCGAGGCGATCGCGCGTTTCGGACCGAGTCCGTTGCATCGTCGCAGCTTCGCACCGATTCGTACGGTGCCCGAGACCGGCGCCGTCGTGTTGTTCGAGAACGTCTGACGTGACGAGCGGGTCCGCGAACGGTTTCGTCCACCTGAAGGTCCATACCGAATATTCGGTGTCTGACGGTTTGATCAAGGTGCACGAGCTGGTGCGGCGGGCTGCCGACTTCGGCATGCCGGCGGTCGCGATCACCGATCGGACCAATCTATTTGCGTTGATCAAGTTCTACGATGCGTGCATGAGCGCCGGGATCAAGCCGATCGTCGGCGCGGACC
>Ga0335084_10004580_pt1 | contig 13633 bp, 18 predicted proteins | sample Lox_Sample_44_FD_206721 | JGI IMG/M metagenome (GOLD analysis project Ga0335084, IMG submission 206721) | Soil microbial communities from Loxahatchee National Wildlife Refuge, Florida, United States - Lox_Sample_4.4 | ecosystem: Environmental > Terrestrial > Soil > Wetlands | place: USA... | reverse complement strand
TCGCGCGTTTGTCTGGTGAACCGCGAGTTGGTTTTTCGTTTCCCGAAGCGCACTGAACAGTGGGATGAACTCAACCGCGAAATCCTCCTGCTGGAATTCGCGGCCGATCGCCTGCCGCTCGCAGTTCCGCGATACTTCCACGTTGCGCGCGACTATGCCGTATACCGTTACCTGGACGGTGATCTGCTGAATCCGGTGAGGGCTCCAGGCGCACCAGAGACACTTGCACGTTTTCTACGAGCGATGCGCGCGCTTGACCCGCCTTCCCCGCTGCGTGACCTCCTGCCGCGAGACGACCACCGTTCGAACGCCGAGGAGGATCGCGCGCGATCAGAATCCACCATCATGCCGGCGCTCCCGTTTCACGAGGCAGAAACGCTCCGCCGCCATCTAGACGTCAAAAATCTCCATCGCCTGCTTCAGGCTGGCAAGTGGATCGCGACCTTGCGCCGGCGAGTATTCGTGCGCAACGTATCCTGTGAAACCAAGATCGGCAATGGCGCGAGCAATGAAACGGTAGTTCAGCTCCTGCGTATCGTCGATTTCATGCCGGCCTGGATTCCCACCCGTATGGAAGTGGCCGATCCACTCCAGGTTCTTGCGGATGTTGCTGACGATGTCGCCGTCCATGATCTGCGCGTGATAGATGTCGAACAGCAACTTCACGCGCGGCGACGCGACGCGCTTCACCACATCCAACCCCCATGCAAAGTGATCGAACATGTAGTCCGGGTGGTTCACCTTGCTGTTCAGGTATTCGATGCAGATCGTGACGCCCTTGTCTTCGGCATGCGATTTCACGCGCTTCAGAAATTCCACGCAGTTGTCGGCGCCGTCGTGGTCCGGCATCCCCTTGCGGTTGCCGGAAAACGTGATGATGTTCGGAACTCCATTGGCCGCGCTCTCGTCGATAGCGGCGTGCATGGCTTTCTCCAGCCGCTCGTGATTCTCCTTACGGTTCAGGGCGTCTGGAATCGTGCCGCCCGGCCCCGGCGGATACATGGTAGGCAGCAGCCCGTATTTTTTAAGGGTCGGCCAGTCCGCCGGCCCGATCAGGTCGTACCCCTTAATCCCCATCCGTGCAGCTTCACGGCAGGTGTCCTCAAAACTCATGGCGCGGCCGAACACCCCGCGCGTGACGCATTGTTTGAGCCGGCCCTTGCGGGGCTCAGGCGAAGGCGTCTGCGCAGCCGCAGCCGCGGATAGGGCCAGGGTGGAAATTAAATCTCTCCGACGCATGTGCACCAGCCTACACCAACTGCTCCAACAACGAAATCAAGTATTCCTGGTCCAACACGCCCGACCGGTACGTCCGCCCGTCAAAAAACTTCCAGCCGTGAAATTGCTTTTCCACGGTGTAGAAGATCAGTTGCTCCTCGATCAGGTCCTTATCCAGCATCTGCTGGTTGAACGCACGCACTGAGCCTGACAGTGTGTACGGAATCCGGAACTCCTCGCTCGATACCAGCTCCGGCGTCGCCGCGAAGTGAATCTGCAGAATGCGTCCGCGGATATTGATTTGAAACAGACAGGAAACAGCCTCGCGGAACGAATCGGTTTGGAAACTCGCCGGGTCCAGCACCATGTGGCAGTCCGTCAACAACCGGTTCACGCTGTCCACGAAATTGGACAACAGCCCGTGCAACTGCGCCGCCGCGTCTTTCCGCAGCCCGGCGATATAGCGCGCGTACGAAATCGCCTTCTCATCGCGCTCCTTCAGGCTTTCAATCCGGTCCGCCAGCCTTTTCAGCCGTGAATCCGGCGCCGGGATCTCACGTCCCACTCGTCGACCTCCGCATTCCAGCATAACCGCCGGAAGGCGGTACACACCTCGGAATCCAGCTATCGTTGACGGGTACGCGCCAGCAGATCTTCGTCGCCGATCAGATCGAAGATGTCCAGGTGCATGCGGCTCAAGACCTCGTCAGCCGCTTCAGTCGAGAATAAGCGCTTACCTTTCAATACGTTATGCAGGTGCGGCTGGGAGATTCCGCTGATCCGGGCGAGCCCGCGCTCGGTCATCTCACCACCCACCACCAACCGCTTCAGATGACCTACCAACCGGTCGTGGAGTTCGCGGAAATTCATAACTACCCTGTCTTTAGAACCTGCGATTTAAGCCGAAAGAACTATTTCTGTTCGAAATAGGGAATATCAATAAGATAACCTTTATTTAGTTAGAATTCAAGAAAACAAAGTTTCCCTGCCGGACGCCCCAGGCCCCTAAACAACTGAAAATAAGACAAAAATGTCCATTAGTGGATCCCTTGCCGAATCGACAATTCAAATTATTTTCGGCTGAATTCGATTGACGAGGCTGACGGCCGCCCTGTAAGGTCTAATACAGTTTCACTTGGTCAGCCCACAGAGGCTGCCGCCGAAAGGAACATTCTCGTGATGAATTGGAACCGATCCAATGCTATCGGCATGGCCCGAACTGCGTGCAAGTTTTGCCAAGGTAACGGCACGCGCTTTGTTCGCACCGACAAAGAGGTCCCATGCCATTGTGTATTCCGGGCCGTTTTTCGCGCCTGTCTCAACCGGTTCAGGCAGTGTGCCGTCACTGCCGGGCAAGCCAGTACGGTATCCCTCGAGCGCTGCCAGGGACGTGGGGGACACCGCGTCTACTCGCGAAAACGCGAGGAATTCATGGCCGACTTCAGTCTGATTGCCCAACGGACGCTGGGTGAGTTCGAACACAAGGTTTTCCGTTACCACTTCCTGCTGGGAGCCGACTGGCGGTTGTGCACCCGCCAGATGCGCCTCGATCGTGGAAGCTTCTTCCATACGGTCTATCGCATCGAACAACGGCTGGGCCGGGCGTTTGCTGAGACGCGGCCTTATTCCCTATTCCCGCTCGACGAGTATTTCGGTGGAACTATCCATGAAGACCACACCAAGCAGGACGTTGCATCGGCGAGTTGGATCCGGATGATCGCGTGAGGGCGCGCGAGGCAAAACCAAAGGGGAGCGGTTCATCCGCTCCCCGTTTTGCTTTTACAATGGTATTCACACCGGCCGATGGACCCGCTCACACACACTGCCACCGGCCTCTTCCTGGCGCGATGCGGATTCAAGCGCTGGAGCCCCCTGGCGACTCCGATTCTGCTGATTGCGGCCAATGCCCCCGATATCGACACGGCCGCTCTGTTCGGGGGATCTCTCAACTATCTCCACTACCACCGGCACCTGACTCATTCCATCGCGGCTTCGCCGGTTATAGCGATTCTGCCGGTTCTGCTCGTGCGTGCGGTCGCGCGCAAGCCGGTGCGATGGCTCGGCGCGTTCTTCGCCGCCTGGATCGGCGTGGCGTCGCATCTTTTGCTCGACTACACCAACATTTACGGCATTCGCCTGCTGCTGCCGTTTTCCGGCCGCTGGCTTCGTCTGGATCACACACCGCTATTCGACCCGTGGATCTGGTCCGTGATCCTGCTGGCGCTGGCGGGGCCGTTCCTCTCACGCCTGGTTTCCATGGAAATCACGTCGGGAGCGGCGCGGCCGAGCCATTATGGACGCGGATTTGCCGTTTTCGCGCTGGCTTTCCTACTGTGCTACAACGCGGGCCGAGGGGTGCTGCACTCGCGCGCCGTCGCAGTTCTGGATTCCTGGAACTACCGCGACCGGCCTCCCATCCGAACCGCCGCCGGACCGGCCGGCGCCAATCCGCTGAGGTGGCACGGCATTGTCGAAACCTCCGATTTCGTCGCCTTGGGCGACGTGAACCTGGCCGGGGAATTCGATCCCACGCGCACCGAGATCTTTGAGAAGGCCGAACCCAGTCCCGCCATTGAAGCCGCGCGCCGCACCAAAGACTTCCAGGAGTTCATGCGGTTCTCGCAGATCCCCTTCTGGCGTTCCTATCCCGCACCCGAACCGCAAAATGCCCGGCGAGTGGAGCTCATCGATCTGCGATTCGGTACACCGCACGACCCTGGGTTCATGGTCAGCGCGCTGGTGGACGCCAATGCGCGCGTGCTCGAAACATCTTTCCAGTTCGGCCGTGTGCGTCCGCGCTAAGGTTCGTCATCTAAGGCCTTTGCCCGCCGGATCTAGGGCCCCCGCTCGATTTTCCACCGCACGAAGCGCTGTCACAATCGAAGTGTGCAGTCTACGATTACTCAGACACCCGTACTGGACCATGCGCAGTTGCGGGACATCACCTTAGACGACCCGGACCTAATGCGGGAGATCCTGAGCGCCCTTATCGACGATACCGGGCGGCAAATCGAATTGTTGGATCGGGCAATTCAGGACCATGATTCCCAGCGGTGCATCAGGCTCGCGCACTACTCCAAAGGGGCGTGCGCCAACGTCGGAGCGGTAGGGGCCGCCGCGTTGCTCAAAGGCATCGAACTGGACGCTGACAAGCACCAATTCGAAGCCTGCAGCTCTGCGCTCGCCAACCTCGTCTCCGAGCTCGACCGCCTCCGCTACGAGGCGGGGGCGATAATCGGCTCATAAACGTTTCAGCAGGGCCTTCACACCGTCCGCACATAGCACGGCAGCGTGCTGCGATTCCGGGGCCAGTCCTCCAACTGCATCCATCACAATCGACGGCTGAAAAAGACCCATCTGCTCTTTGGTCTTCCCCGCCAGCCATTCCGTCAGGGCCGAACCCGCAGCAATCGACGCCGTGCAACCGCGCACCTTGTACCGGACCTCCGATGCGCGCCCGTCTTCGAACCGCGCTGATAGCCGGAGAATATCCCCGCAAGCCGGATTGCTAACCTCGACCGTAATCGCCGGCGGCCCCAGGTCGCCTACATTGCGCGGATTCTTGAAATGTTCCAGCAGGCGCTCGGAGTACATCCTATGCTCCAATATTGGCATGGTTCAGGTGGTGGCTGCCGTGATCGAGCGCAATGGGCGCATCCTTATCTGCCGGCGCCGCCCCGATCAAACGCACCCGCTCAAGTGGGAGTTCCCCGGCGGCAAAATCGAGCCAGGCGAAACGCCGCAGCAGGCGCTTGGGCGCGAGCTCGAAGAGGAGTTGGAGATCCGCGGCGCCGAGGGCGAGGAAATCACCCGCTACGAATTTGCGTATCCGGACAAGAAGCCGGTGCTGCTCATCTTCCTGCGTGTAACCCGCTACGCGGGCGAGCCACGTAACGTTGTATTCGAAGAGATGCGATGGGAGGCGGCAGAGAATCTCCCCGCGTTCGACTTTCTGGAAGGCGACCTCGATTTCATCCGCACGCTGGGACAGCCGAGATGTTCTCCCTACTGATCGAGTGCCCCCCTGAAGATCGCGATCTCCTCATCGCCGAGTTGTGGGAGCGCGGCTCAGCCGGGATCGCCGAGCCCGACGAGCGTCACGTCCGCGCATTCTTCGAAGACGACGCCGACCGCCATACCCTGGGGCGCATGTTTCCCGGCGCCGACCTTCGCGAAGAGGAGCAGCGCGACTGGGTAGCCGCCGCACGGGACCTGATGCGACCAATGGAAGTCGGCCGCCGCTTCTTCCTGGTCCCCGAGTGGCTTGACGATCCGGCGCCTGCCGGCCGGTTCCGCATCACGGTGAATCCCGGAATGGCCTTCGGAACCGGAGTCCACGAAACCACGCAGCTTTCAATCGAGGCGCTCGAGGATTACCTCCGCCCGGGAATGCGAGTGCTCGACGTGGGCACCGGCTCAGGCATTCTGGCCCGTGCGGCGAGCCTGCTGGGCGCGTCCAGTGTTTACGCCTGCGACATCGATCCTGTAGCGGTTGCGATTGCTGGGATCGGTTTTGTCGGCTCCGTTGATGCGGTGGCTTCGGCGTCGGTCGATTTGGTCGTGGCCAACATCAGCCCCGAGGCGATTGTCTCGCTTGCGCCCGAGTTTCACCGCGTGTTGCGTCCCGCTGGCGTGTTACTCGCCAGCGGCTTCGAAAATGCTGAAGTCGATCTGGTCGGGCCGGCGCTGGAGCCCGTGCGAGAGATCAGGTCAAAAGGGAATTGGTGTTTGGTGGTGAGCGTTGAGTAGACGCGCGCCACGCGGGCTGAGGTCCGCGACGCTGCGGGAAGGCGATTTACCCGGCAAGATCTGCCGGGGCCGGTGCGGAACACCGGCTCAGGTTTTCTGGCGCGAGTTTGTGGCTGAGAGAAGGCAGCCGTGAAAACTCTGCGTCAGCGACGAATGTGCTGGGCCATACTGCTGAGCGCATTGTCTTTGACCGCCGCGGAGCCGGTGTACCGCTCCGCCTCCGTCGACCGGTCTGGCCAACTCCACATCACCCTCGCTTCCGGCAGGCAGATCAGCGCGCCGAAGCTCCGCGACCAGGAGGGATTCGATTCTCCGCTCATCTCCCTCGACCATCTAACGGTTGGCTGGCTCGCCATCTACTATCCCGATCCGACCAACCGCGGCCTGCAAGCGGCGGGCAAACTCGTCCTCTACCGCGCAGGGCGAATTTTGCGCTCCTTTAGCACCGAGCAGACTTTCTGGGGGTGGGAGTTTCAGGAGAACGGCAAACGCGTCGCTTACTCGACAGGCCCGACACACGGCGGTGCAGCCGAGTGCGTATTGCGCGATGTGGATTCGGGCAGGATCATCGCCCGGTACGATATCCATTCCGGCGCCGAGCAGCCGGCATGGGCGCGCAAGCTCCGGCAGTAGAAACGGCAAGATCCTTGGCGTTCTACCCGGCGCCACCCGCCTGCTGAATGGCTCCGCAAACGGCAGCGCCGATCAGCGCCAGGTCGTGACTGGTCGGCACGATCTCGAAGAAGCTGCCCTGCAGCGGGCTCATCTTCACCATGTCCTGGAGATCGAGATGTAGCAGGTTCAAGTCGACGAAATCCGAATTCGCACCGGCGAGATAAAACCGGCCGGGGCCTTCGGAATGAATGCTGGTAGCGGTTGCCGCAGCTAAGGCGCGGTGCCACAGGTTCGCGAATTCCTTGGCCTTCTGGTCCCCGTGCCGAGCGGCGACGAAGACTTCCTCAGGCTCCATATCCAGGAACCGCAGCCGCATCGCGCGGCCACCGACGACGCCTTCCAGGTGGCCCACTCCGCCGCATCCGCAGAAGCGCTCCTTCGGATCCAACGTAACCACCGAGTGCCCGCCTTCCCAGATACCGTCGCGGCGGGGATAGTGTCCGAAGCCCACGCCATCGCCCAGATACCACACCCGGATCAGTGAGTCCATTCCTCCGCGGGTGGCGGCGATTCCGGCGGCCAGCGCGTCGGCATCGTTCATCACTGTCACCGGCACATCAAGACCGTCCTCGCGCAACGCGGCGGCGAGTTTCTCGCCAATGCGGAGCCCCTTCAGTTGACCCAGATTCGGCGAATCCTCGATCACTCCGTTGCGCACGATGCCCGGAAATCCCGCGCCGACCGATGTGACTGCCTGGTCCTGCCTGACCGCCGCAATCTGGCTGCGAACCCGCCCGATCATCTCGTCCACCGGCACCGACTTCAGGTCAATCTGGCTGGCTCCCGGCTCGGGATACATACGGACGGCTCCGAGCTTCGTGTCTTCCACGATGCCGACCCAGATAAAATGTGTCGCCAAGACGCCAACGCTGCGTCCCATGCTCCCTCCCTAGAACCGCAACAGCTTGTTGATGCCGTTGAAGGCCGCCTGTTTGTAACATTCGGCCAGTGTGGGGTAATTGAAAACGGTTTCCACGAAGTAATCCACCGTGCCATTCAGCACCAGCACAGCCTGCCCGATATGCAGCAGTTCGGATGCTCCTTCGCCGATAATGTGCACGCCCAGAATCTGGCGCGTTTCGCGGTGGAAGATCAGTTTCAGCCGGCCCGTGGTATCGCCGCGAATCTGGCCCCGCGCCGTTTCGCGATAGTAGGCCAGCCCGACTTCGTACGCTACGTCCTCGTCGGTCAACTGCTCCTCGGTTTTCCCGATAAACGAGATCTCCGGGATGGTGTAAATTCCGTACGGATAGTTCGCCGGGTTGGACTGGATCTTCAGCCCGAATGCATTCGCCGCCGCGATACGGCCCTGCTCCATCGAAACAGAAGCAAGGCTCGGAAACCCGATTACATCTCCCGCCGCATAGATGTTCGGGACCTTGGTGCGATAGTCGGAGTCCACCGGAATGCGCCCGCGATTGTCCGCCTCGAGTCCCGCGGCGGCCAGGTTCAGATCGTCGACGTTGCCCGACCTTCCCACGGCATAAAGCAGCATGTCGCCCGCGATCTTTTTGTTGCTTTTGAGATTCGCGATCACGCCCCCGGTAGGGCTCTCCTCAACGCTTGCTACCTCTTCGTTCAACCGCATGGTCACGCGGTGGTCGCGCAGGTGATATGAGAGAGCCTCCACCATCTCGCTGTCGGCGAACTCCAGCAGCCGCGGACGCCGCTCCACCAGAATCACGCGGACGCCGAGAATCGCGAACATGCAGGCGTATTCCACGCCGATCACGCCGCCGCCCACCACGATCAGCGTTTTCGGAACGTCCGGCATCGACAGAATCTGGTCGCTGTTCAGGATATTCCGCCCGTTGATCGGCACCGTCGGAGAGACTGCGGGCCTGGCGCCCGTCGCGATCACAATGTTCGGCGCCTCGAGTTCATCCGTGCCGCGCTGACCTTCCACGCGCACGTGAGTGGCGTCCTTGAACGAAGCGTGCCCGCCGGCGATATCGACACCGTTTCGCGCCAGCTGCGCCTGCGTGACATCGGCCTCGGTCTTGATCACCTGGTTCACTCGGAAGCCCAGGTCCGACATGGTGATCTTGTCTTTTACGTGATAGCTGACGCCGTAGATTCCCTGGAACTGAAAGCCGGAGAGATGCAGTACGGCCTCGCGCATGGTCTTACTGGGAATCGTGCCGGTGTTGATGCATGCGCCGCCGATGATCTCGCGCTGTTCGATGACAACGACCCGCCGGCCGCACTTCGCCCCCTGAATGGCGGCGCGCTGGCCGGCAGGCCCGGATCCGATCACTATGAGATCGTACGTTCGCATGCGGAGTTACTTGCCGCTGTTGAACCGGTTCTCGACTTCCTCCCAGTTCACTACGCTCCACCATGCAGCCAGGTAGTCTGGACGGCGGTTCTGGTATTTCAGGTAGTACGCGTGCTCCCACACGTCGATACCCATCACCGGAAACTTACCCTCCATCAGCGGGCTGTCCTGGTTCGCACTCGAAATGATGTCGAGCTTGCCTCCGGATTTGACAAGCCACGCCCAGCCCGAGCCGAAACGAGTGGCGCCGGCCTGGTTCATCTTCTCCTTGAAAGTGTCGAAGCCGCCGAAAGCGCCGGTAATCGCCTGCGCGACGTTGCCGACCGGCGCGCCGCCCTTACCAGGGCCCATGATCTTCCAGAACATCGAGTGGTTGATGTGGCCGCCTCCGTTATTGCGCACGGCCGTGCGGATGTTCTCCGGGACGGCGGCACAGTTGGCCGCCAACAGCTCTTCAATGCTCTTGTTGGCCAGGTCGGGAGCCGACTCCAGCGCTTTGTTCAAATTGGTCACATATGCGGCGTGGTGTTTGCCATGGTGGATTTCCATGGTCATTTTATCGATGTGCGGCTCCAACGCGTCGGGAGCATATGGCAGCGGTGGTAGTGTGAATGGCATACAGTCTCCTTATCTCCTCAAAAGTGATTCCCCTCAGGTAGCTTTCTCAAACGCGGCGGCCAGGCGGAACATCGTGGACTCATCGAAGTGCCGCGTCAGGATTTGCATCCCGACGGGCAGTCCTTCGCTCGTCTTCCCGCACGGCACGCTCATGCACGGAATCCCCGCCAGATCGCCTGTGATGGTATAGATGTCGGACAGGTACATGGCCAGCGGGTCGTCCACCTTCTCGCCGAGCTTGAATGCCGGAAATGGCGAAACCGGCGCGACGATGGCGTCCACCTCGCCGAACGCACTCTGGAAGTCGCGCGCTACCAGCGCGCGGACCTTCTGCGCCCGCAGATAATACGCGTCGTAATATCCGTGGCTCAGAACGTATGTCCCGAGCATGATGCGCCGCTTGCACTCTGCGCCGAAACCTTCGCCGCGCGTCTCGCGGTACATATCCGACAGTGTCGTCGATTTCTCTGAACGGAACGTGTAGCGCACGCCGTCATAGCGGGCCAGGTTCGAGCTGGCTTCCGCCGTGGCGATGATGTAGTAGCACGCAACAGCGTAGTCTGTCGCGGGCAAAGTGATATCACGCACCTCACAGCCAAGGCTCTTGAGTGTATCGACACCGCGCTGGATCAGATCGCCGGTTTCACTCGTCAAGTCTTTTAGATACTCGCGAGGTAGTCCGAGCCTCAAACCCTTCACATTGCCATCGAGCGGCGCCGTGTAGTCAGGCACTGGGGCCGCGGCGGAAGTGGAATCCATGGGATCGCGCCCGGCGATCACGCTGAGAACGGTCGCCGCATCCTTCACGTTTCTGCCGAACGGTCCGATATGGTCGAGCGAGCTGGCGAACGCGGTCAATCCGTAGCGCGACACACGGCCGTAGGTTGGGGTTACGCCGACCACGCCGCAAAACGAAGCAGGTTGACGGATCGAGCCTCCGGTGTCGGAGCCGAGAGCAACTACCGCCGTGCCTTGTGCGACTGCCGCCGCGGATCCACCGCTGGACCCTCCGGGCACTCGCGTGGGATCGATCGGATTGCGCACGGGGCCGAACGCGGAGTTCTCATTCGATGAACCCATGGCGAACTCGTCGCAATTTGTCTTGCCGATGATGACCCCGCCCGCCGCTTCGAGGCGAACCACGGCTGTGGCATCATACGGCGGAATATGGTTTGCCAGCAGCCGCGAACCGCAGGTGGTCCGGACGCCTCTGGTGAGGATCACGTCTTTCACCGCGATCGGCACACCTGCGAGCGGTCCGAGAGTTTCACCGCGCGCAATCTGGTCGTCCACTCGCTGCGCTGATCCGAGTGCGCGCTCGGTGGCGAAATGCAGGTACGCGTTCGTTTTCGGATTTTCCTGTTCGGCGAGTCGCAGCATCGCCTGCGTGAGCTCGACCGCGCTGGTTTGGCGCGCGAGCAGCGCCTGCCTGACGGTATCGATGGTCAGTGAGCGGAGATCCATCGCTAGCGTTCGATGACCTTGGGCACTTTGAAATAGCCGGCGCCCGCCTGTGGAGCGTTAGCCAGCGCGAGTTCGGAGCCGAGCGACGGCACGGGCGCATCCTCGCGCAGCGTGTCCGCCTCGGACTCGAACAGCACCTGCGCCATAGGCGCGACGCCGGTAACATCGATTTCTTTCAAGCGGTCGATATGTTCCAGGATGCCGTCGAGTTCGGCCTGAAATCGCGCCGCTTCATCGTCGGTCAGGCGCAGGTTCGCCAGGTCGGCCACGTACCGAACTTCTTTTTCGGTGATTCTCACGCGCCCGCCGCCCTCATTCGGGAATTACGGTAGATGCTGCGTAGCACGGGATCGGCGATCGCCTCGGCTTCGTCTCCAATGGCCGCCACCATCGCGCGTTGTGGTTCACGCTTGCGCGGCATGATTCGCAACTCGAGATCTTCCACCAGACTGGGTCCCAACGCCTTCGCCAGATTGTTTAAGATCTGCGGGCTGAGCGCCAGTAGCTGCCGCCGCCAGACGGCGTCTTCCACTTCCACTACCAGGCGTTGTCCCACCAGCCGCGACGCACGTGTGTGAACAGCTATTTTTTTGCCTACCGCGGCCGCCCAGGCAGCGCATGCCAACTGTTCGCTGCTGATGATGTCCTTAGGCAGACCCAGACTGCGGATCAGCTTGGCTGCGGGTTCCATCATGTCCGTGGGTCTTCATTCTAGCATGCGCGATAATTTCGGTGACAGGCTGCCACAACCTCAAAATGTACGACGCTGACCTTGCATACATTCACGACGTTGGTTTCAGTAATTATGTGCTCCAGGCGGCGCCAGGACTTCTCCGGATCTTGCAACGCTGCGTACCACCGCGAAGTCTGATCGTCGATCTTGGCTGCGGAGGCGGCCGGTGGGCGCGAGTGTTGAACGACCACGGATACGAAGTGCTCGGCTTGGATGCTTCACCTGAGTTCGTACGCCTGGGGCGGGCGAACGCGCCGGAATCGAAGTTTGTGGCGGCGGATCTGTGGCGGGCCAAGCTACCGGAGTGCATCGCCGTGACCGCGATCGGCGAAGTATTGAACTACGGCCGCCGCCGTTCATTGAGGCCTTTCTTCCGGCGCGTGTTTCGCGCGTTGCGCCCAGGTGGAGTCTTCGTCTTCGATCTCGCCGGCCCCGACCGCCTCCCACCCGGCAGAAGCCGACGGGTCTGGGCCGCCGGCGATGATTGGGCTGTGCTTTCGGAAAGTGCCGGTGCGGGTGATCGACTCCGACGCAGCATCATCAGTTTTCGGAAGGCCGGTCAGAATTACCGTCGGCGGGAAGAGATTCACGAAGTACAACTCTACGAACCGAAGCACGTATTGCACGCGCTCGAAGAGGCTGGCTTCAGGGCTCGTAAGCAGCCGGCATTCGGCGAATTCCGATTGCCGAAGGGTATCTACGGATACATCGCCGTAAAGACCAGCAAACGGCTCCAGGATTGATCGATGCGCCTCTCAGAAGCGTCGCTGCTATTGTTCAGCTCGCTCAGTCTCTCTGGTTGTGCCGTCTTGTCGAGCCAGCCCACTCCGCCCCGTTGGACGACCGGGTTCTGGTTCTGGAACGGCAGCTCAGTTGACCCTGCCTACTCCGGCGAAACACTCGATGCTCTCTTCGTACAGGTCGGGACCATCAGAAAGGAGACTCTGTTTGGTAGTGTCCGCCGTTCGGCCACGCAGCCGGAGCGATGGTATGTCGGTGGAGCGTTACCTTCCGAACTGCCGAAAGCCCTGATGCTCCGCGATGTAGTTCGCGATGCTGGAGCGAGCAACCTCGGACGCGACGCCGCCAGGCTTGCTGTCACCTGCCTGCGCGGTATCAATACGGAGCGCTTTGGCCGTCAGGAGGACATCCGGCAAGCGGAGATCGACTTAGTACGATGGCTTCGGCAACCACCGAAGTGACCCACAGGAAAGTCAGTCACAGCACTTTAGAATATATTTTCGCCGCCGTAAGTTATTGGTTCCTGGCCATTTAGCATTGCGATGGGCCTCCTGCAAAGGCCGAGGGCGCACGTCTCGCCATATACACTGTGTTCAGGAGTGAATCCGCTCCCCTCACCCGCGCCTGGGTCCCGGCGCGGGTTTTTCATTTTCTGGAGGAATTCAATGATTTCGCGATTTCTGATTGCGGCGGCGTTGCTGACCTCGAGCGCCTTCTGCGCTCCGCCGCTCACCACTATTCAGGATGTGCTGTACAAAGCCGATGGCACTCGCTTCAGCGGCACGCTGGTAATCCGCTGGAGGAGCTTTGAGGCGTTCGACAGCACGGCCGTCGCGATGCAAACCGTCACTACCCAGGTTGTGAACGGAGCACTGCGTGTTCAACTGGTTCCGACGGCCAACAGCATTCCCGCAGCGACCTACACGGTGACCTATAACAGCACCGGAAGGTTTCAATTTCAGGAAGCATGGTCAGTGCCGCAGAGTTCCGCGCCGCTGCGCGTGCGCGACGTCCGGATCGGCAGTTCTACCGCGATCTCGACCGCCGGATCCAACTCGGGCGGGATCGCGTCCCTGGTTACAGGAACCGTGGAAGAGACCGACGTAAACGGCCTCATCGCCGACCTCGGCGCGCGTCCTGTGAAAGGTCCGGGATAT
>Ga0335084_10004578_pt1 | contig 13635 bp, 12 predicted proteins | sample Lox_Sample_44_FD_206721 | JGI IMG/M metagenome (GOLD analysis project Ga0335084, IMG submission 206721) | Soil microbial communities from Loxahatchee National Wildlife Refuge, Florida, United States - Lox_Sample_4.4 | ecosystem: Environmental > Terrestrial > Soil > Wetlands | place: USA... | reverse complement strand
ACCGAGTGGAGACGCGACCTTACATTGAGGTTATTGTGGATCTCATAAGCAAGTTGATATCGTCGAACCCAAACCCAATTGCCGTTGATTTTGGTTTTGATGTCGATGGAGGAGAGTCTCTTTTGGGTGAACAATTTAAATCCTCCCTTGAAATTGTAAATGGGATCGGTCCGGGTGCCGCTTTCAAGGGTGAAGGTGATTTGGTGGTTATGAGCAAGATTTCCTGAGACCTGTCCATTGTACTGGATATGGTCAAGATAGAGATAGTTGACGTAGGATCCGTTCATATCCTGAGAGTAAAAATATTCCATGTAGTTTGTCTTCGGGTCGTCCACTCTGTCGATGCACCATCTGAAGGTGCCTGTCCCATAGGGCGAACTCCGATCCATCCTTGAAGCTGCGGAGGAGCCGAATCTCATTTTGACGCCCGATTTGTCCCAGATTTGCCAGTAATTGTTCGTGGAATCATATTGGATTTTGTAATTGGCTCCTTCAATTCTCAGCCGGTATTCCCCATTGCCAATCGGGACAAGTTCCTGAGGAGAACCCCCCAGATTAAGCACGAAAATGTCCGAGGAATCATATCTGGGGACACCTTTTTTGCCTTTCTTATTTGTCGGGTCGATAAAGCCGCCCATTCTTTCAATATACGGCACAGGAACATCCCAGCCCACTCATAACCACCCGTTGGGGCTATTGCTGCTGTACATGAGGGCTAAGCTGGGCTGAAGACCGTCTCTTCCTGGAGGGACAATGATGGGATACTGTAGGTGAGCGGATCCGGTGAAGTCGTCCACTTGAAAAGAGAAGGTAGCGACTACCCCTGACGTGATATCTCCTTCGTCGGTACCGGTCATCGAACTCATTGATTTTGCTCCGGATGTTGGAGCCGGTGGATTTGATGAGGGCTCCTCCTGGGGCGAAGCCTCTACTGTGGCTTGTGCCAGAACGGTTTCCTGTTCAGCATTAGAAACCTGCTCCTCAGCAGCCATCGCAGCAGAAAGAGCAAGGCACAACTTACCCGGACGAAGTTGGCCAAGATGAGAAATTAAACAGAGGGTAAAGAAGAAGATAACAAAACGGGTAGAATTACGGGAATGGGCTGTGCAGGAAGAAGACATGATACCCCCCCTTTCAATTGCTGAAAGAACCTAAGCAACAAAAAAAGAATAATTCACAGATTTTGACCCATTCAGCGGCGCCGAGCCCCGTCTTAAGGCGACGTAAAGAAGCGCTGTTCAGGATCAACCCTAACCAAGCCCAGACCTTCACGCCGGAGAGTAGAAGGGCTGACAAAAAAGCACAAATCAAAAAAACAAAAGCCCGGCTATCCTGTCTGGAATGCCAGGCTTTTGATGCTGTGCCTTGCCACTTTTTCCCTCCTCAAAAAAAGCGGCCTGATTGTTAATCAGAAAGTTGTGTCGGTTGAATACCCATGCCCACCCGCATACACCCCCCGCCTGCGGATGCTCTGTCGATCATTAAATACAGAATCCGAAAATCTTGTCAAGTATTTTTTTTGGATTTAAGGAAAAAAATTTTTCTTCTAATTAGCAAATTGGATGCCAACCAATGAAGGTAAAGAGAATCCCAACTCAAAGAACGGTGACTGAAATCAATGCAAACCCGGATCCTTTCAGGAGGATGGGTGACAAGGGCGCTCTAATGGGTGACCCATGATTTAGAATATGACTGTCACTCCCCCTAGAAAAACGGGAGAGGGAAAGAGTCTCCCGACTGTGCTGAAATTGTGCTAAAAATAAATTGAAAAGACTGAAATAGATACAACAGACTGGAATAGGTGGAAGCCCTTCTAACCCTTTATTATCAAGGCTTGTCGGGAAACCAGACCAAGAATCAAGGGTTAGAAGAACTCAAAAAATTTGATATAAAACTTTCAGCTAACTCTTTTGTTGACATCGCCAGACGCTTCATTATAGAAAGGAAGAAACGGCAGCGAAAATGAAAAAACGTCATTTCCTCTTCCTGATTTTCCTTCTTTTCTCTTTGGCCGGGTGCGCATCGTTTACAGCCGAACGAATTTCCCAGTCTTTAGAAAGGCCGGAAGACTGTGAATCCTTCCTAAGCACCCTGGATGAGAGAGTCGACCGGTCGGGCGTCAGGGATGCCGCAAGTTATCCCATCCCCGGGTTTCCGTACCTCCGGGCCAATCGTTTTCTTTCCTTTATGAAAGACAGGACCGATGCCCAAGGAGGAAGGGAACAATGGACCCTGTGGATGCAAAAGCTGGATCTTGAAGCCAGGCAAAAGGAAATCAACAACCTGCCGGATGGTATTATTTCTTCCTTTCCGGCGAAGCAGGGGGCAGAGCCAACCCGATCCGAGTTATACGATCGTGTGAAATCCTGCTCTGACAGGCTCTTCCAGCATGACAAGACCCGGCCGGGTGTTTATGAAATGCTGAATTCCGTCGTCGAGGTGCCAGAGGAGTATTCGTTTACGATGAGGGCCATCGGTCTCTATCCTCTTGTTGCCATCCCCATCGCCGTACTTACGGATCGTTCACGAAAAAGGACCCAGTCATGGTTCGAAACGAATCTGGAAAATCTTCCTGTCGATGGCCGGCTAAGAAGCTTCACGCCTCCGACAACCTTTTCTCTAGGCGCAGAAGAAATTCAGACAATCATTGATTCGTCCACGAAAAACCCCTTGGGGATTCCCCTCCTGGATGAGAATGCGGGAAAGAAGATTGTTGAGCGCTTTGCACCGGTTTTCGTTCAGGACGTTATGGCTCCATACGATCGGATAGGCCGGTTGGTATGGAATGGAGAGTGTCCGGATGTGGATCAAGAAAAGCCGACGGTGTATTATTATTTTTCCAATTCTTTCCTGAAGGGCAGGCCCATCCTGCAGATTAATTATGTAATCTGGTTTTCGGAGCGCGCTGGAAAGAAGGCACCCGGAATTGAGCGGGGACATTTGGACGGGTTGACGTTGCGGGTCTCGCTGGACGAGCGGGGAAAGCCATTCATGGTGGATATCGTGAACGATTGCGGCTGCTATCATTTATTTTCCCCTGAAAGAACCCGTGTGGATCAAATCATTTCAAAACCGTTGAAGTTTGACCCCTTCGTCCCCCAGTGTTTGCCCGACCTTCTCCCGGACCAGCGCCTCGGGGTACGTCTGAATTCGGGATGGCACCAAGTCCAGCGTCTGATTGCGGGAGAGGGCTTTCCTGCCCCGATTCCTTATGAGCTGGTGCCCTATGATGTCTTGGAGGTGCTTCCTCGCGAAGATGGCCGGACCGAAAGCATTTTTAATTCCAAAGGGATTGCCAAGTGCTCCAAACGGGTTGAACGATTCATCCTCTTTTCCATGGGAATCCCGAAGATCGGGAGCATGCGGCAAAGGGGCCATCACGCGATCGAATTAATCGGACGATCCCAATTTGATGATCCCACTCTTTTCGACGAAAGTTTCATTTTCAAATGATGCGAAAAGCCGCCTTCATGCTGCTTTTACTTGCCTCCCTGCTTCTCCACTTTGAAAAATTCGAAGCGACCGCCGGAACCGAAGATCAAATCCTCGACGTTGCCCAACATATGGAAGATGCCTTTAAGAAACTAGAAGATTACAGCTGTGATGTGGAGCAGGTATTTTATCAGGATGGGGAAGAAAATCAGCGATACCTTTTTAAGTTCTACTTTAAGAAAGAGAAAAAAATCCGGGTGGATTTCTCCCAGCCCCACTCCGGGTTGACCCTCTTCTATAAGAATGAGGATCAAGAAGCGACCGTGAGGCCGTTTCGTTCGCTGCCCGGCCTGAAATTCCGACTTTCCATCGATAACCCCCTGATGAAAACGCTGGCGGGGCAACGGATAAGCCAGACGGATATGGGGTACTTTATCAAGTTCATGTTTAGGAATCTAAAGAACGTGGAACAAAAGGAAAACGAACTTCGGCAAGACAACGAACGCGTAGAATTCTTATTCTGGGCCATGGATTACATCCAAGAGAAAATTCCGGAGAAATATAGGATTTCTATTTCAAAGAAATACTGGCTTCCCATTCGCATTGAAAGGTTCAACATCGATGATAGACGCCTTGAGGTTACCGATATTACGAATTATGTCCTCAACGCCCATCTCCAAGACAAATTTTTTGCGCCGTAGTTGTTAGAGAGGGAGTGGATACAGGAAAGTCGCATCATCCAATGTCATGAATATTTCGCGTATTTTTGAGTCATTCCCGCCTTCAGCCGCTTCCCGCACAACCTTTTTAGATTGGAGGGCCCTTTATTCCATGCCGGAAGTAACGAAAAACGGCACTTCACATGAGAGCTGCTTTCTGTTAAAGAGTGTGAAATTGAAGCCTATTAGCCTCATAAAATTACTTCCTTATCAGACGACTTAACCGGGTTATTCTTTTAATATCCGACTCATAATGCTTTATTTTTTAAGGGATTCCCCGTTTCCTATTGCAATTCCTTCCCTTGCCCACTTTTGGCAGCAGTCTTCCAGCAAGTGAAGAGAAATACAGGAGAATTCAGTAGTGGCACACATCTTGCCCTCTCCTTCTTCAGAATGCCAAAAAGGTAGTGGTGACTAAGAGTTTACGTTGAATTGGAGTTAAAGATATCGGCCACATCAACTTCTTAGGCACTCTTTTGATACTGACCCGGTCGCGGAAGCGCTTGAGGGCCTTCACCCTGGTGGAGCTACTTATTACAGTAGCGGTCATTGGGACGTTAACCAGCATTGCAGTGCCTACCTACAAAAACTACCTAGACGATTCGAGAAATTCAACGGCCATCGTTGACATCCAAAAGATGGTAGGATCGCTCGCAAGGTTTCAGGCCGAGCGTGGAAGACCGCCTGATACCCTTGCCGAGGCTGGAATTCAACCTCCTCTCGATCCCTGGGGTAATGCGTGCGTGTATGTGAGACTCGAAGGTTTGCCAAAGCACGACCAGGACGCGAAGTGCCGGTGGGACAAGTACGAAAAACCGTTAAATACCGATTTTGACCTCTACAGCATGGGTAAAGACGGGAAGACCAAGCCAAAACTTACGCAGAGTGATAGCTATGATGACATCATCTACGCTCACGGCGGAACCTACATAGGTCTTGTCTCAGAATATTAGTCTCGTAGTATAGGCGAAAGGATGAGAATTGAAACAACATTTCTTCGGAGCAAGGTTGCGATCCGAATTTTCTTTTTGTTTGTGTGCTGCGCCCTTCTTCCCGTCATCGTCCTTGCGATTCTATCCTACAGCCAGGTAACCAAACAGCTCAATGAACAAGCCCGGAAGAGACTAAAACAACAGGCCAAGGACGTAGCGGGGGTCATTTCTGAGAGACTCTATCTTCTTGAGGGCAAGATGAAGGAGGCTGCCTTCGACCTGGGCATGGAATCTCCTTCCACCCCTTGCCAAGGAGAGAGAGAGTTCCTAGAAGAAAGGTTCAACCGCCTGATCATTATTACTGATCAACGTCAAAGAATCCCTATTTTTGGGGATATTCAAGGCATTCCTAAATTGGCTCCGGAACAAAAACGGCATATTCAATCAGGGGTTACTCACATATTAAGTAACTATTCTCCAGATTCAGGGACACATATATTTATGGCGATGGCTGTCAATCCCAGAAGTCCAAGACGTGGAATCCTTTTGGGGGAGATTTCCGTGGCATATTTATGGGGCCCAGCCAACGAGCTTCCGCTATCACCCATGACCGAGTTCTGCATTTTGGAAGAGTCGAATCGTGTCCTCTTTTCATCCCTCCCGGGACCGGTATCCTTCCCTGAAAAGGTAACGAACCAAATGACTCAGTTGATGTTGGGTCAATTCGAGTGGGTGCGCGAAGACAAAGAATATCTGGCCAGTTATCGGTCTATCTTCCCTCAAAGTTCACTTGTTATGCCGAAATGGAAATTGGTGATTTGCGAATCGAAATCAAATGTGCTTGCGCCTGCGGCCAATTTCAAAAAAATGTTTTTTCTCACCCTCCTGATGTCTCTGTGGGTGGTATTACTCTTCAGCATTATGCAGATCCGGAGGAGCATGGTCCCTCTCGAAAAACTTCAGGAAGGAACAAAGCGGATTGCCGCACAGGATTTCAACAGTCCGGTGACGATCAAGAGCGGTGATGAGTTTGAGGAGCTTGCCGCATCCTTTAACACCATGGCGATCCAACTGGACAAGCAATTCAACATCCTGACGATGTTGAATGAGATTGATCGGGCCATTCTTTCAGCCACCGAAACCGAAAAAATCGTAGCAGTCGTGCTCGCCTTCATGCATGACGTTTCCCCCTGCGACCATGTGAGCGTGACTTTACTTGATTCCCTTACAAAGACAACAGGGCGAACGTATCACGGGAACGGCAGGACTGAGGAAGGGACAGTTGAAACGATTGTACTCGAGCCCGAAGAGCTTCAGATACTCAGCGATCATCCGGAATACCTGTACGTCGAATTGAACGGAGCGACCCCTCACTATCTCGCTCCCATGGTTCGGAGCGGCATCAAGACGTTTTGGATCCTGCCCATTATCCTGAAACAGCGACCCTCGGGATTCATCACCCTCGGGTGGTCCCTCACATCAGCAGTACCGAGTCGGGAAGACTTGGGCCGAGCCCGCCAGTTGACCGATCAGATGGGAGTGGCCCTTTCAAACGCCGCCCTCATCAGGGAAGTGAACGAATTCAACTGGGGCACGCTTGAAGCCTCAGGCCGGGCCATTGACGCAAAGTCTCACTGGACGGCAGGCCACTCCGAACGCGTGACTAAACTGGCGCTAAAAATCGGACGAGTTCTGGAACTGCCACAGGAAGAGATGGACGTGCTTCACCGAGCCGGGCTTTTGCACGACATCGGAAAGCTGGGAATCCCGGTGGAAATTCTCGACAAGGAAGGGAAGTTGACCAGGAAGGAAGAACAGCTGATGCGCGAACATGTGCGACTGGGGCTCCGTATCCTGGAACCCATTGCAGCGTATAACGAGGTCATATCCGTCATATCACACCATCACGAGAATTTTGGCGGAGACGGTTACCCCGACGGCCTCGCAGGAAAGGTCATCAGTTTGGGGGGCCGCATTTTTGCAGTGGCTGATTCCTTTTACGCTTTAACCTCTAATCGGCCATACAGACAGGCATTAGACCGGGAGTTTGCGGTTGAGATGATAAGGCAGGGGCAAGGGAGCCGATACGACCCTGACATTGTGCAGGCATTTCTGGAGGTCATGACGCGGGAAAGGGGAGAAGGAGAGACATCATGAGAATACAGAGGCTATGGATCATTGTAATTTATCTGCTGATATTGCCCGCATGTCAATCGGGAGGGAAAACGGCGGTTCCGGGCGATTTGATCGGAGTGTGGGAGACCAGAGCGCCAGCCTATGCAGATCGCTTCTTTGAGATCACGACCGATAGAGTCATCTTCGCAACCGGGGAAAATACGTCCGACGCCTATCCGATCTCAAAGATGAAAATAGAAGAAGACAGCAGAGAACAAAAGAGCGTATACATCATCTGCTACAAGAATACGGCAGGACAAGAATACAAGTTCGCCTTCTATTACGATCCGGCAAATCAAGGCACGATAAGATTTAAGAATCAAAGCGACATGATTTGGACCAAGAGACCCCTCTCCTCGGCTTCCGAGGAATCAGAAACTTCTGCAGCTGTGTCTGAAAAATAAAATGAAGTCCACTGATCAGGGGGGCTCCTCGGTTCCATCCTTCACCCATCGTTCTTGTGAAATCTCGTCAGCTGCAACCCGCAGAAAGTGAGCGATGGAAAGGGTGGAATGGGGAGGAGGTGGATCTTCCGATCTCTACTCGGTGATCTTTTCAGGTGGCAGGCACGACCCTCGCTGAGCGACGGTCCGCCACAGACAGCCATAATATTGAAGGCTTGCCAAGAAAAGGGCGCCTCCGATCGTTGTGTAAAGAATAGCCAGGTAGGGTTTGGGAACAGGCAGATTTCGTACGGCAGCCCCGATAGTGATCATGAGGCCAATCAAAAGATAGCTCTTCCACCTTTGAAAGGCGAAGATACACGTTTTCTCCGTTATCACGGAAAGCCTCGCAATGTTCTTCCGGGCAATCTGAGAAAAGCAGAGCTGGTGGGCCATCAGCGCGAGGGCGATGCCCAGCAGTTCCAGGGGCACGACCTCTCTCCAACGAGTAACAGCCAGCCAATGATAAGCGAGTCGGCATAGCATCAAGCCAACAACGCTCCACATCACCCCTGCCAGGGCAATCAGCCAAATTTTCGATACACCGGGTTTTAGGCTTTTCAAGGTCATGACTTACCTTTTCTTTTACGAGGTCTCAATTAAAAGAATATCAGGAAAACCTCATCATCGTTTATGCAAAATTGATACCCTAAACAGACGACCAACTGTCGAATTTGAAACACCTCCCAACTATCTATTCTCACATAGAAATTTAACCCTTTCTATATCAAGAAACAAGAGATTGGCTTGACGAAGTTGTAATTTCTCTCAGGTGGATGTGGAATTTTTCGCACCTGCCGTCGAATCAAAGTTTTTTGATCGAGCAGGCCGACGTTGCCGAACCCGGGTCTCAGCGATTTTATCTTCTTTCAAAGAGACTTTTGCCAATGATTCTCCCGGCCCGACAAGCTATTCTTTTGGAAAGGAAGTGAGATCTCCCGAGGTTGTGATGTTTTCGATTCTTTCTTCCGAAATTGTTTCAGCGGTCCGAATGAGGCCCCCTCTTGCCTTGTGAAGGCCATATACGACCTCAACTCCTTCCCTAATCTTTACGCCGACCGGAATTCTAGGGGTTTTTTTGAGCAGAAATTCATCAGAAGTCATCCAGGCTTCCAGTTGTTCCATCTTCTCCAGAATCTCCGAGTTCAACGAAGCAGGCGTGAACTTCCCTATCCTTTTTTCAAATTTTTCTTTAAGAACGGCGACCACTTCCTCTCGCGACGGAGTCATTCCTAATTCTCTCTTCATCGTCGTCAGGTTTTCTTCCATTGTCTTATAAACCTTGTCTCTGAATTTTTCATCGGGAACTTTCAGGATTCTGCTCATCGCTTGATAGTCAAAATCGAGGAGGATTCCCCCCACAAAGACCATACAGTCACCAATATTTCCTCCGCCTTCCCCGGCAATCTTTTTGCCTCTCTTGGTGAGGATATCATTGATCACTCGGAATTCGGTTTCGATTCCGAATTCTCCATAGGTTTCCACCGCGGCTTGGGAGAACCACGGGTAAATCTCGTCAATCGCCCTGGGAAATCCTGGATGATCTTTTTTCCAGATAAGCTGATAAAAAATCTGATTTTCATCTAAGTAAGTAGTTCCTCCACCCACCTCTCTTCTCATGCAGGAAATTCCGGATTCTCTGCAATAGTTGAGGTCCACTTCCTGCGCGGCATCCTGGAAATATCCGATGCTTACCAGAGGAGTTTTAGGGGAGACGATGACAAGGGCCTCGATGCCCATGCGAGCAAGGGCATGGAAAACGAGCATGGCTTGCTGGCCCGGAAGTTTCCCTAGATCGAAAAGGTACATGTATCCCTCATTTTATGCACTTGCCTATTTCTCCTTTCCCCGATCGGGAAGAGGGAGGATAAGAATACTCGGCAATTTCAGTCAAACTGTTAACATGTTCGGAAGGATATTTCAAAACAAAAAAAGGAAGGGAAGAAAAAAATGGGATGGATCCCCCCATTTTATTCAAAATGCTTGGCGAGAAAGGTTTTGACTTGGAGTATTGAATCCGCCGCAGCCGTTGGATTGTATCGGAACCGATGGTCCATGTAACTCGTGTCGATGCCTTCTACATCAAAACCATGGTATGCGTGAGGATAGACTTTCAAGATCACTTCGTTAGGCGTCCTTTTACGGGGGATCCTTTCCATGCATAGGGAGGGCGGACATCTGTCGTCCAACTCGCCGCTCAGAATCAAGAGGGGAAAATCGAGATCGGCAAGAGTCCTAAAGCAATAGGGATAAAAGGTGACGACCGCGCGAAGAGGATATTCCTTTTGGTGCGATGAAAACCTTGTGCAAAGGGTCGCAAGAGCAGAAGACCCTCTCTGGGACCATCCCATGATCCCGATGCGCTTGGGATCCACAAATGGAAGTTGGTTAAGATAAAGCTTGGCATAGCAGATATCCTGAGCCGTTGCGGAAGGAGGGGCAGAGAAGGATGATTGGCCTCTCGGCCCAAAACTGTCTAATAATAATGCAACATATCCCCAGCTGGCGAGTCTTTCTGCCCAGTCGTCATAGTGTTTGTCAAATCCGATGGAGCCGTGGAGCAGTATGATGGCGGGGGAGGGGCCATTGCCATCTGGCTTCGTCAACTTTGCGATCAGGGTATCCTGCCGGGCACCTTTGATTGCGACCATCTCAGAAGAGAATACGGGTGTCACGGTAAGGATTACCATGAGCGCGGCAATGGCCATTAGAATAGATACTACAATCCCTCTCCCGTTCAAGTTCGTACTTCCCCCTAAGAAAAAAAGTTGTCATGGTTGGTTCGAAATCGCTTCAGCAAGGAAAAGGATAGAGGTTCCTCTGAGGGTGACAGCCCTCAGAGGCTTCGTATGGGTAGTTTTAAGATGGTCTTTTTCATGAGGTGTTTCGAATACCTCCCTGTGACGGCATTCTATGAAATTTATGCAAAGGAGTCAATAATAATCGAATCTTGCCTTCCCCCATATTATTTTGCCAAAGCTTTTTGGCGTTCGGAGATGACGGTCATGGAGGAGGTAAAAATGTGAAGCAACTTGCTATGGGGAATATAGATCATCCAGACAAGGCTTGGGACGACATGGAAGTACCAAAGGAAATTGGCATTGATTTTCACATCCCTGAGAAACTGGGACAGGAAATAGCCTCCAAAAGAAATCCAGTTATTGGCGCTGGCCGGCGTGAAGTTAGCCAAGTAATTGTGTGCTTCAACGACTTCCTGATGTGCGATGCGGTATCCCTCAATGAAAAAACCGGACAGTTCCAAAAAAAGGATGAAGAGCAATGTGGTGATATCCTCTTCCTCGGTCCGGAGCTGATCAGGGCGAACCACAAAGCGGCGAATAATGGCCATGATGCAGCCCACGAGGATAAGAAAGCTGAAGAATTCGAGGAAGAAATCGAGAAAAGGGCGGATGGCGCCAGTCTCAAAGGCATGGGCGAATAAAAAGAACGGAACGCTATGGCTCAATTCCACGAGATATCCTGTGGTAAATCCTTTGATCATATCGACGACAAAGGTTGCAACGAATCCAAAAACCAGTAAAGTATGAGCAAGCCAGCGATAGAAGGATTGGCTAAATAGTTTTCGATGGAAGATGACTTCCGTAATGAGGGTTTTAATATACCAGCCTGGTCTCGCCCAGAATCCCCTGCAACCTTTCCGGATGTAAATCTTCAACTTCTCCCGTTTGGAGGCATGTTCTGCTCCTTCGAGGGTTCCCTCAAGCCAGATGCCGACATGGAGGCCCATGCCCCATACGAAGAAAATCAACGTCGGGAAGAACATGACATAGAAAATGAGATGTTTGTCCATGTCTTTTAAAGGGAGTCGAGGGACTAATGTTCGAGGGGTCGAGTATCATTCTTAAGCTCTCACTCGACCCCTTGACCACTTGAATCCCTGCCTGCCGGCAGGCAGGCAGGGACCCTATCGTTTCATATTCTTCAGCACAAACTCCGTGATGTCCATTGCGTTGATGGGAATCTCTTTTCTCCGTGCTGTGGTCAGGATCGTCCGAACGCATTGCTGGCATGCGGTAATGACCGTATCCGCTCCCGTTGCCTGGATCTGGTTGATCTTTTCTTGAGCTAAGGCAGCTGAAAGCTCGGGATCCACCATCTCCAGATTGCCCCCTCCACCGCAGCATTTACACTGTTCCCTGTTGTTTTTCATCTCGATCAATTCAACTCCGGGGATAGCACGGAGGATATCTCTTGGAGCTTCGTAAACTCCGCTCGCCCTTCCCAAATCGCAAGGATCATGGTAAGTCACTTTTATCTTCTTTTCCTTGAGAAGGATTTTTCTTGTGTCAATCAGTGTTTTGATGAACTGCGTGGAGTGAAAGATTCCAGCCTCCGTTTTATACTCCTCTCTCCAGGTATGGTAGCAGGAAGGGCACGCGAAAACTACGTTTTTCACACTTTTTTCTTTAATCATTTCTAGATTATGCTGGACCAACACTTCGGCTTCCTTTCTCATCCCAGCACCGATGAGGGGAAACCCACAACACCACTCCCCTCCACCCAGGAGTGTGAAATCCACTTCTGCTTTGTTCAGGATTTCAACGAAGGCCAAGGGAATCTTCTGGACCAGAGGGAAAAAGGAAGCGACACATCCTACAAAAAAGGCGATTTCCGCCTTCTCTTTTTGATACTGATGATCAGGGAGTTCATCCAGGAACTCCAGCCATTCTACTCTCTCTTCGTTTTCATCTCCAGATACGTTATGGGCCTTCAGAACATTTGCCTTCATTCGCTTGGCTGTTTCCGGGAAATGGCCCATCTCGACCAAGGTCTCTCGAAGTGCAGTCCACAGATGTTTTGCGTCGATGGAAACAGGGCAGCTTACGCTGCACTCGCCGCAGAGGGTGCAGCGATAGACCATCTCTGAAAATTTTTTCAGTTTTTCTTCATCCAACTTCTTCGGGCCAAAGATCCTGGCCCAGACTCCGTACTGGCCACGGATGAAGGACTTGAATGCCTGAATTTTTCCTCGAGGATCAATTTCCTCCTCACCCTTCTGAGCGTAGACAGGACAGGTGTTGAGACATTCGCCACACCGAGTGCAGGCATCAATCTCGATCAATTGTTTTGGAGAGAGCGCTGAAAGCTTCATGGATCAAGAATGCTGATTACAGCGATTTCGAGTTCAAGATTGCACCGATTGAACCGCGGGCAACCTCCAAAAGCCCGTCATTCCGGGCCTGACCCCGAATCCGGCCTTTTTCTGGATTCCTACTGGAGTTTACCCCGTTGAAGAACGGGGCGGGAATGAATCTGTGTAATCTTTTTTTCTAATCTATGTAATCGATTTATCTATTTTTTACCGTGTTCGGCAATCTCGGCCTTGAGCCATTCCTGAATGACTGCAGGATCGGTCATAAGATTCTTGAGCTCATCCAGGTTGTCGGGTTTGATCTTAAACAACCATCCTTTGCCGTAACAATCTTCATTGATTAATTTGGCTTTCTTTTCCAATTCTTCGTTCACCGCCGCCAATTCACCGCTCACGACTGCAAAGACTTTTCCGAGCCACTTCCCTGACTCGATCTTAGTAAAATTCTTTCCCTGAACGAGCTTTTTCCCTTCGGGAGGAAGGCCCACATAGACGATGCTCCCCGCCATTTTCTGGGCATAATCACTCATCCCCATGACCACCAGATTCCCTTCCACGCGAGCCCAAAAGTGATTCTTGTCGTAATAAAGTCCTTCCGGAAATTCATACCCCTCAATATTCATCCCTTCACCCCCTCGTCAATAAGAAATGGAATACTGGAGAAATGGAGTAGTGGAGTAACCCAACACTCCATTACTCCATCACTCCACGGTACTTGGCTATGCTACTTCATCTTTTTGCCGCTCCCGGTAAAGCTGGGCGATGAACTCCGTTAGATTATAGATTTCAATCTTCTGTTTTCGTAGTTTGGCATTTCTAAA
>Ga0335084_10004574_pt1 | contig 13638 bp, 17 predicted proteins | sample Lox_Sample_44_FD_206721 | JGI IMG/M metagenome (GOLD analysis project Ga0335084, IMG submission 206721) | Soil microbial communities from Loxahatchee National Wildlife Refuge, Florida, United States - Lox_Sample_4.4 | ecosystem: Environmental > Terrestrial > Soil > Wetlands | place: USA... | reverse complement strand
CTTGCGGAAGGCCCGCGCCACCCGGAGGGCGAAGAACGTCGCCTCGCTGCCCGACGAGGTATAGCGCAGCTGCTCGGCGCACGGGACGGCGCGGCAGATCTCCTCGGCGAGGGCGACGGCCGGCTCTGAGAGCTGGAAATAGGTGGTGCCCCGGCGCAGCTGCGCCTCGACCGCCGCGATGACCGCGGGATGAGCGTGCCCCAGCACCATGGGTCCGCTGCCCAGAACGTAGTCAATGTACTCGCGCCCCGAGAAGTCGTAGAGATGGGCGCCCCGGGCTTCCTTGACCACGAACTGGAGATCGTCGGGAGCGTAGTAGCCGCCGAGGACGCCGCCGGGAAAGCGACGGTGGGCCGTGCGGAGCAGTGAGCTTTCCTGGGAACTGCGGGGCGTCATGGAGTTCTCAGGCGCCATCGGGTGGCCCTTCTTATACCCCAGCCTCCCGACGTCGCGCAAGCTATCAGGTCAGGAGTCCGGAGGCCCTCAATGCCAGCCGAATGCGGTCCCGCTCGTCGTCGGAGACCGGGGTCAGCGGCGGCCGAACATGCGCGGCCGGGATGCGCCCGAGGATGGCCAGCGCCTCTTTCATGCGGTTGTGCATATCCACGAAGGGGGGCGCGTAGAACACGTTCACCAGCGGCGCGAGGCGCTCGTTGACGCGGTGGGCTTCGGCGAGATTGCCGGCGCCGACAGCGGAGAACAGCTCGGCTTGAAGGTCCGCGGCGACGCTGCCCATGCCGGAGATGCAGCCGTCCGCGCCCAGGAGGAAGGTCGCCATGAGCGACATGGTGAACGACGACAGCATGGCCACCGGGCGGCCCGCGGCGCGCAGCGCGCGGAGATTCTTCTCGTAGGTGACGATGTCGTTGGACCAGTCCTTGACCCCCACGACCGTGGGAATCTTGCAGAGCTCGGCGAGGGTCTCGGCGCTATAGCCCATGCCCGAGACTGGCGGATACTCGAAGACGATCAAGGGCAGGTCCACCCCGTCGGCGAGCGTGGAGAAGTGCCGCAGCACCATGTCGGGCTTCACCTGCGCGCCCCACATGAAGATGGTCGGCGGGAAGACCAGGAGCCCCTTGGCGCCCGCGGCCCGCGCATCCCGCGCCAGCTCGATCGCTTCGAGCGTGCCGTCCGAGTAGACCCCGGCGATGATGGGGACCTTTCCGCCCACTTCCTCGAGGGCCAGCGCCAGCGCCCGCTTACGCTCGTCGCGGGTGAGCGACGACACTTCGGCCGCATGCCCATTGGCCACGATGGCCGTCACCCCCTTGGTGTCGGCCAGCCAGCGCAGGTGCTGCTTGTAGGCGGCGACGTCGATCTGGAGGTCGGCGGTGAAGGGGAGCAGGTTCGCCGGGATGCAGCCCGAGAAGCGGTATCCGTTGTTCATGTCCACGACGCTATCACAGGCGCCCCCGCGGTCGCTACCATCGGCCGATCTCGTCGGCGACCTGCTTGGCGGTGAGCACGCGGGCGTAGGCGCGGCCGATGATGTCGAGCGTGGCGCGCTGGATCTCGGGCCAGAGCGTGGCCGTGGCATCTTCGACCACGGTCATGCGGTATTCGCGATTCATGCCCCCCACGACAGTGGCCAGCACGCAGATATCGGTCATGGTGCCGGTGAGAACGAGATGGGTGACTCCGCGGGCGCGGAGCGCCGCGTCGAGGATGGTGCCGTTGAAGCCGTCGTAGTGGAACTTGGTGATGACCGGCTCGCCGGGCTCCGGGGCCAGCTCGGGCACTACGCGGAGATTGGCCTCGCCTTCGAGGCAGGAGGAGGAGGGCCGGCCAAAGCCCCGCCGGGCTCCGGGGTCGGCGCGGCGGTGCTCGGGGTGAAGCTCTCCCGCCAGGAGCGGAGCGCGCTCGGAATAGGTGAACTCCGTGAAGAGGACGGGCAGGCGCCTTCCGCGAAAGAGGTCGAGGAGCGCCCGGATTTGCGGAATCACGTCGCGGGCGGGCGGCACTTCCATCGCCTCGCCCGGGTCGAGGAAGGCGCGCTGCATGTCGACGACCAGCAGCGCTGTCTTCCCGGGAGCCAGCTTCAGCGCAGCGTCAAAGGCCTCGGCTCGGTCCACGGTTGGTCCCGGCCCGTGTGATTGATTCAGCCCTCGGCTCGCCTGCGGCTGCGCCTCGCTCGACCACGGGAGTTGCTCGGCTCGCCTGCGGCTGCGCCTCGCCCGACCACGGGAGTTGCTCGGCTCGCCTGCGGCTGCGCCTCGCCCTACCACGCCGCAACTGAAAACGCGTTCGGGATGTGGCGGATTGCCTTGACCCCGCCCTCGTCGTTGACGACGACGGCGACCACGTCGAAGCGGCAGGGCTGCTCGCGTAGGCGCTTGGACCGGAGATAGCTCTGGGCCAGCTTGCCGAGCTTGTTCTGCTTTCGCGTGTGCACTCCGGCCTGGGGCGGGGGCGCGTTCTCGAGGTCCCGCCGCGTCTTGACCTCGACGAAGACGAGGGTCTTGCCTTCTTTCGCGACAAGGTCGATCTCGCCCACGCGCGTGCGGACGTTCTTCTCCAGGATCGCGTACCCGCAGCGTGTGAGGAAGCGGGCGGCCTCGTCTTCGCCCTTGACGCCTATGACCTTCTTTGTATCAGTCGGCACGGTTCACTCCTCGTCCGCGATGATGGAAAACAGCTCCTGCTGTACGGCCACGCCGTTGAATGTCCGTCGGTGCAGAGGACAGGGGCCGTGCACGCTCAGCGCGGCCAGGTGCTCCTGCGTCGCGTAGCCCTTGTGCCGGCCGAAGCCGTACTGCGGGTATTCGCGATCCGCCTCTGCCATGATCCGGTCCCTCGTTACCTTTGCGATGATCGATGCGGCGGCCACCGTGGCCGACCGTTGATCCCCCTTGACCAGGTTGCGCTGGGGGCACGGCAGGCCGTCCAGCGCGACGAAGTCGGTCAGCACCAGCTCGGGCTCCAGGCCGAGCGCATTGAGCGCGAAGCTCATCGCCCGTCGCGTCGCCTCCAATATGTTCACGCGGTCGATCGTCGGAGCGTCCACCATGCCCACGCCGACCGCCACCGCCCGCGCTTGAATCACGCCGTACAGCACCTCCCGCTCCTCCGGCGTCAGGAGCTTCGAGTCGTCCACCCCGGCGATCCGGACCCCGGGCCTCAGCACCACCGCCGCCGCCACCACCGGCCCGGCGAGTGGACCGCGCCCCGCTTCGTCGAGGCCGGCCACGAGGGCCATCCCCTGCCGCCAGGCCGCGTTCTCGAAACGGTACGGTGCGGGTGCCGTGACCCGGTCTCCCGCTACTCGCTCTCGCTCGAGGCCGGCACCACGGCGATGCGCTTCTCCTTCAGGCGGGCGGCCTTGCCCGCCAGGTCCCGAAGGTAGTAGAGCTTCGAGCGCCGCACGGTCGCGCGCTTCATCACCTGGATCTTGTCGATCCGGGGCGAGTGCAGCGGGAAGGTGCGCTCCACGCCCACGCCGTAGGAGATGCGTCGCACGGTGAACGAAGCCGAAGCCCCGGCGCCGCGCTTGCGGATCACCACGCCTTCGAAGGCCTGCAGCCGCTCCTTTTCTCCCTCGACGACCTTGACCGACACGCGGATCGTGTCCCCGGGCTCGAAGCCGCCCCGGTCCTTCTTGAGTTGTCCCGCTTCGACGATGTGAATGGCTTGCATGAGTCGTGGCTCCTCACTCGAGATAGTCATCGGGCGGCCGGCCCTGATCGAAGCCCGCCACCCACTTTTGCTCTTCGGGCGAAAGATCTGCCGTCTCCAGCAGGTCCCGCCGTCGCTGCCATGTCCGCCAGACGGACATGACGCGCTTCCATCGGTCGATCCGGGCGTGGTCCCCGGAGCGCAAGACGTCCGGCACCGCCCACTGCGCGAAGACTTCGGGGCGCGTGTACTGCGGATGCTCGAGGAGCCCGCGCGAGAAGGAATCCCGCGCCGGCGCCGCCTCGTCGCCCAGGGCGCCGGGGCGAAGCCGCGTCACCGTTTCGGTCACTACGAGGGCGGCCACCTCGCCCCCCGAGAGGACGTAGTCGCCGATGGACAGCTCTTCGTCCACCAGGTGCTCGCGCACGCGCTCGTCCACGCCTTCGTAGCGCCCGCACAGGAGCACGAGATGCGGCACCTGGGAGAGCTGGCGCGCCACGTCCTGGGAGAAGCGCCGCCCCGCCGGATCGAGGAGGATGACGCGCGCGCCGGGCGCCCGCAGCGACTCGAGACACCGGGCGATGGGCTCGGGCTTGAGGATCATCCCGCCGCCACCGCCGAAGGGCGTGTCGTCCGTCACGCGATGCCGTCCCTCCGCCCAGTCGCGGAGATTGTGGACGCGGATGTCCACGATCGCGCGCGCGCGGGCCCGCCCCACGATGGAGTCGCTCAGCGCGGGCTCCACCATGCCGGGAAAGAGCGTGACGATGTCGATTCTCACAGGTCGAGCAGCCCTTCCGGCGGGTCGATGACGATCCGCCGCTCCGCCACGTTCACGTCCACCACGATCTCCGCCACCGCCGGCACCAGGTGCTCCCGTCCATCGCCGGCCACGATCCAGAGCGGCTGTGCCGAGCTGTCGTCGACACCCACGAATTCGCCGACGCGCCGGCCATCCCGCGTCTCGACCACGGCGCCCGCCATCTCCCACGGGTAGAAGGAGCCCTCGGGCGCCGGCAACGCATCCTCCCGTGCCACCGCGAGGAGCCGCCCAGAGAAGCGCTTCGCGGCTTCCGGAGACGTCACGCCTTCCATCCTCACGAACAGCTCCGCGCCGTCGAAGCGACAGCCGGTGATGCGGCAGTCCTCTCGCCGGTCGGCCGCGGGCTCCCAGAGCACGCACTCACGCAGGTGCCGGAAGCGCTCCTCCGGCCGGTCCGTGAGCGGCTTCACCCGCACCTCGCCCGCGAGCCCCCAGGGCCGGAGCACCTCTCCAACGGCCACGAGGGCCCCTGCCACCATGTGTGTTCTTCCCTACGCCTTGACGACGGCCTTCGCGGCCTGGGCAAGGAGATGCTTCACGGTGTTCGACGGCTGCGCGCCCTTCTTGATCCACTCCGCCGCCTTGTCGGTCGAGATCCTGATCGTCGGCGGATTGGTCAGCGGGTTGTAGTGCCCGATGACTTCGATGAAGCGTCCGTCGCGTGCCGCGCGCGAATCGGCCACCACCACGCGGTAGGCCGGCTTCCTGGTTGTTCCGGTCCTTCTCAGTCGGATGTGTACAGCCACTGGTCACCTCTTTCGTGTGGTTGTCGCGCCACGCCGGTTATCGGGGAAAAAATGGCATGGCGCCGCCCTTGAACTTGCCCATGCGTCCTTCCATCTGCTTGAGGCCTTTCATCATCTGCTTGAGCTGCGCGTACTGCTTCAGCAGCCGGTTGACGTCGGCAACCTGCGTGCCGCTTCCCTTGGCGATGCGTGCCCGGCGGCTGCCGTTGATGATGGCCGGCTTGACGCGCTCGTCCGGCGTCATCGAGCCGATGATCGCCTCGAAGCGCTTGAGGTCCTGCTCCTCGCCCTTGAGCTCCTTGGGCATGCCCTTGGCGCCCTTGAACATCGGAATCATGTCCATCAGCTGACCGAGCGGCCCCATGGAGCGCAGCTGCTTGAGCTGGGTGGCGAAGTCCTCCAGGGAGAAGCTCTCCTCGCGGATCTTCCGGGCCATCTCCTCGGCCTGCGAGGCATCCACGTGCGCCTGGGCCTTCTCGACGAGCGAGAGCACGTCGCCCATGCCGAGAATGCGCTGGGCGAGCCGGTCGGGATGGAAAGGCTCGAGCGCGTCCGTCTTCTCGCCCACGCCGACGAAGGCGATGGGCCGCCCCGTGACTTCGCGCACCGACAGCGCCGCGCCGCCGCGGGCGTCGCCGTCCATCTTGGTCAGCACCACTGCGTCGACGCCCACCGCCGCGTTAAACTTCTCCGCTACCGTGATCGCGTCCTGGCCCGTCATCGCGTCCACCACGAGCAGCACGTGGTGCGGGGCGGCGTCCTTCTTGATCGCGCGGAGCTCGTCGAGCATCTCTTCGTCGATGTGGAGCCGGCCCGCCGTATCGAGGATGAGCGGCGACAGCCCGCGCTGGGCCGCTTCGTCGCGAGCCGCTCGACAGATCTCGGCGGGCCTCTGCTTCTCGTCACCCAGCACGGGGATGCCCAGGTCCTTGCCGAGGCGCCGCAGCTGCTCCATCGCGGCGGGGCGGTAGATGTCGGCGGAGGCCAGGATCGGGTGCAATCCCTGCTTCTGGAAATGCCGGGCGAGCTTGGCGGCGGAGGTGGTCTTGCCCGATCCCTGCAGGCCCACCAGCATGATGACGGTGGGCGGATGCGGGGCCATGGCCAGCCGGTGCCCCGAGCCGCCGAGCAGCTCCACCAGCTCGTCGCGCACGATCTTGACCACCTGTTGCCCCGGCGTGAGCGACGTGAGCACATCCTGCCCTATCGCCTTGATGCGGACGCGCTCAATGAAGCCCTTGACGACCTTGAAGTTGACGTCGGCTTCGAGGAGAGCCACGCGCACCTCGCGCAGCGCCTCCTGGACATTCTCCTCCGTCAGCCGGCCAAAGCCACGGAGCCGGTCGAAGATGCCGGTGAGGCGCGCGGTCAGGCTGTCGAGCATGGGCGTACCCCTGAAGTAGCCTTCAGGAAACGCTAAACTATACTGACCGAGAGGTGAAAAGTCAAGCCTACTTCAATACTTCCGGCGCACCGCCCAAATCCCCGGGATCGTCGGCTCCCGCCGTCCGCGAGGGTGCCGATTTGCGCTTTTCCTGCCACCGACCTTATCTGGCGCACCTTTGCGAGCGCCGGCTTGACGGGTCGGCGGCGGTCGAGGACACTCGCGTAGGCTGGCTGTCCACCACGAGCGTGAGGGGCCATCGAAAGCCGTGTCGCTGCGTGTCGTTCGACTGGGGACACCACGGGAACCGAACGAGGGCTTGCGCCTCGGCACGGTTCGCCGGCCTCCGCGCGGCGTGCGCAAGGAGCACTACGCCGCACGCGACTACTACGATGTCTGGCTGCCCGAGCTGGCCCCCAGCGCGCCGCTCGTCTCGTGGGCCCTTTCGCAGCCGTTCACGTCCAAGCGCTGGACGCTGTACGAGCGGCGGTACCGGGGAGAAATGCGGAAGCCGGCTCCTCAGCGCCTCATCGCCCTGCTGGCGGCACTGTCCGCGCAGACGAACTTCTCAGTGGGCTGCTACTGCGAAGACGAGAGTCGCTGTCATCGCTCGCTGCTGAAGCGGCTCCTGGTCGACGAGGGCGCGCGGCTGACCTGAGCTGCGTCTCCCCGCGGACAGAGTATCAGCGCCGCGGGCGGAGCGCCGCTGCGGCGAGGGCCAGCACCGCGCCGAGGGCGGCGGCGGCGGCCACGAACGGCGCGGCGGCGAACGGCACCAGCCGGGCGAGGGCGACTGCGATGGGCATGGCCAGCCCTGTCGCCGCCACTGTCGCGACCCCGAAGCCGATCCAATGAACGATCTGGGATCGAGCGGCGCTCGCGTCAACCGTCGCGTGACGCATGCAGCGGGCCACTTCCACAGCCTCTAGCAGGAGCAGGAGCGAGAGACCGAAGGCGGCGGCGCTGCCGGCGCTCACGGGCGCGTCGGCGAGCCACAGCGCCGCCGCGTAGTCGGTCAGGAAGACACAGGCCGCCGAGGTGACGGGCCACCGCCAGAGCGTGGCGATGCCCACGGCCGCCAGCAGGAGCCCGACCACACCGGCCACCATGAGCGCCGGTATCGGCGCCGTGAGGGCGGGCAGGATGAAGAGGACGGCGGCGAACGCCGAGGCCGCGAGGCGGATCATCGGGAGGCGGCCAGCCTGGGGCGCCGTCGCCTGAGCCCGGCGAGGGCCGGCTCGAGCGGCTCCCCGGGATTCCACTCGAGGACGGCGATTCCATGGCGACGCAGGCCGTCGAGCTGGGCGCGGCGCTCGAGGGCCCAGAGACGGCAGGCGAGGTCGTCGGCCTCCGAGCCTCCCAGCAGGGCGCGCGTCACCGCGACCGGAGAGACGACGAGGGCGATGAGGTCGAAGCCGCGTGCGACGAGGTCGAGGGCGGCCTTGGTGAAGCGCGGATCCAGCAGCGGGGTGATCGCGATCACGAGGGCGTGCGGCGGCAGCACCCGCGGCGGCACGAGGGCCAGATCTTTCGCCACGTAGGTGAAAACGACGTCGGCCCTCAGCAGGGTGCCGGCGAGACGCTCGTACTGAGCTCGCCCGGAGCCGGGCCTGACCCAGTCGATGAGCCCCCCGTAGACGATGAGGCCGACGCGGTCCTTGCGGGCGAGATAGGCGGTGGCCAGCGAGGCCGCGGCCCTCACGCCGAAATCGAGGGTGGACTCCGGCGCCGCGCCCACGTGGGCCAGCGTGTCCAGCATCAGGACCACATCGGCGTTGCGCTCGAGGTGACGCTGGGTGACGTAGAGCGATCCCAGGCGGAGCGAAGCGCGCCAGTTCACCTGCCGGATCCGGTCGCCGGGTGTGAACTGGCGGATATCGCCCGGCTCTATGCCCTCGCCGAGGGCCGGCGACGTGTAGTCGCCTATGGACGTCTGCGTGTGGAAGGGGCGCGGCAGGCTGCGCAGGGAAACGATGCGCGGATGCACGCGCACACGCGTGCGCTCGGCGTGGCGCCGCTCCCAGGCGCGGATACCCCAGCGGTCGCGGCCCCGGACGACGACCGTGCCGAGATCGTGCAGGCCGCGACCGGCCCAGCGCACCTCGTAGCGAAAGCTGGCCGTCTGTCCCGGTCTGAGCGACATGAGGGCGCGGTTCCGCCCGGACGCGAGCCGACTGCCGTGAGGCAGAGGTTCGAGCAGCTCCAACAGGGGGATGGCCGAGCGCGCCGTCACCGACACCGTGACCGCCACGGCGTCGCCTTCGAACACACGGTCGGTGGAGATCTCGTGGGTCAGGGCGTAGTCCGGAATCCGCAGCGGCAGGGCGAGCGTCGCCAGCGCCAGCACGAGCGGCAGAGCAGCCACCAACAGCTCCGTGCGCGCGGAGAGTACGGCGAGCGGGAGTGCCCAGACGGTGACGGTGAGGAGCGACAGGCCGAGGGGCGTGAGCCGCGCGGTCATCGCGCCTCGGCGCTGGGGGCGGGCACCTGCGCCAGCAGGCCCTGGACGACCTGCGCCGCCGAGACCCTGGTCGCCCACAGCTCCGGCTTGAGCACGAGGCGGTGCGCCAGCGCAGGGACGGCCATGGCCTTCACGTCGTCCGGCAGCACGAAGTCACGGCGCCGCAGGGCCGCCAGCGCGCGCGAGAGCTTGAGCAGAGCGAGCGCGCCGCGGGGCGACGCGCCCAGCGCCACGCGTCGGTCCGCCCGCGTGGCCCGGACCAGGTCCACGATGTAGCGCTCGGTCACGTCGGCCAGGTGCACGTCCTCCAGGCTCGCCTGCATCTCCAGGAGCTCCGCGCGCGAGGTCACGGGGGCGAGGGTGATCGCGTCGTCCCGTCGGTGCCGTCGCCTCGCCAGGATCTCCACCTCGTCCTCTCGGTCCGGATAGCCCACCTGGAGGCGCATCAGGAACCGGTCGAGCTGCGCCTCGGGCAACGGATAGGTCCCTTCCAGCTCGATCGGATTCTGGGTGGCGATCACGAGGAACGGCGCCTCGAGCGGGAAGCGCGCGCCCTCGACGGTGACCTGTGCCTCCTGCATCGCCTCGAGCAGCGCGCTCTGCGTCTTGGGCGTGGCCCGGTTGATCTCGTCGGCGAGGAGGAGGTGGGTGAAGATCGGCCCCTCGCGGAATTCGAAGCGGGCCTCGCGCTGGTCGTAGAGGTAGCTGCCCGTGATGTCGCTGGGCAGGAGGTCGGGCGTGAACTGTATCCGCTTGAAGCTCAGGTCGAGGGTCTGGGCGACGAGACGGGCGATGAGCGTTTTGGCCAGCCCCGGGTAGTCCTCGATGAGAATGTGCCCGTTGGCGATGACGCCGGCCACGATCTGCTCGAGCACGTCCGCTTTCCCGACGATCACCTGCGCCAGCGCGGCGAGAATGGCCTGGCAGCGGTCGGCGACGGCCTCGATTTTCATGCGCGCCTCTCGGCCTCGGCAATGAGCTTCGCGAGAGTGCCGGGCGAGGGGCCGCGCCGGCGGATCCATCGCCGCCCGGCCGGCGGCTCGAGGCTCCCGCCGGCGAGAGCGAGCAGACGGGGCCAGAGGACCCGATCGAAGTAGGGCCGGCTCCGGGTGCTCAGCGCGACGTCGACTCGCGCCCGGAGGAAATGCTGGTCCATCTCGGGCTCTGGAGGGGAGGCCTGCGGCGTGTCGAGGGCGGACGGCGCGTGCTCCCCGATCGCGCGCCGCACGCGGCGTCTCGCATGGATGCAGCCGGCGGCCACGACGAGCGCGCACGCCAGGCGCACGACCATGGGTCGCCACGACGGCTTCAGCACGAGGTACACGGGGAGGGCGGCGAGAAGCAACAGCAGGGCGAGGAGACCGCGGGCGACGAGACGGCGTGCCGACCGGTCAGCGCGCGGCGGCATGGCTCTGATCCGTCTCGATGGCCGCCCGGATCTCGTCGAGCGCTTCGAGGGCGCGGTCGCGCTCCGCCCGCCCCAGCGCGCGATGGCTGAACCGCGCCAGCTCGAAGAGACGCGTCAGCGTCGGTACCGCGGAGCGCGGGACCGGCAGCCGCTCCAGCGCCTCTCGCATGAACTCCATCGGCGTCAGCCAGGGATCCCGCGCGAGGCCCGAGTCGGCCGCCGCGCGCTCGAATCTCGCATAGCAGCGGATGATGGCGCGGCGCGGGTCAGGCTCGGCGCGCAGGTCTTCGAGGCTCTCCTCCACCGCCGCGGTGAGGGGAGGCCGCGGCGCCTCGTCATCGCCTCCGCCCTCGAACCAGTCTGCGAGGCGGTCGCCGAACGCCACCCACAGCGCGAATGCCAGGACTCCGAGTCCGGTCACCAGGGCGAGGATACCGAAGGTCCAGGCGACCAGCGGCGGAGCGATCGCGGGCGCCTCCTGGGCCGCGGCATCGAGCGCTCCCCCGGTGGGGCCCAGCATCATGGACATGAAGGGTACGCCGCGCCGCCACAGGACGTAGCCGAGGAGGACGAAGTAGGCGAGCGAGAGCACCTGGGTCACCGCACGCAGCCAGGGTGGGATGCGGGCCGGCTCGGGACCGAGTGCGGCCTCCTCGCCCTCTTCGCGGCGCCGGGTCCGCGCGCGCCTGACCAGGTCCACGACGAACACCACGGCCGCGAGCGTGAAGAGCGTGACGATGGTTCCCGTCACCGGGTGCGGCAGGCGGATGACCCCGGTGAGATCCTCGAAGCCGCCTGCGGCCGGATCCGCCATGCGGATGACGGCCGCGAGACCGATGAGGAGGCTCGCGGCCAGGATGGTGAGAGTGAGTGCGGGCGCCACGGGCGATACGATGACCTGCCCGGCCGCCGAGCGCAAGATCCGGAGTGGAGCCTTTCCCGCCGTTCAGGTCCGCTCCTGTCACTGACTGACGGAAAGAGGCAGTCTCTGGGCGAAATCTCTGTCGACACGGCACAGCTGCGCTGGCCTCTAACCTATCGCAAGTACAGGGCGACCGGCCTGGCCTCCACGGCGGCTCGAGTCATCCAGGCGAGCCCCTTCGTGGCCGGGCCAGCGGCATCCGCCGAGCCGGCGGTCGTCGCGGCGCCCGCTCCGGATCGCGCCGTGGGCGCGGTGGAAGAGATCGGCGCCATCAGAACGGCAGGGCCCGCGGCTGACCGCCCCTCGCCCTTCAGACGTCCGCCCTCGTCGAAGCCCGGCCCTCACGCAGCGATCCGCGCCTAGCCTGCCTCCTGCCCGCTCACCGCCAATTCTTCACGACTTGCCGGAGAATCGCGAACTCGCCGACGTGATAGGCGGTGTGGTCGACGATGAGTATCGCCTCGCGCAGGATCGTTTGGCCGTCGCCGTGCGGGATCCTCGCGTGGAGATCAGTCTTGGGATCCCGCACGATCGCGATCATTTCCGCAAGGTCGCGCTTGATCGCGGCGAGGGTTTTGTCCCAGTCGTTCTTCGTGGCCTTGGCGTTCTTGGCCGGCCAGTAGTCCTTGGGCCACTCGAGCCTTTCGTAGTCGGGATTCCTGATGAAGTCGACGATGTCCCACTGGGCGATCCGGATGTGCTCCAGCAGATGCCAGAAGGTATACGGGACGTTGCGCGGCTTCACGTTCATGTCCTTCAGGGGGAAGCCTTTCACCGCGTCGGCCAGCGACAGGTGGGCCTGGTCGCCGGCGAGGAAAAGGACGAGCTGTTCCCGCAGTGCTGTCTCGCTCTGCGCGCGAGGCTTCCTGGGTCGCACGCGAACAGTATAGCCGCGATGGTGGCCCCGTGGCCGCTGGCTATGCGCTAGGATGCGGCGGGACGAATCCCATCAGAGAAGTGAGGTGACCATGAGACTCGCGGGCAAGGTGGCGCTCATCAGCGGTGGAGCGCAGGGTATGGGGGCGGCGGAGGCGCGGCTCTTCGCGCGCGAGGGCGCGCGCGTGGTGATCGGCGACATTGTCGAGGCCGAAGGCCGGGCCGTGGAGGCGGATGTCCGTGCCAAGGGCGGAGAGGCGGTCTTCGTGCGGCTCGACGTCACCAGCGAGGCCGACTGGCGGCAGGCCGTCGACGTCGCCCTGAGGCATTTCGGCGCGCTGAACGTCCTGATCAACAACGCCGGCATCGGTGGCGCGGGCCGGCTCGAGGACACGACCGTCGCGGCCTGGGACCGCGTGATGGACGTGAACGCGAAGGGTGTTTTCCTCGGCAGCAAGGCCGTGATCCCGGCCATGCGGCAGGCGGGCGGCGGCTCCATCGTCAACATCTCGTCACAGCTCGGGATCGTGGGGATGGCCGACAGCAGCCCGCAGTACCAGGCGTCCAAGGGCGCGGTGCGGCTGCTCACCAAGCTGACGGCGCTCCAGTACGCGAGGGAAGGCATCCGCGCAAACTCCGTGCATCCTGGCCCCATCCTCACGCCGATGACCGAGAAGCGGCGCGCCGACCCGGCGATCTACGAGCGCATGGTGTCGCGTATCCCCCTCGGCCGCTACGGTGAGTCGGACGAGGTCGCGTACGGGGTGCTCTACCTCGCGTCCGACGAGTCGTCGTTCGTGACGGGCAGCGAGCTCGTCATCGACGGCGGCTGGACGGCGCAGTAGCCGCCGCCGCCCGAGTCGTTGCGAGCGTGATCGTCCATCTGGTCGACGGGACGTACGAGCTCTTTCGCTATTTCCTCTCGCCGGCGGCGGCCTTCGACCGCAGCGCGCCCGGGGAGTTGAGAGCGGTGCGCGGCGTCGTCGCTTCGATTCTGGGAATGCTCGAGGCCGGCGCCACGCACCTGGGTGTGGCCACCGATCACGTCATCGAGTCGTTCCGGAATGCCCTCTGGCCGGACTACAAGACGGGTGACGGCATGGACCCGCTGCTGTACGCCCAGTTCGAGCCGCTGGAGGACGCGCTGGGCGCGCTCGGAGTGGTGGTCTGGCCGATGGTCGAGTTCGAGGCCGATGACGCGCTCGCCGCCGCGGCGGCGCTGGCCGCGGCCGACACGCGTGTGCACCAGGTCATCGTGTGCTCGCCCGACAAGGATCTGGCGCAGTGCGTGCGGGGCGGTCGGATCGTCCAGCTCGATCGGCGCACCCGCGAGGTGCGCGACGAGACAGCGGTGCGGCGGAAGTTCGGCGTGCCTCCCGAGTCGATTCCTGATTGGCTGGCGC
>Ga0335084_10004573_pt1 | contig 13639 bp, 23 predicted proteins | sample Lox_Sample_44_FD_206721 | JGI IMG/M metagenome (GOLD analysis project Ga0335084, IMG submission 206721) | Soil microbial communities from Loxahatchee National Wildlife Refuge, Florida, United States - Lox_Sample_4.4 | ecosystem: Environmental > Terrestrial > Soil > Wetlands | place: USA... | reverse complement strand
AAGGCAGCGTGCGCAAGGCGGGCGAGCGCGTGCGCATCACCGCCCAGCTCAACGACGTCGCCACCGGCAGCCACATCTGGGCCGAGCGCTACGACCGCGACCTCGCCGACGTGTTCGCGGTGCAGGACGAGATCACCGAGGCGATCGTCGCCGCGATCGAGCCGCAGCTCTATGCGGCGGAGAATTTCCGCGCCCAGCGCAAGTCGCCCGAGAACATGGACGCCTGGGACCTGGTCATGCGGGCGCTGTCGCACTACTGGCGGGTGACGCGGCAGGACAACGTGGTGGCGCAGGCGCTGCTCGAGAAGGCGACCGCGATCGACCCGGGCTACGGCCGGGCGCACGGGCTGCTCGCCGCCAGCCACACGTTCAGCGCCCACATGGGCTGGGCCGACATGGCGGCGGTGGCGCCGCCGGCCGAGCGCGCCGCGCAGGCCGCGATGCTCGCCGACAACGACGATGCGTGGGCGCACTATGCGCTCGGCTGCACCCACCTGTTCGCGCGTCGCTTCGACGATTCGCTCGCCGAATTCGAGCTGGCGCTGCGGCTCAATCCCAACTTCTCGCTGGCGCAGGGCTACTACGGCCTCGCCCTGTCCTACTGCGGTCGCTGGCAGGAGGGCGAGATCGCGGCGCAGCGCGCGCTGCGCCTGAGCCCGCGCGATCCGTTCGCGGCGATCTACCGCGGCGTCGCCGCCTACGCCGAGTTCGTCGGCCGCAACTATGACGAGGCGGCCCGGCTGGCGCGCGAGAGCGTGCGCGAGCGTGCCGACTTCGCCGGTGGTCACCGCATCCTCACCGCCGCCGTCGCCATGGCGGGCAACGGCGAGTTCGCGGCCGCCGCGCTGCGGGAGCTGTGCCGCGTGCAGCCGAGCTTCTCGCTCGCCTTCATCGACGCGCTGCCGATCAAGCAGGCGGCCGAGCGCGAGCATTACATGGAAGCGTTCCGCCGCGCCGGCCTGCGCTGATCCGGACTTCGGCCGTTCGCCAGGCTTTTTGCGTCATTTTCGGCCGCTCCAGGGAACGCGGTAACAGACCCTGCGTTGTCAAAGAGCCGGGCCAAAAGGGCCCGGAATCGATCTGGGGGGACTGGAAAGGTCCCTATGAAGCGCCCGATGAATCACCTGTTCCAGCCGGGACGGCGGCGCGACTTCTTCACGATGTGGGCGGCCCTCTCGGGCGCCTGGGCGGCCTTTTCCGCCGCCGCCGTCGTCCTCTCCTGCGCCCGCGCCGAGGCCATCAACCCGCTGCCGGCCCTTGGCTTTATTGCCGCGACCGCCATCGGGCTGCTGGTCTTCCCGCCGCTCCTGCTGCTCGCCGGCCACGCCGTGTGCCGCGGCGTTCGGCACGTGGTGAACAGCTTCAGCACCATACACGTCGGGCGCTCCCGGCACGCTCCGAGCTGAAGCCCGCACGCGGCCGCGCGCCGCAGCCAATCAGACGTTGACCTGCATCAAGGCGTGATCGGACCGGCTTGGCGAAGTTAAGCTGGCGAATCCAGAGGGCCGCCCCACTCCCGCCATGCCTGAGCCCAGCGCCGATACCGTTCATATCGTCGACGACGCCGTCGAGGTACTGCGCTCGACCGCGCTCCTGCTGCAAACAGCCGGATATAAGGTCGCGACCTATGGCTCCGGACAGGCGCTGCTCGACGCCCTGCCGGGTGCTGCTCCGGGTTGCGTCCTCACCGATGTGCGCATGCCCGGCCTCAGCGGCCTCGATCTTCAGGAACGGCTGGCCGCGGCGCGGCCCGACCTGCCGGTCATCGTCGTCACCGGGCACGGCGATATCGCGATGGCCGTGCGCGCCATGCGCGCCGGTGCGGTTCACTTCATCGAGAAGCCCCTCGCCAAGGACGTCTTGATTGCCGCGGTCGAGGACGCTTTGCGCCATGCCCGCCGCATGGCCGACCAGGCGGATGAAGCGGCGGAGGCCGGCCGCCGGGCGCAGTTGCTCACCGCCCGCGAGCGCGAGGTGATGACCCTGCTGGTCGACGGCAACTCGAACAAGGAGATTGCGAACCGCCTCGGCATCAGCCCACGCACCGTCGAAGGGCATCGGGCGATGGTGCTGGGCAAGATGCAGACCCGCCATCTCGCCGATCTGGTGCGCATGGCGTTGGCCGTGGAGCGCGCGGGGAAATCCGGCTGAGCGGTAACAGGATATGTACGTGGTTTTCCTCAGGAATGACCCCGGCTATCGCGTAACGGTCGGGTTCCATACGTTAGCGTCGCGTTACCTCCCCGGACGGAGCCGAGTCATGCCGCGTGCCGACGTTCATCCTGAGGTTGTCGACGAAGCCGCCCACTGCCGGCGGCTTGCCAAAGGTGCCGTGCCCTACGAGATCGCGCTCGAGCTCGAGCGGCTTGCTGACGAATACGACGGACACGAAGGCGCGCCAGCGCCGGCTCCCGGCCGGTTATCGCCGCCGGCTGTCTCACGGGTCATGCTCGCGACGCTTTTCAAAGGGCATGCCATGAATGTCGCCAAGCCTGGCGCGACCACAAAGACGCCATCCACCGGCGCGGCCGATTTCGTACGCGACCTTGCCCGCTTTTTCCTCGCCGCCTCCAAAAACGGGACCGATCCGCGCGCCCGTCGATATTGCGCCGAGCGGGCCGTCGAGCTGGCCCAGGAAGCCGAGCGCATCAGCCGCCAGCCGGTCGCGCCCGCGGGGTTTGATCATGGATGAGCGGGCCTTTGAATATCTCGCGAAGAAGTGGGTGGATGAATGCGGTCCGGACGCGCCCACGCAGATTCGCAAGTGGGGGCGACACCTGGCGCCCGACGACGCCGGCTTGTTCGAGCGCATCGCTCAACGCGCCGAAACGCTCATCGGCGGCCGCGCCGGCCGCACTATCCGCTGATCGACCAGCCTCCCGGCTCCGGAGATAACCTCCATGCTTGACGGTCATATTGCCACCTTGCGCAACGATGGGTCGCTCCACGCCCCGTCGGACTCGAACAGGCCGGACGCGAAGACCGGCGGCATGTCGCTGCTCGCAGCGGCGCGCCATGCTTTGAGCCAGACATGGGCGCAATTGACGCGATCCACGCCGACCGTGGTCGCCAGAGATGAGTCGGTCACGCCCGCACCTGCCGCTGAGGAGACGGCACATCGGGGATACGAACTGTCGCTGTCCGCGCACGAATGCCGGGCGGCGCTCGACCGCATTCTCGCCAGCGCCGTCTTCGTGTCGGCGCCGCGCCTGACGGCGTTTCTGCGCTTTGTGACGGAGACGACCTTGTCCGGCCACTCGCAGTCGATCAAGGAGTACACCGTGGCGCTCGGCGCGTTGGACCGCGCCGGCGATTTCGATCCGATCTCCAATCCGGCGGTTCGCGTCACCGCCGGCCGCCTGCGCAAAGCCCTCGCGCGCTATTACGCCGGTCCCGGCGCCGGCGATCGGATCGCGATCACCCTGCCGCTGGGCAGCTACGTGCCGGTGTTCAGCCGCCGCGACGCCGGCGACTAGTCCGTCGCGCCGGCCGCGCCCTTCGCAACCATCGTTGGATGTGCGGTGATGGCCGAGCCGGCGAAAGACGACCCCTTCGAGCGGCAGCCGCAGTTTCGCCGCCTGCGCGACTATCTGGCCGGCAAAGCCCCGCCCGGAAAGCTTCCGGCGCGGCGGAACATCGATCCGCTCGAGATCCCCGATCTGCTTCCATACGTCATGCTGGTCGACGTGGTGCGCGCTCCCGACGCGCCGCCGCGCTATCGCATCCGGCTCGCCGGTTCCGAGGTCGTCCGCATCCAGGGCGCCGACGCCACCGGCAAATTCGTGGAACAGGTGCTCACCAAGGGTCCGGACATCATCGCCGGCTACGGCGAGATTCTTGTTAACAGACAGCCGCAGTACCGGCGCGGCGAGGTCGCGACCGTCGGCCGCGACCACATCTTCTACGAACGGGTGGCGTTTCCGCTCGCCGCCGACGGCGAAACCGTCGACATGCTGATGTTCGTGTTTGCGGTCGCCCCGGGAACCGGACGTTAGCCGCGCTATTCTCGTGCAAACGGCTTATTTCTCGGCATATTGATCCATGTCAACGCCGCTTCGCTGTCGTTCGCCTAAAAGATGGGCAAAACAGCGAAGGGCACTGACATGATCATTTTCCGCCCCGCGTCTCTCACAACCACGTGTGTTGCCGCCACGGCTGTCGCCGTCGCGGTTGGCTTCGCCGGCGCCGGCCTCTGGTCGGAAGTTCTGTGCGCACCGGACGTGACGCCGGTTGCGCGCTCCGCGGCGACCGCCGTGCCGGCCCATCCGGTGACGCTCGCCGCCAATAACCTGCAGGCCAACGATATGCTGGCGATCGGCATCCGCGGCCCGAGCGGCGGCTTGGTCCCGGTCGCCGAGACGCGTCTGGCCCCCGATACGCGTCTCGCACAGGCCACCCGCCCGCAAAACCAAGCCCCCGCGCAGGCTCAGCGCCCCTCGCAGAATCCGGCCACGCCCGCCCCGGCGGGCACGCCCGCGATGAACATGGGCGGCGACCACTCGATGCCCGACGCCGCGTTCACGCTCGTCACCGGCATCGCCGACGGCAAGCTCGTCTATATCGGCCGCGGCGGCAAGATCGACGGCCAGGTCAATCCGACCCTCGAGGTGAACGAGAACGATCTCGTGCAGATCACCATCATCAACGGCGAGGGCGCCAAGCATGACGTCGTCATCCCCGACTATCGCACCACCTCGCAATACGTCACCGGCAAGCGCGCCAGCAGCACCGTCGTGTTCCGCGTCGGCAGCCGCGGCAGTTACGAGTATTTCTGCGACGTGCCGGGCCATCGCGACTCCGGCATGGAAGGCCGCATCGTCGTCGGCCCGCGCGCCGCACCGACGGCGGGCGCAGGCGTCAGCATTGTCCGCGATCCCGCCGAACTGCCGCCGCCGATTCCGCTGCGCGGGCCGGCGACCGTGCGCTTCGACCTCGAGACGGTCGAGCTCGAAGGCAAGCTCGACGACAACTCGACGTACACGTACTGGACCTTCAACGGCAAGGTGCCCGGCCCGTTCCTGCGCGCCCGCGTCGGCGACACGATCGAGATGCACCTGAAGAACGCCAAGGACAGTTTGATGATCCACTCGGTCGACCTGCACGCGGTGATCGGCCCGGGCGGCGGCGCCGGCCTGACCCAGGCCGAACCCGGCCAGGAGCTGATGTTCACCTTCAAGGCGATGCAGCCCGGCCTGTACGTCTATCACTGCGCCACGCCGATGGTCGCCAACCACATCGCCGCCGGCATGTACGGCATGATCCTGATCGAGCCCGAGGCGGGCCTGCCGAAGGTCGACCACGAGTTCTATGTCATGCAGGGCGAGATCTACGTCGGCAACGAGATGGGGACCAAAGGGCTGCAGGAGTTCAGTGTCGAGAAGCTGCTCAACGAGCGGCCGGAGTACTTCGTGTTCAACGGCGCGCCCGGCGGGCTCACCGCCGAACATCCGCTGCATGCCAAGGTCGGCGATACGGTCCGCATCTTCTTCGGCGTCGGCGGCCCGAACTTCACCTCGTCGTTCCATATGATCGGCGAGATCTTCGACCGCGCCTATTCCTTCGCCAGCCTCACCTCGCCGCCGCTGACCGGCGTGCAGACGATCTCGGTGCCGCCGGGCGGTGCGGCCATGGTCGAGATGAAGCTGTCGGTGCCCGGCCGCTATATCCTGGTCGACCACGCGCTGACCCGCATGGAGCGCGGCCTCGCCGGCTACATGATCGTCGACGGCGCGCCGGCGCCTGAGATCTTCCACCAGGGCAAGGCGCAGTAGCCATCGAGCGCGAACAGCCCCGCCGCGCCCGAATCGGGGGGCGGCGCGGATAACTCTGTGGATGATCCGGCGTAGCGATTGCACGGACTGAGTCTTTCGCGCCGCTACGACTTTGGTTCTGCGATCGCGATTCGTGCGCAGCCTGTGACCCCAATCACAGTCGCCGGACGGCACGGGCGTAGACTCAAGCGCAGGCCGATTCGCTGGAGGCCCCCCTTCGAGGAGAATTCATGGGTCGCTTGTTCTCGCTCTCCGAAGTGCTCGCCGCGGCGACCTTCTTCGGCGGCCTCAGCCTGATGCTGGGTGGAGTGCTCGCCGGACTCCGCGAGGGCCGGCTCCGTCGGGCCCGCGTCGCGGCCGATCGCCACCGCTGATACCAACCCATGCAAGCCTATAACTGCTTTCTGATCGACGGCGACGGCCGGCTCACGGACGCGCGCTGCGGCGACTGCGCCGATGACGAGGACGCGATCCGCTGGGCCGAGCGGATGCTGCGGCAGAATCCGGATTATCGCCAGGCCGAGGTCTGGCAGGCGCACCGCCTGGTCGCGGCGCGCCAGCCATTGCGCATCCGGGTTTAAGCGCACGATCAGCGCCTCCGCTGACGCCGGCGCGCGGCGTCGATCTGAATGAGATCTGGATGCGGCTCAGCCGAACGCGACCTTGACCTGGCCGAGCCTGCCGAAATCGGCGACCACCGTGCTGGTCTCGGGCGCTTGGAAGAAGCCGGTGCAGGTGCCGGTGGTCACAACCTCGCCGGCCTTCAGACCGTCATAGGCGCGCAGGAAGTTGGCGAGCCACGTCATGACCTTGAGCGGGTCGCCGAGGACTTCTGCGCCGGTGCCTTCGGCCGTCGGCTTGCCGTCCACAGTCACGCGCACTTTCTCTTTACGCAGGTCGAGCGCGCGCCAGCGCTTGACCGGCGCGCCCAGCACCAGCCAGCCGTTGCCCGACAGGTCGGCGACGATGCTCGCGGCGTTCACCTTCAGCCAGTCCTCGTAGCGCGGGTCGATGATCTCGAGCGCCGGCCGCATCGTCTTGATCGCGGCTATGACCTCGGCACGTGTGTAGGGGCGCTTGCGCGGCGGCAGGTCGCGGCCCAGCACGAAGGCGAACTCGCCCTCGATGCCGCGGCAGCCGGTTGCCGGCAAAGCGACCTGGTTCTCGAACAGCCGCGTCGCGATCAGGCGACCGGCGATCGGTTCCTTGATCTTGAGATAGCGCTGCGCGGCCTTGCTGGTGCAGCCGACCTTCCAGCCGGCGACCGGCAGGTCGAGCTCGGCGACGAGCGCCACCTGCACCTGCATGCCGTCGCGCGTCGTGCGCGGCCGGCAGTTCGGCGGCAGTTCCGTGAGCTTGAGGCCGATCTGCCAGCAGCGCGCGAGATGCGCGGCGGCTTCGGCCGCCGCTTCAGGTTTCATTTGATGTCATGGCGAGCGAACGAGTGAGCGAAGCAATCCAGGAGTCAGTGTCGCGGCCTCTGGATCGCCTCGTCGGGAGAAACGCCCTCCTCGCGACGACGCCGGTTGGTGAACCATCACGCCGTGAGGCTGAGACGCACGTCGCCGAGGGCGCCGAAATCGACGACGACTTCGTGCGCGCCGGGCTCGAGCGGCTGGGTCAGCGCCGCGGCGCCGGTCGTCACCGCCTGCCCCGACTTGAGCCCGCCCGACCAGGCCGGCGCGTTGTTGGCTAAGGTGACGAGCGCGTTGAGCGGCCCGCCCGGCACGACCGAGCCTTTGCCGGTCGCCGCCTCCTTGCCGTCGATCTTGATCGTCACCGTGTGGTTCAGGAGATCGAGCTTCTGCCAGTCTTTGACCGGCGCTCCCAGGATCAACGCACCGTTCGAGAAACAGTCGGCGAGCTTGACCAGGGTCGACGACGCCCGCCCGACGCGCGAGTCTACCAGCTCGATCGCCGGCCGCAGCTCGGCGACTGCCTCGCCAACCTCGTCCGGTGAATACGGCTTGGCCCGCGGCGGCAGGTCACGGCCGAGGATGAAGTCGAATTCGCCTTCGATGATGACGATGAGGAAGTTCTTGACCGACAGCTTGGCGGGACTGTTGTGGCGATAGCCCTTCAGCACCGGGCCGGCGATCGGCCGCTCGATGCCGAGCTTCTCGCGCTGCGGCTTGTCGATGCCGGCGATCTTCCAGCCGGCGACCCCGCCCGCCTTCTTGGCCAGCCCGGCCTGCACGGCATAGGCGTCTTCGATGGTCTTCGGCGCCAGCGGCCCTTCAAGGCGGATCGGCCGCACGTTCTGGCGCGCGCCGGCGATGAGCTCGGCCACGCTGTCGGCGATTTGCGGTGTCATTGGGTCTCCCCAGGGCCCTCCCGGGCCGTTCGGTCTTGCGTCGAGATTAGCGTACCGGTCACGCGCGCGAAAGCGGACACCCCTACAAGACGCTTAAAAATGCGCACTTTTCCGCACAACGCGGTTAAGCGGAGATTAAGCATTCCGCGATCAAAATGTACGCCAGACTACGGAGAGGACTGGAGCGCCATAATGGCGACCACGCCTGACTACATGCAAATCATCGCTGACGGAGCCAAGAGTGCGACGGGTGCGGCCGTTGCCGCCGCGAAGCCGCAGGATGCCGACCGGCGCGCCGCGCCGCGCATCCAGACGGGCCCCAACGACTACGTCACCTTCAACAACGTCCGCTTCCCGCTCAAGAACTGGAGCGTGAGCGGCCTCCTGTTCGGACCGATGGGCAACCCGCCGGTTCTCGGCGAAACGCTGGTCCTCAACGTCACCGTCCGCTGCGGCGACGATCGGCTGCGCTTCGACGCGAAAGTCGAGGTCGTGCGCGTCGTCAATAACCTGATCGCCGTCCGCTACGAGTGTCAGTCACCAGACACCGCCGCGCGTATCAAGGCTTATTTCTCCCAAGGGACCTGAGCCAAGCTCGCGCCCTTCGTCATGCCACGGTTTTTCCGCGGACTGATCAGTGTGCCCACAGGCTGAACTTGCCAGGCGGTTGTTCCAAATAGGAGCCCTTGCCCGTTTCGACGATGGCCGGTAGCGCGGCGGCAAACTCATCGCTTTCCTCGATGAGATCGATGTGCGCGTAGGGGCACCCCTCGCTGCGGCGCTGGACAAGCTCGATCGCCGCTTCGAGCGTCTCGGCACGAACGGTGAAATGTTGGAGACCGGTGTAGGTCGGTTCGTAGGCTTCGAGCAAGAAGAGTCGCATGTTCCACCTCCCGGTAGCTTGGGATTGATAGCCCGGGCGTCGCGACGGCGCTTTGACGTGGATCAATATGCCCGATGGCGGGCGCCAACGACGCGAAATGGGCGGTTTTGCGTCCGCTGCGGCAGCCGCGTTCAAATTCTTAATAGCGACGATGAACGTCGGCCGGAGGCGCCTGCTTGCGGGGCTGCCGCGGGAAGGTGTCGGCCAGCTTGCGCCAGTGACTGACATAGAACTCGAACGCCCGGCGCGTGCCGGGGTCCTTTGCCCGCTCGGCTTCACGCTGACACTCATCTGCCTTTGCCAGGCAGTATTCCCGCGTCATGTGCCGCATTGGTCCTCCCCACGTCTGGAGAAGAACTTTCGGACCGCTTGCGGCGTTCCCATCCCCCCGTTATCCCGTGACTCAATTGGGGGTTTACCCTCATTGATAGATGTTGGTCATACGGTACTCACGGGCGAAATTCTAAAAGGCGCGTGGTCATCGATCGGAGCACGTGAGATGTCGTCTGGCAGGCTGTCGCCGTCTATTGTTTATCGTCAGCAGGCCGCGCGCCTCCCCAGCATGGCTGAGAGCCACACCTTCGGGCTCGTCCGCGACGGCCTGCCCGACGTGACCCAGCAGGACGCGCGAATGGCCGCTCAGGCCGAGTGACAAAGTGGTGCCGGCGCTGTTCTCCCGCCGGACGCTCACTTAAGCCGCGCCGCACTCAAGCTCGATCGTCGGTTGGTTTCGTCTCCGGAACGGTCGGCCGCTCTTCCCCGCCCGCTTGGCGCCGCCGTTCGGCCCTTTCGGCGAGCAGCATGCGCTTCAGTTCGATCAGCGCATCCGCTTTCGAGCGCTTCAGCTGCTGCGGCTTCGGCTGACTGGTCATGGTTTCAGCGCGCCGCTGAGTCGCTTCACTTTTTCGATCTCGTCCGCGAGAATCTTGAAGTGATCGGCGACCTTCTCGAACTCTTTGCGCAGAGTAGGGTCCGTCACGGACGCCATCTTCGCGCGCATCCGTTGCGCTTCACGGCGGCAATACTCAGGATCCAGACGGTCTGGCATACCCTCCCCTATTGCGGACATATCTAGCCGCAGAGGGGTCGCCACGGTCAACGCGAGAATCCTGACGCATGACCCATTTAGGGCGCGATCGGACGAAATTCAGGTTAACTCCGGCGGCTCGGGTAGCGCGGCGGGCTCCGGCGACGCGTTCTCAGGCCGCGCCGTCCGGATCCGCAGAGCCGGTAAGCCGCTTCACGGCGTCGATCTCGTCGGCCGGCAGCTCGGAAATGGTGCGCCACTTTCGCGAGCTCGGCTTTGAGCACCGGGTCGTGGCCGCGGCCGCCTTGGCGCGGTTACGCGTGGCTTCACGGCGGCACTAGTCCGAGTCGAGACGATCAGGCACGCGCGAGATTCATAGCAATCCTACCCCTCCCGCGCTCGGTCTGGTGGGTGACATAGTGAATCTCTTCGGGCGACGGCGCCGAATTTTCCGCGATCAAAATGTGTAATCCAGAGGTGGCGAGATATTGATCGCTGAAGCGAAATTGGCCAAATCTTCACCATGGGAAACCTGGCGGCCGAAGAACGTAGGCGCACGTCACCGGCAACCCTGGGCGACGTGTTGTACGCCGAGGCCAAAGCGCGCGTGCCTGAACAGGAATGGGCGGACTTGGTCAGATCGATCGCCGCGGGCGACCAGCTTGCGCTGCACGGCTTATACGAACGGGCGCATCGCGTCGTCTTCACGCTGATCCTGCGGATCACGGCCAATCGCCAAACCGCCGAAGAGCTCACGGTTGACGTCTTCCATGACGTCTGGCGGCGCGCGTGGCGTTACGACCCCGCCAACGGCTCCGTGCTCGGCTGGATCATGAACCAGGCGCGGTCGCGGGCAATCGACCACCTGCGCTTCGATAGCCGCAAGAAGCGCAACGGCGGCGACGAGGTACAGCCGGCGGCCGAGCCGGCTGCGAATCCGGACGACGTGATCGAGCTGCGCCGACAAGGCAAGGCGCTGCGCGCCGCGGTGGCGGCGCTGACCCCGGACGAGCGCCTGGCCATCGAAACGACGTTCTTCGCCGGGCTGACGCACGTCGAAGCCGCGGCGCGGCTCAAGGTGCCGCTCGGAACGATCAAGACGCGTATTCGTTCGGGACTGGTCAAGCTCCGCAAGACGCTGAGCACGGACGGGGAAACCTTATGACGAACTCTCCGGCCCGCCGTTGCGGCCACAGCGAGGCGACCAGCGCCTACGCCGTGCAGGCGCTGCCGGCGACCGAGCTTGCCGCCGCCGAGGCGCACATCGCCACGTGCGCGGCGTGCCGGCGCGAGCTCGAGGGCCTGCACGCGGTGGTCGACTGTTTCGCCGCCTGGCCGACCGACGTGCTGCGTCCGGCCGCGTCGCTGCAGGCGCGGCTGGCCGAGCGTATCGCCGCGGAAACCGGCACCGCGGTCACGCCGCCGCCGGCGCCGCAATGGTCGGAGCCTGCGTGGACACAGGTGGCGCCTGGGATCGAATGCAAGCTGCTCGCAACCGACGCGGAGCGGCACCGGGTGAGCATGCTGGTGCGGCTCGCTCCCGGCGCGAGCTATCCCGCGCATACCCATGCCGGTGTGGAGGAACTGCACCTCCTCGACGGCGAGCTGTGGATCGATGAGCGCAAGCTTGCCGCCGGCGACTACAACTACGGCGCGCCGGGGGCCGGCGACCAGCGCGTCTGGAGCGAGACCGGCTGCACCTGCGTGCTCGTCACCAGCACCGAAGATCGGCTCGGCTGACACTCCCCGCGGTGACTGAGAGCCCGGGTGCCTGAGGGCTGCGGCGCCGTCGCCGTCGGGGCGGACCAATCCAAACGTCCGCGGTTGACGTTATACGGGGCATGGAAACCGCACATTCCCCCCGCCCCGTGCCGCTCACAGCCGCAATTTCCGAGGATTTTCGAGGCAGCACAGCCGGTTAGGCGCCACATGCCGATGAGCCCGAGCGCCGACCCGAAACGTTGCGACCAGGCCGAGCTGACCGGCGCCTACGCCTTGCAGGCGCTGCCGGCGATCGAGCTTGCCGCCGCCGCGGCGCACGTCGCCGGGTGCGCGGCTTGCCGGCGCGAGATCGAGCGCCTGCGCGCGGTGGTCGACCGGTTCGCCGCCTGGCCCACCGACGTGCTGCGTCCGGGCACGTCGCTGCAGGCGCGGCTGGCCGCGCGTATCGCGGCGGAAACCGGCACGGCTGTCGCGCCGCCGCCGCCGCAATGGTCGGAACCGGCTTGGGAGCAGGTGGCCCTTGGCATCGAATGCAAGCTGCTGGCGACCGACGCGGCGCGGCACCGGGTCAGCATGCTGGTGCGGCTCGCCCCCGGCGCGACTTACCCCGCGCATATCCATGCGGACGCCGAGGAGCTGCATCTCCTCGACGGCGAGCTGTGGATCGACGGGCGCAAGCTCGTCGCCGGCGACTACAACTACGGCGCACCCCGCGCTGGCGACCAGCGCGTCTGGAGCGAGACCGGCTGCACCTGCGTCCTGCTCACCAGCACCGAAGACGTTCTCACCGGCGAGCACGAGTCCTCTTGCGAGGCACATTCATGGTCATGATGTTGGAGGAACCGGAGCAGTTGCGGGAAAAGGGCCGCGAATACCGGCGCCGCGCCGAACGAGAAGCAAATGACGAGCGCCGGCGCGCTTATGGGCTTTTGGCGTCGGAATTTGAGTTGTTGGCCGATGCCATCGAAGAAGAAGCCGCAACCAGCCGGTCGGCGCGGAATTCAGATCGCGATGGCTCGCCCGGCATGTGAGATGGCAGGAGCAGATCCCAGGCAGAATCGACCGGGGAGGTGACGACGATGGGAGAGGAACTGACTGAGATCGCGCGCGACATCCGTCGCGGGCCGCGCGCATTGTCCGCCGATCAATGTCGCGCCGCACGCGCGCTATTGGGCTGGACCCAAGCCCGTGTTGCCGGAGAGGCGGGCCTCACGCGGATGTCGATCGTGCTGTTCGAAAGCGGGACTCAATCCATCCGGCTCCGCTCCCGTCTGAAGCTCATGGATGCATTCCAGCGCCACGGCGTCGAGTTCCTGTGGGCCGGCGATGCGGGCGAAGGCGTCCGCCTGCAGCGGGCCGCGGCTGACGGCGGAGCGGCGGCCGACACGGGCAACGGCGGGCGCGGTCTTCGCCCGCACCAGCATTATTTTTCGCCACGGAGCTGACGCGGCTCGGCCGCGGCGTCCGTCACTGCCGGATGCTGGCGAACGCCGCCGGGATCCGCATCGGCGCCCGTGGCCGCGCGTACATGCGTTCGAGATACGCATCGCCGCGCGGATAGCCGTCGAGCACCCGCACCGTCTTCGCCCAGTCGAGGGTATAGGCCAGCACGAAATCCGCGACCGTCACGCCGCCGCCGCCGCCGAACGTCCGGCCGTCCATGTGATCTTCGAGCACCGTCGCCATTGCAGCGAACTCCTCTTTCGCCAGATCCACGTCCGCCGGCAGCCGCTTCTCGGGTGGATACACCGTCGTGTGCCTCGCCATCCGCCACAGCGGCTGCTCGCGTTCGGTCGTCGTGAACAGGAGCCAGCGGTTGAGCTGGGCGCGTTCCCTGAGGTCGGTCGGGATGAACCGCTTCTCGGAATACTTCTCGGCGAGATACACCGCGCGCATGACGCGCGCGGGTTAACGGTCGACGG
>Ga0335084_10004572_pt1 | contig 13642 bp, 11 predicted proteins | sample Lox_Sample_44_FD_206721 | JGI IMG/M metagenome (GOLD analysis project Ga0335084, IMG submission 206721) | Soil microbial communities from Loxahatchee National Wildlife Refuge, Florida, United States - Lox_Sample_4.4 | ecosystem: Environmental > Terrestrial > Soil > Wetlands | place: USA... | reverse complement strand
GCGGCAATAGTTCTCCTCAAACCACGACAGTACAGGTCGCCGCGGCCGGACCTCCGCAGATCACGCAATTCACCGCGAAGCCAACGGCTATCAGTGCCGGCCAAACCACCACGCTTACGTGGGCCACCACAAACTCGACCTCGATCACCATTACCCCTACGATTCCGGCGGGAGATGATTCGGGTCCTCTTCCCACGTCAGGCTCGGCGACAATTCCCGTCAGCGCGACGACGACCTACTCACTCACTGCGACGGGACCGGGCGGCACCGCGGGACCGCAAACGGTCACCGTCACCGTTCCACTTAGCGTGAGTCTCACTGCATCTCCGGGAAATATCACCGCCGGACAAAGCTCCACGCTGACTTGGGAAGTCACCGGGGGCACTCCCACCGCATTTACCGTTACCGACGGCGCCGGGAATGCCGTCTGCAACCCATGTTCGCCCGCGCAAGGAACGGCAACAGTGACTCCTGCCGCTACAACGACCTACACGGCAACAGCGACCGCGAGCGATGGCAGTTCTATCAGTCAGTCCGCAAGCGTTACGGTCAGCAGCGTGGCGACTGGGGTTATCAAGCACATCTTCTTCATGCTGCAGGAGAATCGCTCGTTTGATATGTACTTCGGACAGCTCGGCGCGTATCGTTCTACGCGGCTCGCGCAATTCGGTATCACCGACACGCAGACCATCGATGCCTTTGATCCCAGCGTAACTCTGAAGAACGCGCACACCGGTGCCAAGGTGCAGCCGTTCCATGAGGGCACGGTGTGCACAGAGGATCTCTCACCCGCGTGGGACGAAAGCCATCACGATACATCGCTCGTCGGCGGTGATGCCGCGTGGGCGACGACAACCACGTACACCAACAGCGATTTCGGAATGGCGGGATTCCTCGACACCACCACTTCGGTCACGAGCCAGTTCGACCCCAACGGGACACGCGCACTCGGCTACTACAACCAGCAGGATCTTCCTTATTACTACGACCTTGCGACCTTCTTCCCCACCAGCGATGCCTGGCATTCACCCGTCCTCGCCAACACTGTCCCCAATCGCATGTATCTGATGGCGGCCACGTCGTTTGGCCATGACTATCCAGATAACTCAGGACATCCGCAATATGCGGCTCCGACCATCTTCCGCGCACTGAACACTGCCAACGTGAGCTGGCTGTACTACTACCACGATGGTGTTTTTCTCGCGAACTTCCAGGACTTCCAGGATCCCACCATTCAATCCAAGGTTTTTCCCGACAGCGATCTGATGAACCGCCTCGCTGGAACCTGCAGCGGAAGCCCTTGCGAGCCCGATCAGGCACTGCCACAGGTAATTTTCATCGACAGTGCCTCAGGTGCCAGCGGACTCGATGAACATCCCGATAACAATATTCAGAAGGGCGCGGCATACGTGTACGGAATTATCTCGGCGCTGATGCAGAGCGACGCCTGGAAGGATTCGATTTTCATCCTCAGCTACGACGAAGGTGGAGGGCTATACGACCACGTGCCGCCGTTCATGGTCCCGCCGCCTGACGGCGATGCTCCCGGACAATGCCCTGATGCCAACAACGGATCGTCGAACTATTGCACAGTCGGCAAATTGGGCGGCACTTTCAACCTGACAGGCTTCCGAGTGCCCCTGGTCGTGCTCTCGCCGTACTCGAAGCCAGATTTTGTTTCCCATACCCCACGCGACTACACGGCAATCCTGGCATTCATCGAAGAGCAATTCAACGTACCTGCGCTTACGGCGCGCGACGCGTATTGGCAGGATCCCTCGCGCGATATGAGCGAGTTCTTCGACTTCACCACTCCGGCCTTGCTGAACGCTCCCAACGGCCAACCGTGGACCCAAGTGCTGGCAACGCAGCCCACGAACGGAGTATGCGATCAGACGAAAGAAGCCGGTCCTACACAGTAAAAAGGTGGATGGCCTCTGTGGTGATAGATCTTAGCCCGCGGTCCCAAAAATATTCCGGTTGAGAAAGTCGTTGCGGAATTTTCCCTTGGGGTCGTGTCGGCGGCAGAGCTCCATAAATTCCGGCAGCCTTTCGTACGTGGTCTGCAGTTGCGAAGGGCTCATGGTAAAGAGTTTTCCCCAATGCGGCCGGGGCTGAAACGGTCCCAGTTCCTTCTCGATTACAGGCAGCACGGCCCGCACCGCGGACCAATCTGGTTTCCAGGTAAAGTGAAGCGCCACATTATCTCGTTTGTAGCAGGGACTCATCCACAACTCGTCCGCCGCGATCGTGCGGATCTCGGAAATCATCAGATGCGGACTAATCTGATCGCGCAACTTCTCGACGGCGAGAATGGCCTCGACTGCGTGCTTCCGCGGAACGAAGTACTCGCTTTGTAGTTCCTTGCCGGCGCTCGGGGTGAATCCCATGCGGAAGTGCGGCAGTCGCTCGTACCAAGGCCCTGCCACGCCCATCTGCTCGGTGCAGTTCTCCGCGGAGAGATCGGCTATGGGATGAAGGTTCTTCGTGGCGCGCTTGGCCCCGTAGAAATCCTGCGGCGCGTCTCCCGACTTCCCCTCCTCCACGCGTCTCTTCAGCCATACTTCGTTGATGCGCTGCTTCTGCCAGTCCGTGAAGAGACTCACGCTGTACGCACTCGACACGATGTCTTCGAAATGATCCTTTAGTTGATCCAGCGGGAGACTCTCGTACACGTACTGCCGCATTGTGTATCGCGGCTGGATATCAAGCGTTACTTTGGTGATCACACCGAGCGCGCCCAGTCCCACGACAGCTCCCCGGAACGTGTCTCCGTCGCGCTGGCGCGACAACTTCATCGACCCGCCGGACGCAAGCACGAATTCCAATTCCGAAACTGCGGTCGAGAGATTGCCATTGCGGACGCCCGATCCATGCGTCCCGGTGGTGCAAGCTCCCGCAATTGAGATATGCGGTAGGGAAGCAAGGTTGTGCAGCGCGAAGCCTTGCTCATCCAGTTGAGGACACAGCTGCCCGTACCGAATGCCGGCTTCCACTGTGACCGTGCGAGCCTGGCGGTCCAGTGCGATCTCTTTGTCCATGGACGACATAGACAGGAAACCGTTGTCACTGTCGGCAATGTTATTGAAGCAGTGCCGCGTCCCCAGGACCTTCAGACGGGATTGCTCTTTGACAAATTGCTGCACCTGCTCGACGGATTGGGCCGAGTACAGCCGTTCCGTGCTGTACTCCAGATTGCCGGCCCAATTCCTAAGTTTCTCCGGTATCGCCCAAGCCATCAGCCGCGAAACCATCGGTGCTGCCATCAACATCGATGCAATTTTCAGGAACGCTCTCTTGTCCATGCCCTGTCTCGCGGGGGAAGTGTAGCACGCAGGCGTGCTGCCAGATGTAAGAGCTAGACTATCCGCGAGCGCAGATTCATCCTTCAATGGCCCGGCTTCAGACGGCGCGGCGCTTGTACAGTCAGTTCGCCGCAACCGATCGGCTCGTGTTTTGTTAATTGGCCGAACAAACCTTTCCGCCGTAGCGCAGCACCGCGTCCCCAGTATTTAAATCAAGTTCGCCGATGGCGGACATATCGCCACTGGCCTTGGCAAAGCGACCGCTGCCGCCGCTCAGGTGCACTTTGTACTGAATAACAGCCAGTAGCCCGGGAGCGACAAACGTGCCGTGCAACGTTGCCTGATCAATCGTCAGCGTTTCGCCGGTTTCCGTTACCCAGTGATGTTGGACCGTGATCGTCGTGAAGTCTGGGCTGGTGCTTAAGATCTGAACGCCGATGGCTCCCTTCAGATCGCCGGTAGCAACGCCCATGGTCGTGAGGCTGCCGTCAATCTCACCGAATCCGCCCACATTGGTCAGGATTGCGCCCCCGACATCGGAGCAATGTGGATTTGCAGCGAATCCCATTGCAGTCAACAGGGCGAGCAACAGCCCCACATTCAAGGCAAAGCGGCACGAACGAATAACATGCGTCATAGGATCTCCCCCTTGTTTACATCGGCCCGGATTAGCGGCCACCGCTTCTCTCGAAACACCTCGAGCGTCTTCCCCCATACCGGAGCCGCTATCCGTGCCGATTGTGTATCTCGAGCCTACCCAAAATGCCGTTCACCGGCTTTTTGGTCAATGAATGAACGGTAAGTTAAAGGTAAGTTCCGGGTAAGGAATGTAACTCATTCTCCTGCAAGGAAATGAGGGAGCTCCGGTATAATGTCGACCTACCCCTTGGGAGCGTCTTCTTGCCGACAAAGCCTACCTCGCGAGAAATCTGCTTCGAGGAATACTCGCTGGACCTCCGCACCGGGGAGCTTTGCCGCAATGGCACCGCCCTGAGACTCCAGCCTCAACCAGCTAAGGTCTTAACGGTCTTAGCTGAGCGCGCCGGAGAAGTGGTCACCCGTCAGGAGCTGGCGCAACAGGTCTGGGGGTCGGAAACTTATGTCGACTTCGAGCACGGACTGAACTACGCCATCCAGCAGATTCGGAGCGTCCTGGAGGACGATCCCAAGAATCCAAGATTTCTCGAGACGATCCCCAAAAGGGGTTATCGGTTCATCGCTCCCCTCAATCTTCCGGCGGTGGCGCAACCGCACAGGGAGGTCCAAATCGCGGAGTCCTCGAATGTGCAGCACTCAGGAAGAAATGGATTACGCACTCGATTTGTTTACATCGGGGCCATTGCTCTGGGCGTCGTACTGGTGGCCGCCATCGTTTGGGGTTCCGTGCGTACTCGATGGCTCGGAACCGCGCATGCCGCGCGAGTTCAATCTCTCGCTGTCCTTCCCCTACGGAACCTGTCCAACGATTCCAGCCAGGAATATTTCAGCGACGGCATGACGGATGAATTGATCACCGACCTCGCAAAGTCAGAGGGCCTGCGGGTGATCTCACATACTTCGGTCGAACGATACAAAGGTACGAAACTCTCGTTACCGGAGATCGCACACGAGCTCGGTGGGGTCGATGCCGTAGTCGAAGGTACCGTGTTGCGCGCGGGTGACCGTGTTCGCATTACGGCACAATTGATTGACGGGCATTCCGACCAACACCTGTGGGCCGAGAGCTATGAGCGCGACGTCCGAGACATTCTCGCTCTCCAGAACAATGTCGCGCAGGACATAGCCAGCGAAGTCGCCATCAAGTTAAGGCCTTCGCAACAGGAGCATTTGTGGACGGCGCGGGGCGTCGTCCCGGCCGCGCACGAGGCTTATCTCAAGGGCATCTTCGATGCCAGCAAACTGACGCCGGAAGGATTGCAGAGCGGCGTTGGGCACTTCGACGACGCCATCAAACTCGATCCCCAGTATGCTCCCGCCTACGCCGGGAAGGCAGAAGCCTATGGTTGGGCCGGTGGACTGTCCATTATGCCTTCCGCCGATGTTCTACCTAAGGCGCGTGCAGCAGCCGACAAAGCGCTTGAACTCGACGACACACTCAGTCAGGCGCACCACTCGCTCGCATGGGTGAACTACTCGCTGGATTGGGATTTCAAGGGAGCCGAGGCACACTTCAAGCGAGCCCTTGAGCTCAATGCGAATGACGTAACTGCGCATCTTTGGTACGGAATGTTTCTCGCCGAGCGCGGCCGCGTCGACGAATCTCTGGTGGAAATCAAGCGCGCTCAGGACCTGGATCCGCTCTCTCTTATGGTCAATGCGCTCGCTGCCACGCCACTCCTGGCGTCACGCCAGTACGACGCCGCGCTTGACCGGCTCCAAAGAGTACTGCTGATGGATCCGGGCAATGGTGTAGGCCATTGGATGTTACTCGTCGCATACGAAGGGAAGGGTGACCTGCCGAACGCGATGGACGAAAGAGAAAAGCAAGCGGTCCTTTTTTTTCGCCAGAGTCCAGAAAATGCCGCCAGGCAGGTGGCCCCTCTGCGCAAGGCCTATGCGAGTTCGGGAGAAAGAGGATATTGGAAGAGTCACTTGGACTCCTTCGGTTCCAGGCATGATTGGGACCGCGCTAATCCGTATCAACTGGCAGTGGCCCTGGCGCGTGTAGGAGACCACGACCGGGCTTTTGCCTCTCTCGAGAAGAGTTGCGCTGCGCATTCTGATCAGTTCCTTTATTGGTCCAATGGCGAACCTGCCTTCGATTCTATGCGGCCCGATCCACGTTTTAAGGACCTGCTCCGACGCATTGGGTTACCGCAATAGGGGATGAAAGCGATCATGTAACGATCACGGCCTTTCAACCTTGCCCTTTGCCGGATCCTGACTAACCGGTTGCGAACCTACCCCAAGGCCCGGTTTGATCAATGCTTTCCGTTTCCAGTTTCCCCTGTTGTTCCCGACGGCTGGAGCTATACAAAACCTTGGTGTGAAACAGGTTCAGGGCTGCAGCACAGGCAATTCAGGGAGTGTAGACAGGTTGTGTTCCTCAAGAAATTTCGCCCCTAGCATTCCATAGTCGCGGAAGGGATTGTAGTCGCAGTTCAGACTGTGGGCTGCGAGCATCGCCAGATATTCGTGCCGTGAGAAATATTTGAGGGCTTCCAGCCTGTCGACGTGGCTCAGCAGAAAATCGTATATGACGTCTTTGCGCACGGACGACTCATGGTCATTGTAATAATCGAGCGTCAAGGGCCGATTCGCCTGAGACATGTAGATATTCTCCATCTGGTGAGCGAGAAATTCCTCACTGCTGCCGCAATCTGATCCCTTGGAGTTTGGGGGGACGTCAATGCATATCGGACAGAACTTCTTGTGGGAGTATCGGTAGGCATGCACCAGTTCATGAAACAGCGTATCGTCGCCTAATTCGGGCTGGAATTGAATTACCGTGTCGCCAAAACCAACTCCACGAGCCACGCTGCCCGGTTGTATCACATAGTCGAGCGGATTGGTCTGGGCGCAACTGCATTTCTTCATCGCATCTGTTTCCGGAATGATCCAGACCACCGTCTTCTTGTTGATCAGGCCCAGGACCATTCGCCCAACCGGATTGCCCTCGATTTTTTGAAGGCATCGGAAAACAGCTGATTCGTACTCATCGATCTCTACCTTGTATAGATTGTTTTCCAGTGTTTCATCAGAGGTCGTGCTGGTCTTCATGTAAAGCTGTTTTTCCTCCTCCCGTCGACCCTGGAGATACAAATCGTCTTCCTTATGGCTGAAACGCAATTGCATATGAAGGTTGTAATTGACGATGATCGGAAATGCCCCAAACTTTCGCATAGAACCCCACTAACTGCACGACGTCGTATGTGCCGCGCGACCTATTTTAATGAGACCCCGCCAGAAAACGGGCAATCAAGAAGTAAAAGTTCTGTCTCCCAAGGAAGAAACGGAAATGGAGAGCAGAAGACGACAGGGTCGGGCACTGATTTATCTGTGGCGTCTAGCACCGGCTGTGGACGCCGACGCACAAGGCCAAACATAGGGCTCCCTTCGACGCCTGGCGATCCTCATTTCTTCGCATAGCCGGGGAGTTTGGGTAATGCGGACATCCAACTCTTTTTTGGGATAAACGCTGGTCGGCAGCCCTTGACAAACTCACGCTCACATCTCTACAATTAGCACTCGATAAGCGAGACTGCTAACAGGCATCGCCATCCCAGTAAAATCATAGGGTTACACAGATTTTATCGCAGCAAACACAACTTCCAACGACTTGAAAGGAGTCAGAACCATGGCCAAGTTCACACCGCTCCATGATCGCATTCTGGTGCGTCGCGTGGAGGAAGCTACCACGACCCGCGGCGGCATCATTATTCCGGACAGCGCGAAAGACAAGCCCCAGGAGGGCGAAGTCGTTTCCGCCGGAACCGGACGCATCAACGATGAAGGCAAGACTTTTCCTTTGGCAGTGAAAGAGGGCGACCGCATCCTGTTCGGCAAGTACGCCGGCACCGAGATCAAAATCGACGGCGAAGAGTTCATCATCATGAAGGAAGACGAAGTCCTCGGCGTGCTGTCCGGCGCCCCAGCCAAGAAAGAACTGGCTGGCAGTAAGAAGTAGTCGGGGTCCCGAGCGGCGTCATCCCGAGCGGAGCCGGTTTTCAGGCGGAGCGAAGGATTCTCGCGAGAGAGTCATACCCGAGATTAGCTAAGAGCCAGGAGCTTTTGCTCATCGCTCACTGCTCATAGCCCAGCGCAAACGAAATTCATAAGGAGATAAGAAACATGGCAAAGCACATCGTTCACGGAGAAGAATCGCGTCAGGCAATTCTCCGCGGCGTCAACCTTTTGGCCGACGCTGTGAAGGTTACACTCGGCCCCAAGGGCCGCAACGTAGTTATCGAAAAGAAGTTCGGTTCGCCGACCATCACCAAGGACGGCGTTACCGTGGCAAAAGAAATCGAATTGAAAGACGGCCTTGAGAACATGGGCGCCCAGATGGTCCGCGAAGTTGCATCCAAGACCTCGGACGTCGCCGGTGACGGCACTACCACCGCCACTGTTCTTGCCCAGGCCATCTATCGTGAAGGCGTCAAGACCGTCGCCGCCGGTGCCAATCCCATGGCCCTGAAGCGCGGCATCGAGACCGCTGTCACCGCCATCTGCGGCAAGCTCAACAAAGAAGGCGAGCGCGAGAAGGGTGAGCTCGACAAGTTCTCCAAGCCTGTCTCCGGCGACATGATCGCACAGGTCGGCACGGTGTCGGCCAATAACGATGAGACCATCGGCAAGATCATTGCCGAGGCCATGAAGAAGGTTGGCAAAGACGGCGTCATCACCGTCGAAGAATCGAAGACGCTCGAGACTCAGCTCGAAGTCGTCGAGGGCATGCAGTTCGATCGCGGTTATCTCTCGCCCTACTTCGTCACCGATCCCGAGCGCATGGAAGCCGCCCTCGAGAACGCCTACATCCTGATCAACGAAAAGAAGATCAGCTCGATGAAGGATCTGCTCCCGCTGCTCGAGCAGATTGCGAAGAGCGGCAAGCCGCTGCTCATCATCGCGGAAGATGTCGAAGGGGAAGCGCTGGCGACACTGGTCGTCAACAAGCTGCGTGGCACGTTGCAAGTCGCGGCCGTAAAGGCTCCCGGCTTCGGCGATCGTCGCAAGGCCATGCTCCAGGATATCGCCATCCTCACCGGCGGTAAGGCCATCACCGAAGATCTCGGCATTAAGCTCGAGAACGTACAGATCCAGGATCTCGGCCAGGCCAAGAAGATTACCATCGACAAGGACAACACCACCGTCGTCGAGGGCAAGGGCAAGCACGCCGAGATCGAAGGCCGCGTGAAAGAGATTCGCAGCCAGATCGACAAGACCACCAGCGACTACGACCGCGAGAAGCTGCAGGAGCGGTTGGCGAAGTTGGTCGGTGGCGTGGCCGTGATCAAAGTTGGCGCCGCGACCGAAACCGAAATGAAGGAAAAGAAAGCCCGCGTGGAAGACGCGATGCATGCGACGCGCGCAGCCGTGGAAGAGGGAATCGTCCCCGGCGGCGGCGTGGCTCTGGCCCGCAGCGTTTCGGCTCTCGACAAGCTGAAGGTTAATGGTGACGAGCAGATCGGCGTCAACATCGTGAAGCGCGCCATCACCGAGCCGCTGCGCATGATCGCCGAGAACGCCGGCGAAGAGGGCGCGGTAGTGCTGGGTAAAGTGACCGAAGCCAAGGACACCAACTTCGGCTTCAACGCCCTGACCGGCGATTACGAGGACCTGGTCAAGGCCGGCGTGCTCGATCCCACCAAGGTCGTGCGCACCGCCCTGCAGAACGCCGGCTCGATCGCCAGCCTGATGCTCACCACCGAAGCCCTGGTCGCCGAGATTCCTGAGAAGAAGGAAGCTCCGGCGGCTCCGGGACACGGCGGTGGCATGGGCGACATGTACTAAAGAAGCTTCGAGCGACGAGCTCTGAGCTCGAGCAAGACCGAGTGCCCCACTTCTGGGCAACTTACCAGAAGTGGGGTTTTGTTTGTGCAGGGCCGGACGCCTCCGTCCGCCCCGCCGATCGAAGCGAGGCGTGCACACGGATTCGCTCGGATCAGGTGTTCGTGAGGAATCCAGCTCTCTCCGAGCGCAACTTGCCACGATTTTGCTGCTTTTATTCCATGGGCATGAACTGCGGCGCGCGCCTGAGATCGTAATTCAGCTTGGATTCGATTTCTTTGCCGTTGGCGTCCAGCTTGCGCAGCGTCCGCTGGTCGGGCAGGCCGAATTGCTCGCGACTCTCGTTGTCCTTTTGCAGCACCAGCATTTTTCCATCACTCGTAAGCTGCCAGATTCCATTCTCCCGAAAGCTGCTGTTACGGTTCTCGTATGCCATCCGAGAGACGAAAGTATGGTCGGCGAGCAGATTCACCTGGTACCGAATCCCCGGGCAATCAGCACATGGCAACGTGCCGATAAAGGTCGCAGGCAGGTCTGAAAGGGAAGACTCCGGATTGCCAGCAGGCGTTGGGCTCGAAGATCTGTGCAGCAGAAGTGTAACTGCGTTCTGATTTCCGCGGGTGAGCACAGGATAGTTCTGCGTGGTATTGAAGAGCAGCTGATTCTCGCTGGTGATTTTTGCCCGAACTGAATAAGAGTGACTGGGATCGATCTCCACAGGATCGTAAGGAATGTCGAACTTAATCGGAGGGTTGCCGGGATGCCCCCTCTGAATCCGAGAAACGACGTGTGCTGGAGCATCCGCTCTGGAGATGTCTTCCAATGTTGCCTCAAAAACCGCGCTTGGAGGCAATGCCATCCGCTCGCGGTAAATGGCGGTTCCCGTCACCGCGGCTGCCGAATGGCCTTCCAGTTCCATCGGCTCGAACTCGTAGACCCCGCCATCCGCCATGAGCGACAGAAAGAGGTGACCATCTTTCAACAGGTACGACCGCACGTAGGACCAGTCTTTTGGGATGCGATCGTTGAGAGGTGCGCCAGGACACATCGCTTGCGTGAGCGCCATCGGTCCGAATTCGATCTGATTCGCTCCGGAGGATTTCCACACCCCGTGACCGCGATTGCAGTCGATTCGAACACTGACCCCGCCATCCGCCGCGAATGAGACTGTGTACTTTGCCTTGTCGTCGGGGGTTAGCGTGCGGTCATCGCTACCTTGAAATTTCACCAGCTGCCAGGACGTGCCTCCAAGGTCAGTGGCTGCTTTCTGCTGTGGGGGCCTAGCCGTGATCGTGGCAATGATCACCGGCAAGAGCACCGTCAATAATGTCGAGAACGACCCAGTGCTTCTCATTTGAACCCTCCTTCTTCTCGTTCACGTCCGAGAAGCTATCAAGCTAAGAGTTTTTGTCTTGCCGGTGTACTAGCAGGAAAGACAGTTATCCTGTCGCCATCTGTGGACGGCCGTTGCTGGTGTCTGCCGGGATCGCCACAACTGAAGGCTGGAGTCGCCGTGACGTCAAGGTACCCACTTCTGGCCGATGTTGCCAGAACTGGGTCTTTGCATGTGTAGGGGCGGACGTCTTCGTCCGCCTTGCCAAGCGAAGCGAGGCGTGCTGGCATTCGTGATCACATCGGCTTGTAGGTCATGATCACGGTCTTGGTTGCTTTCTTGGAACGGAGTTGAAGTACGCCGCTCCATCGCGTGAAAGGACCCCGCCGATACAGTGTTCGCGTCTGGGTGACAGGGATCTAGTCTGACCCCGCCCGTGTTGAGAATGAAGGATCCGACCGGTCCGGAAAAAACGTATTGGCGCTGAGTGTCCGCCCATAGCTATCGAAGCTGGACCCACTTACGGTCCGATAGGCCACTGGCGCGGCAGGGAAAATCACAAAAGCCGTGGCCTTCCGAAGCCAAACGCCGGCAATGTTATCCGAACCGGCAGTGTGGGGCATCCTTCCTGGAAAAGGTGGGTCTCGAATAGTAGAAGATCAGGCATCCTGGGTTATAATCCGCATCACAAAACCGCGATCGATCATCCAAGACCAAAAGCAACAGGCGGGGAAGCCACCATGAAACTGAGCGAAGCAATCCTTTTGGGCAGTACCGTGCTGTCTCCCAAAGCCGGTGGACAGCATTTCTCCGAAACGCAGCAGGGTTGTGCTCTCGGCATGGCGGCCGTGGCACGAGGATGCACGTTTCGTACTGTGATCCGAGCCGTCGACGACACTGAACGTCGAACCCTCGGTGTCGAAGGTGTCTGGGGAGATTGGATCCTGGAACAGGTAGAGCGTCCTTGCGATTGTTGGCGTATCTGGCTACGGCGCAAAATGCGGATCAAGGACATCATCGCTCACCTTTTCGATTACCACGTCATGGACAAGAAGAATTGGACGCTCGAGCAACTGGTGGCGTGGGTGGAGACGATAGAACCCAAAGAGGTTCAACCAGAGTTCGGCCCGAGCCTTGTGATTCAGCAGCGAGAGGCACGATGGTCCGAATTCCAAAGGTTCAGGCAAGAAGCTGAGGAGCGGCACCGAGTTAAAAGGCAGGAAGCAGAAGAGTGGCAAGCGGTCCGCGACGCATTCGAGGCACGGCATGCCTCACGTGCAAAAAGGAACTTGCCCTGAGTTTTGTGCAGGGGCGGAGGCCTTCGTCCGCACCGCCGAAGCGAGGGGTGTCGCAGCTGATGTCGTCAAGGAAAGCACCAGTCCTCAGGCACTAAAGCGCATCTCGTAGTTGACTCCCGCCGCATGAGCGCTTCCCCTTTTTTCAGGCGTTGCTATGAGACGAAGTTTCTGAATTGTGGCTGCCCATGCAGATCAGCTGCGACTTGACGCAGAAGCACTCGCCGAGGCCAGCACGCTGCACTGCAACCGCGGCGCTTGGAATACATGGGTTCCTCAAGCAGAGATCAATGCCTCGAAACAAATCCTAGGAGGCCTCCGCGAATATGAAACCCATTCGGCTTCTCGCAGCCGCATTGTGTCTTGGTGTGTGCACCATAGCGGCGCAGAACTCTTCCCAGTCCGACGACGGACCGCGAGTGCTGGCCCTGGACAATTCCTGGAACCGCGCCCTGGAAACCAATGACACCAAAGCTCTCGATCTGCTTTTGGCCGATGGCTTCGTCTCCGTCGACATTGACGGCAGCATGCAGACCAAGCGGGAATTCCTGGCCAGTCTCAAAGCGCCCGGATACCAGCCTCCCGCGCAGGCCGTAACAGAGCAAAGCAAAGTCGATGTGTACGGCAATTCCGCGATTGTCAACGGAATCTTCCGCACGCAGATTGGATACAAAGGCAAATCGGTCGCGCGTCGGGAACGCTTTCTCGATACTTGGGTCAAGATTAACAACACGTGGAGGTGCGTCGCCTCGGTAGCCGTGCTGATTCCACCCCTGTAGGAGTTCGCGAGCATGCCTAGGTTTGGGCGGGAGAGAGACCCGCGTGGAATCTGAACATGAACTTACGCCCGCACGATGAGTTACTCTTCCTCCATGCGAAACTCTCGCTCTCTCGGGCTGATTGGCGGTTTGGGTGTCGGCGCTGCGATCCATTATTACGAGCGCCTGGTGAAGGGATGTGAGCAGCACGGCCTCACCCTCGACATCGTCATCACCAACGCCTACACCCCGCGCGTCTTCGAATATGTCCAGGCTAAGGATCGCGCCGGCCTCGCCGAATATCTGAACGGCTACATCGGCCGGATGCATGCCGCCGGGGCTGAGATCGCTGCGATCCCGGCGGTCACTCCGCACTTCTGCATCAACGAACTCACAGCCGCGTCGCCACTGCCGATCTTGTCGATCTTTGATCCGCTGCGCGTCGAACTTGCCCGACGCGCGACTCGCCGGGTGGCGATCTTCGGTACGCGGTTCGTGATT
>Ga0335084_10004569_pt1 | contig 13643 bp, 8 predicted proteins | sample Lox_Sample_44_FD_206721 | JGI IMG/M metagenome (GOLD analysis project Ga0335084, IMG submission 206721) | Soil microbial communities from Loxahatchee National Wildlife Refuge, Florida, United States - Lox_Sample_4.4 | ecosystem: Environmental > Terrestrial > Soil > Wetlands | place: USA: Florida... | reverse complement strand
GCTACGGAAAGCTTCCCTGGGCCACGCTCTTCGAGCCCGCCATCGAGGCCGCCGAGCGCGGCTTCCCGATGCCGGAGTACATGCATCGCATCCTGGTCGAGGACAACATCACGCTGCCCGAGTATCCGAGCCTGCGCATGTTCTTCGATGCCGAGGGCCACCGCCTGCCGATCGGCACGGTGCTGCACAACCCCGGGTATGCGAGGACGCTGCGGCGCGTGGCGGCGCACGGCGCGTCCGGGCTCCTCGACGAAGGCGGCGCCGAGCGCATCGTGAAGGCGGCGCAAGGCGGAACGCTGCGCTCCCTCATGACCGTCGAGGACCTGCGCGCCTACAAGCCCGTGGAGCGCGAGCCGGTGTGCGGCCCGTTCCTCGCCTATCGCCTCTGCACCGTGGGGCCGCCCTCCTACGGCGGCATCTACCTCCTGCAGGTGCTGCAGATGATGGAAGCGCGCGCCGGCAGCCGCTACGACTTCCACGATGCGGATTTCCTCCACCTCTTCATCGAGGCGGGCAAGCTCGCGCGCGCCGACCGCAGCCAGTACGTGGGCGACCCGGATTTCGTTTCCGTGCCGTCGCAGGCGCTGGTGTCGCCGGGCTACGTGCGCGAGCGGGCGGCCTCGATCGACGCGCAGCAGGCGCGCCCCGCCGCGGCGGGAACGCCGCCGGGCGTGAAGCTATCGCGCGCGCCGCAAACCGAGTCGATGATGGGCGGCACGAGCCAGCTCACGGTGGCCGACGCCGACGGCGACATCGTCGCCATGACCACCACGATCAACCTCGGGTTCGGCTCGGGGATCATGGTGGACGGCTTCATCCTGAACGACGTGCTGGTGAATTTTTCCGCGGCGCCGAAGCCGGGCACCACCGTCGCCAACGCGATGGCGCCCCACAAGCGGCCCTTCACGTCGATGGCGCCCGCGATCGTCTTCGATGCCGGGGGCCGCCCGGTGGCAGCAGGCGGATCCGCGGGGGGCGGGCGCATTCCGGATTACGTGGCGCAGGGCTGGATCGAAATCCTCGCGAACGGCGCGACACCCGCGTTCGCCGTCACGCAGGGCCACGTCACGACCGCGGACCTGGGGAAGATCGTGCTGGAGAAGGACACCGACGCGGCCGCATTCGCCGAGGCGCTGCGCGCGCGCGGCCACCCCATCGAGGTGGACCCGCTGCTCTCGGGCGCGGGCTACATCAAGCGCGAGGGCAGCGGGTGGATCGGCGCGGCCGATCCGCGGCGCGGGGGGAACGCGGAAGGACGCTAGCGCAGCTCGTTGATCAGGAACGTATACGTCAACGCCCACATGTACGCCTGCTGCGCGGGCGTGCTGCCGGCCGAGTGGCCGCCTTCCAGGTACTCGTAGTACAGCACGTCGTGGCCCTGCGCCTCCATCTTGGCCACCATCTTGCGCGCGTGGCCCGGATGCACGCGGTCGTCGCGGGTCGAGGTGTAGAAGAACACGCGCGGGTACTTCTTGTCCTTCACCACGTTCTGGTACGGCGAATACTTCTCGATGTACTGCCAGTCGTCCGCGTCGTCGGGATTGCCGTACTCGCCCATCCACGAGGCGCCCGCGAGCAGCTTGTGGAAGCGGCGCATGTCGAGCAGCGGCACCTGGCAGACCACCGCCTTGAAGAGCTCCGGGCGCTGCGTGAACGTGGCGCCCACCAGCAGGCCGCCCTGGCTGCCGCCCATGATGCCCAGGTGCTTCGGCGACGAGATGCCGCGCCGCTCCACGTCCTCGGCCACCGCGATGAAGTCGTCGTGCGCCTTCTGCCGGTTGTGCGTGATGGCCGCCTCGTGCCACTTCGGGCCGAACTCGCCGCCGCCGCGGATGTTGGCGAGCACCCAGATGCCGCCGCGCTCGAGCCACGCCGCGCCGATGGTGCCGCTGTAGCTGGGCAGCATCGGGATCTCGAAGCCGCCGTAGCCGTAGAGGATCGTGGGGTTGTTGCCGTCGAGCTTGGTGCCCTCGCGCATCACCACGAAGTACGGGATCCTCGTGCCGTCCTTGGAAGTCGCTTCGCCCTGGGTCACGTCGAGGCCCTTGGCGTCGAAGAAGGCCGGCAGGGATTTCAGCTTCTCGCGCGTCGTGGGGCCCGTGCCGGGCGTGGCGAGGTAGAGCGAGGTGGGCTCGATGAAGTTCGTGACGGTCATCCAGTAGTCGTCGTTCTCGTCGCGATCGACCGCGCCGGTGCCGATCGTCGAGGCCGGGGGAACGTTCACCTCGGTGGGAACCCACTTGCCGTCCTTGCGGCGCAGCTCCACCACGCGGCTCTTCACGTTGTCCAGCAGGTCGAGCACGATCATCGTGCGCGTCACCGTGTAGTCGGCGAGCGCCACGCGCTCCGAGGGCTCGAACAGCACCTCGAGCTCGCGGTGGCCGGCCATGAAGCGGTCCAGGTTCATGCCCACGAGGGAACCGGCCTTGTACTCGACGTCGGCCGGCTTCCACGCGGTCTTGAGCTTCACCAGCAGCCAGTCGTTCACGGTGGCGATGTCGGCATCGCGCGGGGTCTGCACGAGGACCCACTTGTCGCCCGCGCGCAGGAAATCCTCGTGCTCCCAGAACGTGATGCTGCGGTGCAGGTGGTCGTACGAGCGGCCCTTCTCGTGGATCGTGAAGGCCGAGGCGCCCACGTCCGTGGTCTGCCCCTCGAAGACCAGCTTCGCGTCCTTGAGCGGCGTGCCCCGCTTCCATTCCTTCACGACGCGCGGGTAGCCCGACGTGGTGAGCGTGCCGGGGCCGAAGTCGCGCGCGATGTAGATCGTGTCGCGGTCACGCCACGAGGCCGAGCCCTTCGACTCGGGCAGGAAGAAGCCGTCGGCCACCCACTCCTTCTTCACCGTGTCGTACTCGCGCACCTCGTCGGCATCGGCGCCGCCGCGGGAAAGCGATACCAGGCAGCGGTCGTAATCGGGGAAGAGGCACGTGGCGCCCTTCCAGACCCACAACACGTTGTCCTTGGCCGACATGGCGTCGAAGTCGAGAAGGACTTCCCAGGCCGGGTCCTTCTTGCGGTATTCCTCCAGCGTCGTGCGGCGCCAGAGGCCGCGCGGGTTGGACGCGTCCTGCCAGAAGTTGTAGAGCCACTTGCCGCGCTTCTGCACGCCCGGAATGCGCTCGCGGGAGTTGTAGATCGCGAGCAGGCGCTCGTGCAGCGGCGCGAACTCCGGCCGCCCCTCGATCTCGGCCTTGCTCTTCGCATCCTGGGCCTTCACCCAGTCGATGGCCTTCTCGTCGGTCACGCCTTCGAGCCACATGTTGGGATCGTCGGCCGGCGTGGGCATGGGGACCTGGGCGAGGGACATGAGGGGAACCGAGCAGAGGATGAGGGCGAGGCGCGGGAGAAGGGACATCATGGCTTCATCTTCTCCTCGGCCGGCGCCTTGTCCAATTCGAACACGCGGTGCAGCACGCGCACGGCGAGCTCCATGTACTTCTCGTCCACGACGACGGAAGTCTTGATCTCCGAAGTGGAGATCATCTGGATGTTGATGCGCTCCTGCGCGAGCGCGCCGAACATCTTGGAGGCGATGCCCGCGTGGGTGCGCATGCCGATGCCCACCAGCGAGACCTTGGCGATCCGGTCGTCGCCCACGATGCCCTTGGCGCCGATGGCCGGCTTCACCGTCGTCTCCAGGATCTGCATCGCGCGCTTGTATTCGTTGCGGTGCACCGTGAAGGAGAAGTCCGTGAGGCCCTCGGTGGACGCGTTCTGGATGATCATGTCCACGTCGATGTTGGCGTCGGCCACGGGGCCCAGGATGCCGAAGGCGATCCCCGGCTTGTCCGGGACGCCCAGCACGGTGATCTTGGCTTCGTCGCGGTTGAACGCGATGCCGGAGATGATCGCTTGTTCCATGTTCTCGTCTTCCTCGAACGTGATGAGCGTGCCCATGTCGGTGGAGTTCACGTCGGTGAACGACGAGAGCACGCGGAGCTTCACCTTGTACTTGCCGGCGAATTCGACCGAGCGGATCTGCAGGACCTTGGAGCCGAGGGATGCAAGCTCGAGCATCTCCTCGAAGGTCACCGTGTCCAGGCGCCGGGCCTCGGGCACGATGCGCGGGTCGGTCGAGTACACGCCGTCCACGTCGGTGTAGATCTGGCACTCGTCGGCCTTCAGCGCCGCGGCGAGCGCGACACCCGTGGTGTCCGAGCCGCCGCGCCCGAGCGTGGTGATGTTGTCGCCGTCGTCGATGCCCTGGAAGCCCGCCACGATGACCACGCGGCCCGCCTCGAGGTCCTCGCGCACGTGGCGCTCCTCGATGGCGAGGATGCGCGCCTTGGAGTACGCCGCGTCGGTGAGGATCGGCACCTGCCAGCCCGTGTAGCTCCTCGCCGGGACGCCCAGGGCCTGCAGCGCGATGGCGAGCAGCCCGATGGAGACCTGCTCGCCCGTGGAGGCGATCACGTCGAGCTCGCGGGGATCGGCCTCGGGGTTGATCTCCTTCGCCAGCGCGAGCAGCCTGTTGGTCTCGCCCGCCATGGCCGAAGGCACCACGACGAGCCGGTGGCCCTCGCGGGCGAAGCGCGCCACGCGCCGCGCGACCTCGCGGATGCGTTCGGGGCTGCCCATGGAGGTGCCGCCATACTTCTGGACGATCAGTGACACGGGGGGAGGTTTCGGGGAAAAGCCGCTATTCTATCGTGGCCCCTTACCCACAACGAATGAGAGCCCTGAGGCCCCATATCGTGGCGCTCTCCGCGCTCGCCATCGGCGTCGCGGCGACCCTCTTCGCCTGGCACGGGACGGCGCGCCAGGCCGAGCGCGAGGCCCGCCTGGAGTTCGGCAGCCGCGCCAACCTCGCCGCCAACCTCCTCGAGCGGCAGGTCCAGCGCTATACGGACGCCCTCTACGGCCTGCAGGCCCTCTTCTCCCGCAACACCCCCGTCACCCGCGCCGAGTTCTCCCGCTACGCGGGGGCCCTCGAGCTGCACCGGCGCTTCGCGGGCGTGAAGGCCGTGGAGTTCATCCGCCGCGTGCCGGCCGAGGAACGCGATGCCTTCGTGGCCCAGGTGCGGGCCGACCGCACCGTCCTGCGCCAGGGCTACCCCGACTTCGACATCCGGCCGGAGGGCGAGCGCAACGAATACTGGGTGGTCGATTTCGTCGAGCCCATGGCCGGCAACGCGAACGTCTTCGGGATGGACATCCGCGCGAGGGAAGTGCCGCGCGCGGCCGCCGAACGGGCGCGCGACAGCGGCGAGCCCACGGCCACGGGCCGGTACCGCCTCGCCCAGGAAAAGGGCACCAGCGCGGGCCTCGTGATCTACCTGCCCGTCTACGCGGCCGGGCCGCAGACCGATGCGCGTGACCGGCGCGGCACCCTCGCCGGTTTCGTGAACGTGGTGCTGCGGGTGGACGACCTCTTCTCGGGCATCCAGGGCGAGCCGATCCTCGAGGGCATGACCTTCAGCATCCACGACGTGGGCCCGGCCGGCGCGCCGGTTTCCCGGGCCTCGGAGGACACGCTCTTCTTCCGCGCGCACGACGACCAGGCCGGCCCCGTGCGGTGGCCCAGCTACGCCCAGGCCACCTGGCGCCCGCTCATGGTGGCGGGGCGGCAATGGCGCGTCGAGTTCAACGAGTCGCCGCGGCTCTCGCCCTGGCTGCAGCCCTTCCCGCTCCTCGTGGCCGGCGCGGGCCTGGGCATGTCGATCCTGCTCTTCGGCATCCTCTACGCGGTCGCGCGCACGCGCGGCGAGGCGGTCGCGCTCGCGCACAAGGCCACCAGCGCGCTGCGCTCGCAGCTATCCTTCACGCAGCAGCTGCTCGAGGCGATGCCCAACCCGGTCTTCTACAAGGACAAGGAAGGCCGCTACCTCGGCTGCAACCGCGCCTTCGAGGCCTTCGTGGGCCGGCCGCGCGAGCAGGTGATCGGCAAGCGCTACCGCGAGGTGGCGCCCTCCGACATCGCGTCGCACTCCGAGAGCTTCGACCAGGCGCTCCTCGCCAAGGCGGGATCGACCACCTACGAGTCGACCGCCCTCGACGCGAAGGACGGCTCGGCGCACGACATCCTCGTCAACAAGGCCACCTTCCTCGACCCGGGCGGCGAGATCGTGGGCCTGGTGGGCTCCGTGGTGGACATCACCGAGAGGAAGCGCCTCGAGGTGGAGACGCGCGAGAGCGTCGAGCGGCTGCGCGCCGTGATCCAGGCCGCGCCCGTGGCGATCATCGCGCGCGACGAGAACCGCGTGATCTCCATGTGGAACCCCGCCGCAGAGCGCATGTTCGGCTGGTCGGAGGAGGAAGTCCTCGGCACCTCGACCAGCATCGTGCCGCCCGACCTCGTGGACGAGGCGACGATGCTGCGCGTGAGGGCGCGCGCGGGCGAGACCATCTTCGTCGAGGAGACGCGCCGGCGCGACCGCCACGGCCACGACATCGAGGTGGCGCTGTCGTGCGCGCCGATCTATGGCGGCGATGGCCGGGTGAACGGCACGATGGTCACGATCGCCGACATCACGCGCCGCAAGCAGGCCGAGAACGCGCTGCGCGAGAGCGAATCGCAGCTGCGCCTCGCCATGGAGGCGGCGCAGCTCGGCATGTGGGACTGGGACTGCGTGGGCGACCACTTCAGCGGCTCCGACGGCCTGAAGGTCCTGCTGGGCCGGCCCGTGGACACGCCGATCCCCCACTTCCGCGACCTCGAGCAATTCCTGCATCCCGACGACCGCGAGATCTTCCGGGCCAACGTGCAGCACGCGATCAAGTCCGGCGACGATTTCTCGGTGGACCACCGCGTGGTCTGGCCCGACGGCTCCGTGCACTGGTTCGCCAACCGCGGCCAGGTGCTGCGCGGGCCCGACGGGCGGGCGCGCCGCGTGATCGGCGTCACCATGAACATCACCGAGCGCAAGCTCGCCGAGCAGCGCATCGCGCACATGGCGCACCACGACGCGCTCACCGGGCTGCCCAACCGCGTCCTGCTGCGCGACCGCATCCAGCAGGCGATCGCGCAGGCGCACCGCAACGACACGCAGCTCGCGGTGCTCTTCCTCGACCTCGACCGCTTCAAGAACATCAACGACTCGCTGGGCCACCAGCTGGGCGACCGGCTGCTGCAATCGGTGGCGAGCCGCATCCTCGTGTGCGTGCGCGAGGGCGACACCGTCTCGCGCGTGGGCGGCGACGAGTTCGTGATCGTGATCCCGGGCATCGAGACTTCCGCCGACGCCTCCGCCGTGGCGAGCAAGATCCTCGACGTGCTGGCGAGCGCCTTCCACCTGCATGGCAACGACCTGCACGTCGCCGCCTCGATCGGCATCAGCCTCTACCCGGCCGACGGCGCCGACGCGGAAACGCTCATGCGCAACGCCGACACCGCGATGTACCACGCGAAGGACTCGGGGCGCGGCAACTTCCAGTTCTTCACGCAGCACATGAACGTGGCCGCCCAGCAGCGCCTCACGCTGGAGAACGCGCTGCGCCGGGCGCTCGAGGCGGGCGAGTTCGACCTGCACTACCAGCCGCTCTTCGACCTGCGCGACAACACGGTGACCGGCATGGAGGCGCTGCTGCGCTGGCGCGCGCCGGGCCACGCCGGACCGATCCTGCCCGGCGAGTTCATCAGCGTGGCCGAGGACTCGGGCCTCATCGTGCCGATCGGCGACTGGGTGCTGGGGCAGGCCCTGCGGCAGGCCAAGGCGTGGCAGTCGGCCGGCCGGCGGCTTTCCATCTCGGTGAACGTCTCGGCCAACCAGCTCGCGCGCAGCGCCTTCGTGGACCACCTGCGCGGCCTGCTGCGCGAGCTCGCCCTCGACCCGTCGCTGGTGGAGCTCGAGGTGACCGAGCGCGTGATCATCGCGGGGGCGGGCGATGCGCGCCAGGCGCTCGATGAGATCGCCGCGCTCGGCGTGGGCATCGCGATCGACGACTTCGGCACCGGCTACTCGGGGCTCGCCTACCTGAAGCGCCTGCCCATCGACACGGTGAAGATCGACCAGTCGTTCGTGCGCGACCTCACCGACGATGCGGACGACGCCGCGATCGTGACGGCCATCGTGGCGATGTCGCAGAGCCTCGCGATCGACGTGGTGGCCGAGGGCATCGAGACGCAAGCGCAGCTCGCGGAGCTGCGCCGCCTGGGATGCCGCCGCGGCCAGGGGTTCCTGCTCGCCCGCCCGATGACGGCGAGCGCGGCCACGCGGTTCCTTTCGCGCGAAGTGGGCGCCGCGGCCGATTGAACCGCCGCGACGACGGCTAGTTCGTCGCGATCGCCTTCAGGTCCTCGGCGAAGACGCTTTTCGCCTGCGTCATGCGCAGCGTCTGGATGAGCTTCACCTTCACGGCGTCGTTGCCCGGCCACACGGTCTCGAGCCAGTTCATCCCCGCCGCGCCGTGCCCGGTGTAGGTGTAGCGGTTGATCTCCGCCGACACCGCCGAGAGCACGCCGTTCTCGAAGTAGTCCTCCCACTTGAGCTTGTCGGCGGACCGGTTCGCCTTGATCGCCGCGAGCCGCGACTTGATCTCCTGCGTGCGTGAGTGGCGGCGGACGCTCGCGTACTCCGCGCAGCGTTCCTTCAGCCACGGGTTCGTGTTGGCGAAGGGCTGCGAGCACACCGGCGGCGGCATGCCCGGCAGCCTCGCCTGCATCATGTCCTGCGCGAACTGCAGGCGGCCCTTGCTGCCCACCTCCAGCACGACGAGGGGAAAGTACGAGTTCGCGTACGGCGCGAACGCGTTCGCCGAGGAATCGTCCGCGGAGATCATCACGGGCGTCTTGCGGCCCGGGACCTCGATGAAATCGCCGCCGCCCATGCTGCCCGCGGCGTAGATCGCCAGGCGCTGCACCTTCGGCTTGAGCGAGAACACGTAGTGCGTGGTGCAGCAGCTGGGTCCGCCCGTGTTGGTGGAGAAGTGCACGTCGGGCGAGCCCTTGCCCTCGAGGTCGCGGCCGATGGAAACGATGGTCCACTTCGAGCCCGGCTCGGTGTCCTTGGGCGTGGACTGCCAGGCGGGCTTGCCTTTCATGAAGATGACCGCGCGCTGCTCGGCGCTGTCCTTCGGGTGCGCGATCACGGCCTCGAACTCGTTGAACGTCTTCGCGTCGACGACCTCGAGGTTTTCCTTCTCCAGCCACCCCTTGGAATCCTGCGGCTGCGGCGGTGGCGGGGCGGCGTGGGCCTCAACCGACAAGGCGACGATCAGGGCCGCGGTCCATCGCATGGTTCTCTCCCCTAGTTGGCGGGTGTAAGTTACACTCCCGGGCACAATAGGACAACGGGCAGGGATCATCGGGATCGCCGTGACCCCGCTCGCCATCGGCACGCTCACCTGCGCGATTCAATGACGGGCGTAACACGGACCGCCGGTCCGTGTGTCCCATCGCACAGATTCCGGGCGGGTCCCACGCCACAATGACCGCGTGGACTACTACCAGCGCAAGATGCTCGAGATCGAAGTCGAAGCGCACCGCGTGCGCATCCGCGAGCTGATCGACGAGTTGCGGGACCTCGAGGACAACCTCGGCGATATCGTGGACGCCCCGCTCGAGATCCTGCGCCAGGCCGACCGCCTTCGCCTGGAGCTCAAGGGGCGGCGCGCCGCCTTCGCCATCGGCTCGGCGCACCTGCGGTCCCTCACGGCGGCTTAGCCGGGACGATCGTCACCGTCACGGGGCTGTCCTTCGGCTTGGGCAGCGTGGGCGGCAGCCGGTGCGATTCGAGCGTGTAGAACACGAGGGCCGCGGCGCCCACCGCAGCGACGGCCGCCACGATCCACTTGACGAAGCGGTTGCGCCAGCGGCGCAGCGCATCCTTGTCTTCCTCGTAGCGGCTGCCGGCCACCGCCTCCAGCCGGCGGGCGATCTCGCGTTCCAGGTCATCCATGCGGAAACGACCGCCATGAAGACATGCAGCTCCTAGAAGACCTGGCGCGTGACCGTCTTCGTGGCCGACGCGCCGTTCACCGTATAGCTGATGGTCGCGTTGTTGGCGTCGGTGAAGGTCATGGTGATCGAACCCACCTGCGTCGCGTGCACGGCGCTCGTGTCGAAGGTCGGCCCGAAGGGCGGTCCCGTCGTCGAATAGAGCGCCCCGGAGCACGAGCTGCCCGAGAGCGGGCAGTTGGGCGCGACGTACCAGACGGGCCGCCCGCCCGCGTCGTACACGTACCAGGCGAGGAAGACCATGCCGAACTGCTGGGTGACGACGATTCCCCATCCCGATTCGCTGGGGTTGAACCAGAGGTCGGTGTAGTCCACGGCCGGGGGCACCGTGCCGCTCCAGAACGCCTGGCGCACGAGGGCTACGGAGCGGCTCACTCCGTTCACCGTGTAGCTCATGGTCGCGTTGCCGGCGTCCCGGAAGGCCACCTGCAGGTTGCCCACGGTGTTCACGTGCACGAGGCTGGGGTTGAAGGTCGACGAGAAGAACGTGGGCCCGGTCACCTCGTACACCGGGCCCGTGCACGTGCCGGCGGTGCCGGTGACGCCCGCGGGCAGGTTGCAGTTGGACGCGAAGTACCACTTGGGATTGCCCGACGCATCGTAGGTGTACCACGCCGCCACGACCACGTTGCGCCGCTGCGTGAAGGTCACGCCCCATCCGCTCTCCGAGGAGCCCGCCCACCAGAGGCCGCTCAGCGCGCTGGGCGCATCGGGCGCGGCACCCGTGAGCAGCGCCGCCGAGCAGGGCGACGTCCCCGACACGCTCACCGCGCCCTGGTACACGCCGTTCGAGAGCATCGCGCTCGCGCTCGAACCGTATCCCACGTAGAGCGATGCGCCGGCCACGTTTGGCGTGGAAACGTTGTTGAGGATGCTCACCGATTGCTGCTGCGAGGAGAGCACGCCGGTGGTGTACGCCTGCATCGTCGAGCTGGAGACCGCCGTGAGGTGACCGCTCGAATCGACCTGCGCCAGCACGCATGGATCCGGGCCGCCGCCATCCTGGGCGATGACGGGCGCGGCCGGCCGCGCGCGCTTGGGCGACTCGCCGCTCACCGTGCTCTGGCGCGCGTGGGCGAACACGAACACGCTGCCGAAGGTCCCCACGTCCTGGGTGCGTGGCGCGATTTGCGCCGTCGCGTTCGCGATGGTGGGCGTGATGTTGCTCGTCACCGTGATCGGGAAGATCGGCGGGCGGACGTTGCCTCCGGAGCCGCTCCCGGAATACGCGTAGGTCAGGTTGTCGGTGCAGACGGAACCGTCGTTGAAATTGGTCGTGGACGTGCACTGCTCGGTGCCGGAAAGGGCGAAGGGCGCCGCGGTGACCTGGATCGTCCACGCGGGGCACATGAAGTGGTTGGTGGTGGTCGACGTCGTGTTGGTTGAATCGACGACCGGGAATGCGATGGTGCCGTTCGTCGGGACGAAGAGCGAGAAAGTGGAGCCGAACGGGTTGGGCAACGTCGAGCCGTCGCTGCACGCGACGCCGCCGCCGCCGGAAAACGTGAGGGTGCCGGTGCCGTCCGCGCCGATCGTGCCCGTCCACGGCCACGAGCCCGAGCAGTTCAGGGTGAGCGTCGCGGGCGGGTTCGTGAAATTGCAGGTCTGCGACGTGGTGACCGTGATGGCCCCCGTCATCGATCCGGAGAGCTGCGCAAGGGCATCGACCGCGAAGCCTGCCGCGATCGCCAGGGCAAGGAAGAAGCGCAACGCGCGTCCAACCGGCATAGCCGCCTCCCGTCGCAAGGGCGAAACGGCATGCTGCGCCGGGCAGGCGCGGGGACGCAAGGGGGCGGGAGGATATTTCGCTACGGCCGGATATTCGTTCATCATGGCGGCCATGAACAACCGGAACCTGGTCAAGGGGCTGTTCCTCATCGCCATCGCGCTCGCCTTCGGCGGGGGGGCGCTGCGCTACAACATCGGCCACCTGGAGCGCGTGGGGCCCGGGTTCTTCCCGCTCATGGTGAGCTCGCTGCTGTTCGTCCTCGGCGCGGTGATGGTATTGCGCTCGCGCTTCATGGAACGCGCCCCGATCTACTTCAACGTGAAGAACGTGCTGATCATCATGGCGAGCCTGGTCGGCTTCGCCTTGCTGTCGGAGCACGTCAACATGACCTGCGGCATCGTCTTCCTGGTGTTCGTCTCGACGCTCGCCGGCACCACCTATTCGGTGCGCCGCAACGCGATCGTCGCGGCCGTGCTGCTCGCCATAGCGTTCATCTTCCAGAAAGGGCTCGGGCTGCAGCTGCCCCTCTACTGACCTTGGACATCCTCCACAACCTCGCATTCGGCTTCGGGCATGCGCTCACGCTCCAGAACCTCATGTTCTGCGCGATCGGCTGCACGGTCGGCACGCTCGTCGGGCTGCTCCCGGGGCTGGGGCCGCTCGCGACGATCAGCCTGCTGCTGCCGCTCACGTTCTCGATTCCGACCAGCGGCGCGCTGATCATGCTGGCCGGCATCTACTACGGGGCCCAGTACGGCGACAGCGTGAGCGCCATCACCATGAAGATCCCGCACGCGAGCAGCATCGTCGCGTGCATCGACGGCTACCAGATGACGCTCAAGGGCAAGACCGGGCTCGCGTTGTTCACCGCCGGGGTCTCCAGCTTCATCGGGGGAACCGTGGCCATCCTCGTGCTGGCCGCGCTGGCGCCCGCCCTGGGCGAGGTGGCGCTCAAGTTCGGGCCCGCGGACTACACGGCGCTCATGCTCTTCGGCTTCGTCTGCGTAAGCTTCGTCACGACGGGCAGCCTGATCGACGGCCTCGCCCTGTGCATGGTCGGCGTGCTGCTGGGCCAGATCGGGACGGACGTGAACAGCGGCGTGCAGCGCTACACGCTGGGCCTTCCGTTCCTCATCGACGGCGTGAGCCTCATCAGCATCGCGCTGGGCTGCTTCGGCATCGCCGAGATCACCAAGAACGTCGACAGCCACGAGGAACGCACGCCGTTCATGGGCAAGATCCACCTGATGCCCACCTGGCCCGAGTTCAAGCGGATCATTCCCAGCGCGTTGCGGGGCAGCGCCATCGGATCGTTCCTCGGCATCCTGCCGGGAGGGGGCCCCGTGATCGCCCAGTTCGCCGCCTATGCGATCGACCGCAAGGTGAGCAAGTACAAGGACGAGATCGGCCACGGCGCGATCGAGGGCGTGGCCGGGCAGGCGGCCGCCGACGAGGCCGCCGCGCGCACGAGCTTCATTCCCCTGATGAGCATCGGCATCCCGGAGAACGCGGTGATGGCACTCATGATGGGTGCGTTCATCATCAAGGGGATCCAGCCGGGGCCGAACATGATCGCGCAGCACCCGGACCTCTTCTGGGGCCTGGTGGCGAGCATGTGGATCGGCAACTGCTTCCTGCTCTTCCTCAACGTGCCGATGGTCCGTTACCTGCTGTCGATCTTCAAGATCCCGTACGTGGTCCTCTTCCCGTCGATCCTCTTCTTCTGCTGCATCGGGACGTACAGCGTCAACAACAGCTTCGAGGACGTGTTCGTCACGGCCACGTTCGGGTTCATCGGCTACATCTTCCTGCGCCTCGCGCTGGACCCGGCGCCGCTCATGCTGGGGTTCATCCTGGGCCCCATGCTCGAGGAGAACTTCCGCCGGTCGCTGCTGTTGAGCCGGGGCAGCTTCACGGTCTTCGTGACGAGGCCCATCGCCGGTACCCTGTTCGCGTTGATCGCGCTGCTGGTGTTGTGGCAGCTCGCGGTGTTCTTGCGCCAGGTCCGCAACGGCC
>Ga0335084_10004567_pt1 | contig 13644 bp, 15 predicted proteins | sample Lox_Sample_44_FD_206721 | JGI IMG/M metagenome (GOLD analysis project Ga0335084, IMG submission 206721) | Soil microbial communities from Loxahatchee National Wildlife Refuge, Florida, United States - Lox_Sample_4.4 | ecosystem: Environmental > Terrestrial > Soil > Wetlands | place: USA... | reverse complement strand
GGTCGACGACGTCGCCGACGTCGTACTGCCCCTCGAGGAAGATGAACAACCCGCTGATCGTGTCTTTCACGAGCGTCTGCGCGCCGAACCCGAGCGCGACGCCGGCGATCCCGGCCGAGGCGACGATTGCCGCCGTGTTCACCCCGAGCGAGCTCAGGAACTCGAGCACGAACACGAACCAGGCGATCACCACGAGGACGCCCGCGATCAAGCCGACGACCGTGGCCACCCGACGATCGCGCCGTCCCTCGTGGTCGTCGCCGGCGGAGGCCGCGCGCCTGCGGAACCGGCGGACGTAGTGCCGCGTGATCGCCGTCAGGGCGATCGCGAGGAGGAGCGTGACGGCCAACCCGACCCCGTTCTCTTTCCACCACGAGGCGGAGAACAGCGGGATCTGAACGTCCAGCGCCAGGAGCGCGGTCATCCGCCGACCCTACCAAGCGGCGCGAGCCGCCCGGGGATGCCTCCGCCTACTCCATCGCCTCCACCAGCGCGCGACGCACGAGGACCTTCACGAGCTCGCGCCGGTACTCGTCGCTCCCGAAGGAGTCCGACGGGGGTGCGGTGCCTTCGTCCGCGTGCGCCGCCGCGGCCGCCGGATCCGAGCCGGCCAGCACGGCCGCCTCGACGCCGGCCGCACGCATCGGCGTGAGCCCCATGTTCGTGAGGCCGACGTGCACCCCGCCGTTGGATCGCACCGCGGCGACGCCGACGACCGCCCAGTCCTGGGCGCGCCGCTGGAACTTCAGGTAGCTCCAGCCGGCGGTCGCCTTCGGCACGCGGATCTCGGTGAGCACTTCGTTCGGCGCCAGCGCCGTCTCGAACAACGAGGTGAAGAAGGCGTCGGCCGCGATCGTCCGCGAGCCGGCCGGCCCCTGCGCCGTGAACTCGGCGTCGAGCGCGAGCAGCACGCTCGGGAGGTCGGACGCCGGGTCGCCGTGTGCGACCGAGCCGCCGATCGTGCCCATGTGCCGCACCTGCGGGTCGCCGATCTGCGCCGCCGTGAACGCGACGATCGGACAGAGCTGCTCGAGCGCCTCGCTGTTCGCGAGGTCGTGGTGACGCGTGAGCGCCCCGATCGCGATCCGATCGCCGTCCTCGCGGACGTACGAGAGGTCGGACATCCTCCCGATGTCGACCAACATCGCCGGACGGGCGATGCGCAGGCGCATCGCCGGCAGCAGCGAGTGCCCGCCGGCCAGGACCTTCGCGTCCTCGTTCGAGCCCAGGAGCGAGATCGCCTCCTCGACCGAGCCAGCCCGCGCGTAGTCGAAGGCCGCCGGGATCATGCCAAGGCTCCTTTCGCCTCGCGGATCGCTCGCCAGACGCGTTCGGGCGACGCCGGCTTACCGACATCGGTGACACCGAGGTGCGACAGCGCGTCGACCACCGCGTTGATCACCGTCGGCGGCGACGCGATCGTGCCGGCCTCGCCGATCCCCTTGACGCCCAGCGGGTTCGTCGATGACGGCGTCTCCTGGGAGTTGTCGGTGATCATGTGCGGGATCTCCATCGCGCTGGGGATCAGGTACTGCGTCATCGACGAGGTCATCAGGTTCCCCAGGTCGTCGTAGATCGCTTCCTCGTAGAGCGCCTCGGCGACACCCTGCGCCACGCCCCCGTGCACCTGCCCCTCCACGATCATCGGGTTGATGACCGTGCCGCAGTCGTCCACGGCCACGTATCGAAGGATGTCCGTGTGGCCGGTTTCGGTGTCGACCTCGACCACGCAGGCATGCGCGCCGGAGGGCCAGGTGAAGTTCTTCGGGTCGTAGACGGCCGTCGCGTGCAGGCTCGGCTCCACGCCGTCGGGCAGCGCGTGCGCATGCCACGCCGACAGCGCGATCTCGGGGATCGTGCGCGCCTTGTCCGGCGCACCCTTCACCCGGAACGATCCGTCGCTCCAGTCGAGGTCGTCCTCGGACACCTCGAGCTCGTGGGCCGCGATCGTTCGCGCCTTCTCCTTCACCTTCTCCATCGCGTAGTGGATCGCCACGCCGCCGACGGACAGCGACCGCGACCCGTACGTGTCCATGCCGAGCGGCGTGATCATCGTGTCGCCGTGCAGGACCGTGACCTTGTCGGGGTCCACGCCGAGCCCGTCGGCCACGATCTGCGCCCAGGAGGTCTCGTGACCCTGGCCGTGCGGCGAGGTCCCGGTCTTCAAGATCACCTCGCCGAGCGGCAGGCACTCGATCGTGGCGCCGTCCCAGCCGCCGGCCGCGTAGCGGAGCGCGCCGAGGATGTTCGACGGCGCGAGGCCGCACATCTCGATGTACGTCGTGATCCCGATCCCGAGCTGCTTCACGTCGCCGCGGTCGCGGCGCGTCCGCTGCTCGGCGCGCATCGCGTCGTAGTCGACCAGCTCGAGCGCCTTGTCCAGGAGCGGCTCGAAGTTGCCGGAGTCGACCGACAGCCCGCAGATGAAGGGCGTCGCCTCATCGAAGGGGGGATGCAGGTTGATGCGCCGCACCTCCGCGGGGTCCTTGCCGACCTTCCGCGCCAGCGCGTCCATCGCGCGCTCGACCACGTAGGTCGCCTCCGGCCGGCCGGCGCCGCGGTACGCGTCGGTCGGCGTGGTGTTCGTGAGCACGCCGCGGAACTCGTACCAGTAGGTCTGCGGGTCGTAGGGCCCCATGTACACCCAGCCGCCGAGCTCGGGGATGCCTGGTGTCAGCAGCTGGTAGTAGGCGCCCATGTCCGCCAGCTCGACGAACTTCATCCCGATGAGCTTGCCGTCCTTGTCGGCGGCGAGCGTGACGTCGTGCAGCACCCCGCGGCCGTGGATCGTGCCGACGTAGTTCTCGCCCCGCCCCTCGATCCACTTCACCGGCACGCCCAGCTTCTTCGCCAGGCCCAGCGCGAGCGCCTCCTCGGCGTAGACGTTCAGCTTCGAACCGAACCCCCCGCCTACGTCCGGCGCGATCACGCGGAGCTTCTGCTCCGCGATCCCGGTTACGCCCGAGAGCGTGACCTTCACGATGTGCGGGATCTGCGTGGACGACACGAGGGTGTACTCGCCCATCGACTGCACGCCGTAGGCGAGACAGCCGCGCGGCTCGATCGCGTTCGGGATCAGCCGCGGCTGGATGTAGCGCTCCGTCACGATCACCGGCGCGGTGTCGAACACGCCCTGGTCGCCGGCGCCGCCGTGGACCCAGTGGACCGTGACGTTCGTGCCCAGGTCCTCGTGGATGAGCGTCGCGCCGTCGGCGGCCGCCTCCTCGATGTCGGTGATCGCCGGCAACACGGTGGCGCGCACGGAGACGGCCTCCGCCGCGTCGATGGCCTGCTCGCGCGATGCCGCGACGACCACCGCAACCGCGTCCCCGGCGAACCGGATCTTGTCCTTCGTGAGCGCGTAGTGGACCGGCACCTTGATGTCCTCGGTGATCGGCCAGACGAACGGCAGCGCGCCAAGGTCGAGGTCGTCGGCGGTGAACACACCGACCACGCCCGGCATCGCCGCCGCGGCCGTCGTGTCGACCGCCTCGATCGTGGCGTGGACGTACGGCGGGCGGACCATCGCCATCCACACCATGCCGGGCATCGTCCAGTCGTCGATGTACCGCGCCTGTCCCGTCAGCAGGTCCGGGTCCTCCTTGCGGAGGACCGGCTGCCCGATGAACCGCTCCGTGGAGACCATCGTTCCCCCTCAGGCCCGGGCGCCGCTGGTCTGGCCGGCGGCGTCCAGGATCGACTCGACGATGTTCTGGTAGCCGGTGCACCGGCAGAGGTTGCCCTCGAGCGCCTCGCGGACCTCTTCCTCGGTGGGCGAGGGGTTCTCCTTCAGGAAGCTCGACGCCGCCATGATCATCCCGGGCGTGCAGTACCCGCACTGCAGCCCGTGGTGGCGGTGGAACGACTCCTGCAACGGGCTGAGCTCGCCGTCGGTCGCGACGGCCTCGATCGTCGTGACCTCGCGGCCGTCGGCCTGCACGGCCAGCAGGGTGCACGACTTCACGGACTCACCGTCGAGATGAACGGTGCAGCTGCCGCACGAGGAGGTGTCGCACCCCACGTTCGTGCCGGTGAGCCCGAGCTGTTCGCGGAGGAAGTAGACGAGGAGGGTCCGGGGCTCGACGTCGGCCTGGTGGTGCGCCCCGTTCACGGTGAGGGACACGTGCGTCACTGGGCAGTCCTCCTTCGCTCGAGAGGAACCGTCTTGGCTGAGCGGCGAGCGTAATACGGACGCGCAGAGTGCGCGACCCGGTCGCCGGGAAGCCGTCTACCAGGAGGGATCGGCCGCCGCGAGCGCGGCGCGGCCGGTGCAGGTATCGCCCGTGCCGTAAGAGGTCCCGCCGCCGGCGTCGAGGAGCACCCAGTAGCAGGTGCCGGACGGGGCCATCGCCGCCGCCGCCCACGCCGATCCCGTGGCGTCGACGCTGATGATCGACGGAGCGGTCGAGGGGCCGTCGACGAACACGAGCGAAGGCTGCATCCGGGCGAGCGCCGCTGCATCGGCGGTCGCGAGCGACGAATGGCTCGACAGGACGGACCGCGCCTGCGCGAGCGCCGCCTCGGCGTTCGCGCGCGCCTGCTCGTCGAGCAAGGTGGTCACGCCGGCCGGCAGCGCGCCGCCGGTGATGTCGTGGCTCTGCGCGGCCTCGGCTTGGGCGGCCAGCTGTTGCGCCCGGGCCTCATCCTGCGTCCGGATCCGCGCCTCCAGGCCGGCCCGCCGGGCATCCGCGTTGCGCTGCTCCGTCACGACGAACGTCGCGAACGCACCGGCCAACACGGCCAGCAGCAGCCCCACCCCGGCGAGCCGCACCAGGAACGGGTCCAGGTGGCGCCGGGGCATGACGGGCGCGACGATGCTGAAGGTGTCGTTCATCCCCATGTTCATCCCCATCCGGAGCTATCGGCAGGTGGGCGCCGAGCCTGAGGGTCAGGCGTTGGGCCAGGAGGAGGCGCTCGCCGAGGAAGCAGCCTGGCCCGAGCACGCCGTGCCCGTGCCGTAGCGGACCGTCGAGCCCGCATCGAACGCGTAGAAACAGGTGCCCGAGGCAGACCGCACCGCGATGCCGACGCCCCCGCCCGAAGCGGCCACGCTCACGACGTCGGGGCCCGTCGAGGGAGCCGCCGTGTACGTGAAGGTCGGCTCGAACGCCTTCATCGCGCCCGGGTCGATCCCCTGGAACGAGCCAGACTCGGCGTACAGCTGCTGCGCGGCGCTCACCGCTTCGTGCGCGGCCAGCTGGGCCTGGACGTCCTGCGCCGTGCCGATCTGCGCCACCGCGGTCGCGTTCGCCGCGCCGATCGCCTCGCCGCCGCGATGCATGAGCGTCATGAAGCCGACGATCGCAACCACGACGAGGAGGGCGCAGAGGCCGACGACGAGCGCGAGGGTCCGCGATCCCGGCCTCGAGCCCGACGGCCCACGCACCGGCCGCGCTTTCGGGAGCGGGCGCTTCCGCGCCGGTTCGCCCAGCGAGAAGGAATCGTCCATCGCTGCAGGTATCGGACCTCCGCCCGGGTTCCTGAACCCCGGTACCATCGCCTGGTGAGCGAGATCGCAGATGTCCTGGAGGCGATCGAGTCGCTTTCGGCGAAGGGCGAGCGCATGGCGCTCGCGACGATCGTCGCGGTCCGCGGCTCCACGTACCGCCGTCCCGGCGCACGGCTGCTGGTGCCCGAGGACGGCGCGCCGATCGGCAACATCAGCGGCGGCTGCCTCGAGGGCGACGTCGCGGACATGGCGCGGATCGTGATGGACGAAGGCAGGGCCCGGCTGGCCGGCTGGGACCTCACGGCCGACGACGACGCGGTCTGGGGCCTCGGGCTCGGGTGTAACGGCGCCATCGAGGTGTTCATCGAACCCGCCGATCGTGCGGCGGAGGTCGCGAACGCCCTCCGAACCGCGCTCGAGGACGAACACCCGATCTGCGTGGTCGTCGTCCTCGAGTCCGACGCGCCGGACGTGGCACCGGGCTCGCGCGTGGTGGTCCGGTTCGACGGCGAGGTCCAGGGCTCGCTCGGCTCGCCGGCCGCTGACATCGAGGCGGTCGCCGCGGCTCGGGAACTGCTCGCCGCCGAGCGCTCCGAGATCCGGCTGTTCACCGGCGGGGTCAAGGCGTTCGTCGAGGTGCTGGAGCCGCCCCTCCGGCTCCTGATCTGCGGGGCCGGCCACGACGCGATCCCGCTCGTGCGGACCGCGGCCGTGCTCGGCTGGAACGCGATCGTCGCCGACGACCGTCCCGCGTTCCTCACGGACGAGCGCTATCCCGGCGCGCACGCGTTCGTGGCCCTCGACGACCCGGACGACGTGGCGGAGGCGGCACCGATCGACGGCCGCACGTTCGTCGTCGTGATGACGCACAACTTCCTCAAGGACAAGGCCTACCTGCGCAGCCTCCTCGGCTCCCCGGCCCCGTACATCGCGATGCTCGGGCCGGCGGCGCGGACGCAGCGCCTCCTGATGGAGCTCTCGGACGAGGGCGTCGTCGTCACCGACGAGCAGCGCGCGCGGATCCACGGCCCCGCGGGCCTCGACCTCGGCTCGGAGGGGCCCGAGGAGATCGCCGGCGCGATCGTCGCGGAGATCGTCGCGGTGAAGCGCGGGCGCGGTGGCGGTTTCCTCCGCGAGCGGCCCGGCCCGATCCACGACCGGCCCCGCCCCGGCACGGAGGCGCGCGTCGCCGGATAGGCTCACGCCATGCTCATCGAGAACGAGTTCACCGTGAAACGCCCGGTCGACGAGGTCTGGTCCTACCTCCTCGACGTCGAGAGGATCGCGCCCTGCATGCCGGGCGCCGAGCTGACCGAGACGATCGACGACCACACGTGGAACGGCAAGGTCAACATGGCGTTCGGTCCGGTGAAGATGGCCTTCGCCGGATCCGTGTCGATGGAGGAACGCGACGACGCCGCGCACCGGGTCGCGCTGAAGGCCAAGGGCACCGAGCAGAAGGGCAAGGGGGCCGCGAACGCGACGGTCACCTCGTGGCTCGAGCCGATCGACGGCGGGACGAAGGTGTCGATGCAGGCCGACATCACGCTCACCGGCGCGGCCGCGCAGATGTCTCGCGGCCTCTTGCCCGAGGTCTCGAGGCGGCTGACGCAGCAGTTCGCCGACTGCCTCGAAGAGAGCCTCGCCGCGAACGCGTCGCCCGCCGCTGCATCGCCGGCGGGTGCCTCGGCGCCGACCGACGGCGTCGCGGCATCCTCCGAGGCGGCCGCCGCGCAGAAGCCCGGGGCTCCCGTTGCCGCGAAGCCAGTCGGCGGCATCCGCCTCGGCCTCGCCGCGATCTGGTCGATGATCGCCGGGTTCTTCCGCAAGCTCTTCGGCGGAGGCGCGAAAGAAGCCTCGTGATCTCCGGCATCGTCCTGGCGGCCGGGACCGGGTCGCGGTTCGGCGCCACCAAGCAACTCGTCGAGGTCGACGGACGCCCGCTGTTCCTGCACGCGATCGACGCGCTCCGGGACGCGGGCGTCGGCGAGCTGATCCTGGTCACGGGACATGACGCGGAGGCGGTCGAGGCGGCGGCCCCTCCGGACGTTGCGGTCGTGCGGAACGCCGCGTTCCGAGACGGGCAGTCGACGTCGCTCGCGGCGGCGCTACACGCGGTCGCCGATGACAGCGAGGGCGCCGTGGTCCTCATGGCCGACCAGCCCGGCGTTCGCGCCGACGACGTCCGGGCCTTGACCGCGCGGTTCCGCGCCGAGAACGCCAGGATCGTCCGGCTCCGCTACGCCGATGGGCCGGGGCCGGCGCTGCTCTCCCGCGAGATCTACGCCGAAGCCGGCCACCTCCACGGCGACGCCGGCGCGCGCCTGCTCATGGCCTCGCACCCGGACTGGGTGGACGAGGTGCCGATCGATCGCCCGAGGCCGCCCGACGTGGATACCCCGGACGACCTCCCCCGATGAGCCGCCGTGCTGACTACGCTTCAGCGAACCGGACCGCAGGAGGGGATCGTCATGCTCGGGGCACTGTTGATAGGGCTCGTCGTGTTCCTGGTCGCGACGTTCCCGGCCACGTGGCTGCTCATGTTGTTCCTCGGCAACGTGGGCGTGGGAACGTCGTACTGGGGAACGCTGCCGCTCGGCGTCGTCGTGTCGATGCTGCTGGGCGCCGCGTCGAGCAGAGGGAGGGCGTGACGATGATCGCAGGCGCGATCGCTTCGTGGCTGTACTGGACCCTGGTGATCATCATCTGGATCGCTATCGCGTTCTGGCCGGCGCGGGTCGCCGCCCGCAAGGGGCACAGTTTCTTCGGGTTCTTCCTCTTCAGCTTGATCTTCTTCCCGGCCGCGCTGATCGTTGCGTACGCGGTGAAGCCACGCGTGGAGATGATGTAAGGCCGTCAGACGAAGGAGCCGGCGCGTGCCAAGAAGCACCCGCCGGCTCCGACCAGAGCTCGAGTCAGTTCCCCAGGATCTTCGCCTTCTCGGCTGCGAACTCCTCGTCCGTCAGCGCTCCCGAGTCATGCAGCTTCGAGAGCTTCGCGATCTGGTCGTACGGATCTTCCGCGGGTGCGGCCGGAGCCGCCGGCGCGGCCGGCTGCGCTGCCTCCGCCGGCTGAGCTGCCGCGGCGTCCTGCGAGGCGTATTTCTTCTGCTGCCGACGGGCCGTGCGGCCCGACACCGCGGTCGCGGTCCCCGCGACCACCGCGGTCCTCGCGGCCACCCCTACGAGACCTGGTCCTCGACGCCTCATGGTGGGTTCCCCTTCCTCTCGAGCTCAGATCGACTCGGCGTACTCCACGGCAGCTTCCACGACCTCGCGAGGAACGCGCTCGAGATCCCAAAGCTCGCCGCCCGCGTTTACGATCGCGTCGGCGATCTTCGCGGCCCAGACGTCCTCCCACACGAGGAGTGCCACCGAGCTGTTCGGCTCGAGATCCTCGGCGACGGCCATGATGTCCTCGTCGTTCAGCAGACCGCCAGACTCGCTCCCGATCAGCTCCGAGAAGGCAGCGCCGACCTCAGACTCGAGGTCCTCGACCTCCATCGCTGCGGCGTCGCCGTTCGCGTCCTTGGCCACGAACGCGAGATCGATGATGCGGATCGTGCCCGCTTCCACCTGCTCTTTGAGCGCCGGAACGATCTCTCCTGTGAACCGGTTCCCGGGGAACGCAACGATCATGTACTCAACAGGTCCGATACCCATGGGCTCCCTCCCTTCCGTTCCTGGTCAGATCAGCGCGAGTCTCTCACGGGCCTACCCGGACCTGCACCCCGCGACTCCCATCATCTCGGCTCCCATCGGGACGACGCACTCGCGGGCTCGTTCAGCGAGCAAGGCCATCCCCAACGCCGCCAGGCTGCGCGCGGTGGCGACGGGGTAGGGACGGCAGGCGGGTTCGACCGCTCCGGTCGAGGCACGGTGGTCTTCCTGCTCACGTTGCCGCTCGCGGACGTCGTGCTGGTCCTCGCCGCACGACCCGTTCCGGCCCGGCTGAGCCTCTCGCGCTCTGTCGAGCCGTCCTCCTAGCTCCACGCGCGGCGTTTCATGCGGTTCGGACGATGACGCCCTTCCGGCGCACGATCTTTGATACGTATCGAGGGCATCCGACCGTGCCCAGGGAGAGGAGGCCTGACATGTCAGGTAGGGAGCCAAGTGCCGGTGCTGTTGGCTGGATCAGCTTCGCGGGGATCTTGTTGATCATAGGAGGCTCGTTCGCGATGCTGGCCGGCTTGGCCGGGATCATCAACCCCGACGCGTTCGTGGTCACGAAGGACAACCTCGTCAAGGTGAGCACGAGCACGTGGGGATGGTGGCACCTCGTCATCGGGGCGATCGTGTTCTTCTCGGGCTTCGGCGTGTTCACCGGTAACGTGCTCGCACGGACGATCGGCGTGATCGCCGCGATCGTCAGCATGGTCTCGGCGTTCGTATGGATGCCCATCTACCCGATCTGGGGCATCACGATCGTCGCCATCGACTTCGCCGTCATCTGGGCGCTCACGGTGCACGGCCGCGACATCCAGAAGGCCGAGCAGATGGGAGCGATGTAGCGAGAGCGACTCGCAGATCGCGCGCGTCGCCCCGCCGCTCCGTCTGCCCCACTTCGGGCGGACGGAGCGGGCGGCGCTCCGGGCAACGGTCCGTCCGAAACGTGGTGGGATGGAACGGAGGGGAACGATGGCCGCGAAGATGGTCGAACATCCCAGCGTGGAGGAACGGGAAGCACGCGGCAAAGCTGCGCGCCAGCAGGTTCCCCCTTCCAGCCACACCGGGTGGGCATCGGCCGCTGATCGGCCGGACCCGGTGGCGCTCCTGGAGGAGCAGAACGCGACCCGTGAGCCCGACCTCGTGCCCGTGCGCCACGGGCGGATGATGATCTCGCCCTTCACGTTCTACCGGGGCGCGGCGAAGATCATGGCCGCCGACCTGAGGGACACCCCACGGTCAGGGCTGACGGCCCAGCTCTGCGGCGACGCTCACCTGTCGAACTTCGGTGTGTTCGCCTCACCCGAACGGAACCTCCTCTTCGACCTGAACGACTTCGACGAGACCCTGCCAGGCCCGTTCGAGTACGACGTGGAGCGCATGTCCGCGAGCTTCACGATCGCCGCACGCAACAATGGGTTCACGAAAGCCGAGGCCCGCGACGCGACCCTCGCCTCGGTGAACGCCTACCGGAAGGCGATGGCGGAGTTCGCGCGGATGGGCCAGATGGACATCTGGTACGCCCACCTTTCCGAGCAGCAGCTGATGGCGGCCCTCAAGAGCTTCGCTGCTGCACAAGAGGCTGCGGATAAGAGCAAGAAGGAGAAGAAGGCGGCGAAGGGAGAGGTGAAGACCGCGAAGAAGGCCGCCCAGAAGGCGCGCACCCGCGACAGCCTCCAGGCGCTGTCGAAACTCGGTGAGCTCGTGGACGGTCGGTACCGGATCGTGAGCCAGCCGCCGATCATCGTGCCGGCGCGCGACTTCGAGGCGGCCTACGGCATGTCGCTGGACGAGGTCCAACAGGCCGTCCACGCGCAGTTCCGCGCGTACCGGTCGACCCTGCAGGATGACCGGCGCCACTTGCTCGAGCGCTTCGAGATCATCGACATGGCTCGCAAGGTCGTGGGTGTCGGTAGCGTCGGCACGCGGGCGTTCATCATCTTGCTCCAGGGACGCGACCAGAGCGATCCGCTGTTCCTGCAAGTGAAAGAGGCGACGGCGTCGGTGCTGGAGGACCATCTGCCGAAGAGTCGCTACAAGCAGCACGGCGAGCGCGTCGTCCAGGGTCAACGGTTGATGCAGGCCGTGAGCGATATCTATCTCGGATGGACCAGAGGTGTGCAAGACAACCGGTACCTGTATTGGCGCCAGCTCCGTGACATGAAGGGGTCGGCCGCGATCGAGTCGATGAAACCTTCTACCCTCGCGTTCTACGCTCAGCAATGCGGATGGACGCTCGCTCGTGCGCACGCTCGTTCGGGAGATCCGATCGCGATCGCCACGTACCTCGGCAAGGGCGATGCGTTCGACCGGTCGGTCACGGACTTCTCGGAGCGGTACGCAGACCAGAACGAGCAGGACTATCAGGCGTTCGTCGGGGCGATCCGGTCCGGTCGCCTGGAAGCCGTCGAGGGCGTCTGAGGGGGAACGCCACTCGCCCGACGTCCGAACCGGATCAGGTCCGCTGCGATGCCGACCGGCCGATCACTCCGGCGGCGCCTCCAGCGGGGCGTTCGAGGGATCTGCAACATCGAGCTTCACGTCGCCCTGGGCCGCCATCTTCCCCCTGATCCCGCCGCCCTTCCCCCGCAAGATCCAGGCGAAGCCGACGGCCACGACCCCGCCGATGAAGGGGCCCACGATGTAGACCCACCAGTCGTGGTAATTCCCACTCACGATCATCGGGCCGAGGGAGCGCGTGGGGTTCATCGATGTTCCGCTGATCGGGGCCGACCACAGGCCCGCCAGCGCGATATACGCCCCGACCCCGATCGCGCCGAAGACCCCGACGTTCTGGGCACCCGAGGCTGTGCCGAGGATGGTGCTCAGCAAGCCGAGGGTCAGCACCGCTTCGAAGATGAGCGCCGTCGTGGCGGTGATGCCGGGTCCGGGCTCGGTCGTTCCGAGGCCCCCGATGTTGCCGAGCGTCGCGCGGAGGAACAGCACCGCGAGGATCGAGCCGATCAGCTGCACGATGACGTAGCCCGGTACCCGCTTCCATGGGAAGTCGCCACGCATCGCGAAGGCCACGGACACGACGGGATTGAAGTGGGCGCCCGAGACGGCGCCCATGAACAGGATCATCGCCATGACCATCAACCCCGGCGCGGTCACCCGGACGGCGAGAGGGATCTGCCCACCGCTCTGGGCGTTGACGACCGCGCCGCCTGCCGCGACGAGCACCAGGAAGAACGTGCCGATGAACTCCGAGAACAATCGCCGACCCTCGAACTTCGGGTCGTAGAAATCCTTGAGCTCGCCGCCGATCCTCCTCTCGAAGGCTTCGATGACCCCGCCGCGGGCCTCCAACGCATCGCTCGATCCTCCGTCCGCCACGACCGCCCCCCTTTTCGTCCCGGCGACTCTATACCCACACGCCTGGACGACGTCTGCCGCCGACGCGTACCCGAACCGTGGCCGGATATGGTACGCAGAGGGTCCTCGAACTCGAACGGGGAGCGGCCGGGAGTGAACCATCGGATGAACGGACGGCGACGGCGGTGGATGAGCGTGAGGTGAAGTTGGCGGCGCCGCCGGCGTTCGCGATGCCGGATCTGTCGACGGCCGCGGAAGGCCTGGGCGTTGCGCCGGCGCCGCCCGAGCGCACGACCACGACCTATCACGACACGGCCGACCTCCGGCTCGCCCGGGCCGGCGCGAGCCTGCGCTTCCGGACCGGGCAGGGCTGGACCCTGAAGCTCCCCGGCGGGGAGCGCGGCGGGCTGCTGCGACGGCCCGAGTTCCTCTTCGAGGGTGCACCGGAAGAGGTCCCCGCCCCCGCGGCGAACCTCGTGCGAGGGATCATCCGGACGGCGCCGCTGGAACGCGTGGTCCGCCTCCGCACCGTGCGGCGCCGCTCGGTCCTGATGTCCGAGGACGGCACGGGACTCCTCGAGGTCGATGACGACGAGGTCTCGATCCTCGGGCCCGGGAACCGGATCGCCGGGCGCTTCCGCGAGCTCGAGGTGGAGCTCCTCACGGACGCGTCCGACGAGTCCCTCGCCCCGGTGGTGGCCCTGCTGCGCGCGGCGGGCGCGGGTGAGCCCGATCCGACCTCGAAGTACCTGCGCGCGCTCGGCTCGCGCGGCTCGCAGCCGCCGGACCTCGTCCCGGTCCGCGTGGCGAAGAAGGCGACCGCCGCCGACGTGATCCGGGCCGCGATCGTCGAGTCGGTCATGCAGCTGCTCGCCGCGGACCCGGTCGTCCGCCTCGACGAGGACATCGAGGGGGTCCACCGGATGCGCGTGGCGAGCCGCCGCCTGCGTTCGCACCTTCGGACGTTCGCGTCGTTCACCGACGCCGAGTGGAACGTGTCGCTCCGGGAGGAGCTCGGGTGGCTCGGCTCGACCTTGGGCAGGAACCGCGACGCGGACGTGCTCCTGGAGCGACTCCGCGCCTTGACCGCGCAGGCCCGCGAGACGACCAACGCCGACCGGCTCCTCCGGGCCCTCGAAGCGGAGCGCGACGCCGCGCACGCGGCGGTGCTCGAGGCCCTCGGGAGCGATCGCTATCCTCCGCTGCTCGACCGGC